>Ga0247832_1000711_pt1 | contig 65672 bp, 76 predicted proteins | sample LaCruzMarch2015__10_FD_192407 | JGI IMG/M metagenome (GOLD analysis project Ga0247832, IMG submission 192407) | Freshwater microbial communities from meromictic Lake La Cruz, Castile-La Mancha, Spain - LaCruzMarch2015_4m | ecosystem: Environmental > Aquatic > Freshwater > Lake | place: Spain... | reverse complement strand
ACCGTCAGGTAGTCGGCCAGTCGGGCTCCGGCGCCCAAAGTTGCTTTGGTTCTTGCCATGGAATACCTCCACGGCGGATTCTGCCAGAAATCACACTAATTAAACAGTATTGGTGCTAGGGGCGCAGGTCCGGGCGCCGATACCCGGCGGCACACTGGAGCTGACCGTGCCACCCGGTTCGGTCTCGGGCCGCAAGCTGCGCGTGCGCGGGCGCGGCATTCCGGGCACGCCGCCGGGAGACTTCTATTTCGTGTTGCAGATAGCGCTGCCTGTGGCCGAGCAGCCGCAGGCGCAGGAGGCCTACCGTGCGTTCGCGGCGCAGTTTGCCGGTTTCGATCCGCGCGCCAGACTGGGAGCCATGCCATGAACACTGACGATGCAGGGTCGACCACGCGGGTGGTCCATGCCCATGTGCTGGAAGACCTGACGGGCCTGACCCTGGAGGAGCTGTGCCGTGCCTGTGGCGCGCCCGCACACCTGCTGGTCGAGTTGGTCGAGGAGGGCGTGATCACGCCGTGTGGCTCCACGGACGGCGAATGGCGCTTCACCGGCATGCACCTGCGCCATGCCCGGGTTGCGGTGCGCTTGCAGCGCGACCTGGGGGTCAATCCGGCTGGCGCCGCACTGGCGCTGCAGCTCATGGACGAACTGGAACAGCTGCGTGCGCAACTCCAGGCCGGTCGCGCTGTGCGCGTTGCCGCCCCTTAAACTGGAATCTTCCCCACTTGCAAGGAGACACCATGTACCAGCGCATCCTCGTTCCCGTGGACGGCAGCGCCACGGCCCGCCGTGGCCTGCAGGAAGCCATGGCCCTGGCCGACCTCACCGGCGGGCAACTGCGCCTGCTGCATGTGGTGGACGAGTTGTCCGCCGCGATGAGCATGTCGGGCCAGGGGGTCGTGTCGGCGGACATGTTCCAGCTCCTGCGCGAGGGCGGCGAGCAGGTGCTGGCCGAGGCCCTGGCGCTGGCGCAGTCCCGCAAGCTGTCTGCCGATTCGGTCCTGATCGAAGGGTTCACAGGGCGCCTGTGTGACCATGTACTGGCGCAGGCGCAGCAGTGGGGCGCCGAGATCATCGTGCTGGGCTCCCATGGCAGGCGCGGTGTCGGGCGCATGGTGATGGGCAGCGATGCCGAGCAGATCATCCGCACGGCGCAGGTGCCGGTGCTGGTCGTGCGCGCCTGCGATCCGGCTGCGTAGGCGGCGTCGGCCGCTGCCCCGCTCACGCGCAGCCTCAGTACAGGCCGCGCACCTGGGCATGCAGGCGCGACAGCCCCAGCAAGGCATCGGTGAATGGCGTGGCCACGCCGGTCAGCGCGCCGAGCTCGCGCACGGCACCCACCAGCGCGTCGAGCTCCACCGCCCTGCCCGCTTCCACATCCTGCAGCATCGAGGTCTTGAAGCGTCCGAGCTTGCGGGTGACCGCATGCCGGTCCTGCGGCTGCTGGTCGATCGGAATGCCCAGGCGCGCGCCGATCTCGCGCGCCTCGAGCATGACCTGTGAGCAGAAGCCCCGCACCAGCGGGTCGTCCAGGATGCGATGGCTGTCGGCGCCGGTGATGGCGCTGACCGGGTTCATGGTCATGTTGCCCCACAGCTTGAACCAGATGTCGCGCTGGATCGCCGTGCTGACGTCGACCTCGAATCCGGCGCGCTGCAGCAACTCGCCCAGCGCCACCAGGCGTTCGCTGAGCAGGCGCGAAGGCTCCCCGACGATGAGCCGGTTGCCGAATCCATGGCGCACCACACCCGGAGCCGCCAGTGAACAGCTGGCATGCACGACACAGCCCACGATGCCCGCCGGCGGCACATGGGCGCTGATAGCGCCACCCGGGTCGACCGTGTCCAGCCGCTTGTCGGCGAACGGGCCGCCGAAGTCCTGCAGGAACCACCACGGCACGCCGTTCATCGCAGGCATCACCACCGTGTGGGGCTGCAGCAGCGGCGCGAGCTGCAGGGCGACATCGCGCATCGCCGGGGCCTTGACCGCCACCACGACCAGATCCTGCGGGCCCAGCGCCGCCGCTGAATCGCTCGCCGTGACGCGGTGCACTTGGACAGATGGTGCATCCGGCGGGCCACTGTGCAGTTGCAGGCCGTCACGCTGCAGCGCGGCCAGCGTCTGGCCGCGCGCCAGCATCGCGACCTGGCACCCGGCACGGGCCAGTCCGGCGCCAATCCAGCCACCGATGGCGCCGGCGCCAACGATGCAGATCTTCTGGAAGTGAGGGGTCATGGCGGGCGGTCCTTGTCCAGGTGTCAGGAATAGGTGCTGTCCCGGGGCGCGGTCGGGGCCGCGGCCGGTGCGGGGCTGCCCTTGAACTGTGCCACCAGCGCCGAGGTGCCGCGCACCAGCAGCTGCGTGTCCAGCCCCACGGCCACGAAGGTGGCGCCCAGTTCCAGGTAGCGCCGTGACAGGGCGGTGTCGGCGGTCAGGATGCCGGCCGCCTTGCCGGCCCGCGTGATGCGGGCAATCGCGTCTTCGATCGCGTGCTGCACGTCGGGATGTCCGGGGTTGCCGACATGGCCGAGCGAGGCCGACAGATCGGCCGGCCCGATGAAGACGCCATCGATGCCTTCCACTGCCAGGATGGCATCTAGGTTGGACAAGGCCAGCCGGGTTTCGGCCTGCACCAGCAGGCAGATCTGGGCATTGGCCTCCTTCGCGTAGTTCGGGTAGCGCCCCCAGCGCGCGGCGCGCGTGCCGGCCATGCCGCGCACCCCGTCGGGCGGATAGCGGCAGGCCTGCACCAGGGCGCGGGCCTGCTCCGGGGTGTCGACCATGGGCACCAGCAGGGACTGCAGGCCGAGGTCGAGGTACTGCTTGATCAGCGCGGTCTCGCCCACCGGGATGCGGGCCACGGCATGGGTGCCCGGATACCCGGCGATCACGTGCAGCTGCGCCAGGATGCTGCGCAGGTCGTTGGGCGAATGCTCGCCGTCCACCAGCAGCCAGTCGAAACCGGCACCGGCGCAGACTTCGGTGCTGTAGGGGTTGGCCAGATTCAGCCAAAAGCCGATCTGGGCCTGGCGCTGCTGGAGCGCATGCTTGAACGGGTTTGCGGGGGTTTGCATCGGGTGCTCCTCGGGATGTCTCAGGACCTGTTGAACAGGGGGTGCAGATTGCTGTGCCTGGCGTCGAACACTTCCTGGCCCTCGTCGATCTGCAGCGTGATGCCGATATGGCGCTGCCGGAACACCGGCTGGAAGTGTGTCTCGGTGGCCATCAGCAGCGCGTCGCCCACCTTCTTGTGCAGGGCGTCCGGCCGGCCCTGGTCGTCTTGTACGCCGAGCATGGTGTCCGCCAGGCCGCGGCACAGGGCGGTCATGTCGGTTTCGCGCTCGAGGTTGGGCGTGGAGAGGATGACGAGGTGGGGCATGGTGCGGCGATGGGTGGCTTGCCAGGGCGTTTTACCGGTATCGATCCCCCCATTGTGGCGCGCCCGGAGACACTGCTGCCGCTAACATGCCCGCATGGCCAAAGACAAGAACATCTACACCTGCACCGAATGCGGCGGCAGCAGCAGCAAGTGGCTGGGCAAATGCCCGGCCTGCGGGGCCTGGAACACCCTGGTCGAATCGGTGGCGGAGTCGTCCCCGGCCACGAAGAACCGGTTCGCCTCGCTGGCAAAGACGGCCGAGGTCGCCGTGCTGGCCGATATCGATGTGGTCGACATGGAGCGCACGCCCACTGGCCACGAGGAACTCGACCGGGTGCTGGGCGGCGGCATCGTCGAGGGCGGCGTGGTGCTGATCGGCGGCGACCCGGGCATCGGCAAGTCCACCCTGCTGCTGCAGGCGCTCGATGCGCTGCAGCGCAGTGGCAAGGCCACGCTGTATGTGAGCGGCGAGGAAAGCGGCGCGCAGGTGGCCCTGCGCGCGCGCCGGCTTGGCCTGGACAACTCCCAGGTGAAGGTGCTGGCCGAGATCCAGCTGGAGAAGATCCTCGCCACGTTGCAGGCGCAGCAGCCCGATGTGGCGGTGATCGACTCGATCCAGACGGTGTACTCGGACCAGCTCACCTCGGCGCCCGGCTCGGTGGCCCAGGTGCGCGAATGTGCCGCCCACCTCACGCGCGCGGCCAAGGCCAGCGGCACCTGCATCGTGTTGGTGGGCCATGTCACCAAGGAGGGCGCGCTGGCCGGCCCGCGCGTGCTGGAGCACATGGTCGACACGGTGCTGTATTTCGAGGGCGACACCCACAGCAGCTTCCGGCTGGTGCGCGCCATCAAGAACCGGTTTGGCGCCGTCAACGAGATCGGCGTGTTCGCCATGACCGAACGCGGCCTCAAGGGCGTCAGCAATCCGAGCGCGATCTTCCTCAGCCAGCACAGCGAGCCGGTGCCCGGCAGCTGCGTCATGGTGACGCTGGAGGGCAGCCGGCCGCTGCTGGTCGAGATCCAGGCGCTGGTGGACAGCGGCGGCCCGAGCCCGCGGCGCCTGTCGGTGGGGCTGGACCGCGACCGGCTGGCGATGCTGCTGGCGGTGCTGCACCGCCATGCCGGCGTGGCCTGCATGGACCAGGACGTGTTCGTCAACGCGGTGGGCGGCGTGCGCATCAGCGAGCCGGCGGCGGATCTGGCGGTGATGCTGTCCATCACCTCGTCCCTGCGGGGCAAACCGCTGCCCAAGGGCTTCTTCGCGTTTGGCGAGGTGGGGCTCGCGGGGGAGGTACGACCAGCGCCCCGGGGCCAGGAACGGCTGCGCGAGGCCGCGAAGCTGGGTTTCTCGGTGGCGGTGGTGCCCAAGGCCAATGCGCCGAAGAAGCCGGTGGAGGGGCTCACCATCCATGCGGTCGAGCGGGTGGAGCAGGCGATGGAGGTGGTCCGGGGGCTCGGCTGACGCGGAGCGCATGGCGATAAACTGCTGCGTTTCGCCGTGGCGGAGCGCTTTCGCCCGGCGGTTTCGGCAACCCGGGCGCATCGATCGACAGCATGAACTTCCAGCAACTTCTCTCCCGTGTCGGCGTGCCCATTCTGGGCATCGGCCTGATCGCCATGGCCTACCGCTGGTACGGCTGGCCCGGCGTGGTGGCGGTGGCCTCCGGCCTGGTGCTGTGGGCACTGCTGCACTTCAACCGCATCATGGCCGTGCTCAAGCGTGCCGCCGAGCGCCCCATCGGTTATGTCGACAGCGCCGTCATGCTCAATGCCAAGTTGCGCCCGGGCGCGACCCTGCTGCATGTGGTGGCCATGACCCGCGCGCTGGGCGAACAGCTGTCGCTCAAGGACGTGCAGCCCGAGGTATTCCGATGGACCGACGGCTCGCAGTCGCATGTGACCTGCGAGTTCCTGGGGGGCAAGCTGCGCACCTGGCGGCTGGAACGCCCTGCCGCCGAAGAGCCGTCCGCTTAGGCGGCGGGCAGCGGCACGGCGGCCCGGGCGCGTCCGTCAGGTCGAGCGGTCAGGCGCGTTGCCCGGGTCGCCCTCCTTGGCCGCACGGTTGGACGCCATGAAGGCGACCAGTGCCGACCGCATCGCCTCCTCCACTGTCATGTCGATCGGGGTGGTCCAGCTGCGAGGGACGAACACGGTGTAGCCGCCGATCATGTAGCCCATCGGCAGGTAGACCGCCACCAGGTCCTCCAGCTCGCGCAGACCGCGCGGCAGGCCCTGCATGGACTGGCGCGTGACCAGACCCACGATCGACAGTCCACCCTCGGGCACGCGCAGCAGCACCACCTGCTGCGCGTCCCGCTCGTGCGGCGCGAAGTAGTCCGCAAAGTTCTTCAGCGACGAATAGATGCTCTTGACCACGGGCAGATTGGTGAAGGGCAGCTCGACCAATGAGAAGAGTCGCGCCGTGTATGGCTGCGATACCAGCACACCGAGGCCGAGGATCAGCCCCGCGCCCAGCACGATGCCCAGGCCCGGCAGGTAGAAGTCTCCGGTCAGCGGCCGGATGATGGACATCGCGATGCGCTCGGTCCAGGTCACGAACAGGAGCAGCACATAGACCGTCACTGCCAATGGCAGGAAGGTCATGAGGCCGCGGAAAAAATACTGGTAGAGGGGCTTCATGGGTCGCGGTGGCTACGATGGGTGGCCACCTGCTCCCAGCATAGCAGCCATCGATCCGCAACTGGATTGCCAGCAGGCCCAAACCCCGGCCGCTTGCCGGGGATGTACCGCTGCTCAGCCGCGATTGGTACTGGAGCGCCCGCGCAGTCGCCAGCCGATCAGCCCCATTCCCGCGAGCAGCGTGGCCACCATGGAGGGCTCGGGAACCGGCGAAACCTGCAGCGTGAGTGTGGGCATCGCGCTCGATTCCCGGCTGCCGAAAAGCTTGGCGTTCGTGTCGACTGTCTCGTCACCAATCATGATCCAGCCATGGTTGCCTGCGGGCACGTTGATCCAGGACTGGACATCGGACGCCATTCCTGCAGACGACCAGCTGTAAGGTGCGGGAGCAAAACCCACCAGCGTGGTGGCGCTGTCCTCTTGCACGAAATCCCCTCCGGCCGTCGACCATGCCGTGCCCGGGAACATTGCGCGCAACCAGGTTGCGTCGCCTGCGCTGGCGATGCCGCTGGCACCGGCGCTGCCGCCATTCGAGCTGCCTTCGCCCCAGCCGGTCAGCACCCGGTGCAGAGCCACGTCGTAATTGGCCCGGGAGCGGGTCTCGAACAACTGCAACTCCGCCGAATGCACGACCGAGCCTGGCAGGATCGACGAGAGGTCGAACCGCAGCAGGGAGCGGCGAACCGTTCCGCCGGCGTCCACCCCGACAGACAGGCTGACCCCGCGTGCGTTGGATGCACCGGATGTCAAGGTGCCGGCTTCGCCGTCGAAATAGATGACGGTATCGGCCACCGGCATGAAGACCCGGGTTTCCGCAGCTTGCACATGCATGCTGCCGAAGCAGACCAGAATGGCAACGGGAAGCGGCAGGCTGCGAAACAGAACCATGTTGTACTCCTTGTGGCCATGCGCTGGCCGGCCCGCCATCGGGTTGCGGGCCCAGCCCTGCGCCATGCAAGGGCTGGGCTACCTCGTGGTGCAGGCCAGCCTTCAGGCCGCCTTTTGGTTGCGGCGACGGGCTGCCCAACCCACGACGCCGACACCAGCCAGCAGCAGGGCGTACAGCTCTGGCTCGGGAACCGGGGTCGTGAAAGACAGGTCGTCCATCACCAGGCCAACGCCGCCGAAGGCGATCGCGCGGATGTCGTTGCCGCCACGCACGATTCCGTAGAAGGAGCCTTCGTTGAAGCCGTCGGGTGTGGACACATTGACGACGTGGGCTTCCAGGATGGTGGTGTTCGCGCCATAGGCGATCAGCAGGATCGGCCCGCCATTGAAGGAGTTCACCATGGCGCCGGCACCGCTCGTCACCTTGTCGGTGAAGGTGTAGTGCAGCAGACCGAAGCCGGGAGCGATATCGTCCGGCGTGCCGGTGCCGGCAAACACCTTGCCAGCGCCCCACAGGCCGTTCGTTCCGAGATCGGCGATGAAGGCGCCGAGCGTGGAGGGCAGGGACGACGTGAAGACGACGTCCTGGCCGATCGATGCGCCGACCTGCGTGGCACCACTGCCCAGAAGACCGTCGAATTCGTCGAAGGTGATGGTGTGGGGTGACAGGATGTCACCGACATTGCCGGTCAGCGCGGCATGCACTGGCGTGGCGACGAACGCTGCGGTCAGCGCAGCAGCGGAAAGGGCTTGAAGAAGTTTCATGATGATTTTTCCAGTAAGGTTCGAGAGGTCCTGGGCCGCGGGTGTACGCCCCAGGGTTCGGCTGCGGTTCAGCTGTGCAAAGTTCCCGGTCAGGTACCGATCACGCCACCATCGTTCTTGGTGATCACCACCACGGACGAGCGCGGCTTGACAGCGCCACCAGCGCTGAGCGTGGTCGGGCCGTTGATGCCGCTGTCAGGCCAGGTGCTCGTGCTTGTGAAGTTCCCCCCATTCGCCAGCCAGTCCTCGCCCGGATGCTGGATGCCGACGAACATGGTCTTGCCATCGGGCGTGGTGACCACACCCGTCACTTCGCAGTTGCGCGGGCTGGTCAGGAAGCGGGTGATCCTGCGAGTGGCCGGGTCGGCGCAGGACATCACGTTGCTGCCGATGTTCACCCAGTCGCCCAGTGCGTCACCCTGCTGGTCGGTCTGGATCCACAGGCGGCCGTCCTTGTCGAACCACAGGCCGTCCGGCGCGCCCAGATCGTCACCGATGATGTTGCCCTGGAGGTTGGGGTTGGGATTGGCGCTGTCGCCGCACTCGACGAAGATGTCCCACTGGAAGGTGAGCGAAGCCACATCGCCGTTGGTTTCGTTCCAGCGCAGGATCGAGCCGTAGCGGTTGTCGGCGCGGGTATTCACGTGATCGACCGGGGGGCGTGCCGAGCCGGCAGTCGTCGTTCCATTCACGGCGTTCACCGACGGCGGATTGGCGCCCCGGCGGGTATTGTTGGTCAGAGCGACATACACCTCGCGCGTCTTCGGGTGCACGGCGATCCATTCCGGCCGATCCATCATCGTGGCACCGACGCGGTCGGCCGCCTGGCGGCACTTGATAACCACTTCACCCTGGTCGGCAAAACCGTTTGCCGGTGTCAGGCCATTCTGGCCGAACACCAGTGGAATCCAGACGCCCGTGCCGTCGGCGTTGTAACGCGCAACATACAGCGTACCCTTGTCGAGCATGTCGCGATTGGCGGCACGGTTCTTGGTGTTCAGCTTGTTGGCGCAGACGAACTTGTAGACGTATTCATTGCGCTCATCGCAGCCCATGTAGAAGGCCACCGAATTGTCGGCGCCGACGGCTTCCCATGCACCTTCATGCTTGAACCGTCCCAGAGCGGTACGCTTGACCGGCATGGAGTTCGGGTTCCACGGGTCGATTTCAACCACCCAGCCATGCCGATTCGGCTCGTTCGGCGTGTCACGGACGTCGAAACGCGGATCGCCTTCGTGCCAGCGATAACCGAAGCCTGACGCCGAAACACCATAACGGCGCTCGTGGGCAGTCAGCGGCTGGGCAGCCAGCTTGGCGGCCGTGGTACCGAAGTATCCGTTGAAGTTTTCTTCGCAGGCGAGGTAGGTGCCCCAGGGCGTGTAGCCGTGGGCGCAGTTGTTCAGCGTGCCGAGCACGGTCATGCCGGTCGGGTCGGCAGCGGTCTTCAACATCGCGTGGCCGGCAGCCGGGCCGGTCACCTTGCAGGGTGTGGCGCCGGTAATGCGACGGGCCAGGGGCGACGGACGCTGCACCTTGAATGCACCGCCGGTCTTGCGAATTTCGACCACAGAGACGCCATGGGCAGCCAACTGGGCCGCCACTTTGTCCAGAGTGATGACATCGGTGCCGTAGCTCATCGTGTTCAGCAGCAGGCCCGGATCGACATACTCATGGTTCACGACCAGCAAACCGCGGTCGCTGCTGACACCACCTGCACCTGCGCCGGGGAAAGGGAACAGGTGCATGCCGTCGTTGTGCGAACCGTACACCGTCTGTGCCTTGGCCTCTGTCAGCGCAGTGGACGGATCCCAGTGGCTGTTGGCCATCGGGCCCGGCTTGCCGAGGGCATCACCCCAGCTGATCAGGACGCGCGCCGTGTAGCCGTCCGGCACCGTGATGGCATCCTTGAAACCAACAGCCAGGTTGGCGGGAACACCAGTGAAAGTGATGCCGCCATTGACCGGAGACGGGCTGGGCGTGTAAGGCGTTGCCGCCATTGCCTTCAGGCTGAAGCCGCCCATGGTGGCGAGCGCCGCTGTTCCCAGCGAGCCTTTGAGGAAATTGCGACGGCCCTTGAATTGGGCCATCACGTCGCGGATGGATTCGTTGCCCGACGGGTTAATCGCCTGATCATTGTCGGGATGCTGCATAGAAGACATGAATTCTCCTGGTTGGGATGGTGGTGAGGGATTAATCGAGCCGCAGCCAAGGCTTTTCGGCGGACGGTGACCAGAGCATGGCCGGCGTTTTTGACGCGGATAGGGCGTCGCATCGAACCATCGATAGTCCGAACGGACCGTACCTGCGGCTGCCGGGCCGTCGCGGAGCTTTGCCGGGGGGCGTCCGATACCCGTACCTGCGTTTACCTAGAATCGTGCATCCTGCCGAAATACATCCCCACCACAACAAGGACACACGATGACAGCCCTCCCCCCCTCAATGGCCGACCGCGATGGAAAGATCTGGATGGACGGCCAGCTCGTCGACTGGCGCGATGCCAAGATCCATGTGCTGACCCATACCCTGCACTACGGCTGCGGCGCCTTTGAGGGCGTGCGCGCCTACAACACCGCCCAGGGCACGGCCATCTTCCGCCTGAAGGAGCACACCGAGCGGCTGTTCAACAGCGCCAAGATCCTGCGCATGCAGATTCCCTTCACCCACGAGGAAGTCATGGCGGCGCAATGCGAGGTGGTGCGCGCCAACAAGCTCGAGAGCTGCTACCTTCGCCCGCTCACCTGGATCGGTTCGCAGAAGCTGGGGGTCAGCCCCAAGGGCAACCAGATCCACCTGATGGTGGCGGCCTGGGCCTGGGGCGCCTACCTGGGCGAGGACGGCCTGAAGAACGGCATCCGCGTGAAGATCTCCAGCTACACCCGCCACCATGTCAACATCACGATGACGCAGGCCAAGGCGGTCAGCAACTACACCAACTCGATCCTGGCCAACATGGAGGCCACGGAGGACGGTTACGACGAGGCCATGCTGCTGGACTCGAGCGGCTTTGTCTCCGAGGGCGCCGGCGAGAACCTGTTCGTCGTCAAGGACGGCGTGGTCTACACCCCCGACCTGTCGGCCGGCGCGCTCAACGGCATCACCCGCAACACCGTCATGCACATCTGCAAGGACCTCGGCCTGGAGCTGGTGCAGAAACGCATCACCCGCGACGAGGTTTACATCTCCGACGAGGCCTTCTTCACCGGCACCGCTGCCGAGGTGACCCCGATCCGCGAACTCGACCGCATCACGCTGGGCAAGGGTTCCCGCGGGCCGATCACCGAGAAGATCCAGACAGCCTTCTTCGACATCGTGAACGGCCGCAACCCGAAATACGCCCACTGGCTGACGAAGGTCTGAGCATGGCGAAGTCGCATGTGGAACTGCTGGCCAAGGACCTCAACCTGCAGGGCGGCGTGTTCTGCCCCAGCCCCAAGGCCGACATGAAGATCTGGAACAGCCACCCCAAGGTGTACCTGGACGTGGCCCGCACCGGTGAAGCGCGCTGCCCGTATTGCGGGACGGTCTACCGGCTGAAGGACGGCGAGCATTTCGACGGCCACCACTGAGTCCCGCCCATATCCGGCAAAAAAGGCCTCTCCCTGGAGCGGCCCTTTTTTGTTGGCAGACAGGCCGCACGCCGCTCGGGGGTAAAAAAAAGCCACCCGGAGGTGGCTTGGAAACGTCCTTGGAAGGACGTCGTTGGAGACCGGCCGATTCCCTGTGGCGGCTTTGTTGCAAGCCCAGGCTTTCACTGTGACAGCAGGTAGCGCGAATATAGCCAGGGCGGGGGCGTGCGCGATAGGGGCAAGGGTATCGCAGCGCAACAATTCCGCCAGAACCGGAAATAGTTGGCGTCTGGCGCGCGGTTTCAGGCGCTGCTGCCTGCCCCGCGTGGCAGTGTCACCACAAAACAGGCTCCCCCGGCCGGACCACTGTCGCAGCGCACCGTGCCGCCGTGGCGCTCGACGATCGACTTCACCAGCGCCAGGCCCAGGCCGACGCCGCCGTCGCGTTCACTGGCCCCGGGAAGCCGGAAAAAGGGCTGGAAAATCTTTTCCCGGTAGGCCGGTGGCACACCGGGGCCCTGGTCACACACCGTGACCACCGCGGATTGCGGACCGCCATGCAGCGACAGCGTGGCAGCGCCCGCAGCATGCCGGCGGGCGTTCTCCAGCAGGTTGCGCATCACCCGGCGCAGCAGCTTGCTCACGCCCGGCACGACCAGGCTGTCGTGGTCCTGCGGCGCCTCCAGATTGGCGTCGACGCGGGCGCACTCCTCGGCTGCCATGCCCAGCAGGTCGACCTCTTCGATGGTTCCCATGTCGGTTTCGCTGGCGTCCAGCCGGCTGGCCAGCAGGATCTCGTCGATGAGTTGGTCGAGCTCCCGGATGTTGCGGGCAATCTCGTTGCGGAACTCCGGCCCCGGCTGCGAGCCCATGAGCTCCAGCCCCATGCGGATGCGCGTCAGTGGTGAGCGCAGCTCATGCGACGCATTGGCCAGCAGCGATTTGTGCGATTGCAGCAGCTCCTGCACCCTCTGCGCCGCCACATTGAAGCCGCGCGCCAGCGACGCGACCTCGTCGCTGCCGTCTTCAGGCAGGCGCAATGCCAGGTTGCCGTCACCCCACTGGCGCACCCCGTCCTGCACCGCCTCCAGGCGCTGGGTCAGGCGGCGCACGATCGGGTAGGTACCCAGGGCGACGGCGACTGCGACCAGGGCCAGCATCCAGGCCAGGTTGATCGGAAAACGTGTCGGGCTGGGCGGGTTCATGCCGGGCGGGCGGGCGCCGGGGCGGGGAAGCTGGATGAACAGCCTCTGGCCATCCACCGTGGTGACCTGGAATTCCAGCCCCTGGCCGGGGATGCGCACCGGGCGCGCCGGCGCCTGCCCGACCAGCTGGCCCGCTGCGTCGCGCACCACGATCTCGCGCCCCGGGCGCTGTGCGCGCTCGTGCTCGGCATCCATGCGTGCCAGCCAGCCGGCCAGCAGCGTCAGGACGACGATGGTGCCCACCACCGCGAGCCAGATCCGCAGGTACAGGCGCCGGTGCAGGGGTGTGGTGGACATGGGGTTGGGGAATATGGCTGGCGCACGCCGCGGCGCTCAGTCCTGCTGGCGTGCGAACACGTAACCGACGCCCCGTACCGTCAGGATCCGTTTGGGCGCCTTGGCATCGAGCTCGATGGCCGCGCGGATGCGGCCCATGTGCACGTCGATCGAGCGGTCGAAGGCATCGAGTTCGCGCCCGCGCACCGCTTCCATGATCTGGTCGCGCGTGAGCACCCGGCCCGCACGTTCTGCCAGCGCCACCAGCAGGTCGAACTGGTAGGAGGTGAGCTCGCAGGGCTTGCCGGCGATCGTGATGGTGCGCGCATCCCGGTCGATTTCCATCGAGCCGAAACGCATCAGCTGGCCATTCGCGGCAGACCCACCGCCGTGGCGGCGCAGCACGGCACGGATGCGGGCCAGCAGTTCGCGCGGCTCGAAGGGCTTTGGCAGGTAGTCGTCGGCGCCGATCTCCAGGCCGATGATGCGGTCCATCGGGTCGCCCTTGGCGGTGAGCATCACGATCGGCGTGCGCGCGGCCGTGCCGGGCAGGGCGCGGATGCGGCGGCAGACCTCCAGGCCGTCGATGTCCGGCAGCATGAGGTCGAGCACGATCAGGTCGGGCAGGGGCTCGCCATGGGAGGCCTGCAGACGTGCCAGCCCGCCCTGGCCATCGCCGGCATGGGCCACCTGGAAACCGGACTGCCCGAGGTACTGCGCCACCATCTGGGCCAGCCGGGTGTCGTCCTCGATCAGCAGCAGTCGTTCAGCCATGGCGGCAGTGTAGGGGGCCGGCCCGGGCGCCTGCTTGTCGGTGCGGTAAAGATACGTAAACCGGCGGCGCCACCGTGGCTGGCGTCACCGGATGGCTGTGAGCAGAAAGACCGGATAGTCCCGTGAGTCCTTGTGCACCACGCTGGCCGAGGCGACCTGAACCATCCGGAAGCCCGCGTCAGCGGCGGACCGTGCGAACCCGGCCCTGTCGAAGCCGAGATGGTGCACGCCGGTGTCCTCGGCATGGAAGCTGCCGTCTTCCAGGTCGAGGTCGGCAATCGCGATGAAGCCGCCATCGCGCACCATGGAGTGGAGCTTGCCGAAGATGGCATCGATGTCGCGGATGTGGTGCATCGTCATGGAGGACACGATGCCGTCGAACGCGCCAGCAAGGTCTGTCACCTCCAGGTCGATTTCGACTATCTCCACCGCGCACGCCAGCGTGGCCTGTTTCGCGCGCAGCTGCGCCTGCATCGATGGCGAGACGTCCACCGCGGTGATCGTGCCGACATGCGGCGCGAGCTTTTGCAGCAGCAGGCCGGTGCCGGAACCGAAGTCCATGAGGTGCATGGAGCGGTCCAGCGGGAAGGCCGCCCGGATCGCGTCCGCAATGTTCTGCACATTGTCGACCCGGCCCTGGCTCGCGTCGTAGTTGCCCGCCTTGTGCGCGAAGTGGTCGATGGTCATGGGGTCCCCGGTGGTGTGGAAGCAGAGCGTGAAGGGATTGTGCTCCTTGTTCGGCTTTTGCCGGCGCGGGCGGGCTGCCGCAGGCAGCGCACCGCCGTTGCCGGCCGCCTGCGTGGTGATCGCACGGAAAAGGGGCGGCTCACCGGGGGGAAACGCCGTCTAGTTGGCGCGCAGGGGCAGTCCGACTGCTGGCGGTGGTGGCACCGGCGCGGCTGGATGTCCGGCCTGGCGGGCGACGGGTCAGGCACTGCCTGCGGCGCGCGCCATCACGGGCACCGTGTGCCGCACGGAGGGTTCCGGCTGACCTTCGAGGCTTGCGCGCGCTCCGGCAAAACAATCGACGCCTGCGGGCAGGGCGGTGCCGGTTTGTGCGGACCGCGTCCAGATGTGGCTGGACACATCGACCGCATTCGGATCGTCGTAGCAACCGCGCGAGAGGCCCCGCATGTCAGGCCAGCGCTCAAAGGTGAGCGATACGGTGGTGCCGCAACCGGGGCAGAAGTGGACGTAGACCTTCTTCCCGCTGACGTCCGAGGTGTGGGCATAACTGTGCATCGGGCCATCGTTGAACACCACGGCATGGTTCGGGAACATCGATTCGGCATAGAAGGAGGACCCCGTCACCCGCTGGCAGAAGGTGCAGTGGCAGGCAAACGTGCGAAGCGGCGCCTGCGTGGTCCGGAACCGCACCTTGCCGCAGAGGCAGCCACCTTCGAGTTCCTGGGTCATGTCCGTGTCCTTTTCATGATGAGAGCGGCCCGTTCGGTGTCGACGTCACACGCTGCCGCACAGTTCGACAAAGCGCCAGCCCTGAAGGCGCGCTGCCAGCGTGTGTTCCTCGTCCCACCCGACGCGGTAGGCGACCTCGACGGTCGGAGTTCCCTGCATGGGCGCGATCAGCACATGCGCATGGTTTACATGCGACCAGACCTCCTGCGCCCTGGTGATTTGCGGAAATTGCGCTTCCAGATCGGAGGACGCGCCTTGTGCCTGGGCTTCGGCATACGGCGCTAAGTGCTCAAACAGCGCGTTCTCGATCTCGCGCTTGAAGGATGGGTACCGAATCGGCAATTCGCGGGCCAGCGCGAGCGACGCCGTGTCCGGGCCCCTCCGGTCGCCAGAGAGGCGCAGCTCTACTGGCCCGTGCCCCACGAGGTGGACCTCACCGGTCCAGCAGGAGCCACGGCGTGTGAAGGTACCGAGTGTCTCGTCAACGAATGGTTTCGCCGTGAACAGTCCAAACATGAATACGACCTTTGCTGATATTCAACATGCGCGGTGGGCCAGGCAGCCATGCGTCGGCTTCCCGCCCGGATGGCCCGTCTGCTTTTGTTGCGGCGAGCCTAAACACGATCGCCTGAGGAGTCAACTCTGCAACGCAGCCCTGGTCTTGCCAACGGCGAGCCTTCAGACGGCTTCGCTTCGCAGCGCCTCCTCGAACATGGCGGCCACTGCGTTCCACTCGGATGCCAGGGCGTGACGACTGACGCGGAGTCAAGCGTTGGCGCTCTGGTTGAACAAGCTGTCAGGCCTCACCGACGACGAGTTCCAACTGCGGCCGCACCCGGTCCGGCGCGGTGCTGGTGGGAGCGGGAACCGTGGCGACCTGCCGTGCGCCGCAGGCCAGGTAGAACCCCAGAGCGTTCGGGTCGGCGTCGATGTGGATGCGGCGCTGGCCTGCCGACGAGGCCGTGGACATGGCCTTGCGAAGCAACTGGCGGCCGATGCCTTGGCCCATGTGCGCCGGATGAGCCCAGAGTGACTCGAGTTCCCAGGGAGTCGCTCGACCGCGGCGCAGGCGTCAGGTCCCAGGTGCAGGGGGCGCTCTCCGAGTTCGTGAACTGTCATGTGTTGCCCTCCGGGTTGCTCTGGATTCGCCAGAGGTCTGCCGCCCAGCCGATGCCCAAGGCGATCGGATGGAGCGGATTGTTGCGGGGCTATGGCCTGACATAGTGGGTCATGTGCCGGCCGAAGTGTCCCGGAACTCCACGTTGATCCGTATCCACCCATTGAATGCATGCCAGAGTCGAGACCCCCACGACCAAAGCGCCGACGCCAACTGCAATTCCCGGTTCAAGCCATCGCATGCAGTGTGCGATCGTGAAGCGTCCGCTTGAGCGCAGTGTCAGGCAGCACTCTTTGCGACCAGGCCGACGATGAAGCTGATCCAGAGGCAGACAAGCAACAAGAAACTGGAGCCGAATGCGCTTGCGCATACAGCAATGGTGCCTGCTCCAGCCGTCTCAACTGCAACTCAAGCGCCGCCACATACTCCAGCCCCAGTCCTTCACTTTGGGCCTCATACCATTCGTGCGCTTCGCCGACCTCACGAACCGCACGGCCAGAGAACTTCAGGCGGAACGCCACGAGCCGCTCTTCAGCTTTTCCTTTACTTCATCCCATGAGTAGCCCGCATCGGGATCGCGTTCAAACTCCACCAAGCGGGCAGCGAGTTCCGACTTGACTTCAGGGGAAACTTCTATCGCCTGCGGAACGGCGGCAACGCTCTCCCATATCAGTTCCACGAGATGGATCCTCTCTTGAACAGGGAGCGCCAGAATCTCCGCTACAGTCTTGGCGGTGACAGGTATGGCATAAAGGTAGCCAGTGCCATGACCGCCAACGATGGTACTTGTCCTGTCACCGGAAGACACGAGAAGCACTCCATTCGCCCCGAGCTTCGCGGCCTGCTTCTTCAGTTCTTCAATTGCATAGTCCACTGACCCCTGTTCAGTCCATCCAGCATCGCTTGATGCATTCACCAGGCCAAAAAGCTCGAATGCGGCTGGCGGTTCGAGATAAATCAGGGGTGAGCGGAGCTCTCGTATTGCCCGTTACGACCGCGGAGCCGGTGGCACATGCCGCGATCGCCAGCACCGCGGGTGCAAGAAACAAGAACGCGGAGCGGTGAATGTTCATGACTTGTTCCAAGGTGAGCAAAAGAGTCGAATGCATGGGGTCAACGCCGTGCTGAAAAACATCCGATTACCCCTTTTGGTCAACCACTTGCGCCGAATCGATGCCTCCGGGGGAGGGTATGGCAGTTCCGACAAACCCGCCGTCCTTGCCGTGCCCCCGTGATGCCACCCAGGCACCCGCCTGCCTACATCTCAGGCGCCCCGCCCCGTCTCACCGCCCGACCGCAACGACCCGCCCCGCCAGCCAGATCAGCACCAGCACCGGCACCCCCAGCAGCGCCGTCGCGGCGAAGAAGTGCCCATACCCGAACGCATCCACATACTGCCCCGAAAACCCGGCAATGAACTTGGGCAGCAGCAGCATCAGCGAACTGAACAGCGCGTACTGCGTCGCCGAGTACTGCACGTTCGTCAGGCTCGACAGGTACGCGATGAATGCGGCCGACGCGATGCCGCTGCTGAGGTTGTCCGCCGACACCACGAACACCAGCGCGGTGACATCATGGCCGTGGCCGGAGAGCCAGGCGAACAGCAGGTTGCTGGCGGCGCTGAGGACGGCGCCGAGCATCAGCACGCGCATCACGCCCACGCGCATCGACAACACGCCGCCGATGAAGGCGCCGACCAGCGTCATGATGACGCCGTAGACCTTGGTCACTGCGGCCACCTCGTCCTTGGTGTAGCCCATGTCCACATAGAAGGGGTTGGCCATGATGCCCATCACCACGTCGCTGATGCGGTAGAGCGCGATCAGCCCCAGGATCAGCACGGCCTGCCAGCGGTAACGCCCCAGGAAATCCGCGAACGGCGCCACCAGCGCGTCCTGCAGCCACTGCGCGATATTGCGGGCGGGGGCCAGCGTGGCGTGCGCCGGCTCCGGCGACAGCAGCACGGTGACCACGCCCACCAGCATCGACGCGGCCATCACCAGGTAGGCGGTCTGCCAGGCCTGGTGCTGGTAGAGCGCGGCGTTGGCCACTTCGGCCCGGGCGGCGATCCACAACACGCCGGCGCCGGCCCAGATCATGGCCAGCCGGTAACCGGTCTGGTAGGTGGCCGCCAGCGCGGCCTGGCGCTCGGTCGGCGCCGACTCGATGCGGTAGGCGTCCAGCGCGATGTCCTGTGTGGCGGAGGCGAAGGCCACCGCGAGTGCGCTCCAGACGACGGGCGAGAGCGCCAGCTTGGGGTCGGTGAAGGCCATCATCGCCAGCGCGCCCATGATGACCAGCTGCGACAGCAGCAGCCAGCTGCGCCGGCGCCCCAGCAGGCGCGTGAGCACCGGCAGCGGCATCCGGTCTACCAGTGGCGCCCAGGCCCACTTGAAGCCGTAGGCCAGGCCGACCCAGCTCAGGTGGCCGATGGTGGTGCGGTCGATGCCGGCCTCGCGCAGCCAGAAGCTCAGGGTGCCCAGCACCAGCAGCAGCGGCAGGCCGGCCGAGAAGCCCAGCGCCAGCATGCGCAGGCTGGCGGGCTCCAGGTAGACCTTCAGGGCCTGGAGCCAGCTGGTACGGGGTGCTTGGTTGGTCAGGGTGGGTGAGGTCATGGTCCGGGATTCAGGTTGTGGCTATTATTGATGCATGTGCATCCTTTGCCCTTCTCGCTCGTCCCTGTGGTCTGCCCGCCGGGCCTTTTTGCTGGCGGCGGGCGCCACCGCGGGTTCTGCCGCGCTGGCGCAGGTCGATGTGGGCAAGCCTTCGCAGTTCCGCAAGCTGGTGTCGGCCCAGCAACTGGAGGCCGCGGCCGCCCAGCAGTATGTGCAGACGGTGGGCGAGGCCCGGGCCAAAGGCGCGCTGGTACCCGACAACCACCCGCAGGTGCAGCGCCTGCGGTCGATCGCCCGGCGCATCATTCCGCACACCCCCCAATGGAACAGCCGGGCTGCGGCCTGGAACTGGGAGATCAACCTGTTCCAGAGTGAGCAGATCAACGCCTTCTGCATGCCCGGCGGCAAGATCGCCTTCTACACCGGCATCCTGGAAACCCTGCGGCTCACCGACGACGAAGCCGCCATGATCATGGGCCATGAAATGGCGCATGCCCTGCGCGAGCATGGCCGCGAGCGGATCGGCAAGACACAGGCCACCGGCATGGGCCTGTCGGCGCTCTCGCAGTTGATGGGCCTGGGGGACCTGGGCAATGTGGCGGCCAACATCGGCACACAGTTGCTGGCCCTGCAGTTCAGCCGCGAGGATGAGAGCGAGGCCGATCTGGTCGGCCTTGAGCTTGCCGCGCGCTCGGCATATGCCCCGCAGGCAGCCGCCAGCCTCTGGCGCAAGATGACCGCCGCGTCCGGCGGCGGGGGCAGTGCCAAGTTCCTGTCCACCCACCCGTCCGGGCCCGACCGCATCCGCCAGCTCGAAGCCAATGCACCCAAGGTGCAAAGCCTCTACGACAAGGCCCGCAAGGGTGCCTGACCGCCGGCCGTATTTGGCGTGTGCGCGGCTGCCGGCGATCAATTCATTTCCCGCCGCACGGTGCGACTGGTGAGCGAGATTCCCCATGACCCACGGATGCGCAGGTCGCCACAGCGGCGCATCCTGTTGCTGGGCGCCACCGGCACGATCGGGCGGGCCACCGCGCAGGCGCTGGTGCGGCGTGGCCACGAGGTCGTGTGCCTGGTGCGCCCCCGCTCCGGCGCGGATGGCCCGCGGGCTGTCGCCGATGTCCAGGCGCTGCTGGCAGGCTGCACGGTGCGCCAGGGCGATGTGTCAGACCCGGCCTCGCTGGCGCGCGACGCGTTCTGCGGCGAACGCTTCGATGCCCTGGTGTCCTGCCTGGCCTCGCGCACTGGCGCACCGGCCGATGCCTGGGCCATCGACCACCAGGCCCATGTCCATGCCCTGGCGGCTGCCCCTGCCGTCGGTGTGTCGCAGATGGTGCTGCTGTCGGCCATCTGCGTGCAGAAGCCGCTGCTGGCGTTTCAGCAGGCCAAGCTGGCCTTCGAGCGCAGGCTGATCGATTCCGGCCTGACCTATTCGATCGTGCGTCCGACGGCGTTCTTCAAGTCGCTGTCCGGTCAGGTCGAGCGCGTGAAGCGGGGCAAACCCTTCCTGGTGTTCGGCGACGGCACCCTCACCGCCTGCAAGCCCATCAGCGACGGCGATCTGGCCGACTATCTGGCCGACTGCCTGGACGACCCGCAGCGCCACAACCGGATCCTGCCGATCGGCGGGCCGGGGCCTGCGATCACGCCACGCCAGCAGGGCGAGCACCTGTTTGCGCTGCTGGGCCGGGCGCCGCAGTTCCGGCAGGTGCCGGTTGGTCTGCTGGACGGGATCATCGGCGCGTTGTCGCTGGCCGGTCGCGTGTTGCCTGCGCTGGCGGCGAAGGCCGAGCTGGCGCGCATCGGCCGTTATTACGCCACCGAATCCATGCTGGTGCTGGACCCGGTGCGTGGAACCTACGATGCGGATGCCACGCCGTCGACCGGCAGCGAGACCCTGTTCGACCTCTATGCGCGGCTGGTCCGGGGTGAGGCGGCTCCGGATCGCGGCGAACACGCGGTGTTCTGAGGCCACCCGGCAGGCCCGGCCGCGGGGCGCGGCAGAGGGCCTGGCCTATTCAGCCGTGATGTTCTTGTCGGTGGCGATCTTCTTCCATGCGGCCAGGTCGTCTCGCACCCGTGCCGCCACCTCGGCAGGGTTGAGCGGTGTCGGCAGGGCGCCGTCGGATTCGAGCAGCGCGCGGATGTCCGGCTGGCGCGCAATCTCGACCAGCTCGCGGTTCAGGCGCTGTACCAGTGCCGCGGGCGTGCCGGCGGGCGCGAACACCGCGACCCAGATCTCGGCAGAAAAGCCGGGGGCCGCACTGGCCATCGGCGGCAGGTCGGGGAATGAAGGGCTGGCCTGGCGCGAGGTCACGGCCAGCGGACGCACCCGGCCGGCCTTGATCTGCGGCGCCAGCGAGGAGTAGTTGGAGATCATCATGTCGATGGTGCCGCCGGCCAGGTCCAGCAGCGCCGGTGCCGCGCCCTTGTAGGGCACGTGCAGCATCTGCACCCGGGCCGCATCGCTGAGCATCTCGCTGCTCATGTGGGCGATCGAGCCCTGGCCGGCCGTACCGTACTTGACGCCGCCGGCCTGCGCCCGGGCAGCCGTCACCAGCTCGGCCGGGCTCTTGAACGGCGTGCTGGCCGACACCGCCAGCAGCATCGGGCCCTGGCCGATCATGGCCACCGGCGCAAACGCGGTCAGCACGTCGTAGGGCGTGGTCTTGGGCATCGTGGCGGCCGAGGTCAGGATGGACGACGAGGTCAGCAGCAGCATCGACCCGTCCTTCGGGCCCTTGGCCACGGCGTCCGCACCGATGGAGCCTGCGGCGCCCGGCTTGTTTTCGATGATGACGGTGTTGTTCAGCCGCTTGGCCAGTGCCGGTCCGACGACACGCGCGATCACGTCGTTGCTACCGCCCGGCGCGAACGGGACCACCAGGCGCATCACGGCGGGAGCCTTGTCGGCTTCGGTCTGCGCTGCGGCCGGTGCGATCAGCGTCGCGCCGATCAGGAGTGTGATGGCGGATGCCAGGAGCTTCTTCATGCGGGTCACCTTGGAGGTTGGGAGTGGGAAGGGGAAAGGGGCCGGTTCAGGCGGGAATGTCCAGATCGAGCAGGGGTGCGTACTGCTGCGCGCCGAAGATGTCGCCGTCACCGGCACTGCCGCTGGGGCGCAGGCGGTAGATGGTGAACTTGATCGCGTTGCCCGGGTCGTATTCGACGAAGTCGCTGATGCGCTCCGCCGGAATGCGGTAGAGCGCCGCCATGCTGGCGCGGGTGATCACGCCGGAGCGCTTGACACGCTCGTATACCGCCGCCTCGCGGAAGATGATGTCGAAGGTGATCTTGTTCACGCCCGCGTTCTTGCTGCGGACGGTCTTGGCGAGCTGGTGCAGTTTGTGGCTGGTGGTCATGGGTATCTCCAGGGTCAGGTGCTGGTGATGTCGATCACGTGGGTGGGGAACAGCTCCATCGGGTCGTCCACCTCCATCGTGTGGTTGAGCGTCCAGCGGTAGGCGGGGCTGGCATGCAGCACTTCGTCGAGCGGGAAAGCCACCGAGCCGGCCGTGCCCTTCACGTCCGGCAGCCGCGCGTAGAACATCTGGCGCAGCCCGATCATGGTCAGTTCCTCGGCCATGGCGCGGGCCGGGGCCACGCCCTGCACCATCACGCACAGCTCATGGCCGGGCTTGTCGCGCAGCGGCTCCAGGTCGCCCATCACGCCGTCGCGCCCGTAGACGTTGTAGTGCAGCTGGTAGCCGGTGTCGCCGAAGCGCGCGCGCACCTGTTCGCGGGCCCAGGCGATGACGCGGTCGACGTTGGCCACGGTGTAGGGGTCGCGGATGCCGCACAGGCCCACGTAGCGCTCGCCGACCTTGCCCGAGCCCTCCAGCTTGACGCGCACCTTGGCGTCCGGCAGGAAACGCGAGCCTGTCACGCGGGTGGTGCGGTCGTCGAGCTGTTCGTAGACGCAGTGGGTCATGTCGAGCTTGCCGCCGGCGAAGAACTCCTCGTAGGGGTTGGAGCGTTCGTACATCGCATGGCCCGAGACCGATGCGATGGTGCAGCGCTGTTCGGGATGCATCGCGGTGGCCCGCACGTCGGCATGCGTGATCTCGCCCATGACGGTCTCCTTGCCGCCATACGGCTCGGCGCAGAAGGACGCGCATTCCAGCACCTTGCCCAGGTAGTAGGCCTGGTCGGGGTGGAAGCCATGGTGCAGCGCCGGCCCGGCGAACACGGCCGCGTCGGAGCTGCGCCCGCCGATCAGCACGTCCACGCCCTGGCGCAGCAGCGCGATGTAGGGGTGCACCCCGGCCATGGCCACGATGCGGTCGGTGGCGTCGAGTTCGGCCTCGGTCAGGTCGGCGAAGCCGTCCAGGCCCTGCACGGTGCTGCCCGCGCGGATGGCCTGGCGCACGCGCTCCCTGGGCACCTCGGAATAGAAATAGCCGAGCTTGAAGGGGGCCAGCTTGTGCTTGGCGGCAAGCTCGCGGATGATGGCTACGTAGAGGTCGACCCGGCTGTTGGAGCCGGTGTCGCCCGACGAGCCGATGACCATGGGCACGCCGAGCCTGCGCGAGGCCAGCAGCATGTGCTCCAGGTCCTGGCGTTGCCAGGCTTCGGGGCTGGTGGAGGTGTCGGAGCCCAGCGGCACCGGGCCGACGTCGTCGCTGCCGGAGTCGGCGGCGATGTAGTCGGGGCCAGCGGCCACACCGAGCGCAAAACTCTCGGGGCGCAGAGGCGCGAAACCGAGGTGGCCATTGGGGCAGATGATCTTGAGAGATTCCATAGGGGCATGCGTCACGCGAAGGGCAGCCCGGAGGAGGCTGCGATACAGGATCGAGTGCAGAATCCATGCCATCTGCCGTCCCACCAAAAAACCTATAGGAATCAACCCCCCAGGCATTGGCACCTGCGAGATGTGCCGCCGTTGTGCGTGCAATTCACACGCAATTCGTGATATTCACTCGCTCGTGGGAAGGTCCAGCAGGCCCAGCTTCACCATCTGGTGGCGCAGGGCATGGCGGCTCAGGCCCAGGCCGCCGGCGGCAGCACCCAGGTTGTTGCGCGCGGCGGCCAGTGCCTGGCGGATCAGCGCACGCTGGAAGTCGTTCGTGGCGGTGTGGTAGTCCTGGGCAGCGAAGGCCGCCGGATCGGCGGGTACGATGGCCGTGCGTCCTGGCACCGCCAGCCCGACCTCGCGCAGGATGCGCTGGGGCAGGTGCTCCAGGCGGATGCGCGGGCCTTCCTCGATCAGGCAGATGCGCTCCATCAGGTTCTCCAGCTCGCGCACGTTGCCGGGCCAGCTGTAGAGCCGGAACACGCCCTGCACCGCATCGTCGAAGCTGTGCAGCTGGCTGCCGTGCTCGCGGTTGTACTTGGCCAGGAAACTCTCGGCCAGCACGAACACGTCGTCCCCCCGTTCGCGCAGCGGCGGGATGTTGATCGCGATCACCTGCAGCCGGTAGTAGAGGTCGTCGCGGAAGTGGCCGGCCTTCACTTCACCCAGCAGGATCTTGTTGGTGGCGGCGATGAAGCGTACGTCCACCTCCACGGGTTTCACCGCGCCCACGCGGCGCATGCGCCGGGTGTCGAGCAGGGTCAGGATCTTGGCCTGCATCACCGGGTCGAGTTCGCGCACCTCGTCCAGGAAGAAGGTGCCGCCGTTGGCAGCTTCCATCAGGCCCTGCTTGCGGCTCACCGCGCCAGTGAAGGCGCCCTTCTCGTGGCCGAAGAGTTCGGATTCGAGCAATGCCGCCGGGATCGCTGCGCAGTTGATGTCGACGAAGGGCGCCTGCGCACGTGCCGACTGGGCGTGGATCATGCGCGCCACCAGGCCCTTGCCGGTGCCGGTCTCGCCATAGATCAGCACGGTGTGGGCCTTGCTGCGCGCCACCCGGGTGATGAGCGCGCGCAGGGCGACCATCGCGGGGTGGTCGCCGATCAGCGTGACGGGTGGCAGTGGCATGGTGGCAGCGGGGCGGGTCAGCCTGGTGTGGCGATGACCACGCCGGATTCGTCGACGCTGGCCATGGCCGGCTGGCCGCTGCGCAGGCCATGCCCGGCCGCCGCGAATCCGACCAGCTGCACGCCGCTGCCCAGACGCAGGCTGACCTCGCCGCCGTTGCCGGAACGCGGGCTGCGCGTCACCTTGCCTTGCAGACAGTTGCGCCCTGGAACAGGCGCAATGTCCCGCGCGATCTCGACCGCCGTGGCCTTGCACAAAGCCAGTACTTCCAGACCCGGCTGCAGCCCCAGCAACTGCACGCTTTCGCGGGTGATGCGGGCATGGACCGCCTCGCCGTCGGCCATCCGCAGCCGCACCCGCGCCTGGCCCTGGTGCGGTAGCACCGCGTCCACCGTGCACGGGAACTGGTTGCGCATGCTGGTGCGCAGCGCCATGGCGGCGCGGCCTGGCGATGCGCCATCGGCTGGCCGGTCCATGCGCGCCAGCACGTCCCGGCGGGCGCCGGCCAGGGCCTCGGCCGCCAGCAGCACGCGCTGCCCGGCCGGTGTCAGCACGGCGCCGCCGCCGCCGCTGCCCCCCACGGCCTTTTCCACCAGCGGCGTGCCGGCCAGGTTGGCCAGTGTCTCCAGCGCCTGCCAGGCCGCCTTGTAGCTGACGCCGGCCCCACGCGCCGCCTCGGAGATCGACCCTGCCGCACCGATGCGGCGCAGGATGTCGATGCGCTTGTCGCTGGCTTCGAAGCCCAGCACTTCGGCCAGGGGCAGTTTCTTCCGGTTCATGGGGTCCATGGTAGCCGCCCGCGCCGCACCCCTTCTCGCTATTCCCGGTTTGAATAGCGCAGGGGTGGACCATGCTACAGTTTCGCTATTCCGTTGATGAATAGCGAGGTGGTGGCTTGAAGCGACTTCTGGGTCTTTGCATGGTGCTCTGCCTGGGCGTGGTCCAGGCCGCCGAGGTCTCGGTGGCCGTGGCGGCCAACTTCACCGTGCCGATGCAGAAGATCGCGCCAATGTTTGCGCAGGACACGGGGCACAGGGCAGTCCTGGCCTTCGGATCCACCGGTCGCTTCCATGCGCAGGTCCGCAACGGTGCGCCCTTCCAGGTGCTGCTGGCGGCCGACGCCGAGACGCCCGCCCGGCTGGAGCGGGAGGGCGCCGGGGTGGCGGGCAGCCGTTTCACCTATGCCGTGGGCCGGCTGGTGTTGTGGAGCAGGCAGCCGGGCCTGGTGGATGCCCGCGGCGAGGTGCTGAAGTCCGGCCGGTTCGACAAGCTGGCCCTGGCCGACCCGAAGCTGGCGCCCTACGGGGCGGCAGCCCTGGAAACCATGGCGGCGCTGGGCGTTCTGGAGGCTGTGCGTCCGCGCTTCGTGCAGGGCGAGAGCATCGCGCAGACCTACCAGTTCGTCGCCAGCGAGAACGCGCAGCTGGGCTTTGTCGCGCTGTCCCAGGTATTCGCCGACGGTCGCATCACCAGCGGCTCCGGCTGGGTGGTTCCGCCCGAGCTGCATGCACCCATCCGTCAGGATGCCATCCTGCTGGACAAGGGGCGGGGCAATCCTGCGGCGACTGCCCTGCTGCAGTACCTGCGCAGCGACAAGGCACGCGCCATCATCCGCTCCCACGGTTATTCGGACTGAAAGGGGACCACCATGCTCCTGGGGCCCGATGCCCTGCAGGCCATCTGGCTCACGATCCAGCTGGCGACCTGCACGACGCTGCTGCTGTTGCTGCTGGCCACGCCGCTGGCATGGTGGCTGACGCAGACGCGCTCGCGCTGGGTCGCGCCGATCGGGGCGCTGGTCACCCTGCCGCTGGTGCTGCCGCCCTCGGTGCTTGGTTTCTACCTGCTGGTAGCCATGGGCCCGCACGGCCCGCTCGGGCAGTTCACGCAGGCCATGGGCTGGGGCGTGCTGTCGTTCACCTTCACCGGTCTGCTGATTGGCTCGATGGTCTTTTCGCTGCCGTTCGCGGTGCAGCCGCTGCAGCATGCCTTCGAGTCGCTCGGGCGGCGTCCGATGGAGGTGGCCGCTACCCTGCGCGCCCGTCCGCTGGACGCCTTCTTCACGGTGGCCCTGCCGCAGGCGCGCTCCGGCCTGGTGACCGCCGCCATCCTGACCTTCGCGCACACGGTGGGCGAGTTCGGCGTGGTGCTGATGATCGGCGGCAACATCCCAGGCCAGACACGGGTGGTCTCCACCCAGATCTACGGCCATGTCGAGGCGATGGAATACGCCCAGGCCCATGCCCTGGCCGGTGGCATGCTGCTGTTCTCGTTCGCCGTGTTGTTCTGCCTGGCCCTGCTGCGGCGGCGCCAGGCGCGCGTGCTTCCATGACGGGTCTGCAGATTCGCCTGGACCTGCCGCGGGCCGGGTTCGACCTGCAGGTGGACCTGGACCTGCCGGCGCGCGGCATCACGGTCCTGTTCGGCCCTTCGGGCTCCGGCAAGACCAGCGTGCTGCGCTGCGTGGCGGGCCTGGAGCGGGCGCGCGCCGCGCGGGTCGTGGTGGGTGGCGAGGTCTGGCAGGACGATGCTGCCCGCGTGTTCCTGCCCACGCACCGTCGGGCGCTGGGTTATGTGTTCCAGGAGGCCAGCCTGTTCGACCACCTGGACGTGCGGGGCAACCTGCACTATGGCCTGCGCCGCTCGGGCTCGGCACAGGCCGCACAGACCTTGCAGACAGCGGTCGGGCTGCTGGGCATTGCCGATCTGCTGGACCGGCGCCCGGACGCCCTGTCCGGCGGTGAACGCCAGCGTGTTGCCATCGCACGCGCACTCGCCACGGCACCCCGCCTGCTGCTGTTGGACGAACCGATGGCCGCGCTGGACCAGGCGCGCCGCCAGGAGATCCTGCCCTGGCTGGAGCGCATGCGCGACGAACTGTGCATCCCGATGCTGTACGTGACCCACTCCGCCGACGAACTCGCCCGCCTGGCCGACCACCTGGTGGTGCTGGAGCGCGGCCGCGTGAAGGGTGCCGGGCCGGCAGGCGAGGTGCTGGCGGCCATCGAGAGCCCGGTGGTGGTCGGCGAAGATGCCGGCGCCCTGCTGCAGGGCCGGCTGGCCGAGCGCGATGCGCAGTGGCAGCTGGCCCGGGTGGATTTCCCCGGTGGCGCCCTGTGGCTGCGCGACAGCGGTGTGCCGGTCGGACGCGCGGTGCGCCTGCGCGTTCTGGCGCGCGACGTGAGCCTGACCACCGAGGAGCCGCGCCACACCAGCATCCAGAACCACCTGCCGTGCCGTATCGAGTCCATGGCACCGGACGCGCACGCGTCGCAGCTGCTGGTCCGGGTGGTGTGCGGCGAGTCGGTTCTGCTGGCGCGCATCACCCGCCGCGCGGTGGATGCGCTGGGCCTGCACGCCGGCAGTGCGGCCTGGGCGCAGGTGAAGTCGGTGGCGCTGGTGCAGTGAGAGGCTTCAGGCCGCGAGTGCCTCCTTCACCGATTCGAACGTGAAATTGCGGTAACCGTCCTGCGCGGCCAGGCCGTTCTTCAGCATATGGCGGATCAGGTCGGTGTACCAGTCGACGTCGTTCTCGCTGATGCGCACGATGTTGGCCAGTTCTGTGATCTCGAGGATCGGCTCTTCCAGGCAGTCGACCGGGTGCACGTTGGGCTGGTCGTAGGTCTCGTAGCAGGTGTTGTCAAGGCAGGGCCGGCACGCGAAGGTCGGGTAGCCCTTGGGCTTGAGCTTCTCGGCGGTGACCGGGTCCTTCACCACTTCGCCGATCTTGCCGCGCACGAACCCGCCCAAGCAGGCCAGCAGCTCCGGCTGGGCGGCGGGCTGGCTGGTGTCGGCGCGGGAATTCATGGGGTGCCTCCTGAAGTTGCCGGGAACGATGCCGAGCGACCGGTCAGGAATCAAGGCAGACCGCATAGGCGATGTGCACCATCACGGGTGCGATTTTTCAGGGCGTTCAGTGGCCCCACTCGTACCCCACCGTCACCGGCGCGTGGTCCGAGAACTTCTGGTCCTTGTAGATCTCCACCATCTTGGCGCCGGCAGCCAACTCAGGCGTGGCCAAATGGTAGTCCAGCCGCCACCCCACGTTCTTGGCATAGGCCTGTCCGCGGTTGCTCCACCAGGTGTAGGCCTCGTCGGTGGCCATCGGGTGCAGTTGCCGGTAGACGTCGACCATGCCGGCTTGCTCAAGCAGCTTGGTCATCCACGCGCGCTCCTCGGGCAGGAAACCGGAGTTCTTCTGGTTGCTTTTCCAGTTCTTCAGGTCGATCTCCTTGTGCGCGATGTTCACGTCGCCGCACAGGATGAAGTCGCGCCGCTGCTTGAGCGACACCAGATGCGGGTAGAACTGGTCGAGAAAGCGGAACTTGGCCTGCTGACGGTCCTCGCCCGAGGAGCCGCTGGGGAAATAGGCGCTGATGATGGATATCCGCCGCGCCGGTGTGTCGAAGCGCAACTCGACATAGCGCCCCTCGGGATCGAACTCGTGCGACCCGAACCCGATGATCACGTCCGTGGGCTCGAAGCGGGAATAGACGGCCACGCCGGAGTAGCCTTTCTTTTCCGCAAAGTGAAAGTGGCCGCGCAGCCCCGCCAGCGACTCGAACCGGCCGGCGATGTCGGCCGCCTGGGCCTTGACCTCCTGCACGCAAATACAATCCGGTGCGGCCGTCTCTATCCAGGCCTCCAGTCCCTTGGTGGTGGCGGAGCGGATGCCGTTGAGGTTGAGGCTGGTCAGTTTGAACAAGGGAGTCTCCATGTCGGGTGCAGTGGGCAGTCAGTCGGTTCGGTGCGGGGCAGTTGCACCGCCGCAGGACGCTCTGGCGCAGGAATTTGTCCAGTTTGCAGTCGATTGCGGGGTGTTGCGTTTCGGGGAGTTCAAGACCAAGGCCGGCCGCCTGAGCCCGTACTTCTTCAACGCGGGGCTGTTCGACGATGGCGCCAAACTGGGTCGTCTCGCGCAATTCTATGCGCGCCGATTGCTGGACAGCGGCATCGCGTTCGACATGGTGTTCGGGCCGGCCTACAAAGGCATTCCGCTCGGGGCGGCGTTGTCGGTCGAACTCGCGCGGCTCGGCCGCAATGTGCCGTTTGCCTACAACCGCAAGGAGGCCAAGGACCACGGCGAAGGGGGTACGCTGGTCGGCGCGCCGCTCAAGGGCCGGGTGCTGATCGTCGACGATGTCATGTCTGCCGGCACGGCGGTGCGCGAATCCATCGCTGTGATCCGGGCCGCTGGCGCCGAGCCCCACGCGGTGGTGATCGCACTCGATCGCCAGGAGAAAGCCACAGAGAATGGCGTCGACACCGACCACAGCGCAGTGCAGTATGTGCGTCGACAGCTCGGGCTGCAGGTTTGCAGTATTGCGAAACTGGCCGATCTGTTGCAGTATCTGGCGCAGGACAGCCACTCGGCGCTCGCCGCTGACCACCAGCGTGTGCTGGCCTACCGCCAGCGTTATGGTGTGGATGACGAACCTTCCTGACCACAAGAACACACGGAGGCGGATGGGAGACGCACCTATACCCACCACCACGGCGGCAACGGGAGGCTTGGCGCTGCTGATGCTGGTCTGCGTGTCGGTGGCGCCTGGCCCGGTGCAGGCCCAGGCGCAGGCGCAGGTGCCGCTCAGCGGCATCTATACCTGTGTCGATGCCAAGGGGCGCAAGCTCTCCTCCGACCGTCCGATTCCCGAGTGCCTGGACCGCGAACAGAAGGTGCTCAACCCCAGCGGTACCGTGCGGGCCCGCGTCGGTCCCACCCTGACTGAGAAAGAGCACGCCGAAATCGAAGCCCGCCAGAAGCAGGAGGCGGAGGCCCGGGCCTTGCAACTCGAGGAAAAGCGCCGTGAACGGGCCTTGCTGACCCGCTACCCGACGCGGGCGGCGCATGATCGCGAACGCGCAGCAGCCTTCGGGCAGGTGGCTGCGGTGTCACATGCGGCACGAAAGCGCATCGAGGAGCTGCTGGTCGAGCGTCGCAAGCTCGATCAGGAAATGGAGTTCTACGCGAAGGACCCCAGCAAGGCGCCGCCCTCGCTGCAGCGCCAGCTGCAGGACATCGAGCTAAGCGCGCAGGCGCAGAAGCATTTCCTCGCCGAGCGAGAGACCGATCTTCAGCGCATCAGTGCCCGCTTCGACGAGGAGCTCGAGCGTCTCAAGCCGCTGTGGGCTGCACAGTCTGGCGCCAGGAGGGCGCCCTGATGGCAGACCTGTCGCGGCCGTCGCCGCGCGTATCGCCAACCTGAATGCAGAGTTCTCCTGAGCCGGTACTGCGTGACATCGTCCTGGTCGGTGGTGGTCACAGCCATGTCGGGGTCCTGCGTCGCTTCGGCATGCAGCCTGCGCCAGGCGTGCGCCTGACACTCGTGTGCACCGATCCGCATACTCCGTATTCCGGCATGTTGCCCGGTTACGTGGCGGGCCACTACGGCTATGACGATGTCCATGTCGACCTCGGGCGTCTGGCCGGTTTTGCCCGCGCACGGTTCCTGTGCGCCGAGGTGACGGGTATCGACCGGTTGGCGCGCGAGGTGCGACTGCGCGACCGGCCGGCCATCCGTTACGACCTGGTCTCGATCAACACCGGCTCGACACCCCAGATGGCGACCGTGACCGGTGCTGCTGCCCATGCGGTGCCGGTCAAGCCGATCACCGGTTTCAACCAGCGCTGGCTGGCCCTGTTGCAGCGCGTGCGTGCCCACGCGGGCCCGATGACGATTGCCGTGGTGGGAGGCGGCGCCGGTGGTGTCGAGCTGCTGCTGGCGATGCAGTACCGCCTGACGCAGGAGCTGCGCGCACGCGGGCGTGATCCTGCCGGCCTGGTGTTTCACCTCTTCACCAGCGACGACCGTCTGCTGGCCACCCACAGTGCCGGTGTGCGCAGGCGCTTCGACGCCGTCCTGCAGGCCCGTGGTGTGCAGGTGCACCGGTCTGCGCGGATAGAGGAAGTGACGGCCAGCGCCGTGCGCACGCAGTCGGGCGATTGGATTGCGGTGGACGAAACCGTCTGGGTCACGCAGGCCGGTGGTGCGGCCTGGCTGCGCGATACCGGACTGGCGCTGGATGCGGCCGGGTTCGTGGTGGTGAATCCGTATCTGCAGTCGGTGAGCGACCCGGCGGTGTTCGCGGCCGGTGATGTCGCCAGCCTGCAGGACCGACCGCTGGAGAAGGCGGGCGTGTTTGCCGTGCGCATGGGCATTCCGCTGGCCGGCAACCTGCGCCGAGCCGTGGCCTCCCGGCCGCTGCAGGCCTACCGGCCCCAGCGCCGCTGGCTGGCGCTGATCAGCACCGGGGACCGGTACGCAGTGGCCTCGCGCGGGGCACTGGGTTTTGCCGGCGCCTGGGTGTGGCGCTGGAAGGACTGGATCGACCGGCGCTTCATGCAGCGCTTCTCGGAGTTCCCGCCGATGGCAGCCCCCACCGGTGTCGAAGCTGCACAGGGCACGCAGATATCCCTCACCCCCGAGGAATCCCTGCAGGCGCTCGCGGCCCAGGCCATGCGGTGCGGGGGGTGTGGTGCCAAGGTGGGCGCGTCGGTGCTGGCGCGTACGCTGGCCAGCCTGCAGCCCCTGCAGCGCGACGATGTGCTGATCGGTCTGCAGTCACCCGATGACGCGGCCGTGGTGCGTGTGCCGGCCGGCAAGGCCCTGGTGCAGACGGTGGACTTTTTCCGCGCGTTCTATGACGACCCGTACCTGCTGGGCCGCATCGCCGCCAACCATGCGCTGGGGGACATCTATGCCATGGGTGCCGAGCCTCAGACCGCGCTGGCGCTGGCCACGCTCCCGCCGGGACTGGATGCCCAGGTGGGCCAGGAACTGCGCCAGATGCTGACCGGCGCAATCGAGGTGCTCAATGCCGCGGGTTGCGCGCTGGTCGGGGGACACAGCAGCGAAGGGCAGGAGCTGGCGCTGGGTTTTGCGGTCAACGGTCTGGTGGACGCCGATCTTCGGGGCCTCCTGCGCAAGGGTGGAATGCGACCGGGGGACCGTCTGGTCCTGACCAAGCCGCTGGGCACCGGCACGCTGATGGTGGCGCACGCGCAGCTGGCGGCGCGCGGGCGCTGGGTCCAGGATGCGCTGCGCAGCATGGCGCAGTCCAGCCGCGATGCCGCGCGCATCCTGCGGGAACACCAGGCCACGGCATGCACCGATGTGACCGGTTTTGGCCTGGCCGGGCATCTGGTGGAGATGGCGCGCCCCTCGGGTGTGGATGTCCGCATCGACCTGGTCGCGCTGCCTTTGCTGGACGGTGCGCTCGATGTTGCAGGCCGCGGTTTCGTCAGTTCACTGCAGGCCGAGAACCTGCGTGCGCGCCATGCGCTTCGCAATGCCCAGGCGTTTGCGCAGCATGCGGCCTACCCGCTGCTGTTCGACCCGCAAACCGCGGGCGGTCTGTTGGCCAGTGTGCCGACCGCGCAGGCGCAGGACTGCCTGGCGGCGTTGCAGGGGGCCGGGTATGTGGCGGCGGCGCTGATCGGAGAGGTGCTGCCCGCACAGGATGCTGACGCACCCTTGATCCTGGCCGCCTGACCCGGCCGCCACCCGCGCTGCGGCGCGCACGCCAAGCCCTGGCGCAGCTCAGCCGGCCAGTTTCCGGCGCAGCATGTCGCCGGCCTGCTGCGGGTTGGCCTTGCCCTTGCTCGCCTTCATCACCATGCCGACCAGCGCATTGAAGGCCTTGTCCTTGCCCTGGCGGAATTCATCGACCGACTTCGCGTTGGCGGCAATGACCTCGTCGATGATCTTCTCCAGCGCGCCGGAGTCGTTCATCTGCCGCAGGCCCAGCGCTTCGATCACGGCATCCACGTCCTGGTCGGGCGTGTTCCAGAGCGCATCGAAGACCTGTCGGGCGGCATTGTTGGAGATGGTGCCATCGGCAATGCGCTGGATCAGCCGGGCCAGCATGGCTGCCGTCACCGGTGCGGCGGACGCCCGCATGTCGCCGGCATTGAGCCTGCGCGAGACCTCGCCCATGACCCAGTTGCTGGCCAGCTTGGGGTGCCCGCAGGCCTTGGCCGCGGCTTCGAAGTAGGCGGCGAGCGACTGGTTCTGGGTCAGCGTGTCGGCGTCGTAGTCGGGCAGCCCGTAGTCGGCCACGAAACGCTGGGCCATCACTCGCGGCAGCTCGGCCATGCCGGCGCGCACCTCCTCCACCCAGCTGCGTGCTATCACCAGCGGGGGCAGGTCCGGGTCGGGGAAGTAGCGGTAGTCGGCGGCGTCTTCCTTGGTGCGCATCGCACGGGTCTCGCCGGTGTCGGGGTTGAACAGCACGGTGGCCTGCTGGATCGCATGGCCGTCCTCGATCTGATCGATCTGCCACTGCACCTCGAAGTCGATGGCCTGCTGCATGAACTTGAAGCTGTTCAGGTTCTTGATCTCGCGCCGTGTGCCGAGCGGCGCCCCGGGCTTGCGCACCGAGACATTGGCGTCGCAGCGGAAGCTGCCTTCCTGCATGTTGCCGTCGCAGATGCCGATCCAGGTGACGATCTTGTGCAGCTCCCGGGCATAGGCCACGGCCTCGGCGCTGGAGCGCATGTCGGGCTCGGTGACGATCTCCAGCAGGGGGGTTCCGGCGCGGTTGAGGTCGATGCCGGACTGGCCGGCGAAGTCCTCGTGCAGGGACTTGCCGGCGTCCTCCTCGAGGTGGGCGCGCACCAGGCGCACCGAACGCCGGGCACCATCCAGAAAGAACCCGACCTGGCCGCCCTGCACCACCGGGATCTCGAACTGGCTGATCTGGTAGCCCTTGGGCAGGTCAGGGTAGAAATAGTTCTTGCGCGCGAAGACGCTGCGCTCGGCGATGTGGGCGCCGAGCGCCAGCCCGAATTCGATGGCGCGTTCGACCGCGCCGCGGTTCATCACGGGCAAGGTGCCGGGCAGTGCCAGATCGACGGCACAGGCCTGCGTGTTGGGTGCCGCGCCGAAGGCGGTCGAGGCGCGGCTGAAGATCTTGGAGCGGGTGGACAGCTGGGCATGGGTTTCGAACCCGATCACCACTTCATACCCGCGCACCAGCACCGGTGGCCGGGCTTCGGTCGCTGGGGAGGTTTCGGTCAAGGTGCTCATGCTCAGAATCCCTGGGGCTTGCGGGTGTGGAAATCGGTGGCCTGCTGGAAGCGGTGCGCCACGTTGAGCAGCTGTGCCTCCTGCAGGTAGTTGCCGATCAGCTGCAGGCCCACCGGCAGGTCATTGGCGCCGAACCCGGCTGGCAGGCTCATGCCGGGCAGGCCGGCCAGCGAGGCGGGCAGCGTGAAGATGTCCGCCAGGTAGTTGGCCAGGGGGTCGTCGCTCTTTTCGCCGATCTTCCAGGCCACCGTGGGCGCGACCGGCCCGGCGATCACGTCGCAGCTGCGGAAGGCCTGCTGGAAGTCATCCGACAGCATGCGCCGGATCTTCTGCGCCTGCAGGTAGTACGCATCGTAATAGCCGTGCGAGAGCACGTAGGTGCCGATCATGATGCGGCGCTTGACCTCGTCGCCGAAGCCCTGGGCGCGCGTCTTGCGGTACATGTCCTGCAGGTCCTTGAACTCCGGCGCGCGGTGGCCGAACTTCACGCCGTCGAAGCGGCTCAGGTTGCTGGAGGCTTCGGCCGGCGCGATGATGTAGTAGACCGGGATGGACAGCTCGGTGCGCGGCAGCGAGATCTCGACACGGCGTGCGCCGAGTTTCTCGTATTCGGCCAGCGCGGCCTCGATGGCGGAGCGCACATCCGGCGCCACGCCATCGCCGAGGAACTCCCGTGGCACACCGATGCGCAGGCCGTCCAGCGACTGGCCCAGCTGCGCTCGGAAGTCTTCTGCGGGGATGTCCAGCGAGGTGGAGTCGCGGTCCAGGTCGGGGCCGCACATGTGGCTGAGCAGCAGCGCGCAGTCCTCGGCGCTGCGTGCCATCGGGCCGGCCTGGTCCAGGCTGGAGGCAAAGGCGACCATGCCGTAGCGCGACGCGCGGCCGTAGGTCGGCTTGATGCCGGTGATGCCGCAAAACGACGCCGGCTGGCGGATCGAGCCGCCGGTGTCGGTGCCGGTGCTGGCCGGCATCAGCCGGGCGGCCACCGCCGCCGCGCTTGCGCCGGACGAGCCGCCCGGGATGTGGTCCGTGTTCCAGGGGTTGCGCACGGACACGGGCACGGTCTGCCCGATCGGGGCGATGGCTGCGTTCTCGTTGGACGAGCCCATGGCGAACTCGTCGCAGCTGAGTTTGCCCAGGGTCACGGCGCCGGCCCCGGCCAGGCGCTGCACCACCGTCGCATCGAAGGGCGAGCGGTAGCCGGCCAGCATGCGGGATCCGGCGGTGCTGGGGAAGTCGCGGGTGACAAAGATGTCCTTGTGCGCCAGCGGCGCGCCTTCGAGAGCGCCCGGGGTGCCGGCGGCCAGACGACGGTCCGCGGCGCCGGCCTGTTCCAGGGTCACCGCAGGGTCGCGCGCCAGATAGGCGCCCAGGTGTTCATGGTCCTGCGCGCGCGCCAGGAAGTGGCTGGCGACCTCGGTGGCAGACACCTCGCGCTGGCGCAGGTGGGTGAGCAGCCCGGTCAGGCTGAGATCGTGGAGTTCGGTGGTGGAAAGTGACATGGCCGCCTGTGTCCTCATTCGATCACCTTGGGCACCAGGAACAGGCCGTCCTCGACCGCAGGCGCACTGCGCTGGTTGGCGCTGCGCTGGTCCGGTTCGCTGGCGACGTCCGCGCGCAGGCGCAGGGCCACTTCACCAATGGTTGCAAAAGGATGCGGCAGCGGTTCGATGCCGGCGGTGTCGACGGCACGCATCTGCTGCACGATGTCGAAAAAGCTGTTGAGTTGTGTAAGCATGCGCTCGCTTTCTGGCAGACTGAGCTCCAGCCGTGCGAGATTGGCGATGCGCGAGATGTCGGAGGGCGAAAGTGGCATGGTGAAACAGGAGGGTTCGGCGCATGCGGGACGCAGGCTGGCACATGCGTTCAGCGGGGTTGCGCCCGGGGGATGGGGTATTATCCCGCCTTTGCGCGCCATCCCCGAAACCGAGGATTCCGACGCGACAACAATCTATTTGAGCTGGTCAATACGTATGGCGATGGCGGGCCGAAGCGCTTGCCGTGCCCGAGAGGATTTCGATGTTTGGAGCATTCCGTCAGCATTTCTCAACGGATCTGGCGATTGACCTGGGGACAGCCAACACGCTGATTTTTGTGCGCGGCAAGGGTATCGTTCTCGACGAGCCCTCCGTGGTCTCGATCCGCCACGAAGGCGGCCCTCAGGGCAAGAAGACCATCCAGGCGGTCGGCAAGGAAGCCAAGGCGATGCTGGGCAAGGTGCCGGGCAACATCGAGGCGATCCGCCCCATGAAGGATGGCGTGATCGCCGACTTCACCGTCACCGAGCAGATGCTCAAGCAGTTCATCAAGATGGTGCACCCGCGCAGCGTCTTCCGGCCCAGCCCGCGGATCATCATCTGCGTGCCCTGCGGCTCGACCCAGGTCGAGCGCCGGGCGATCCGCGAATCGGCGCTGGGCGCCGGAGCCAGCGACGTCTACCTGATCGAGGAGCCCATGGCAGCCGCCATTGGCGCCGGTCTGCCGGTCAGCGAGGCCAGCGGCTCGATGGTGGTCGACATCGGCGGCGGCACCACCGAGGTGGGTGTGATCTCGCTCGGCGGCATGGTCTACAAGGGCAGCGTGCGGGTGGGTGGCGACAAGTTCGACGAAGCCATCATCAACTACATCCGGCGCAACTACGGCATGCTGATCGGCGAGCCCACGGCCGAAGCCATCAAGAAGAAGATCGGCTCCGCGTTTCCCGGCAGCGAAGTCAAGGAAATGGAAGTACGTGGCCGCAACCTCTCTGAAGGCGTGCCGCGCAGCTTCACCATCTCGTCCAACGAGATCCTGGAGGCATTGACCGACCCGTTGAACAACATCGTCTCGGCAGTCAAGAATGCGCTGGAGCAGACACCCCCCGAACTCGGGGCCGACATTGCCGATCGTGGAATGATGCTCACCGGCGGCGGCGCCCTGCTGCGCGACCTCGACCGCCTGCTGGCCGAGGAAACCGGCCTGCCGGTCCTGGTGGCTGAAGACCCCTTGACCTGCGTCGTGCGTGGCTGTGGCATTGCGCTGGAGCGCATGGACCGCCTGGGATCGATCTTCACCAGCGAATAGCGCTCCTGCCGGGGCGCGGCGACCGCACGGGCGCGCGCCGGACAGTAGACAATAGGCACCTGTCCCCGCACCCTCCACGGACAAGTTTTCCGCCGCCATGCCGCTTGGTACCCTTGACCGGACTCCGCCCCCTTTCTTCCGTCAGGGGCCCTCGGCATTGTCCAAGCTCATCGTGTTCAGCGCGCTGGCCCTGTTCCTCATGGTGGCCGATGTTCGCCTGCGCATCACCCAGCCGGTGCGCGCTGCGCTGGCCCAGGCGCTTTATCCCGTTCAATGGCTCATCCTGCAGCCAGTGACTGCGCTTCGGGACGTCGGGGGGTATTTTCAGAGCCTGCAGTCGGCCCAGCGATCAGAACAGGAGCTGCGCGAAAGGCTGGGAAAGCAGTCCCAGAAGGCCAACCAGGTCGAACAACTTCTGCTGGAGAACCGCCGCCTGCGCCAGCTCGTCGAATTGCGCGAGCGCGTGGCCGCCCGGGGGCACCTGGCCCAGGTCCTGTACGACGCAGCCGATCCGTTCAGCCGCAAGATCGTGATCGACAAGGGGCTGGGTGATGGCATCCAGGCCGGCTCGCCGGTGGTCGACGAGACCGGCGTGCTCGGTCAGGTGACCCGGGTCTACAGCGCCGTCAGCGAGGTGACCCTGCTGACCGACCGGGAACAGGCCATCCCCGTTCTCAATACCCGTACCGGCGCGCGCGGCGTGGCCTTTGGCGATTCTGCGCTCTCCCCCGGTGCGCTCGAACTTCGCTTCGTGTCGGCGAATGCCGATGTACAGCCCGGTGATGTGCTGGCCACCAGTGGTGTGGACGGCGTGTATCCGCCGGGTTTGCCTGTGGCCAGGGTCGACAAGGTGGAGCGGCGCAATGACTCTGCATTTGCCCGCGTCGGGTTGCGGCCGTTGGCGCTGTTGGAAGGTACGGCGCATGTGATGGTGTTGCAGCCGGTGTCGGCGCAGATTCCGCCCCGACCGGAACCCGGGCCCTTGGTGCCCGCTGCCCGCAAGGGGGCCCGCAATTGATGCGCACAAACGCGGCCGGGAGGCAGGCATGATCATGCGCCAGGGCCAGCAGTTGCTGCTGCCGGCCAATCCCTCCTTCATCTGGGGCAGCCTTCTGGCGGCGCTTGGCCTCAACATGCTGCAGAACATGGGCCTGTGGGGGCGTGCGGCCTGGGTGCCGGACCTGCTGGCGCCGGTGCTGGTCTTCTGGAGCGTGCACCAGCCCCTGCGGGTGGGCATCGGCGCCGCCTTCGTGTTTGGCCTGTGCATGGATGTGCACCAGGGCGGCCTGCTCGGTGCCCATGCGATGGCCTATACCGTGATGAGTTTCCTGGCCATCATGATTCACCGGCGGCTGTTGTGGTTCAGCGTGCCCCTGCAGGCGGCTCAGGTGCTGCCACTCTTTGTGGTGTGCCAGTGCATCGTGCTTGCCGCCCGGATGCTCGGTGGGGGCACCTTCCCGGGCCTGGAGATGTTCCTGGCGCCGTTCATCGAGTCGCTGCTGTGGCCCTTGGTCAGCGTGATGCTGCTGGTGCCGCAGCGCCGCGCGCCAGATCCGGACGAGAACCGCCCCCTATGACCGAACTGCGCAACGTCGAAGCCGATCTGGCCCGCTTCCGCACGCGGGTGCTGGTGGTCAGCATCGTGGTCGTGCTGTGCATGGTCCTGCTTGTCGCCCGGATGGTGCTGCTGCAGGTGGTGCGCCATGAAAATCTCAAGGCGCAGGCCGAGAACAACCGCACGGCGGTCGTGCCCGTGGTGCCCAACCGGGGGCTGATCCTGGACCGCAACGGGATCGTGCTGGCAACCAACTACTCGGCCTACACCCTGGAGATCACCCCGTCCAAGGTGCCCGCCCTGGACCAGACGCTCGATGCCTTGGCCCAGGTGCTGGAGATCACACCCCGCGACCGGCGCCGCTTCAAGAAGCTCATGGAGGAGTCCCGCAGTTTCGAGTCGCTGCCGGTCCGCACCAAACTCACCGAGGAAGAGGTGGCCCGCTTTGCGGCACAGCGCTACCGGTTTCCGGGCGTCGAGATCAAGGCGCGGCTGTTTCGCAGCTACCCGTTTGGCGAACTGGCCAGCCATGTGATCGGTTATATCGGTCGCATCAACAGGGCCGAAAAGGAGCGGCTCGAGGAGTCCGAGGACGCATCGAACTACCGGGGCACCGAGTACATCGGCAAGCTGGGCGTGGAACAGAGCTTCGAGGCCGAGTTGCACGGCATCACGGGAGTGGACTCGGTGGAGACATCTGCAGGCGGACGTGCCGTGCGCACGCTGGCAAGCAGCCCGTCCACCCCCGGCAACACCGTGATGCTGTCGATCGACATCAAGCTGCAGAAACTGGTGGAGGACATGTACGGTGACCGCCGCGGGGCGCTGGTGGCCCTGGACCCGCGGACCGGCGAAGTGCTGGCCTTCGTCAGCAAGCCGACCTTCGATCCGAACCTGTTCGTCGACGGCATCGATGTCGAGAACTGGCAGATGCTCAATGAATCGGTCGACAAACCCCTGCTCAACCGGGCGTTGCGCGGGACCTACCCGCCGGGTTCGACCTACAAGCCCTTCATGGCGCTCGCAGCACTGCAGACCGGCAAGCGCAGTGCCGCAACGGTGATCCAGGACAACGGCTCCTGGATGTTCGGCGGGCACCAGTTCCGCAGCCATGGCGATGCGGGCCTGGGCCCGGTCGACATGCACACTGCGATAGCGCGGTCCAGCAACGTCTACTTTTACTCGCTGGCCAATGAAATGGGCGTCGACGCCATTCACGACTTCATGAAGCCGCTGGGTTTCGGCCAGATCACCGGCATCGACATCCAGGGCGAGTCACGCGGCATCCTGCCCAGCCAGGCCTGGAAGCGCGCCTATTACAAGAAGGCCGAGCAACAGAAATGGTATGCCGGGGAGACCATCTCGCTGGGCATCGGGCAGGGCTACAACACCTTCACCATGCTGCAGCTGGCGCAGGCCACGGCCATCATCGTGAACGGTGGCATCAAGCGCAGGCCCCAGCTCGTGATCGGCACCCAGGATTCGCTCTCGCGCGAGACGACCCGGGTGCCGCCGGCCGAGCCGGTGGATCTCGGCTTCAAGCCCGAGCACATGGCGGTGGTTCGCAATGCGATGGTGAGCGTGACGCAGGATGGCACCTCGGCGCGGGTGTTTGCAGGTGCGGGGTATTCATCGGGCGGCAAGACCGGGACCGCACAGGCCGTGGGCATCGGCGCGAAGGAGCGCTACAACGCCGCCAAGCTGGAGGAGCACCAGCGCGACCATGCCTTGTACATGGCCTATGCGCCAGCGGACAACCCCCGCATCGCCTTGGCCGTGGTGGTCGAGAACGCCGGTTTCGGTGCGGCCAGTGCAGCGCCGATTTCGCGGCGTGTGTTCGATTACTGGCTGCTCGGGCAGTATCCCAGCGAGGAAGACATGGCTGCCGTACGGCGCGGCGCTGCAGGGGCGCCGATCGGCAAGCCGCGTCTGGTCGGTGAGGTCCCCTGGCCACCGGCGCCCTGAGCTGCCCCATGAACGCAAAAGGCGCTGGGATTGCCAGCGCCTGTGCGTAGTGCCATGCCGGAGTCTGTGCGTTGAAGCCTCTGCCCGGTCGTGTTGTCTCCAGGGTCCTCAGGCGGACAGGAGCTGGTCCCGTCCTTGAGTGGCGCGACTTTACGGGACCGTTCGGGCTCTGGATATCAGGGCTTACCCCAGCAAAATCATGCTGCAGTGCAACCTTGCAACGGCCTGCCGGCGTCGTGTGCAAGCGATTTCGGGCGCCGGGCGGAGGACCATGAGGCTTGCAGTTACGATTGAATACGCCGCCATGCAAGACCACAACCCCGCCAGCGAGGAATCCGCTCCCCGCATTTCCAGCCAGATGCGTGACACCCGATGGGTGGTGACGCTCGACGGCAGCTGGTCGGCCGCCATGCTGGCGCGGCCCGAGGTATGGACGGGTCTCCACGCCAGCTTGCTGGCCACAGTGGCGAAAGTGGGCACTGACGGCAGTTGGGATCTGCGTCGGGTCGAGCGTTTCGACCATACTGGCGCGCAACTCTTGTGGAACGCGTGGGGTCGGGTGACGCCCGCAGAGTTGCAGGGCCTGCCCTCGCAGCGCGCCATGCTGGATCGGGTGGCACGGTATTCTGTCGGACCGCCGCGGGCGGAGTCCCGCACCTTGTGGATGCGTTTTCTCGCCCTGGGCGAGTTGGTCCATCAGGTGGCGGACCATGCGCGTGACCTGGTGCGCCTGGTGGGCCAGTTGCTGCTCGATTGCCTGCGGCTGGCGCGCTCGCCGCGCGATGGTCCCTGGCGTGACGTGTCGGGCCACCTCTACCGTATCGGCGCCACAGCGCTGCCGATCACCGCATTGGTCGGGTTCCTGATCGGGGTGGTGCTGGCCTACCTGATGGCACAGCAGTTGCGCAAGTTCGGTGCAGATGCCTTCATCGTCGATGTGCTGGGCATCGCGCTGATCCGTGAACTGGGTCCGGTGCTGGCCGCGATCCTGCTGGCGGGGCGCTCCGGCTCCGCGATCACCGCCCAGATCGGCGTGATGCGGGTGACGGAAGAGCTCGACGCCATGCGCGTGATGGGTATCGCACAGGGCTATCGGCTGGTCATGCCGCGCGCGCTGGCCATGGCGATCGCGATGCCGCTGGTGACCGTCTGGACCACCGTCGCTGCACTGTTTGGCGGGGTACTGTCGGCCGATCTGGCCATGGACATCACGCCCGCCTACTTTCTGTCGGCCCTGCCAGCGGCGGTGGAGGTGTCCAACCTCACCCTGGCGGTGGGAAAGTCCGTGGTGTTCGGTGTGCTGATCGCCTTGGTGGGTTGCCACTATGGCTTGCGCATCAAGCCCAATACGGAGAGCCTGGGCCAGGGAACGACGGCCTCGGTGGTGACATCGATCACGGTGGTGATTCTGGTCGATGCCCTGTTCGCCGTGGTGTTCAAGGACGTGGGCGTATGAGTGCCACGGCCCCAGCCGTGTCTGCTTCGGCGAGCGTGCTCGCCCAACCTGTCGTAGTGGAGATGCGCAAGCTCTGGACTGTGTTTCAGGTGGCCGGGCGCGAGGTGGTGGTGCACAAGGACCTCGACCTCATCATCGAGCGTGGCGAGATGCTCTCGCTGGTGGGTGGCTCGGGCAGCGGCAAGACGACCATCCTGCGTACCATTCTTGGCCTGGAAGTGCCGGCGCGCGGCACGGTCACCGTGCTGGGCCGGCCAGCCGAGCGCCTGTCGGACCATGGCGCCGCCAGCCGGGTGGGCATGCTGTTCCAGCATGGCGCGCTGTTCTCCGCTTTCAGCGTGCTGGACAACATCGCGTTTCCGCTGCGCGAACTCAGGACGCTGCCCGAAGATCTGGTGCGCGATGCCGCACTCGTGAAGCTTCAGATGGTCGGCCTGGACACGGTCACGGCCCACAAGATGCCCTCGGATCTCTCGGGCGGGATGATCAAGCGGGTTGCGCTGGCCCGGGCCCTGATCATGGACCCACCCCTGCTGCTGCTGGACGAGCCCACCGCCGGCCTGGACCCGGACAGCGCCGACGCGTTTTGCGCGTTGATCCGTTCGCTGCACCGGGAGCTCGGCCTGACGGTGGTGATGGTCACCCACGATCTCGACACGCTGTTCGAGCTCAGCAACCGGGTCGCCGTGCTCGCCGACAAGCACATGATCGTGCATGGCGCTCCCAAGGATGTGATCGCCTTCCCGCACCCGTTCATTCATGATTTCTTCCTCGGTGAGCGCGGGCAGCGCGCCATGGAGTTGTTGCGCGAGTACCCGTTCGCGGTGTAGAAAGACAGAGATATGGAAAACAAGGCACACGCTTTTGCAGCCGGCATGTTCGTGCTGGTCGTCTCGGCCCTGCTCGTCGCGCTGGCCGCCTGGCTCACCCGTGACACCGGTGTGCGCCGGATCTACCAGATCTCCAGTGCGGAGGCGGTCAACGGTCTGCAGTCCCAGGCGCCGGTGCGCTACCGCGGTGTTGCGGTGGGCAAGGTCACCGCAATCGGCTTCGATCCCCGCACCATGGGCAACGTCCTGGTGACCGTCGCGCTCGACGATGCCGCGCCGGTCACCCGGTCCACCTATGCCAGCCTGGGCTTCCAGGGTGTCACCGGACTGGCGTTCGTGCAGCTCGACGACAGCGGCGAATCCAAGGTCGCGCTGGATGCCTTGACCGATGGCGCGCCTTCGCGCATTCCGATGCGGGCCAGCCTGTTGTCCAAGCTCTCCGACCAGGGGGTGGCGATCCTGGGCCGCATCGAGGAGACCTCGATGCGCGTGAACCAGCTGTTGTCGCCGGCCAACCAGAAGGACCTGATGGCCACCATCAACAGTTTTGGCCAGGCGGCCGACGGCGTGCAGCGGTTGTCGGTGCGGGTGCAGCAGTTGTCCGGCACGATGGACGGCATCCTGAACGCGCAGCTGGGGCCGGACCGGGTGAACGTTCCACAGTTCGTGCAGGATGCGACCGGCGCCATCAAGTCACTGCAGAAGACGGCAGAAGGTGTCGACCAGACGGTCGCCGAGTTTGGCAGGACGGCCGTCGAGTTCCGCAAGACCGCCACCGAGATCACCAGGCTCTCCGAACGCCTCAACGCCCAGGGCGGGGTCGTCGACAAGTTGGCCGAGGGCGCGGGTGCGATGGCCACGGCCGGTAGCGCCTTCAATACCGGCACGCTGCCTCGCCTGAACCGCACCAGCGAAGAAGCCGCGCGGACAGCCCGCCAGGTCAGTCGCGCGGTCAGCGCGGTTGGCGACAATCCGCAGTCGCTGCTGTTCGGCAATGGCGTGATTCCACCAGGCCCGGGCGAGCCAGGCTTCAGTTTTCCGAAAGGTACGCCATGAGTTTCGACGCACGACAACGGGCACGGACGGATTCCCGATCACCGTGCGCCAGCTACGCCCGCATGCTGCAGGTCCTTGCCTTGTTCGGCCTCGGGCTGGTGCTCGCAGGCTGTTCGGTGATCGACAAGCCGGTGCGAGCGTCCGTGTACGACTTTGGCCCCGGCCCGATGGCCGCGGTGGCAGTCGCGCCCGCCGGCCTGCCTGCGCTGACGCTGGCGGAGGTGGACGCGGGTCCGGCGCTCGACAGCACGGCCGTGCTGTACCGGTTGGTGTATGCCAACGCGCAGCAGCTTCTGCCGTATGCCCAGGCACGCTGGAGCATGGCCCCGGCACAGTTGCTGCGCCAGCGCCTGCGCGACAGGATCGGCCAGCAGCGCACGGTACTCGGCCCGGATGATGCCAACCCCGGCAGTGATCCGGCCCGGTGGGTGCTGCGGGTCGAACTGGAGGAGTTCAGCCAGCTGTTCAGCGCGCCGGCGCAGAGCACGGGCCTGGTCCGCCTGCGGGCGACCCTGGTGCAGTCCAGCGCGAATGGCGACCGCCTGGTCGGCCAGCGCATGGTGGTGGCCCAGCGGCCGGCGCCCAGTCCCGACGCTCCCGGGGGCGTGCGTGCGCTGGGCGACGCGACCGACGCCGCGGTGGACGAGCTTCTGCAATGGCTGAGCCAGCAGCGTTGAGCAGCCCTGTGGGTTCCGGCCCAGAGGCACTGAGCGCGCATTTCGCACGTGCGGGACTCGAGGTCGACGGTGTGTGCGAGGCCTTGTCGCGCCACGTGCTGGAATGGCGGCAGGCGGCGGCCATGCTGGAGGACCTCACGCCCCAGGAGGCGGACACCCTGGGCAGGCTGATGCCCCGCGTGCGGGCACGTGCCGGCCAGGTCCTGATCCGCGAAGGCGAGGTCGGCGACTGGATGCTGCTGCTGCTCGCCGGGACCGTCGATGTCACGAAGGCCTCCCAGGGAGGCGGTGTCTCCCGCCTGGCGGTCATCAGGCACGGCGCCGCGGTGGGCGAGATGTCGATGCTGGATTCGGCCCCGCGCTATGCCACCTGCGTGGCGATCGAAGAGGTGCAGGCGGGCGTACTCACCCGGGGTGTCATTGCCAGGCTGATCCAGGAACATCCGGCCATCGGTGCCAAACTGCTGGTCAAGCTGACGCAGTTGCTGGCTCAGCGGCTGCGCAACACCAGCAACCAGCTGGTCAAGCTGTTGCAGCAGCAGGGCGCCACACCCCCGTCGTAAGGCTGCGGTGCTCAGGCCCCCCGGGCCAGAATGGGGAACAACTTGACCAGTCCGTCAGACATCACTTCGACGGCCAGCGCCGCCAGGATCAGGCCCATGAGGCGCGTCATCACGTTGATGCCGGTCTTGCCCAGGATGCGTGCGATGGGCTGCGCAAGCGAAAAACAAAGCGCCGTTGCCAGGGCTATCACCACGCCGTAACCGACCAGCGCCGCCAGTTGCGGGAAGTGTTTGGCGCGCTCGGCGTAGATCACCACGGTGGACATCGTGGCCGGCCCGGTCAGCAAGGGGATGGTGAGCGGCACCACCGCGATACTCGCACCGACCGAGGAGCGGCGCGCGGCGTCGTCCATCTCCTGGGCATTGGATCGGGACTCGGCGGGTTCCGCATTCAGCATGCTCAGGGCAGAGGTCAGCAACAGCATGCCACCACCCACCTGGAAACTTGCCAGCGAAATGCCGAAAAAGTCGAGGATCTGCAGCCCGAGCAGCGCGCTGGCGGCGATCACCACGAAGCAGCTGAAAGACGCGACCCAGATCGTGCGCTGGCGCTGTTCGCGCGAGAAGTCCTGGGTGTAATGGATGAAGAAGGGCACGATCGCCAGCGGATTGACAATGGCCAGCAGCGTGACCAAGGGTTTGAAGTCCATCATGCGTGTGCGTCTTCAGTATGGGGCGAGTCTCGCGCAGCCTATCGGCCGCCCGTCACGTCCAGAATGGCGCCGGTGGTGTAGCTCGACTGCTCCGAGAGCAACCACACGATGCTGTGCGCAACCTCCTGGGCTGTGCCCGCACGCTGCATGGGAACACTGGGCGCCATCGTGCGGGCGCGGTGTGGTTGTCCGCCGGACGCATGGATCTCGGTCTCGATGATGCCGGGTCGAACCGCGTTCACCCGGATGCCTTCGGTGGCCACTTCGCGCGCCAGCCCCAGCGTGAAGGTGTCGATCGCGCCCTTGGCGGCGGCATAGTCGATGTACTGACCAGCGCCCCCCAGCCGGGCTGCCGCACTCGACACATTGACGATGGCGCCGCCGGTGCCGCCATGCCGGGTACTCATGCGCAGCACAGCCTGGCGCGCGCACAGGAAACTGCCCAGCACATTGATGTCGAACATGCGCCGCAGCCGCTGTGTGTCCATCGCGTCGAGACGTTCGGCACGGTCTACCACCCCGGCGTTGTTGACCAGGCCCGAGAGCCGGCCCAGCGTGCTGTCGACCTGCCGGAACATGGCCAGCACCTGCGCCTCGTCGGCCACATCGGCCTGCACGGCCATGGCCGTTCCGCCAGCAGCGCGGATCTGCGTGACCACAGCGTCTGCTGCAGCGGCCTGGCGGGTGTAGTTGACTGCGACGGAATAACCGCGCTGCGCAGCCAGCAGGGCGGTGGCTGCGCCGATTCCGCGGGAGCCGCCAGTGATGATGAGGGCCGGTTGCATGGTGGTGGGCAGCGGTGGGCTTGTGGGGTCGGAAGGACTGCACGATACACCACTGCACTCTTGCATCGATTTGTCCGCCGCGCCGCCTGCCTGCCGCCTGCCGGGGCCCGGCGTAAGATTCGCCACCGGGCCACGATGCTGCAGCCCGTTGATCCAGACCGTGAACCAGGAGAAAACCATGGCCGAGACGATCCAGCTGACCTCTTCCGACGGTTTCCGCTTTCCGGCCCATGTGGCCCGGCCGGTGGGCACCGTGCGGGGGAGCGTCGTGGTGGTGCAGGAGATTTTCGGCGTCAATGCACACATCCGTGCGGTGGCAGACCGCTATGCGCAGGCGGGATATCTGGCGATTGCGCCGGATGCCTTCCACCGCGTGCAGCCTTCGGTGGAGCTGGGGTATTCCCCGCAGGACATCCAGGCCGGCATCGGCTGGAAGGCGAAGGTTGAGGCCTTGCCTGCGCCGGGTGTGTTGCCAGACCTGCAGGCGGCCATCGACCACGCGGGCGCCGGCGGCAACCGGGTGGCCATGGTGGGCTACTGCTGGGGTGGCCTGCTGACCTGGCGCAGTGCCTGCCTTTTGCGCGGCCTGTCGGCTGCGGCACCCTATTACGGCGGCGGCATGACCGTGGGGGTCGAACTGACGCGCCAGCCGCAGTGCCCGGTCCTGTGCCATTTCGGCGCCCAGGACCACGCGATTGCGCTGGATACCGTAGAGGCTTTCCAGCGTGCCCAGCCTGCGGTCGACGTGCAGGTCTACGACGCACAGCATGGTTTCAACTGTGACCAGCGTGGTTCCTACGATGCGGCCGCCGCCGCGCTGGCCTGGGAGCGCACGCTCGCGTTCTTCGCGCGTCACATGGGCTGATCGCCACGGCCATTGCCGCGTACAGGCCGTGGCGATGGGCGCAGACTCACCAGGAGCACTATGCGACAACTTCACTACTACCCCAGCACGGCCAGCATGGCGCCGCATATCGTGCTGCACGAGATTGGCGAACCCTTCGAGCTGGTGCTGGTGGACCGCACCCGGGATGCGCACAAGACAGCGGCCTATCTGCAGCTCAACCCGAATGGCACCATCCCGGTGTTTGTCGAAGGCGGTCTGGTGTTCTATGAGTCGGCAGCAATCTGCCTGCACCTGGCCGACAGTTGCCCGCAGGCCCAACTGGCGCCAGCCCTTGGCAGCCAGTCGCGTGCCCACTGCTACAAGTGGCTGATGTGGCTCACCAACACGCTGCAGCCTGCGCTGATGATCTACTTCTATCCCGAGCGCTGGACCGATGGCGCGAACCTGCAGGGCGCAGCGCAGCTGAAGGCGTTCGCCCAGCAGCGGGCGGGCGCTCTGCTGGACCAGCTCGATGCCGAACTGTCCCGCCACGGGGGGCCCTGGTTGCTGGGCGCGGAATACTCCGTCGTCGACCCGTATTGCCTGATGTTGTGTCGCTGGACGCGTGGGTTTTCCCGTGCACCGGCCCGGGAGCGCAGCCATCTGGGGCCCTATCTGCAGCGCATGCTGGAACGCCCTGCAGTGCAACAGGCCTTCCGGGCGGAAGGCCTGGCCGACCCCTGGGTGTAGGCCGTCAGCGGCTGGCGCGCGCCAACAGGCGCTTTCTCCACAGGTACACGGCAAACGCCATGCCCACGGTGGCCATGATGCCGATGGCCCACCACAGCCCGCCCTGGCGGTGAACCAGTGGCAGGTATTCGAAGTTCATGCCGAAGAATCCGGTGATCAGGTTCAGTGGCAGGAACACGGCCGTCAATGCGGTCAGTGTCCGCATGATCTCGTTCGTGCGGTTGCTCTGTGCATTGAAGTGGATCTGCACCGTGGTCTCGATGTTCTGCTCCAGCCGGTGCACGTGCCGCACCACGCGCTCGATGTGTTCGAGCACGTCCCGGCTGCGGACCCGGAGCAGCTCCTGCTCCTTCTGTGCTGCTTTGGTGGTGCCTGGCGGCCATTCGGCAAGTGCGCCGATCCAGTCCTGCAGGGCGGCGCGCTGGTCGTCGCTGATCTCCTCCAGCGCATGCAGGGCCAGGCGGGCTTGCAGCAGGGCGGCCCAGTTGTTGAACCGGGTCTTGGGGGAGAGCAGCTCGGCTTGCCAGTGGTCCAGCTGGCGGCTGAGCTCACGGCGCAGATCCAGGTAGCCGTCCACCATGAGGCTCACGATGCGCAGCATCAGGTCCGGGGGGCTGGCGGGCAGGCGTGTCAGCGCTCCGTTGCCGCGGGCCTGTTCGCCCGCAATGGTCAGCAGTCGCGCGGCAGAGGCCTCCCGCACGCTGCAATCCTGCGGATGCACGGTCAACAGCAGGTTGTCGAAGACCGCGAAACCGACGGGGGTGGTGTCGATGCGCCGCAGGACAGGGGGACCGCCCCGGCGCTGCGTCGGCGCTGCGGATCCATGACCCGTACCCAGGCGCCGAAAAACCAGCAGATCGTATTGCGCGGTGTAGTCGTAGCGTGAGGGCAGTTGCTGGTTGCGCAGGTCGCTGGCATGCAGGTCGACCAGTGCGCAGCCGCATACCGCCAGCAGCATCGCCTGCAGCTCTGCATGGTGCTGCTCGAATTCCGAATGGCTGCAGGCCACCCAAAAAAAAGCGTTCTCGGGGGCGCTGGCCGGCAACTGGTCAAGCTCCTGCACGGAGCCGTGATCGATCTGGAAGATGCGCATGCTGCGCGGGCTGCTGGTACTGGGCCGGGCGTCAGGCGTCACTGGTTCTTCAGCAACTCGGCTGTCTGGATGGCAAAGTAGGTCAGCACGCCGTCTGCCCCGGCGCGCTTGAACGACAGCAGGCTTTCAAGCATCACCGCGTCGTGGTCCAGCCAGCCGTTCTGCGCAGCAGCCTTGAGCATCGCGTATTCGCCGCTCACCTGGTAGGCGAAGGTAGGCACCTTGAATTCATCCTTGACACGGCGCACCACATCCAGGTAGGGCATGCCCGGCTTCACCATGACCATGTCGGCGCCTTCGGCGATGTCCAATGCCACTTCGCGCAAGGCCTCGTCGCCGTTGCCCGGGTCCATCTGGTAGACCTTCTTGTTGCCCTTGCCCAGGTTGGCTGCTGAACCGACAGCATCGCGGAACGGGCCGTAGAAGGCACTTGCATACTTCGCGCTGTAGGCCATGATGCGGGTATGGATGAAGCGCCGGGCTTCCAGTGCCTCGCGGATGGCGCCGATGCGGCCGTCCATCATGTCACTGGGGGCGACGATGTCCACCCCGGCCTCTGCCTGGGTCAGCGCCTGCTTGACGAGCACTTCGACCGTCTCGTCATTCATGATGTAGTTGTTTTCCGCCGGGTCAGGATGCAGCAGGCCGTCCTGCCCGTGGCTGGTGAAGGGGTCGAGGGCAACGTCGGTCATCACCCCCAGCTCCGGGAATCGCTTCTTCAGCTCCCGCACGACGCGCGGAACCAAGCCGTCCGGATTCCAGGCCTCGCGGCCATCCGGGGTCTTGAGCGCGGGATCGATCACCGGGAACAGGGCCATGACGGGGATGCCGAGTGCGACACACTGCTCTGCCACCGGTAACAGAAGGTCCAGGCTCATGCGTTCGACGCCCGGCATCGAGGCAACGCGTTCGCGCTGGCCCTTGCCGTCGAGCACGAACACCGGATAAATCAGGTCATGCGCGCTCAGCCGGTGCTCGCGCACGAGGTTGCGGGTGAAGCTGTCGCGGCGCAGGCGCCGTGGACGGCCCATAGGATAGGCAGCGAAATGTGTCATGGGGAAAATTGTGCCTGATCCGGCCCCAGGTGCTGCACAGTTTGTGGGCAGGACGAAACCCCTGGGAGTGATGCCAGGACAATTATGTCGTGGATGCGACACACTTGTAACAAAACCCTTGAATCACGCTCCCGTTTTTGCTAAATTTCGCGTGGGCGGTTTGCCGCTCCCCGCTTTTCCTCCCTGAGCGGGGCCTTGATGTGTGACAGCAGAAAAGGCTTCTCCCCCAGCCCTGTGCTGGGGTTTTTTTTGCCCGCTCGCCGGAGCATGCTGCCTTTGGACACCGTGAACAATTGCTCTAAACTGCCTGCATGCTCTGGGTAAAGTCCTTCCACATCGTGTTCGTGGCGAGTTGGTTCGCCGGGCTGTTCTACCTGCCGCGGATCTTTGTCAACCTGGCCATGGTGCCCGCCGGCTCGGTTGCTGAACGTGAGCGCCTGCTTCTGATGGCGGCCAAGCTCTACAGGTTCACGGCTCTGCTGGCGTGGCCGGCGCTGGGTTTCGGCATCTGGCTGTGGTGGATGTTGCGCGGTGTTCCCGGGTTTGGTTTTGGACCAGGCAGCGGATGGTTGCACCTGAAACTGCTCATCGTGGTGCTGGCGGTTGGGTACCAGCACATGTGCAAAGGCCTTTTGCGGCGCTTCAAGGCTGGTGGCAATCGGCACGGCCACGTGTGGTACCGATGGTTCAACGAAGCGCCGGTGCTGATGCTGCTGGCCACTGTCATCCTGGTGGTGGTGAAGCCGTTCTGACGGCTCCGGCCCGATGCAAAGGACATCTGCCTGGCCGCTGGCACTCAGCTTCGCCGGGTTGATCGTGTATGCCAGTCTTTATCCGTTTTCGGACTGGCGCTACCAGGGCATTGCGCCATGGGCATTCCTGGCCGCTCCCTGGCCGCGGTATTGGACTGGCTTTGACCTTGCCTCCAATGTGCTGGGATATGTCCCGGCGGGCTTTCTGCTGGCCCTGACCGCCTGGCGCACGGGCCGTGGTCGCAGGGTCGTGCTGCGCGCGACGCTGGCCTGCGCCGTCTTGTCCCTGGTGATGGAGGCGCTGCAGAGTTACCTTCCGCATCGCGTACCCTCGAACGTGGACCTGGCCCTCAACATTGCCGGCGGCTGGTGCGGGGCGGTGCTGGCCACTGCGCTCGAAAAAATGGGTGCGATCGACCGCTGGAGCAGATTCCGCGCCCGCTGGTTCCTGCCCGATGCCAGCGGCGGGATGGTGTTGCTGGCCTTGTGGCCGGCGGCACTGCTGTTCCCGGCCGCCGTGCCCCTGGGGCTGGGGCAGGTGCTGGAGCGGCTGGAAGTGGCGTTGGTTGACGTGCTTGTGGACACACCTTTCCTGGAGTGGGTCCCGCTGCGCGAAGTCGAACTGCAGCCTCTGGTGCCGGCCGCCGAATTCGTGTGTGTTCTGCTGGGCATGTTGATCCCCTGCCTGGTCGGCTTCTGCATCATATGGTCGCGCCGCCGCCGCCTGGTATTTGTACTTCTGGCCCTGGCCTCGGGTGTGCTGGCCACCGGATTGTCGGCCGCGTTGTCCTACGGGCCGCAGCATGCCTGGGGCTGGCTGCAGCAGCCCGTGGTTGCCGGGCTGGTGCTGGCTGCGCTGCTGGCGGGCCTGCTGGCAACAGCCCCGCCACGCGCGAGCGCTTCCGTGGCCCTGCTGGCCCTGGGGGTCTATCTCAGTCTGCTGAACCAGGCGCCCGCCGACCCCTACTTCTCGCAGACCCTGCAGACCTGGGAGCAGGGCCGGTTCATCCGTTTCCATGGCCTGGCGCAATGGCTGGGCTGGCTCTGGCCCTATGCGACGCTCACCTACCTGCTGTCGACGATCTGGCGGCAGGAGGGGAAAAACTAGAATCAGGTCATGAACTCCAGCACAACCCCGGCATCCATGTCCGACAAGTCCTATTACCAGCGCCACATCTTCTTTTGCCTCAACGAACGCAAGAACGGCGAGGAATGCTGTGCCCGCCAGGCGGCACAGGCGGGCTTCGACCGCTGCAAGCAGAAAGTCAAGGAACTGGGCCTGGCCGGCCCTGCCAAGGTGCGCGTGAACAAGGCGGGTTGCCTGGACCGCTGTGCCGCAGGCCCGGTCGCTGTCGTCTACCCGGAGGCCGTCTGGTACACCTACCTCGATTCCGAAGACATCGACGAGATCGTCGAATCCCACCTGAAGAATGGCACGGTGGTCGAGCGCCTGCTGACCCCGCCGCATCTGGGGCGTTGAGCATTTGCCCGGACAGGACATTCGCCGGTGAACGCAGCATCACGCAGGTTGGTCATTCCCGGGCCTGCCGGCGCACTCGAGGTCCTGCGGGATGCTCCGGTCGCCGGTGCAGGCTCCGCGCAGCGGGGTGTCGCGGTCATCGCCCATCCTCACCCGCTGTATGGCGGCACCATGGACAACAAGGTCGTCCAGACCCTGGCCAGGGCGTTCGTGGCCAGTGGCTGGGAGGCGGTCCGGTTCAACTTCCGGGGTGTGGGAGCGAGCGCCGGCACCTACGACGAAGGTCGGGGTGAACGCGAGGACTTCCTGTCGGTGGTGGCCGCCTGCGCCCCCGACGGGCTGGTGGCTCTGGCCGGTTTCTCGTTTGGTGCCTTTGTCGTGTGCGAGGCAGTGGCCCCTCTGCAGGCCCGGCGCGACATCGCGCAGATAGTGCTCGTCGGCGCGGCAACAGGTCGCTTCAGCGTTCCGGCGCTGCCCGCAGAGCTGCATCCGCAGTCCCTGGTGATCCACGGCGAGAGCGACGACACCGTCCCGCTGTCCGAGGTGTTCGCCTGGGCGCGACCACAGAATCTTCCGGTTACCGTGATCCCGGGTGCCTCCCATTTTTTTCACGGACAATTGCCGCTCTTGCGTTCACTGGTGGTTCGCCACCTGCGGCCCGTGGTCTGATTCCGCCTTGGCGGCATCGACGCCAAGCTGCCGGTGCGCCCCGGTCCTGTTGTCACCCACTCCCAGAACATGAAAATTCTTGTCGCGGCGTTCGCCGCCGTCTTGTCCCTGTCGGTTTTTGCGCAACCGCTGCAGGCCCCTGAAATCGCGGCACGTGCGTATCTGCTGGTGGACGTGACTGCCAACCAGATCCTGGCCCAGAAAGACATCGACATGCCCGTGGAGCCGGCGTCGCTGACCAAGCTCATGACAGCCTACCTGGTATTTGACGGCCTGCGCACCCGCAAGGTCGGCCTACGGCAGGCGCTGCCGGTGAGCGAGCGCGCGTGGAAGATGGGTGGTTCGCGGATGTTCATCGACCCCAAGATGCAGGTGCCGGTGGAGGACCTGATCAAGGGCATGATCGTGCAGTCTGGCAACGATGCGACGGTGGCGCTTGCCGAGGGAGTGGGTGGAACCGTCGAACGCTTTGTCGACCTGATGAATGCCCAGGCCAAGGCGCTGGGCATGACGGCAACCACCTACAAGAACCCGGAGGGCCTCACGCAGCCCGGGCATACCACCACCGCGCGCGACCTGAGCATTCTGGCGACCCGGCTGATGCGCGATTTTCCGGAGTACGTCACGATCTACGCGATCAAGAAGTACCGCTATGAGGGCACGCCGGCTTCCAATGACAGCAATCGCAACCTGTTGCTGTTTCGCGACCCCTCGGTCGATGGCCTGAAGACCGGCTTCACCGATGCGGCGGGTTATTGCATGGTCGCGACAGCGCGCCGCAACTTCCCGAACCTGGTGGTGCGGGGCGCAGCTGCGGGCTCGCCACAGGCAGCCGGGGGACGCCGGCTTCTGTCCATCGTGCTCGGTGCCGCCAGCGAGAACACGCGGGCGAACGAGTCCCAGAAACTGCTCAACTGGGGGTTCACGGCGTACGAGGCGGTCAAGCTCTTCGATGCCAACCAGCCGGTGGCCAGTCCGGCTGTCTGGAAGGGCGCCGCGCCCACAGTCAAGCTCGGACGTCCGGAAATGGTGGTTGTGGCGGTGCCGGCGGGTAGCGCGACCCGGATCAAGACAAGCATCGAGCGCCCCGAGCCCCTGGTGGCGCCATTCGCCAAGGGGCAGTCCGTCGGGACACTGCGGGTGATGGTAGGTGATCAGCCCCTGTCGGACTTCCCCTTGGTCGCTCTGGAGGAAGTGCCCCAGGCCGGGCCGTTGGGACGCGCCTGGGATGCGATCCGCCTGTGGATCAAGTGAGCAGCGCTGCGGCCTGGCCTGCTCGCCACCCCTGCCGATGGTTGGCAGTCCAAGGGGCTCATCATCCGGTTTGCCCCCGGGTTTGTCTTGCAGAGGGCAAAACCCGCTGGTATACTCGAAAGCTTTTCGGAATTTGCCGAACGGGTTTGTGTTTCTGTTTGTCCAACCAACGGTATTCATCCTGCGCCCATGGGGTGCGTCGGAGTGTTACTTCCAGGCGCCCAGGGCGTCCGGTCTTTAGGAGGCTTTTGTGCCAACCATCAACCAGCTAGTGCGTCAAGGGCGCGAAGTCGAGACGATCAAGTCCAAGAGCCCGGCGATGCAGAATTCGCCCCAGCGCCGGGGTGTCTGCACCCGCGTTTACACGACGACCCCCAAGAAGCCGAACTCGGCGCTGCGCAAGGTGGCCAAAGTCCGGTTGACCAACGGCTTTGAGGTGATCTCGTATATCGGGGGTGAAGGCCACAACCTGCAGGAGCATTCTGTGGTGTTGGTGCGTGGCGGCCGGGTCAAGGATCTGCCGGGTGTGCGTTACCACATCGTGCGCGGCTCCCTCGATCTGCAGGGCGTCAAGGATCGCAAGCAGTCCCGCTCCAAGTACGGCGCCAAGCGCCCGAAGAAGGCCTGATTTTTTCAGCGGCAGGCCTGGCCCGGAGTCCTTCCGGTCGGGGTTGTCCGCGCAGTGTCCCGCAGTGGTGCGTGCCGCTGCCGGGGCGGATGGCCCGAAGCCCGGAATCGTCCGGGTGGGTCAAGTAAGCGGGGGTCTTGTTGATCCCTGGGTGGTCCCAAAGGCCGCCAGCTGAAGTCTATGAGGTGAAACATGCCACGTCGTCGCGAAGTTCCCAAGCGTGAAATCCTGCCTGATCCGAAGTTCGGCAATGTCGAGCTGTCCAAGTTCATGAACGTGATCATGGAAGGCGGCAAGAAGGCTGTCGCCGAGCGCATCATCTACGGTGCGCTGGAGCAAATCGAGAAGAAAAACCCGGGCAAGGACCCGGTCGAGGCCTTCACCATGGCCATCAACAATGTCAAGCCCATGGTGGAGGTGAAATCCCGGCGGGTGGGGGGTGCCAACTACCAGGTGCCTGTCGAAGTTCGCCCGGTGCGCCGTCTGGCCTTGTCGATGCGCTGGATCAAGGAGGCGGCGCGCAAGCGTGGCGAAAAGTCCATGGCCTTGCGGCTTGCCAACGAGTTGATGGAGGCCACTGAAGGCCGCGGCGGTGCGATGAAGAAACGTGATGAAGTGCACCGCATGGCCGAGGCCAACAAGGCTTTCTCCCATTTCCGCTTCTGACGACCGGCCCAGGTGCCGGTCCTAGGCTGGTGCAGCGCCCATCCGGATGGACGCTGTGGCTGCCGCAAGCAGATCCAGGAGCGGGGGCCCTGCGTATGTGCAGGGTCGGATGCCCTGCAGGTCGTGCCGCTGATCTGAATGCCATTGACATGGCAGCGCAAGTCGGCAATTTGAATTTTTCGAGCAACTAAGGATTGATCATGGCTCGCGTTACCCCCATCGAACGTTATCGCAACATCGGCATCTCGGCGCACATCGACGCCGGCAAGACCACCACGACCGAGCGCATCCTCTTCTACACCGGTGTGAACCACAAGATCGGCGAAGTGCATGATGGTGCTGCCACCATGGACTGGATGGAGCAGGAGCAGGAGCGCGGGATCACCATCACGTCGGCTGCCACTACCTGCTTCTGGAAAGGCATGGACACCTCCATGCTGGAGCATCGCATCAACATCATCGACACCCCTGGCCACGTGGACTTCACCATCGAGGTGGAGCGTTCCATGCGCGTGCTCGACGGCGCCTGCATGGTCTATTGCGCCGTCGGTGGCGTGCAGCCACAGTCGGAGACGGTGTGGCGGCAGGCCAACAAGTACAAGGTGCCACGCCTGGCATTCGTGAACAAGATGGACCGCACCGGCGCGAACTTCTTCAAGGTCTACGACCAGATGCGTCTGCGTCTCAAGGCCAATCCGGTCCCTATCGTGATCCCCATCGGCGCCGAAGAGAACTTCACCGGTGTGGTGGACCTCATCAAGATGAAGGCCATCATCTGGGACGAGGCAAGCCAGGGCATGAAATTCGAATACCGCGAGATTCCGGCGGAGCTGCTTGCCACTGCCAATGAGTGGCGCGAGAAGATGGTCGAAGCTGCTGCCGAGAGTTCGGAAGAGCTCATGAACAAGTACCTCGAAGAGGGAGTTCTGACCGAGGCTGAAATCAAGCTGGGCATCCGCACGCGTACCATCGCGAGCGAAATCCAGCCCATGCTGTGTGGCACGGCATTCAAGAACAAGGGTGTGCAGCGCATGCTGGACGCCGTGATCGACTTCATGCCCTCGCCGGTGGACATTCCGCCGGTCTCGGGCACGGATGAAGACGAAGCGCCTGTCACCCGCAGGGCGGATGACGGCGAGAAGTTCTCTGCGCTGGCATTCAAGCTCATGACCGACCCCTTCGTGGGCCAACTGACCTTCGTGCGGGTGTACTCCGGTGTCCTGCAAAAGGGCGACAGTGTCTACAACCCGATCCGTGGCAAGAAAGAGCGTATCGGCCGGATCGTGCAGATGCACGCCAACAACCGCGAGGAAGTGAGCGAGATCCGGGCCGGTGACATTGCCGCCTGCGTGGGCCTGAAGGATGTGACGACGGGCGAAACCCTGTGTGATCCTTCGGCCATCGTGCTGCTCGAGCGCATGGTGTTCCCGGAGCCGGTGATCACCCAGGCGGTGGAGCCCAAGACCAAGGCCGACCAGGAAAAGATGGGCATCGCCCTGCAACGCCTGGCCCAGGAAGATCCGTCCTTCCGCGTGAAGACCGACGAAGAGTCTGGCCAGACGCTGATCGCCGGCATGGGTGAACTGCACCTCGAAATCATCGTGGACCGCATGAAGCGCGAGTTCGGTGTCGAGGCAAACGTCGGCAAGCCGCAGGTGGCCTATCGTGAAACCATCCGCAAGACCGTCGAAGACTCCGAAGGCAAGTTCGTGCGCCAGTCCGGTGGCAAGGGCCAGTATGGCCATGTCGTTCTGAAGATCGAGCCCAACGAAGCCGGCAAGGGTTTCGAGTTCGTGGACGCCATCAAGGGTGGTGTGGTGCCTCGCGAGTACATCCCTGCGGTCGAGAAGGGCGTTGTCGAGGCACTGAACACGGGCGTGCTGGCCGGTTATCCGGTGGTGGACGTCAAGGTAACGCTGCACTTCGGTTCCTACCACGACGTCGACTCGAACGAAAACGCATTCAAGATGGCCGCCATCTTCGGCTTCAAGGAAGGCTGCCGCAAGGCCGGCCCCGTGATCCTGGAGCCGATGATGGCTGTCGAGGTCGAGACCCCGGAAGACTACGCCGGCAACGTGATGGGCGACCTCGCGTCGCGTCGCGGCATGGTGCAGGGCATGGACGACATGGTCGGCGGCGGCAAGGCGATCAAGGCGGAAGTGCCGCTGTCCGAGATGTTCGGGTATTCCACGACGCTGCGCTCGATGTCGCAGGGCCGGGCCACCTACACGATGGAATTCAAGCACTACAGCGAGGCTCCGCGCAACGTGTCCGAAGCCATCATGGCTGCGCGCGCCAAGTAAGCACAAGTTCCTCGGGTACGCAGCGTAGGGCGGGTGACGCCCTGCGCCAGCGACCCGAACCCTGTCTTCGACCCCTGCCCCTCTCGTGTCAGTGCGAGCTGGATCCAGGCAAGGCCGGAAACATTAAACCGAAACCACTGACACCGTTCTTTGGAGATTGAGAAAATGGGAAAAGAGAAATTCGCACGCACCAAGCCGCACGTGAACGTGGGCACGATTGGCCACGTGGACCATGGCAAGACGACGCTGACGGCGGCGATCACGACGATCCTGGCGGCCAAGTTTGGCGGTGAAGCCAAGGCCTACGACCAGATCGATGCGGCTCCGGAAGAGAAGGCGCGCGGCATCACGATCAACACGGCGCACGTCGAGTACGAGACGGCCAACCGGCACTATGCCCATGTGGACTGCCCGGGTCACGCCGACTACGTGAAGAACATGATCACGGGTGCTGCCCAGATGGATGGCGCGATCCTGGTGTGCTCTGCGGCTGACGGCCCGATGCCCCAGACCCGCGAGCACATTCTGCTGGCGCGCCAGGTGGGTGTGCCCTACATCATCGTGTTCCTGAACAAGTGCGACATGGTGGACGACGCGGAGCTGCTCGAGCTCGTCGAGATGGAGGTGCGCGAGCTGCTGGACAAGTACGAATTTCCGGGCGACAAGACGCCGATCATCCACGGTTCGGCCAAGCTGGCCATGGAAGGGGACAAGGGCGAGCTGGGTGAACAGGCGATCTTCAAGCTGGCCGACGCGCTGGACACCTACATTCCCACGCCCGAGCGCGCGATCGACGGCGCGTTCCTGATGCCTGTGGAAGACGTGTTCTCGATCTCTGGCCGCGGCACGGTGGTGACGGGGCGGGTGGAGCGCGGGATCATCAAGGTGGGCGAGGAAATCGAGATCGTGGGTATCAAGGCCACGCAGAAGACGACCTGCACGGGCGTGGAGATGTTCCGCAAGCTGCTCGACCAGGGGCAGGCGGGCGACAACGTGGGCATCTTGCTGCGCGGCACGAAGCGCGAGGACGTGGAGCGCGGCCAGGTGCTGTGCAAGCCGGGTTCGATTAAGCCGCACACGCACTTCACGGGCGAGATCTATGTGCTGTCCAAGGACGAGGGCGGGCGTCACACGCCGTTCTTCAACAACTACCGCCCGCAGTTCTACTTCCGCACGACGGACGTGACGGGTGCGATCGAGTTGCCCGAGGGCAAGGAGATGGTGATGCCTGGGGACAACGTGTCGATCACGGTGAAGCTGATCAACCCGATCGCCATGGAAGAAGGCCTGCGTTTCGCGATCCGCGAAGGCGGCAAGACGGTTGGCGCCGGTGTGGTTGCCAAGATCATTGCCTGATTCGGACCCCCAAAAGGAATTGCCATGGCTACCAAGCAAAAGATCCGCATTCGCCTGAAGGCGTTCGATTACAAGCTGATCGACCAGTCTGCCGCTGAAATCGTCGACACTGCAAAGCGCACCGGCGCGATCGTCAAGGGCCCCGTGCCCCTGCCTACGCGCATGAAGCGTTTCGACATCCTGCGCTCGCCGCACGTGAACAAGACCAGCCGCGACCAGCTTGAAATCCGCACGCACCAGCGCCTGATGGACATCGTCGACCCCACGGACAAGACAGTCGACGCCCTGATGAAGCTCGATCTGCCTGCCGGCGTCGATGTGGAGATCAAGCTGCAGTAACCGCAAGTGAGGTGGATGCCGGTGGCGGGGTGGGCAACAATCTTTGCTTGCCTGCGAAACTCTACCGGCATATACTAGAGGGCTCGATGCGCCTGCTTATGGTTTTGGTGCGCGAGTTTTATCAACAGTCTCCCACGCAAAAACGTTGCAACCAATTGCAGTTGCAACGGTGGGAGTTACGGAGAAAAACATGAGTCTTAGCAACTCCCTGGGGTTGCTGGGCCGCAAGGTGGGCATGATGCGCCTGTTCACCGATGATGGGGACGCTGTTCCTGTCACGGTGGTGGATGTGTCGAACAACCGTGTGACCCAGGTCAAAACCCAAGAGAACGATGGCTATGTCGCCCTTCAGGTGACGTTCGGTTCGCGCAAGGCCTCTCGCGTGACCAAGCCCGCAGCCGGGCACCTTGCAAAGGCAGGTGTCGAGGCTGGTGAAATCATCCAGGAATTCCGCGTCACGCCCGATGCGGCAGCCAAATATGCTGCTGGGTCCACGTTGCCCGTCACCGATTTGTTCTCCGTTGGCCAGAAGGTCGATGTGCAGGGCACGTCCATCGGCAAGGGTTACGCGGGAACCATCAAGCGTCACAACATGAGCTCCCAGCGGGCCTCGCACGGCAACAGCCGGTCGCACAACGTGCCGGGCTCGATCGGCATGGCGCAGGATCCGGGTCGCGTGTTTCCGGGCAAGCGCATGACGGGCCACATGGGTGATGTCACCGTGACTACCCAGAACCTCGATGTCATCCGCATCGACGAAGCCCGGCAACTGCTTCTCATCAAGGGTGCGGTGCCTGGTTCTGCTGGCGGTTTCGTGACGGTGCGCCCGGCGGTCAAGGCGAAGGCCGAAGACAAGAAAGGGGCGAACTGATGCAGCTCGAGCTCCTCAATGACCAGGGCCAGGCAACGGCCAAGTTCGATGCGCCCGAAACCGTTTTTGGCCGCGCCTACAACGAAGACCTGGTGCACCAGGTGGTGGTGGCCTTTCAGGCCAACGCCCGCCAGGGTACCCGTGCCCAGAAAGACCGCGAACAGGTCAAGCACTCTACCAAGAAGCCGTTCAAGCAAAAAGGAACCGGGCGCGCTCGGGCCGGCATGACCTCTTCGCCATTGTGGCGCGGCGGTGGCCGGATCTTCCCGAACATGCCGGACGAAAACTTCGGCCAGAAGATCAACAAGAAGATGTACCGCGCCGGCATGGCGTCCATCCTGTCCCAACTGGCCCGCGAAGGCCGACTGGCGGTCGTGGACTCGCTGAAGGTGGAGTCCCCCAAGACCAAGCCGCTGGCCGCACGTTTCAAGGCGATGAACCTCGAATCCGTGATGGTGATCGCCGACGAGGTCGACGAAAACCTGTACCTCGCATCGCGCAACCTGGTCAACGTGCTGGTGGTCGAGCCCCGCTACGCGGACCCGGTCTCGCTGGTCCACTACCGCAAGGTGCTCGTCACCCGTGCCGCAATGGACAAGCTCAAGGAGATGTTCGCATGAGCGCCGTGAAGTATGAAGAAAGCCGCCTGATGCAGGTGCTGGTGGCGCCCATCGTCTCGGAGAAGGCCACGATGATCGCCGAGAAAACCAACTCGGTGACCTTCAAGGTCCTGCAAAACGCGACCAAGCCTGAAATCAAGGCTGCGGTGGAACTGATGTTCAAGGTCGAGGTCAAGGGTGTCGCCGTCGTCAATACCAAGGGCAAGGCCAAGCGCTTTGGCAAGTCCTTCGGTCGCCGCGACAACATCCGCAAGGCGTACGTCACGCTCAAGCCCGGCCAGGAGCTGAATCTGGGTGGGGAGGCTGCATAACCATGGCTGTCATCAAAATGAAACCGACTTCGCCAGGCCGTCGTGGCGTGGTGAAGATCTCGCGTGACCATCTGTACAAGGGCGAAGGCCATGCGCCATTGCTCGAGCCGCAGTTCCAGCACGCCGGTCGCAACAACAATGGCCACATCACGACCCGTCACAAGGGTGGTGGGCACAAGCACCATTACCGTGTGGTGGATTTCCGCCGCGCCAAGGACGGCATCCCGGCGAAGGTCGAGCGCATCGAGTACGACCCGAACCGTTCTGCCCACCTGGCCCTGGTGTGCTACGCCGACGGCGAGCGCCGCTACATCATCGCCCCGCGCGGACTGGAAGTCGGCGCGAGCATCCTGAACGGCTCGGAAGCCCCGATCCGTGTCGGCAACACGCTGCCCATCCGCAACATCCCGGTGGGCTCTATCATCCATTGCATCGAGTTGCAGATTGGCAAGGGCGCACAGATCGTGCGTTCTGCCGGTACGTCGGCAACCCTGCTGGCGCGCGAAGGTACCTATGCCCAGGTCCGCATGCGTTCGGGCGAAGTCCGCAAGATCCATATCGACTGCCGCGCCACGATCGGCCAGGTTGCCAATGAAGAGCACAGCCTGCGCCGCCTCGGCAAGGCTGGCGTCAAGCGCTGGATGGGCATCCGCCCGACGGTGCGAGGCGTGGTCATGAACCCGATCGACCACCCCCATGGCGGTGGTGAAGGCAAGACTGGTGAAGGCCGTCATCCTGTGGATCCATGGGGCAACCTGACCAAGGGTTACCGGACCCGCAACAACAAGCGGACACAGGTCATGATCGTGTCGCGTCGCAAGAAGTAAGGGGCAGGAAAAATGACACGTTCACTCAAGAAGGGTCCGTTTGTTGACCACCACCTCGCGGCAAAGGCCGACAAGGCGGTGACCACCAAGGACAAGAAGCCGATCAAGACCTGGTCCCGTCGTTCGATGATCCTGCCCGAGTTCATTGGCCTGACGATTGCCGTGCACAACGGCAAGCAGCATGTGCCGGTCTACATCACCGACCAGATGGTGGGTCACAAACTCGGCGAGTTTGCGCTCACCCGCACATTCAAGGGCCATCCGGCCGACAAAAAAGTCGTGCGAAAGTAAGGCAACACCATGGAAACCAAAGCATCCCTGCGCGGCGTGCGCCTCTCGGTGGACAAGGGCCGTCTGGTTGCGGACCTGATCCGCGGCAAGAAGGTCGATCAGGCCCTGAACGTCCTGCAGTTCACCCAGAAGAAGGCGGCCGTGATCATCAAGAAGGTTCTTGAATCCGCCATTGCCAACGCCGAACACAATGACGGTGCCGACATCGACGAACTGAAGGTCAAGACCATCTACGTCGAACAAGGCGCGTCGCTCAAGCGCTTCACGGCCCGCGCCAAAGGCCGTGGTAACCAAATCAGAAAACCCACGTGCCATGTGTACGTGACGGTCGGCAACTGAAAAAGGCCTGGAAAACATGGGACAAAAAATCCACCCCACCGGATTCCGGCTCTCCGTCAGTCGCAACTGGTCTTCGCGTTGGTATGCCAACGACCGCGATTTCGCCGGCATGCTGGCCGAGGACATCAAAGTACGTGAGTACCTCAAGGCCAAGCTCAAGAATGCATCCGTTTCGCGCGTGCTGATCGAGCGCCCCGCCAAGAACGCCCGCATCACGATTTTCTCGGCCCGTCCGGGTGTGGTGATCGGCAAGAAGGGCGAAGACATCGAGAACCTCAAGCGAGAGCTTGGCAAGCAGCTTGGTGTGCCTGTGGCCGTCAACATCGAGGAGGTGCGCAAGCCCGAAATCGATGCCAAGTTGATCGCTGACAGCATCACGCAGCAACTCGAAAAGCGCATCATGTTCCGCCGTGCCATGAAGCGGGCGATGCAAAACGCCATGCGTCTGGGTGCCCTGGGCATCAAGATCATGTCGTCCGGTCGCCTGAACGGCATCGAGATCGCCCGGTGTGAGTGGTACCGCGAAGGCCGTGTGCCGCTTCATACCCTGCGCGCAGACATCGACTACGGAACTTCCGAGGCCAAGACCACCTACGGGGTGATCGGCGTGAAGGTCTGGGTTTACAAGGGTGACACGCTGGGCCGCAACGACCTGCCGGCAGCGTCAGAGCCGCGTTCGGACGAAGAACGCCGCCCGCGCGGCCCCCGTCGCGATGCACGCCCTGGCACGGACCGACCGGCTGCCCGTCCCGCGCGTCGCCCGATGGGTGGTAGCGCGGCGCCCGCCGACGGCAGTGACAAGCCGGCCGAGGCCACCCCTGGCCTGGTGGCCGACGCCCAGAAAACCGCCGTTAAGCGCGTCCGCAAGGTGAGCGCGCCAGCTGCAGCAGCTGACGGTACCAAGGTCTCGTAAGAGGCCGCGTATTACGGAGAATTGACATGCTGCAACCAGCTCGCAGAAAGTACCGCAAGGAGCAGAAAGGCCGCAATACCGGCCTTGCGACTCGCGGCAGTACCGTGGCATTTGGGGATTTCGGCCTCAAATCCACTGACCGTGGCCGCCTGACCGCCCGCCAGATCGAATCGGCTCGTCGGGCGATCTCGCGCCACGTCAAGCGCGGCGGCCGGATCTGGATCCGGATTTTCCCGGACAAGCCCATCTCCCAGAAGCCAGCCGAGGTCCGCATGGGTAACGGCAAGGGCAATCCCGAATACTACGTGGCCGAGATCCAGCCGGGCAAGGTCCTGTACGAAATCGTCGGGGTGCCGGAAGAGCTGGCGCGTGAGGCGTTCCGTCTGGCGGCTGCCAAGTTGCCGTTGCGCACCACATTCGTGGCCCGCATGATCGGCCAGTAGGCGAAACCTCTTTCGGAGCATATCTGTGAAAACTACTGAACTACGCCAAAAAGACATCGCCGGGCTTGAGACCGAGGTGAAGGCATTGCAGAAGGCCCATTTCGGGTTGCGCATGCAGAAGGCGACGCAACAACTCAACAACACGGCCACACTGCGTTCGACCAGGCGTGACATCGCCCGTGCCAAGACCATTCTGGCCGAGAAGAAGAGCGCGGCTGCGCAAGGAGCGTCCAAATGACCGAAGCAAAGGCATCCCTCAAGCGCACCCTGATTGGCAAGGTTGTCAGCGACAAGCGCGCGAAGACGGTGACCGTGCTGATCGAGCGTCGAGTCAAGCATGAGCTCTACGGCAAGATCGTGGGCAAGTCCAGCAAGTACCACGCCCATGATGAAAAGGGCGAGTACAAGATGGGTGACGTGATCGAGATCACCGAAAGCCGGCCGATCTCCAAGACCAAGAACTGGGTTGCCACCCGGTTGATCGAGAAGGCAGCGGCCGTTTAGGCCCATGCGGTGCATCTGCTGCACAATGGCGCAAGACGGCTCACAATGTGGGCCGTTTTCTCTTCTGGTGCGCCCAGCATGGGCGCACTCCTGCGGGTGCAAGTCTCGCCGTAAGTTGATCACAGCGAACGAAGTGAAGCGCAACTGCATGAGGGCGACCGAGTGTGGGAAGGAAGCGTGGAGCATAAAT
>Ga0247832_1000706_pt1 | contig 66071 bp, 101 predicted proteins | sample LaCruzMarch2015__10_FD_192407 | JGI IMG/M metagenome (GOLD analysis project Ga0247832, IMG submission 192407) | Freshwater microbial communities from meromictic Lake La Cruz, Castile-La Mancha, Spain - LaCruzMarch2015_4m | ecosystem: Environmental > Aquatic > Freshwater > Lake | place: Spain... | reverse complement strand
TACACATTTACTGTAACAGGCGGTAACACAACAGGAACATCTGCAGCAACAGCGGCATCTAATAGCATTACAGCCACAACTGTTCCACAGGCTCCTACTATTGGTACAGTTACAAGAACAAATAACACTACTGTCTCTGTGCCATTTACAGAGGGTGCTACTGGTGGCTCTGCAATTAGTTCTTACACAGTAACAAGTAGTCCTTCAATTTCTCTATCTACTTCGGGCTCTTCGACTCCTCTTACTGTTACTGGAACATTTGCTCAAGGTCAGGCTTATATCTTTACTATGACAGCAACTAATGCCAATGGAACATCTGCGGCTTCTTCTGTTTCTAACTCTGTAACTCCCCTTGCTGCTCCTGTATTTGGTAATTGGACTTCAAAGACTTCTATGGTTTCGGGCAAAAACTACTCAATGTGGTTTGCCAATGGGGTATTCATCGCTCCACAATTCTTTGTCCCAGGTTCACCTCCTGGAAACTACGGCGAGGACGTAGCACAGACTTCAACAGATGGAAATACTTGGACTGCAAGGACTTTACCCAGTGCTACTTCCTGGAGAAATCCTACTGGGAATGGCACCATTATTGTCATGCCAGGTGGGGGTTCCGATTACGCTACATCATCTAACGGAAGTACTTGGACTGCAAGGACCTATGGCTCCAAGAACTGTTTTGGAATGGTCTGGAACGGGTCAATCTTTGCTGCAACAGGGTATGGCACGACTCTCATCGAGACTTCGACAGACGGAACTAACTGGACTGCAAGAACTGGTACCTCAGCCGCTGGCTGGGGTGGCATGGCATGGGGTAACGGTATTTTTCTTTCTGTGTCAAATACATCCAACGAAGCACAGACTTCTCCAGACGGAATTACTTGGACTGCAAGGACTATGAACGTAGCAAGCAATGTCGGACCAGGAATCGGATGGAACGGCTCCGTGTTCTTTGTTCCCCATCAGGGCAGTGCCACTTACCAGACAACCACAGACGGAATTACTTGGGTAACAAGGACTGCGCCTAGCGCAATGGGTCGAGTCCCTGGGGTTGCGGGCTCCATGTTCTTGATTCTTTCTGGAACCAACTTCAAGAACTCATTGAACTCTACAGATGCAATCACGTGGACAGAACGCACACGTGCAGGCGCAACAAACTATGGTTCAGTAAATTACACTGCGTATGGCAATGGAATGTTTATGACTACAGGCGGAGACAACACCGTTGAAGCAATTACTTACGCATAAGAAAGGCATGAAATGACAAAACGTTACGAGATAGATACTGCCGAGAACGGGTTCGCTATTCGAATCTTTAACGGCGATGAGGATGTTCCGTACCAGTTCCAACCAGATTACCCAAACGGCGACCCATTTGACTCTGAGGCAGAGGCTGCTGCTTGGGCCGAGGCTTCAATTGCTGCACATGATCCAGCAGTTTTGGTCAATGCCCCTAGTGGAAAAGGTTTACCAGGGGAATCTAAAATCACTCCATTGATGGCATTAAAAGCAAGTGCTAAGGCTAAACTCATGTCAGGCACTCCACTCACGGAAGAAGAAGTCGACGCTTTAATTTTTTAAAGTATAAACAAGATGAAGAGACGGTCTCTTGGGTAGAAGTAGAGGTCGCCCCTTAATACTTTTTTCTTAGTACCGATAGGGGATAATCCTAACCATGCGTGGTAACAAGGTACAGGGTCGATTTAAGATCGACTATGAGACTATGTCAATGGATGAAGGCATCGTTGACGAACTCCGTGACCCTGTAGGTACAGAGGTCAACTGGTGGCTCTGGGATGATGCTGCCCTTGCTGCTGACTATGACACCTTTGTCGACCCAGTCTATGACGTCTCCAACCAGGAAGATGGCAAGGGTCGCCGCTGGAATGAGCCGTTCAAACTGCCCGTTATTATGGCGCAACAATTACGTGGTACTAACATCATGAATGAACGTGGTTACTACACCACAGATACATTGCGCCTAGTAGTTGCTGTGGCAGATATCAACAGACTTCTTCCAGCAATGATTACAGATCCAGCACAGCATATTAAAGACCGTGTCGTATTCCACGACCTCGTATTCGTTCCTACCCGTGTCCTTCCTCGTGGTCTCTACAAAGAGCGCTACTCAGTGGTCACTATTGACTGCAACCAGGTCAATGCTGAAGAACTTGTTAATGATCCGCAATTCCAATCACTTCCTTACCAGAGCGCTGCAACTATCAATACCAATAATGCATATGGTCTTGATGGTTACGGCACTGGCGAGTATGGCTTGTAAGAAAGGTAATCTCTCATGACATTCACTCTACCTACTAGGGGCCAAGCAAATTGGGATACAACTCTCAACGCCTCTCTTCAAGACCTTAATACTCGTGTGCAGTCTATCGAGACTGACAATGGTCTTGAAGGTACACAAGGTACGCAAGGTGTACAAGGCCGTACTGGTGTTCAAGGATCTCGTGGTGCAACTGGTGCACAAGGTACTGGTGGCTCTAACGGAACTAACGGAACGCAGGGTGTACAAGGTAGTGCTGGTGCACAAGGTATTGATGGCGATAACGGAACACAAGGAACACAAGGAACTCGTGGCTCACAAGGTGTGCAGGGATCATCTGGTGCAAGTGGTGCACAAGGTGTACAAGGTGTACAAGGTACTGCTGCAAATGATGGCGATCAAGGTATTCAAGGTGTACAGGGATCTCGTGGAACTGCAGGTGCACAAGGTGCACAAGGACACCTCGGTGTGCAAGGTGCAACAGGAGCGCAAGGCGCAAAAGGTGTTGACGGAGATCTAGGAGCGCAAGGTACACAGGGTGTACAGGGATTCCGTGGAGTACAGGGTGTTCAAGGAACTGCTGGTGCAGGTTTTGCACAGGCGCAGGGTACGCAAGGAACTCAAGGCGCATCTATACAAGGCACACAGGGATCAACTGGTGCACAGGGTGTACAGGGCTCTCTTGGAACGCAGGGAGCACAAGGCGCTGCTATTCAAGGAACGCAAGGCACAGTTGGAGCGCAGGGCGCTGACGGCACACAAGGATCAGTTGGCACGCAAGGTGCTCAAGGAACTCTTGGCGCACAAGGATTGCAAGGAACTCAAGGAACAGTTGGTAGCCAAGGTACTGAAGGTACACAAGGCGCATCTGGTTTACAGGGTGCAACTGGTACAGGTACACAAGGCACTGAAGGAACACAGGGAGTACAAGGAGTACAAGGCACTGTCGGTATCCAGGGAACACTTGGCTCACAAGGAACAAGTGGATCAACCGCTTTTGCAACAGGTGACACACAGACGACTGTCGGAAGTGCAGGAGCAGCAAGTGCTCTACCAGCAACACCTGCTGGATATCTAAAGGTCCTCATTAACAGTGTGCAGTACGTAATTCCTTATTATCCTGAGTCTTAATTTCAGGAAGGATTGTGATGGAAGATTTCGAGACAGAGTTAGACCCTTCGCTCTTTGAGGACGAAGAGGTAGAATTAGATGACCTCGACTACGACAAGCACGCCCTAGACGAGGAAGACCTCGATGATTGGGAGGATTCGTAATGGCAGCGAAGAAAGTTAACAAGGGCAAGGTTGAGAAAGTGATGCGGGAGTACTCAGAAGGTAAACTTCATAGCGGATCTAAAAAGGGCCCAATAGTTAAATCAAAGAAGCAGGCCCTTGCAATTTCTCTTTCAGAAGCAGGTCTTTCAAAGAAGAAGAAGAAGTAATGGCTGAGAAGAAGCCAGTTGAGAAGCCAGTAAAGATTGGTATTAAAGTTCCTGGTAAGCCAGCCCGTGAAGTTCACACAATCAAAAAGAACAAGCAGGGTGATGTAATCGTCGACCACGCAAAACGAGGTGGAGCCTACGACAAGATTAACCTGACAAAGAAGGCAGGGGCAAAGACAATTGCCCAAGGAGTTAAGGCGACTAAAGATTGGCACAAGAAGAATGGCTAAGTCAGAAGCATGGCAACGCAAAGAAGGTAAGAACGCCAAAGGCGGCCTTAACGAAAAGGGACGTAAGTCTTACGAGAAGGCTAACCCTGGTTCAGATTTAAAACCTCCAGTATCTGCTAAGCAAGCAAAAAAGTCACCAAAGTCTGCAGCACGACGTAAGTCCTTCTGTGCACGTATGGGAGGCATGGAAGGTCCTATGGAAAAGAACGGCAAGCCAACCCGTAAAGCCTTGGCACTACGAAAGTGGGATTGCTAATGGCAACCAAGAAGACAGATCCTTGCTGGGATGGTTACACCCAGGTAGGTATGAAGATGAAGAATGGCAAGAAAGTTCCTAATTGCGTTCCTGCAAAGGGCGTTCCAAAATCCAAACCTAAGAAGAAAGTGAGCAAGTAAATGTGTGCAGCATGTGGATGTGGTAAGAAAAAGGGTGAGCCAGGATTTGGTAAAGGCCCAAAGTCAAAAGCAAAGAAGTGTACTTGCGGTACCTGTAAAGCATGTAAGGCAAAGAAGAAGTAATGTGTGCAACCTGTGGCTGCATGAAGCCTAAGGATAAACACGGCATGAAGACTCTTGCCGCTGCTAATAAGAAGTTTGCAAAAGCCACAAGTAAACCGACTAAGAAGAAGAAGGACAAGAAGTGATGAAGAAGACTCTTACTCCTAAGCAGATGAAGATCGCTGGGGCTGCAAAGCCAACAGACAAGATCACTGGCGCTGACTTCAAAGCCCTTAAAAAAGGTAAAGCGCCAAAGATGACTATGAACAAGAAAAAAGGCATGTAGTGAAATACACCAAAGACTCAGACAAGAGGCAGGATGCCAAGACCACTAAGGGTCTAGACAAAAAGCAGAAGGCTATGTTTGAGAAGATGGACAAGAAGCACCGCAAGCCTAAGTCTCAGGAAGACGACCGCAAGATGGACGTGGCGATCGTTAAAAAGATTAAAAAGAAGTAATGACTAAGCCACCTACGGGTGGCTTTTTCATTTATCATTGCAATATCAGACCACCGCTGCGGTGCCTGTGTAGTTCCCACTACTTGCGATAAAGGGGTTTATTATGGCTTGGAAGCCTTGGTATGAGCGTGCCGCTGAATTGAACGGCAAAGATGAAGTCGAAGAGTTTATGCGTGGTGCATTCGGCTATCGTCCAAAAGACAAACAACCAATTATTACTGGTCTTATCGCAGGCTACGTCGGTGGAAAAGTTGCTGGCAAAACCGTTGCGAAGGCCAGGAAAAAGAAGTGAAGAAAGACCACGTCCTTAACTCCATTCACAAAGCAAGCCACGAGACCTCTCGACTTGTAGGAGCACACCTGCGATCAGAAGCCAAAGCAAATGGATGGCCATCGCACGTCGTGAGCAGCACCAGTGTCTCCTACAGCAAGAACGGCTTTGCTGCTAATGTCAGTGAGAAGCATCATGCCGAGGCACTCGATTACGAGTACGGAACTCCTAGCAGACAACCAAGTGGAGCCATTCGCCATACAGCAAATCGCACCGCTGAGTCAGAGAACTTCCTAGTCAATCGCCTCTTCCAGCATCTGGAGGATCACCTATGAGTTTCTTGTTAGATGAAGATGAAGCACTTCGTAACCTACTTAAAGACATGTTTGTTACTGATCAGAAGTCAGTTACTGAAGATGGCCCACAACGCAAGGTAGGCGTATGGTTTGGACAACCTGACCAGGAAATCCGTAACCAGTCATACCCTTACATCACTATTGACATGATCGATATCGCAGAGGCGTTTGATCGTGCACATCGCGGCAAAGTCAATCCTAACTATTACGCAGACCCAGACACTATGGCAACAGGTGTTAACTGGGATACAGACCTGCATGGTAAGGACATGGACTTTCCTGTTCCAGTAAATATTGATTACCAGATCACAACCTATGCACGTCAGCCACGTCATGATCGTCAGATCTTGGCGCAGTTGCTGTACACAAAGATTCCATTACGATTTGCAGTTTTGAATGTGGGTGAAAATACTCAGTTCGGAACTACACGTCGTCTGGATGTTCTTGATATCTCTAAGCGAGATATTACAGAGCAAGGAAAACGTTTATTCGTAAACGCAATCACGGTGCGTGTCTCTAGCGAGATCGCTCCATCCACATTCAATAAACTCTACAAGGTACAAGAACTCAACGTTACAGGCACAACTGGCAGCCAAGTAATTGGTCGTGGTCAGTTTACTGCTGTAGAACCGATCACAATAACGACACCATAAGGAACCCTTACCCAACTAGTTAGGAGAAAAAATGGCATATAGCCGCCCAGGTGTTTACATTAGTGAACGCCTACTACCAGCAACACTCCCTGCGGGAGTAAGTGCAGACTCTGCTGGTGCAGTTGTTGCACCTTTCGCACAAGGCCCAGAGACTGTAACTCTTGTTACATCTTGGTACGAGTTCACTAAGTACTTTGGTGGATACAACGCTTCTTACCCAGCCACCTTCGGTGTTGGGTCATTCTTTGCCAACGGTGGACGTGAACTATTTGTTAAGCGTCTACTTGCAGATGATGCAGATTCAGCAACAGTAAACCTTCTTACATCAGGAAGTCTTGTTGTTGCTACTGTAACATCAAAGAACGCTGGAGCAGATGGTAACAACCTTCGTGTTGTTGTAACCGCTGGATCAGTTGCTTCAACCTACACATTGACTGTCTACAAGGAGTCTGGTGTAGCAAACGATATTAACGATGACATCCTTCTTGAGCGCTATGAGAATGTTGTATTCGATGACTCAGCGTCTAGCGATTTTGCCGAGACAGTAGTCAACCTAGTATCACCAAACATCACAATCTCAAGCAGCGCTGCAGGTGTTCCAGTATCAACTACCTATCCTTTGACAGGTGGATCAAACGGAACTACTCCAGTAGCCGCTGACTACACAGACTACAAGGGAACAGGATCTGCAGTATTTGAAGACTTCTCTCCTCTTGCTCGTCCACTCGTCGTATTCCTTCCAGGAATCCACAGCCTGTCAGCAGATGAAGCAGAAGTGTATGACGCAGCATCAAGTTGGTCAGAATCAAACAACTCATTCGTAGTTGCTGAGACTGCTTCTAGCCAGACTGTCGCAAATGCAATCTCGTTTGCTGGATCTCTTACAGACTCAGCAGCAATCGCTGTCTACTACCCACACGTATTTATCTCTGATCCTCTTGGACGTGGTGCTGGTGCACTACGCAAGATCGGACCATCAGGTGCGGTAGCAGGACTCTACCTATCAACAGATGCAAGCCGTGGTGTCTTCAAGGCTCCAGCAGGTATCGGTGCTTCTGTTCAAGGAATTGTTTCTGTAGAAAAGACATTTACCTCAACTGAACTTGATTCACTCAACGCAAGCACATCTCCAGTAAACCCAATCCGTCAGATTCCTGGCGCTGGTCTTTCTGTCATGGGTGCTCGTACACTCAAGCAAGACGGCACTGCTAACAAGTACGTCAACATGCGCCGCTCACTTAACTACATCCGTAAGAATCTACAGAACCTTACAGAGTTCGCATTGTTCGAGAACAATGACGAACGTCTATGGGCACAGATTCGTACAACTCTTGGCTCATTCTTGAACGAGTACAAGAACCAAGGCGGTCTCCGTGGAGCAACTAACGCTCAAGCATTCTTCATCAAGTGTGATGGAGAGAACAACAGCGCACAGCAGATTGCAAATGGAGAAGTTCACATCCAAGTTGGTGTGGCTCTTCAATATCCAGCAGAGTTCATCGTCATCGACCTCAGCCAAAAGACGCTGAACTAATCCGAAGGAGAAATATAAATGCCTACAATCATTAATAATCGGTCGACATTAATCACCGATCCGATTCGTAACTTTAGATTCTTGGTGCAGTTTAAGCCCCAAGGAACTAATCCAACACTAGATGCACTCAAGGGTGTCACTCTAGGGTTCACTTCTGTGTCTGGCCTATCGGTCACCACAGACTCTATCCCATACCGTGAAGGTGGTTACAACACCACTGTCCACCAGATTCCTGGTCAGACAACCTTCACACCTATCACACTACAACGTGGTGTGATTCTTGGTACTAACCAGAACTGGGAATGGATGCGTAACATGTTTGCAACTGTTGCTGCTGGTGGATCAACACGATCTATCGCACAGAACTTCCGTTGCAACCTAGAAGTTCAGGTCCTATCACACCCAATTCCTTCTGCAGGTGAAGAGGATAACTCTTCTGCAACAGACCACGTAGCGATGCGTTTTGAAGTTTACAACGCATGGCCTACATCAGTTGCATACTCAGACCTCAACGCAGGTGACAACGCCCTATTCGTAGAGCAGATGACACTCGTACACGAAGGATTTGATGTTAACTGGGCACCTAACTTAACTACACAAGCAGCAGACTTCCTCGACTAACAAAGGACTAACATGACGAAAACAATTAGTGCAGCGGCTAATCCCGCATTGGCAAACAACCTCATTAACCAAGCCATCGCTGAAAAGCCAGAGGCTATAGATGTAAAGGTCCTCCCTCCTTTGGACAACGTGGTGACTCTCCCTGGCGGCTACATAAACGCCGCTGGGGAAGTCATTACGGAGGCAGAGGTAAGAGAACTCAATGGTAATGACGAAGAAGCAATTGCTCGTGCAGCAAACGTCGGTAGAGCAATCTTAACTATCCTTCAACGAGGAACAGTTCGGATTGGAAATGAGAAGGCAGATGAGAAGATGTTAGATCAACTCCTTGCAGGGGATCGAGACATGCTTATCCTGGCAATCTTCAAGGCTACCTTTGGTCGCACCACAGAAGTACCCGTCTACTTTGGATCAGAACTAAAGCAGATTGAAGTTGATCTTGATAAAGATATTCAAGTGAAGATTTTAACTGACCCAGTTAATGATCGTATTTTCTCAGTATCGGGAAAGAACCACGAGTACACAGTGACACTACCGACAGGTGTCTCTCAGAAAGAGATGATTATCAACTCTGATAAATCCTCCGCTGAGTTGACCACCATCATGCTAGAGAATACTGTGTTAAAGATCGATAACTCTCCAGTTGTTAGCAAGCAACAGGTACGAAACCTAGGACTTGCTGATCGTAGAAAGATTGTTGAAGAGATCAACAAGCGACTACCAGGACCGCAGTTTGACAGCATCGTTGTCACTGACCCTGAGACTGGAAGCGAGGTACCAGTTCCCGTTAATTTCGGGACCTTATTTCGATTCTAATACTCTTCCATACAGTCACGTAGTGGCTGAATGGGCAGCGTTAACTCAATCCTTTAAGGGATGGACGTTGACAGAGATAAAGCAGTTGTCACCACGAGAACGAAAGAACTGGCTACAGATAGCCAAATACGTAAAGGGAAAGGACTAGCATGGCCAACAAGATGGTTGCCAACATTAAGTCTTTGACCACTGGTGTTGACGAACTGACAAAGAAAGTTAATGCTCTCTACGAGTCACTTGAAAAAGTATCTAGCGTTTCAACTTCGGCTATGGAGGGCGCTACTGGCGCTCTAAAGAATAACGGCGGTAGTGCTCACCTAGGCACATCAACTACACGGCCAGGTACGGGCGCTGACAATGCACGTTTCCCACAGCAGACTTACTCAGGTCCAGGGACTAATCAAGTCAACAACAGTCTTGGACAGTTCTCTCAACAGGGTGGCGGTGGATTCCCCCTAGATCCTGGTAGCGGTGGTCGTAGCAAGTTTGTTCAAGGCGCTATAGGAGCGGCTAAGATAGGTTTAGCACCAGTTGCTGCTGCCTACGCAGGAATGCCTGATCTCGCTCTTACAATGCAGCGTTCAGTTGGATTCTACCAAGCAGGATTAGCATCTCCAGGAATTAACCGTGGTCAGTTAGAGCGTGCAACATTCAGCGCTATGGGTGGTGGCTTCTCTAGTCGTGGTTCAGATGCTGCAGTTGCAGCGTTACTGGCTAGTCGTGGCTATACCCCAGGAAGTGCTAACTACCTACAGACTGTATCTCAAGTTGGTGGAGCGTTTAAATATCTTGGAATGGATAACGCAGCAGCGGCTAGTTCAATTGCAGGACTTCAGTCAGGTCCTATGGGAGCAAACCTATACCAGTACGGTATCAGTACCTATGATGCGGTTTCTGGAAAAGAAAAAACACCAGGGCAAATTGCAAAGCAGTTAATGAGTGCTATGACTGGTGGTCGTGGATTCAGCAGTGTTGAAGCATTACAAGAATCACGTCAACGTGGTTTCCTTGGTGCCAACATGTCTACTATGGGATTTGATGCAGGGCAACAAGAGATCTTGTATCAAGCAATGATTGATATTACAGCAGGACGAAATCCAGACCTCGCAGTTCGTGGAAGTAATCAAGGAGGAGGGAATGCAAACACAGCCCTCACTGCTGCAGGTCGTTTAAGCGGTTCTGAAACAGAGTTAATGATGAAAGCAGAAACCGCAATGATTCGCGGTTTTGAAAATGCTGCAGATACTGTAGAAGCATTTAACCGAGTACTAGGGAAATCCGTTGAGCAAATGGGATACCTAAAGGGATTGATTGGCGGAGTTGGCGGAACTAACGTAGGAGCGGCTTTATCTACAGGCATCACTATGCTGTTAAGTGGAATAAAAGATTTAATCTCATTACTTCCTAAGGGTGTACCAGGCGGTGGAGCAACCTCTGGATTTGGTGCTGGATTTAATACTGGTATCGGACCACGAGGCGGAGCCGCAGGAAACGGGTTTGGTGCTAAAGATAACTCAGGAATTTGGGCATCAACAAACAACGTACACACAGGTCAAGATTTCCCAATGAAGATCGGATCACCTGTATCAGCAAGTCTTGATGGTTATGTTTCCAGTATTAACCCAGGACCAGATTACGGAACCGCTATCGTTATCGATCATCCTAATGGGTACCAGACAGTGTATGGACACTTAAGTGAGCGAAGTGTGAACCTCGGTGACTTTGTAACAAAGGGACAAAAAATTGGAAAGTCAGGAAACACAGGTAATACGACTGGTCCTCACCTCCACTACGAAGTACGACAAGGAAAGAACAACCCAGTTAATCCAGATGTATTAACTTACTTTGGAGCAGCATCTCCAGTTGGCGCTGCAGGTTCTAGTGTCACTCCTACCTCTGCTGCCTCTAACGTTGCAGGTACAAAAGCAATTCTTGGAACTGGTGATCAGCAAGAATGGGCGACACAGTTCCTCAGTAGAATTGGAGCACCGATAACAGACACAAATCTTAAGTCTGTTAATACATGGATGCGCTTTGAAGGCGGTCACTGGAAGAACTCTGCTCATTACAACCCTCTCAATACAACCTTGGACATGGGCGGGTCTGAGATCATGAACTCCCATAACGTAAGACGCTACAAGTCTATGGAAGAGGGTCTTGACGCTACTGTCAGAACCATCCTTGGAAACAAGTCTGCCGAACGTGGTTACGATGCCATTGTTGGTGCTTTGAAGAACAACGCTGATCCTCAAACAGTCTTTAACCTTATCAACGAGAGTAGTTGGGGAACTAAGATTCGTGGAGGAGCAACTTCAGGTTACGGAGCATCTATACCTCAAGGAACTGTTGTTTCAGGGGACAAGACAGTAAACATAACTGTGAAGTTTGATGAAGCAAGTGATCTAACAGCCATGAGGTTTGCTAAGCAGGTGCAGAAGTTCTTAAACCATAACAATGAAAACTCAATGATTGGAAACTCCTAGTGACTAACCAGGCAGATTACTCAAAAATTGAAAGTACCATCTCATCTTCTAGAAATAAGTCTGCTGCTGCAAATGCGCGAGCAAATGCGTACTTTACTGATGAAAAGAAACGAGAAATCGCTTCTTATCAAGCAAAGGCTGACGTTGTCTACAAAGAGTACAAATCTTACGTTAATGCTATTACAAAACTTGAAAAAGAAATTGCTACTGGGTTCCTGCTTCCTTCACAACTTGCAAATGCTAGAAATAATTTAAATATATTAAAGAATAGACGAGATGATTCGTGGACGCGTTACACGAATTTAACAAGTAGAGTTAACAAGTTAAAAGTGTTAAAAAAACCAACACCTTCTACAACTTCTAGAACAACCTCTAACACTAAACCTAGTGGCCCTGTAACAGTTGTAGATGGAGGTAAGGTAAACCCTAAAGGACCTTATCAATACAACGCTCCTCTGTTAAAGAATGCTTTACACAACCCTCTCGGACCACAAGCATCCTCTCTAGATAACGTCTCTATCAACCAAGGAAACTACACAGATGCTAGACAAGCGTGGACTGGAGTTACTCCTGGACGTGGAACCTTCCAAATGGACAAGAAGTTTGTTGTAGAACAATTAGATGGACTTAATAGAAGCAACTCTAAACAAGTTGATGATCAATTGTATGGCTTTAAGTTTCTTTACAACCCTACCTCTGTAACTATGGGTTGGGGCATTCAAGGAGCAGTTAATCCTGAGTACCAAGCAAGTGGTAAAGACGAAGCCATCCCAATTTCTGCAGGATTATTTTCTTCTCAAATTCAGTTTTCAATTATCTTAAACAGAATTGAAGACATGAATTACCTAGACAAACTTGGGTATGTAAGTGCACAACAAAAAAAGATTACTAACCCACCCTCTGAACTAGACCCTGCTCAACGAAGCAGAATTTATTCTGCAAACGTTATTGGCAACTCTCCTTATGGAGAAAACGTCTCTATCGAAGATCAACGAGAGATTTATAATAAAGGAACGATGTACGATCTTGAATACCTATTTAAGACTATCAATGGTCCTCACGCTACCTTTAAATCTGAATTAAACGGAACAACTGCCGATCGCGGTTACATGCGTATGTCAATTCTAGAATTACACTTAGGAGCAAACTTACGCTACAGAGTTCGTATCTCAGATCTTGGTATAAATCACACTATGTTCAATAACAGAATGATCCCTATTCTTTCAACAGTTAACTTTACTTGTCATCGATTTATTGATTACAGCATTCAAGATAAGGTGAAGGAGTGAGGTTAATTAAATGATTTTTCTTGATAGCAGATATGCGGATGGCAAAGTCTACAAGGCTTTTGACGCTAGATCTAGCACCTACGAATTGACAGTTAACCGTGAGTTTCCTAGTTACACGGCATCCTTCTTTCTGTACAACTGGATTGAGACTGATCGACTCGACAACTTAGCCTTGCGATACCTTGGTGCATCAAACCTGTGGTGGAGAATCCTTGATATTAACCCTGAGATTCTTGACCCATTCTCTATTGCTCCTGGTACTCAACTAAGGATTCCAAATGAGTAGTACGTACCAGAGTCGTCAAGGTTCTGGGTTCACCGTTTCTTACCCAGATTTTCCTGGGTTTGATACAGTTCCTCAAAACTTTAGGCTGTATCAAGAGGCTGGTAAACAAGACATCATCGAAATAACGTATCCATACTCTGACTCTTTCTACACAAAAGTTTTGAAGACAGGAGTTCCACTTCATGTAAAGTGGAGAAACGACTCCGTATCAGGTGAGTTCTTCGGCTATGTCTACGACTCGTCTCCTCGAACAGCACAAGGAATGAACCGTCGAGTAGTTGTTAGAGGGATAGGCGCTTCTCTTGGGTTAAAGCAGGGAGAAGCAAAGATCTGGACTAACAAGACTGTTACGGAAGTGGTTGAAGAGATTGCTAAGAAGTTTAAGTTAAAGCCAAACATTACTCCGCACCCATTACGTCTAAGTCAGATAACAATGACCTCTCATTCGTATTGGGAAAAGATTCAAGAACTTGCTAGAAAGATTGGGTATGTAGCACAAGTCTCAGGGACTGATCTTTACTTTCACCCGATTGACAATATGATAAATCAATTTATGACTGTAGTTCCCGTACTTTCTTTCGAGGAGGCAGAGACTCGTGAGTACAGCGGCCCTGTCTCTCATACGTTAGACACCTTCCAACCTAAAGTAGGTGACCTAAGTTCTGGTGGAACATACAGTCGAAAAGATAAAGTCATTCATGGAATTGATCCTCTTACAGCAAAATCCTATACGACTACCTCTTCCCCTAATCAGGTGGGAAAGAAACTAAGGTCCTCAACTAAAGAGCCCCTATTCAAAGAGGTTCTCTCTTCTTCGGTATCGGCTAGTCCTGCAGTTGCCAAGATGATTGCTGAAGCCAATGCAAATCTCTCAGGATTCTCAATCCTGGCAGAAGGAACTGGCCAAGGTAATCCCAACATTGCTCCCTACCGAACTGTTGAGATAAATGGGACTGGAAGCACCACTGATGGTTACTGGGTTATAAAGAAGGTAGATCATTTCATAACTTGGGACGGTCGTTACTCCGTTGAGTTTACCTGCATGACTGATGGAACTGGACGTAATAAAGCCAGTGCCTTCCGTCCCCTGACTGCTTCTACAATTCCTATCAGAAATATTGCTCATGAACTTACGACAGGGGTATCTAGTCGACCAACATCTACTAGAATAAGTGCACCAGCCACTATGGTCAAAGAAACTCAAAGCGGCTACAAAATCACTCCAAGACGATGGGTAGGTAGATAATGGCTGAAGTTGCAATCTCCTTGCCTTTCTCTATAGATCCTTATGGACGTGTAGGTACCACAACAGACCAGACAAAGATTTGGGCTGACAAAGTTCGTTCTGTTATAGGCACGGCACTGAGAGAACGAGTAATGCGTCCAAAGTTTGGAACAGACATCCCTCTATCAGTCTTTGAAAACCAAGAGGATGCTCAGACTCAGATTGAGTTTGAAGTCAACCAAGCCTTTAACGACCAGTTACAGAAGTTGACTCTGCAGTCTGTCAGCAGTGTCTTTGATGAGTACACAGGCATTATGCAGGTGGATGTTACCTACGCTTTGCCAAATGATGAGGTAACTAGCACCTCAATAGGATTAATTCGAATTGAAGGAAACGCTATAGCAATTGAGGAGAACCTGTGACCATAACCCCACCATCCACTATCCCCGTATCGATCGACTACACAAGCAAAGACTACTTTGCAATTCGATCAGAACTAATCGCACGTATTCAAGATCGTGTACCTGACTGGACAGCGGCTGACCCAGCAGACTTTGGTGTCGCACTCGTGGAGGCGTTTGCTTACATGGGCGACATACTCTCCTACTACATCGATCGAAATGCTAATGAGGCGTTCCTAACAACAGCGACCCAACGTAACAGCGTTCTAAATATTGCACAGACTTATGGATACACACCTGCAGGTTACCGTCAAGCCTACGTAACACTAGAGTTTAGTAACACATCTGCCTCTTCTGTAACCATCCCTGAAGGAACGGTCGTTACTGGAGAAGTAGTTATTGGCGATACGGTTCAAACTGTTTACTTCACAACTGGTGCAGATGCAGTTGTTCCAGCAGCAGTAGGAGCAACTCCTGGAACAGAAATAGTAACTGCTGGAGAGGGACGATCAGTTATCCTTGTATCAGACAATGCAACTACTAACGGTGAACTTATTGGAACATCAACAGGTCTTCCAGCCATGCGTTTTGAGTTAGGTGAGACACCTGCTGTTGACGACTCCGTACAGATCTATGTGCAAGATGGAGACATCTACACTAAGTGGACACAGGTACAGCACCTCCTTGACTTTGGCCCAACAGATCAGGTGTTCACCGTCTCTACAGATGAAGACGACATCGTTACAGTCTTATTTGGCGATGGAGTGTCAGGAGTTATACCGACACTGTACTCAGAGATTCGAGCAATCTACACAGTCGGTGGAGGATCTTTTGGTAACGTCTCCTCAGACACTTTAACCTTCATTGACTACGTTCCAGGGCTATCTGAGATTCAAACCTCAGCACTTCAAAGTATTGTTTCTGTTTCAAATCCTGATCCAGCATTAGGAGGATCAGATCCAGAAGAGACTGACCAAATCCGTACTGCAGCAGCCCTTGCTCTTCGTGCAAACAATCGAGCAGTAACACTGCAAGATTACGCTGATCTATCTTTAGCAGTCACTGGTGTTGGAAAGGCAAATGCGGAAGCGGCTGTATGGACATCCGTCACCGTATACATCGCTCCAACTAGAACAGCAGTAGACTCAGACCTTGCACCAGGATTAGATGATGCTGGAGACACAACAGTTGAATGGGATAACGTTTCGACAGATGTTGAGGAATACTTGGCTGACAAGATCTTGTTGGGAACAACAGTGACTGTATCCCCACCTGTATATGTAGACATCACAGTCAGTTTTACATACACAAGATTAAATCAATACACCTCGACAGAGGTCGAGACTGCTATTAAGAACAGACTCCTCACTGACTTTGGATATGTAGGAATGAACTTCCAAGACACAATCTATCCACAAGATCTTGAGTTTGTTCTGCAACAAGTTCCTGGAGTAAAGACTGCCAAAGTTACACAGTTGTTCCTCACAGGAGGATCGGCAGCACTTAACAACTCTCTAGTCGGTGGAGCAGATGAGATCTTCCGTTTACTGGAAGAGAACTTAAACATTACTGAGGCGTAATGGATATCAAAAGACTTTACGGAATTTATAGAGGAGTTGTTGCGGATCGCAATGACCCTGACAATTTGCGACGAATCAAGGTACGAGTTCAAACTACAGGGTCTGAGATGACTGATTGGATTTGGCCTATAGAACCATCGAGTATCCATACAGAGGTTCCTGTAGTTGGACAGGGGGTATGGGTAACCTACCTAGGAGGAGATCCTGAATACCCTGTCTGGTTGGGGTCTTTTGGAAAAAATCAAGGACTTAATAAACAGATCTTTATAAAGCCTTTAGAAAACTCGGTCTCATTAACAGGGTTAACTTCACACATAGTTGTAGTTAACCAATCTGACGGAACATCTGAAGTAGATTTAACAGCAACCTTGATGGCTATTGCTAACAAGGTAAAGACTCTTGAAACTAAAGTAACTACTCTTGAAGGAAAAGTTGCAACACTAGAGGGCAAGGCTCATACCCACCCGTAGTTCAGGCAGTAAATAGGCGGCAAACCAACGAAAATAGATACATTGAATTGAAAGGAAGACCGTGACAGCCACATACCCAGCCTCGATCAAGTCATTTAGCACCAAGACAGACTTCATCGACACAGTCCTTGCTGAGCATGTCAACACTCTGCAAGAAGAAATTAACTCAATTCAAACAAATTTAGGTACCCTGATTAAGACAGGTTCTGGATGGGTTGGGTCATTCGACGTAATAACAACCAACTGGAATACATTAAAGGACCGACTAGCCAACATCGAGTACGGCTTGTACGACATGTACACCGCTGTCCCTACAGGAGGAACTGATGGTCAAGTACTAACTAAAACCTCTAGTGATGACTACGAGACCGAGTGGTCAACAATTGACGCTCTACCATCTCAATCAGGTAACAACGGTAAGTACTTAGTAACTGATGGATCTACAGCCTCTTGGACTACAGTAGTCACTGGCGCAGACCCACTAAGCGCCTTCCTGCTCGCTGGCTGCTAAGGAGTAACTAACTCGTGGCACGTTACGGTAATTTTAGTTATGCAAGTGCAAAGTATGGACTACAACCACGACTTGCTTTCTCTGTTGAACCGATGGACTTGGTGGTCTTAGACTTCACCAAGACACGTGTTGAGTGGCAAACCCCAACAGGAAACTTTACAAAGATCCGTCTCGTAAGAAATCAAACAGGATTTCCAGAAACAGCAGAAGATGGAATTGTAGTTTGGGAAGAGGCTGCAACTGAAGGAACTGTGACTCGATCAACCTTCGTTGACTCTGATGATGCTGAAATTGCTATCCCACCTATTACTCCTGGTCAACAGGTTTACTATCGTATGTTTTTGTTTATTGATGCTGGTTACTGGGTAGTGGCTGGACAGATTACAGACACTGTCCCTTCAGATCATAATGCTCAAAAAAGAATTATGGATATTATTCCAAAAGTATTCACAAGCCAGATCCAAAGCCCATTAGGTGTAACAGATGAGAACTCAGCACTGTATGCCTTTATGGAAGGTATGTCATTTACCTACGAACAACTGTTGACTCAGATTGACTTGCTACGACCTAACCACTCATTTGAGTCTGGTGCATTTGCTTTATTGCCTATTGAGACTTTGAACTTCGGTTTAGATCTAGAACCAAATCTTCCAGTAACAAATCAGAAGCGCCTTATTCGTGAAGCAATTTTTATGTACACTCACAAAGGTCTATCCGACGGTATCCAGACTTACGCAGAATCTCTAACAGGGTATGCACCCACACTTACTCTTTCTGAGAACCTATTACTATCTGTACAAGACAGCACGTTCTACGGTTCAGTAGGGAATTGGACAGCAACTAACGCCACTCTCTCATCAAGCACAGAACAAGTTGCAGACACTGGCGACAACGTCATCGACGGGACAGACACCTGCAAGATCATTGCGAGTGGTGCAGGTTTGATGAGTCTTGGAAACTTACTGCCCATCACTAAAGGCGTTCCAGTAACGGCTGGTACCGAGTACATTATGTCTTTGAAGTTGAAGTCTCCTACAAGTGCAGGAAACATAACTCCACAAATCTACTACTACGATAAGAATACAACCTTGTTATTTAGCAAAGCAGGAACAGCAGTTGCTGCAAACAACACCTGGAAGAGTGCAAGCGTTATCACGGATGCACCAGCGGCTCAAACAGCAGTGTTGACAGGAGCAGTGGGGTCATCAGGCTCTATTGTCTACACCACAGACGATCCTCATACCTACCTTGTTGGTTCAGTAGTAACAATCACTGGATTTTCTACAACTGCCGTTAACTTAAGTAACGTCACTATCACAGCGGTTACATCAGATACCTTCACAGTTGCAAACGCTTACACAGGAACTGCAACAGGCACTGGTTCAGTAAAGACTCTAGAAGCAAAGTATGCCTCTCTTGGGATCTCATACTCTGCTGCTGGTACCTACTACGTAGATCAAGTGTGTGTTCAATCAGGAGACACAGTCGACTACGACGAAGCAAGAGCAATCGATATCTTTCTTGACTCTTCAAAGATTAATTACATTAAGAACCCGTCATTTGAAGAAAACACAAATCAATGGATCATCACAGCAGACGATAGTTCAGTAGTCTCTGTTGCTCCAGACGACATCAGTGGAGGAACAGAGTCACTTAATCTTGACATCTCTTCTGGAGCAACTATAGAAACAACTACTGGATCTCTACCAGTACTAGACAAGTACTACACATTTTCCTTCTACGCTAAGGGCTCGACAACAAGTACTGGCACGATCACTCTGACACCAGAAGATGATGGAGTTGGATTAGCAGCAGAGGTAAGTAGTGAGTTTACACTCAGCACTGATTGGCAAAGATTTACAGTCACAACATATGTAGATGCAGATGATGTCACTGTTGATCTGACGGCAACGGCGACCATCGAGTTTGACGCAGACTCAGGAGAAGAGGCATGGGTTGATGCAGTTCAACTAGAGGCGTCTCCATTTGCCTCTGACTACTACGACGGCAGCCTTGCCTCACAATTTGGCGCTGTATGGGAAGGCACTCCTAACGAATCTCCTACACACCTATACCCTAACAAGCCTTTTAAGATACCTCGTTTGGCACAGACGCTTGATGGTTGGGTTCCTCCTAACTCTTTCTGGCGTCTCCGTTCATTTGCTGGGGTGGAGTTTACCAACCTGACGGTGTAGGCTCCAGGTCATGGTTGACCTACTTATCACGATCCTCATTGCTGGAGTTGCAGTTACCTACGTCATAGAGTTCATAGAACTTATTACGACAGGTATGTTTGGCGTTCCTCTCCTCAATAAATTCTTAACACTTCCATTAAGTTTTGGCGCTTTAATTTCCCAAAACTCTTTAGACATGCAATTCATAATTGCAGTCCCCGCTATTGCTACAGTTGCACTTCTACTTAGCAAGTACTTAAATAAACCAAGGGTTGTACAACAACGACTACCACGACTATAGGGGAACAACATGAAGCGGATGATCTTATTAACTTTTGACCCAAGCGCTGATGTGTACTACCCGCTTGTAGAATTACTCGGCAAAGAATATGTGAGTGAAGTTCTTATTCCAGTAATCACTAGAGGAGTATTTACAGAAACTGCAATCAATGCCGTTAAAGAGCAGGGTATAGACTTTAAAATCTACCTAGATGTAGAGACTACTATGGATGGACTAGAGGAAGAAGCAGATCAGATAACTATCTGCAGTAATCCAATCAAAGAGTTACTAAACTTGATTACTCCAGATGACATCCTTGCCATGGCATGGGATGACTCTGATGAGGCACACATGACTCTACACTCTCTAGAGGATTTTGGCCTTGAGATGTGGAACATCAAGGGCACACTCAATCCCATCGAGATGGATTACACAGAGGACACTACGGAGGAGTTGCATGATGCCATGCAGGAGAGCCTCGCCTCCTTCATCGAGATCTTCTCTGCCTACATAGCCTCTTCGGTCTTGGATACCCTGATGGACACCATCACAGAGCGGCTGGAGCAGGAGTTAGGCACCAAGGACATCAACCCCTTCAAGGATGACGACACCCTGTGAGAATCCCACATGAGGCCTATACCGCTGACCTGACCGATTATCAGTTCCGACTGCTGTCTACCATATGCCACTTAGCGGGCTCTGGAGGCCGTCTGCAGGCCTCAGCAGCCCAACTTGGTATAGAGACTGGCAACGTCCATGAGAAGACCGTCCGTAGAGGCCTTGCAGCCTTGGAAGAGGCTGGCTTCATCAAGCGAACTCGGACCAAGAGAGCCAACGGATACCGTGGGATAGACTTACTGGACATTACAAGCCCAAGCGGGACGCTAGAGTTCCCTAACCTAGGGGACGCAAATGTCCACACCTCACATGACTATAAGTCACGTAGCCATATTACTAATAAGTCATTAGTACCTAATAGCAAAGATAGTAATCAATTAAAAGATATTAGAAACACCGAAGGTGTTTCAATGAAAGAGATACGAGTACCTATGAGAAAATGGGAAGATGATTCAGACAATCTTGCAGGCTTCGGCCTTGTTGAGGAGCGGGACGTTGTTCAACCGAAGATCCGCAAGTCCGACCCAAAGACCAGAGGCAAGCGACCTGAGCATGAATGGACTCCCATGGACGTCGCTGCTGAATTCTCATATCGAGTTGGTAAACGCTACCCGCTCCTCCCAGGCACCGTTAACGTCAGACAGTTATCAGGAGCCCTCAGCAAATTCAGAAAGCAATACCAGACCACAGCCCTAGTCGAGTTGGAACTGCTCAAGTTGTTTATGGCAGATGAGCGCAACTTCCAAAACATCGGGGATGAGGCACCCCATCTTTACAAGTTGTACCTTGCATCCTTTGGCAAGAAGATGAACCAAGCCCGTGAAAATTTGGGGCTAAACAAAGTCAATGCTAAGGTCGATACATCTGTTAAGGTCTCCACCCTTACAGCCAGCGATGGCAAGGTCTTCCAGAATTCATTATCTGGTCGTGCACAACTAGAGCGATACGAAAAAAGATTAGGAGCAGATAAATGATTCTAGATACAGGAACGATGATTGCAGTCATTATTGCACTTGCTGGTTCAGTAACTGTGATGTGTTTGTTTTGGAGAGAGAACGTCTTTTTACAAAAGCAAGTAAGACAACTACTAGAGGAGAAGAACAATGGCTAAGAAAGTCGAAGCAACATTTGTAGCAACAATTACTTTGAACACCGAGAAGGCTGGCGGATGGCTTGCAATCGTTAGCGCACAGCGACCTGCTGGAGAGTCTGTTAACTCTATCCAACCTGCAGAAGGCATCAGCGAGTACACCGCATGGAAGAACGCATCTGCCGCAAAGCGCTGGGTCAAGGAGCAAGTCCTCAAGCACACACCTCGCAAGTCAGTCAAAATGGTTGCAACTGGAGCACTTGATGCAAAGGGAAAGCCAACAGCATTTGCTGGATCACTAACCTTTAAGGTTGATAACACTTTCACATTTACTAAGTAACGGGAACCATGTACGACATCAATCAACTGTCTGCTTTAAAGAAGCACTGGCTACTGCGTACCTCAAATATCCCACGTCGCTTTCTAGGTCTTGAACAGCAAGACATAATCGACAGGGCTGGAGAGTTTCCTAGCGAGGTATCGACGTGGATTGATGATGCAATTGGCGGTCAGGTGATCAAGCAGATTGGCAACATCGGCATTAACGGTGTCGGGCTATTGTTTGATGGAGGTCCAGGAATTGGTAAGACGACTCACGCAGTAGTTGCTGCTATGGAGTTCATCCGAAGACTTCCAGAAGATGATGTTGAGGCTGCAAAGATCCTGGGTCTGACAGCATCTGATTACGGGCTAAGCGCTAGACCGATCTACTACATGACCTACCCAGAATTTTTGTCTAGAAAAAAGTCAACCTTCGATGCGGATCACGATGATAAGCGCAATATGGTTTATGAACTTGATGGCTTTCACGGACGCTCGAAGTTTGACTGGCTTAATGTTCGCATACTTGTCATTGATGATCTTGGTAAAGAGTACGGATCTAAGTATGACGACAGTTCATTCGATGAAATTCTCAGGTTAAGATACGACAAGGCTCTACCCACAATCGTGACTACAAATGTTAGACTAGAAGATTGGGAATCTGAGTACAAAGAAGCGATGGCAAGTTTCGCACACGAAGCATTTATTAGAGTCCCTATCATTGGTTCTGACCTGCGAGCAGCACAATGAGAGGTAAGAGCATGGAGTCTCCTTGGAGAACCGTTCAAGTTTTTATCTCTGCTCAGGCTGCTGGTATTTTTGAAGTTGAAGTCGATACTGAAACAAAGAAGACACGATGCAACTGCCCTGTGTGGCGTAAGACAGCCACATGCAAGCACGCATTATTTGTTCAGAACAAGATGCGCTACAACAGAGGTCACTACTCAATACTCGTTCCTACAGATATCTCTGAGGACCTAGCGGTAGAGGCAAGCGATGACCCGAAGAAGTTTCGTGAATTCGTGGTCAAGTACGCTAAAGTAGAAGTCATATGAAAGGCGGGGACATTTCAAATGTCTCATCTCTCCAGGTAGTGTGCCTTACTGATGTAGTGATTGCATTGATTGAAGAAGAGACTAGAAAACTTTTGTCAAAGAAGATCGAGTACAAGATTGGCAACATCGATCTACAGAATGCAAACAAATTGTGGAACCTCGCAAACAAGTACGGCGTCTCACTTGAGTTGGCTGGCTACGAAGATCATGGCTGGACAGAAGAGTTACTTGAGAAAGCATTCGACAAGTTAGAAAAGCGTGTGGTCAATCCATTTAACTACTGGCAACTCTATGAGAGTCCAGATGAGTTAGTCGCTGGCATCCCATACCGTGCTAATCTACGGGGCGTCATCGACATCCCTGGAAGAGTTGCACGATACGGATCAGCAGGAGTACAAATAGACAATATGTAAGAGGGGACACTAAATGGCATCTGACAATGAGCATCGCTTAGTCAGCAAGGTCATTCGAGATCGAGACATTGTTCCAGCACTACAACGTGGTGTTACCAATGCATGGTTCTTAGATGATGACAACAAGAGAGTCTGGGATTTTGTCCGTAAACATTACGGCGAGTACAGCGAAGTACCTACTGCTGTAACTGTTAAAGATCACTACCCAAATTATAAAGTCTTAGATGTTCAAGACAACATCGAGTATCTTCTTGACACTATCGTTGACTTCCGTCGTCGCCTCCTTACTCGTCAAGGTCTTGAGAATGCGATCGAGCAACTACAAGACAACGATCACGATGCTGCTCTGCTTGCTATGGAAGCAACGATCACCAAAGTCAACGAGCAGGGTGTCCTCGGAACTCACGAGATCGATCTTACTAAGAACACCGAAGAACGTTATAAGGAATACCAATCACTGCAGAACTCAACCTTCTTAGGAATACCTACAGGGTTTGCAAAGATTGATGAAGCAACTGCAGGACTACAGTCTGGTCAGTTGATTACGATCATCGCTCCACCAAAGACTGGTAAGTCACAGATCGCATTACAGGTGGCGATCAATGTGCACAAGGGTGGAAAGATTCCTATGTTCCAATCTTTTGAGATGAACAACCACGAACAACAACAACGTCATGATGCGATGCGTGCTCACATCTCGCATGGTCGTTTGCGTCGTGGAAAGTTATTACCAGCAGAAGAGGCTCGCTACATTGACACACTCAACGAGATGGAGAAGGAGCACTCCTTCCACCTTGTAGATGCAGTCAACGGAATTACAGTCTCATCACTTGCTGCAAAGATCGAACAGACCAAGCCAGACATTGTGTTTGTTGATGGTGTGTATTTGATGCTTGATGAAGTAAGTGGCGAGATGAATACACCACAAGCAATTACTAACATCACTCGTGGACTTAAGCGGTTAGCGCAACGAATCCAGAAGCCAGTGATTATTACTACACAGACTCTGCTGTGGAAGATGCGTGCTGGAAAAGTTACTGCTGACTCAATCGGTTATTCATCTTCATTCTTTCAGGACTCAGATGTGATCCTTGGTCTTGAGCCAGTAGAAGAAGATGAAGAGATCCGTTTACTCAAGATCGTTGCATCTCGTAACTGTGGACCTAGCGAGACAGCGCTTACATGGCGCTGGGAGACTGGCTGTTTCCACGATGAAGATGAGATGTTGAAGTGTGTTTACTGTTCGAACTGGAACCGAATGTGATTGATGTAGAGCGTGTTCTCCTTTCATTAGACCTCCCACTGTATGCACAGCGTGGCATTGAGGTTAATGGGTTGTGTCCAATGCACAAGAAGCGCACAGGTAAAGAAGATCACAATCCTTCTTGGTGGATTAACTCCGAGACTGGTGCACACATCTGTTTCTCCTGTGGTTACAAGGGGAACATCTACACCTTAGTTGCAGACATCAAAGGCATCGACTACCACGAGGCTCGTGAGTATGTAAACGATAAAGAAGACATGCCGATTGATGCACTGATGAGACGCATCAAGGAACTGCCAGAGTACATTCAAGCCGAAGCACATCCGATTGGAATGTCAGAGGCTCGTTTGGCTGTGTACACCACACCGCCAGCAATCGAATTAAAGAAGAGGTTCCTAACAGTAGAAGCGGTAGAAGCCTGTGGCGTACTGTGGGACGAGAAGAACACTGCATGGATACTCCCTATCAGAGACCCCAATGACTTTTCATTGTGGGGTTGGCAAGAGAAGGGTGCTCGTGGTCGTTTCTTTCGCAATCAACCTCAGGGCGTTAAGAAGTCCAAGACTGTTTTCAATGTGCAGATACTGAAAGAAGATGCACCACTGATTGTTGTGGAGTCTCCACTTGATGCGGTCAGATTAGTTGGGCTTGGTTACAACTCGATCTCAACCTACGGTGCGATGCCTAGCGTTGAGCAAGTTAAGATCATGCGCCGTGCAACAAAGGTGATTGCAGCATTCGATAATGATGGCGCAGGACAGAAGGCATCAGAAGAGATGCGTGGTCATGCTCGCAAGTACGGTATTGAACTTTCTTACTTCAACTACACAGGTGTAGATGTGAAAGATGTAGGAGATATGATTGAGGATCAGATTCACTACGGAGTAAGTAAGGCACGGGACATGATCTACGGCAAGGCGGCGTACCTATGATGGATTTGCGTGATAAGGATCGCCCCTTACATATCTGCGTATGCGGATCAATGCTATGGAATGTACAAGCAATGTTTGAGGATGGGGAAATTTCCCTGTACATGCTAGACATGGAATGTGCACTCTGCGGAACACTAGCCACAGCACCAACCCCGATAGACAATGACATTTAAGGGAACCCTGAAGCCCTACCAGGTAGAGGCTGTAGACCGTATGGTGGAGCGCAAGAAGATGCTTGTTGCTTATGAGATGGGCTTAGGTAAGACCTGCATGACTATCGCCTCCATAGAGGAGTTAAAAGACAACGGTGTAATTACAAAGCCAGTATTAGTAATTGCCCTATCTAGTTTGAAATACCAGTGGGAGAAGGAGATCAAGAAGTTCTCTAACTCCACCACCACTGTGGTAGATGGCTCTAAGACAGTCCGTGCTAAGCGCTGGCAGGAGCGTACAGACTATGTCATCTGTAACTACGAGACAGTAGTAGGCGACTGGGATCTACTGACAGAGTATGAGTGGGGAGCAATCGTCTGTGACGAAGCCACCGCTATCAAAGGGTTTAAGTCGAAGAGATCAAAGGCTGTCAAGAAGTTATCTAACGGTATACCTATTCGTTTCGCATTGACTGGAACACCTATTGAGAACGGCAGACCCGAAGAGGTATACAGCATTATGCAGTTTGTAGACCCAACTCTTCTGGGTCGATTTGATCTATTTGATCAGACCTTCATTGTTCGCAATCACTTTGGTGGCGTACAACGCTACCGAAACCTACCGCTCTTTCATCAGAAGATGCAGAGTTCCTCAGTAAGAAAGGTTCAGACAGATGCAGACGTTGCTCCATATCTTCCAGACACTATTCATCGTGACCCTATGTTTATTGCCTTTGATAAGAAGACGTCTTACCTCTACAACTTCATCGCTGATGAACTAAGCAACGAACTCTTTGAAGCACAGCAGTTACTAGGTGCTAACTTCTCACTGATGGCTCACTACGGACACGACAGCAAGCCAGGAAGTCCTGCAGATCAGTTGCGTGGATCGATCATGTCAAAGATCACTGCACTGCGTATGCTGTGTGATGATCCCAACCTATTACACAAGAGTGCAGATAAGTTTGATGAGCATCTAGGTGAAGGCAGTGCTTACGTCAACAGCCTTAAGACAAGAGACTTACTTGATGGGGTAACAAAGACCCCGAAGTTAGATGCACTCAAGGTGTATGTAAAAGATCACTTAGATACTGATCCAGATGCAAAGGTAGTCATCTTTACTTCATGGGTTGGAATGCTAGAAACCATACAGAAAGAAGTTGGTGGGACTCTGTACACGGGCTACATGAACGCCAAGGAGAAAGAAGCAAGCAAGACCAAGTTTCTTACAGACCCAGAGTGTAGAGTATTCATCTCCTCAGATGCTGGTGGATACGGGGTTGATCTACCTAACGCTAACTTACTGGTGAACTACGACCTACCTTGGAGTGCTGGGCTGGCTGTCCAACGCAACGGACGAATCAAGAGAGCCTCAAGTCGCTGGCCTAGTATCACTATTCAAGACATGTTGATTGCCGATTCGATAGAGGAGCGCCAACATGATATGCTCCAGCAGAAGAACGCAGTAGCCGATGCGGTTATCGATGGCCAGGGTATTAACGCCAAGGGCGGAGTCGATCTGACAGTTGGAAGTCTGATAGGGTTCTTACAGAAAGCAAGACCATAGGGGGAAACATGGCAAGAGTAAAAGCAACAGAAGGAAGAGAAGAAGATCCGCTTATTAAAGATGCGAGAGAATATTCTTTCTTAAAACAACAGATCGAATTCCTTGAGAAGCAACAGAAGGAAGTTCGTGAACGTCTATTCACCACTCTTGATGAGATGGGTGAGACAGATGACAAGGGAAACATCATTGTTGAACTACCTGAAGAGGTAAATGGGTTTGGTGCAGTTGTAAAGCAGCGCCGTGTATCACGCAAGATTGATGAACTTGTTGCAGATGAAATCATTACTGAAAAAGGTATGGAAGATCAACTGTACAAAACAATTCGTGTTGTAGATGAAGATGCACTAATGGCTGCTCTTTACAACGACGAACTTACAGAATCAGAGATTGACTTAATGTACCCACAGAAGATTGTGTGGGCATTGGTTATGAATAAGAGATAACACATGGCTGGCTTACGTGGACAAGACGAGATCGATGCAGCATTTGCTGACCTCGAATACATCCCTGGTTCAAAGAAAAAGCGTCGTGAGTTAGATCCAAAAGTTTCTCGCCGTAAAAGCGGTGAGAGTAATGGTTGGGATTCAAACCCAGTCATTAAAACATTGGGTGGAGTAGAGACAGAAGTATTCACAATCGGTGCGTTAGCGCTTGCATTGGAGAAGACGATTGTTACTATCCGCTTATGGGAACGCAAGGGATACATCCCTCGTGCTCCATATCGTCTACGGTCTAAGACACTCAAAGGTGAGAAGACTGGCGGTAACCGAGTTTACACTCGTGCACTGATAGAATCCTCGATTGAGGAATTCAACCGTAGAGGATTACTCGGTTCTGCTCGTGTAGAGTGGAGCCAACACGAAGACCTGACAGAGGCTTTAGTAAAGCGCTGGAAGGAAATTACATCCACAGAGAGCCGTTAGGCCTCATTACCAGAAAGAAACAAATGCCAATTACAAAGCCACAAGTAGATGCAGATGCATACCTTGACGAGGATAGCGAAACTGCAGTTCCTAAAGTAGGAACAACCGTACAACAGGGATGGGATGCAATCGATGCTCTCGTCACAAAGACAGATGGAGATTTTCCAACTGACTTCCGATTCTCCGAAGAACCACAACTTGTAAAGTTCCTCGAAGATCGTCCATTTGCTTCATACGAACAACACTGGATCGAACGCCCTAAGGGTAAGAAGTCCTTTGTTTGCTTGGGCGACAACTGCCCACTATGCGACGTACTAGGCGACAAGCCTCGTGGAAAGTTCGCATTCAATGTTCTTGTTCTCAGTGGTGAGACACAGGGCGTTCAGATTCTTACAGCACCACCATCACTTGCTCGCCAGATTAAGAAGGCGCATGATGATGAGCGCAAGGGACCTCTTGATAAAGAGTTCTGGGAAATTTCTCGGTTAGGTATGGGACCAACGACACAGTATACCCTCAATTTTGTGCGTGGCCGCGATCTAGCAGAGGAATGGAAGTTAAGCAGTGACGCTGTTGCAGAGACTGTAGCAGCCGCTGTACCGTTCACAGCAGAAGTAATTAGGGAGACCCCTCGCTCCGAAATGCTTGAGGTTGCTCGCTCTGTAGCGTAACTGTACTTCCACAGAGAAGGGGCCTGTTTACTTTCCGTTTCCAGGCTCCTTCTCCTTACAGATTGAGGGATCATGAATATCATTACAACAAAAGAACAGTTAAAAGATCTTGTTGAGTTTTACTCCAAGGTAGATGCGTTTGCATTTGATTGCGAAACAGTTGGTGAAAACAGAATTCAACCTGTAGTTAACGACGTCATGTGGATCTCACTAGCGACAGAAGGTCGCACTGATGTTATTCCCATGGGACACCCGAATGGTGAGTTCCTTCGTTGGGACAAAGAACTACTACTCAGTGGTCAACGTAAACTTGCTGCAGGTAAAGAGTTGAAGGATGCAGACTACTCAAAGAACGAAGCGAAGTGGGTTCCAGTGTTTGATGCGCCACCAGCACAGTTACTCCCTGGGGATGTATTCAAAGCATTAAAGCCTTTGTTTTTTAGTGACAAGTTAAAGATTGGTCACAACGTAAAGTTTGACTTGAAGTCAATCGCTAAGTATTACCGTGGAGAAGTCCCTAAGAAGCCGTTCTTTGACACCATGATGGCATCCTTTATTATCGATAACCGTAATAAGAACATGCTAGGCCTTGCTGCTTGTGCAGAACGTACTCTAAAGGTTAAGGTTGAAAAAGGCATTGGGGCAATGGTTGAGGTTCACTCCTTCAGCGATGTTGCCTACTACTCTGGCTTTGACTCAGAGGTGACATGGAAGTTGTACAAGGCATTAGAGCCACGGTTTGAGGGAAGTCTTAAGCGTGTATGGGCTTTAGAGATGGATGTTGTTGCTGCTCTCTGTGACATGGAGTTAGCAGGAGCCAACATCGATGTAGATGAACTGGTTTTATTAAAGGCACGTCTTGAGAAGGACATCGATCTTGCACGAGCAAAAGCCTGGAAGTTAACTGGAAAGCCTTTCTCTATGAACTCTGTAAAAGAGAAGCAGGAGTTGTTGTTCTCGTCTAAGGAAGAGGGCGGTCGAGGTATTAAGCCTAACCTTCGTATCCGAATTGCATTGACTGCGAAGGGACAGGAAGTTGCTGCAAACACTCCAGAGAAGTTAACTATTCATCATTACTCAGTATCCTCGGATGCATTGGAGTTCTACCGCAAGAAAGATGAACTAGTCGATGCAATTTTAGAGTATCAAGACCTAAATAAATTAATGACAACGTATGTAATGCCTTACCTAGGTGGAGAGATTACTCGTACTACTATGGGTAAAGAGAAAATTGTTGATAAGAAGAGCCTCATGATTAACGGCAAGGTACACACAAACTTTAAAGCCCATGGAGCAGAGACAGGGCGTTTCTCCAGTAGTGACCCTAATCTACAAAACATTCCTAGTAGTGGTGAGTATGGAAAACTAATCCGTAATCTCTTCATTGCACCACCTGGACACAAGTTAATTGTGGCTGACTACTCACAGATTGAACCACGCATTATTGCATCCTTCTCAGGTGATCCAATCATGGTAGAGAACTACAGAACTGGTGGAGATATCTATACCACTATTGGTGACACCATGAAAGTAGATCGTAAGGCTGGAAAGGTATTGGTTCTATCGATTGCTTATGGAGTTGGTCCAGAGAAGATTGCACAAAGCATTGGCTGTTCTGTTACAGATGCTAAAGATTTGTTGGTTAAATTTGAATCACAGTTCCATGACATCTCTAAGTACAAGGCTAAAGTAATTCGACAGGCAACTGGCAAGGCTCCTATACCATACGTGGAGACTATCTTTGGTCGACGTCGCTACATCCCAGAGTTAAAAAGCAATGAACGAGGCCTTAAGTCACGAGCAGATCGTCAGGCATTTAATACAGTTATTCAAGGTTCTGCTGCAGATTTAATGAAATTAGCGATTGTCAGGGCACATTCTTGTTTTACGGATGAACCAAATGCGAATGTTGTTTTGACTATCCACGATGAACTAGTTACTGTTGCCCGTGAAGATCTAGCAGATGAGGTTGCCGAAGCAATCCGTGTGTCGATGGAAGGTATTCACCTACCAGAGATTATAGTTCCTCTTATTGCAGATGTGAAGATCGTTAACAAGTGGGGAGAAGCAAAGTGAGTAATGCAGACTGGTGGGCAAAGCAACTAGGTGCACAACCACAGGCACCACAACAACAGGTCCCTGTAGCACCGCCTCGGCAAATGAATAACCCAATGCCACCCTCGCAACAACCTATGACTCAGTTTCAACAACCGCAGCAACCTGTTTCACGAGCACAGAGTGCATCACAGACTGCTTCGTGTCCAGAGTGTGGTGGCACTAACTATCTGGCTGTACAAAACGCAACGCCTCGTTGCTATGACTGTGGTTATCCAATCAGTCAATCAGGAAGTCGTTACGGGTCATTAACTGGCGCAAAGGTTGAAGGTGCTGCAAAAGGTGCAATCGGAAATGATGTTCAAAGCAATTGGAACCCTCAAGGGATTATCGGGAGAGTAGACTAAATGAATGATGAAGCACGCAAGATTGTTGCAACCCTTAACAAGAAGTTTGGCAACAATGTGGTGGTTATTGCATCTGACATTCGGTCTGATCTTATTCCTCGTATTACTAGTGGTTCTACCACTCTTGACTATGTGTTGGGTGGTGGCTTCCCTGGCAATCAATGGAATGAACTCATTGGCGAACCATCACATGGCAAGACAGCGGTTGCGCTTAAAACGATCGCAGCAAACCAAGCGTTAAAAGCAGATCACACAACAGTCTGGGTTGCTGCAGAGCAGTGGGTTCCAGAGTATGCAGAGATGTGCGGCGTTGACACTAGCCGTGTAATCGTGATTGAAACAAACATTATGGAAGAGGCTTATCAAGCCGTTATAGAGTTCGCAGAATCAAAGTCAGTAGATGCCATTGTTATTGACTCCCTTCCTGCCCTTTCACCTGCCCCCGAAATGGAGAAGGACATGAATGAAATGACTGTTGGAAGGGGAGCACTCCTAACCAACAAGTTCTTTCGTGTAGTTGGTTCTGCAATCAAGCGCAGTCTGGTTGAAGATGAACGTCCAGTGCTCGGTCTCATCATCAATCAGTACCGCATGAAGATCGGTGTGATGCATGGAGATCCTCGTACCACTCCTGGTGGTGAGGGAAAGAACTATGCATTCTTTACTCGTTGTGAGATCCGTCGTGATGAGTGGATTGAGATTGGTCCTAGCGGTAATAAGAACCGTGTTGGACAACGCATCAAAGTTCGTACACTGAAAAACAAAACTGCACCACCACAACGTGTTGCATACTTTGATTTTTACTTTGCAGAAGGTGGCGACTGTGCTGCAGGTGAGTACGACTTTGCAAAAGAAGTTGCATCACTTGCAGTTGTAAAGGAGATCATCCAACGTAAGGGCGGATGGTACTACTTTGGTGAGCGCAAGTGGCAAGGTATTGATCCAGTCATTGCAAGTATTCGTGAAGAAGTTGACTTAAAAGAACAGATTCAAAAGTTAGTATTTGAAACATCAGACCTACCAATGGCGGAGGAAAGCGATGACTAAGAAGTTTGTTGTAAACGACGAAGGCTGGGCACAGGTACTGGAGAAGGGCGTCGAGGATTACACCGACATGTTGTTTGAAGCAGTGTGGGATGGCACAGAGGATGAAATCCCTGAGACATTATCAGGGGAACCATTCTGTGGTTGTGGCACCTGTTTCTGGAGAGAGGCATTGTTCTTCTTAGTACCTCGTTTGATCGAAGGTTACGAGGAAGGCAAAATAGAACTTGAAGACTGAAGGTCAGAAGCAATCTCAGAAGCATGAGAAGAGACTCGCTAAGAAAGTTGGTGGGTCTACTAACGCTGCCTCTGGAGCATTCTGGTCTCGCAAAGGTGATGTACGCTCAAGTGACTTACTTATTGAGCACAAGTGGACAGGCAAGAAAACCAAAACCATTAAATCAGACGAACTAAAGAAGATAACTACAGAAGCAATCCTTGATGGACGAATGCCAGTGTTTGGTCTTCACCTTGATGGAGTGAACTACGTGATTCTTCTTGAAGACGACTTCTTAGAGATGAGAGAGAACCTAGACAACCATGGAAGACTTTGATGAACCAGAGTACGCATGGCGATACAAAGCACGATGTTCAGGCCAAGACACAGATATCTTCTACCCTCCTCGTGACAAGGAGCAGTACAAAGAGATCGCTAACACAGCAAAAGCATTCTGTTTTGGTGAAACAGGAAAGAACCCTTGTCCAGTACGAGCAGAGTGTCTATGGGATGCAGTTAGACGAGACGAGCCTCATGGAATTTGGGGAGGACTCAGCCACCGAGAACGAAACGCCTTAATGAGAAAGTGGCAAAAACTTAAGAAGACTAAGAAGACAACCCACACACTAGAAGAGTTTATTTTCAGTATAGACAAGGAATACTAATGCCTTCCAAGACAGACTTTCAAAAGTACTTAGACACTAAGAAGACAGACAGTCGTCTTACTGGTCATATTGAACGACACCTTATGAAGAAGGCTCCAGGAGATCGAAGCACTACTGTTCTTCACCCTTCAGAGATGATCAAGGCAGACTTCTGTCATCGGTACTCTTACTACCTACTTACTGGTGGCAAGAATATGGAAAAGAACCCTGGTCTAACACTGCAGAACATCTTTGATGAGGGTCACTTCATCCATGAGAAGTGGCAGAACCGCATCTATGAGATGGGTAATCTGTGGGGAGACTTCAAGTGCGTAAACTGCAACGGCATTACCTCTGGACTATCTCCTGAGAAGTGTCAGCACTGTGACTGCAAGACTTTAAAGTATGACGAAGTAAAGATGCTAGATCCTGAGTTACGTATTGCTGGACACACCGATGGCTGGGTAAAGAATCTAGGTGATGACTTCTTGATCGAGATCAAATCAATCGGTGAAGGAACGCTGAGATTTGAAGCACCAGATATTTTGTATGATGCAGATGGTGATCTTAATAAAGCGTGGAAGAATATTCGTCGTCCATTCAGAGGCCACCTATTGCAGGGACAGATGTACCTGGAGTTGGCTCGTCGTATGTTTGGAGATGTTGCTCCTAAGGAGATCGTCTTTCTGTATGAGTTGAAGTCTAACCAGGCGTACAAAGAGTTCACTATCAAGGCTGACTACGAAGTTGTTGATCGGATCTTCTTTAAGGCAGAGAAAATCATTAAGGCAGTCGAGGCTGGAGTAATGCCTGACTGTAATGTGAGCGAAGACGGTTGCAAGCAGTGCAATCAGATTGAGGAATGATGTTAAACCTAGGTGATGGATCAAAGCAGGCTGTAGAGAAGATGAAGGCGCAGAATATCAACCTGTGGCCTGAGCAAGACAAGCAGCCGCCTATGCCTAAGGATATCTCCCTGCTAGAGAGTGACGAACTCAGTGCCCTATTCACACGCTTAACAGCCTGGTCTAACTTCGTAGCGGGACAGTTAGCCGCATCACAGGTAGACGAGAAGGTGCTTGAAAAGCGTAGGGACATGCTGGAAGCAAAGTTGCTGATTATGAAAGACACCAGTAAGGTTAAGGGTGAACGGGTGACCATGATGAAGGCTCAGGTGATGGCTGATCCAGACTTTATGGACGTGGAGGAGCGTTATATGAGTGCCTATGCGTACCGCAAGATGTTAGAGGTTGTGTACAACAACTTTGAACGTGATGTGGCGTTGGTATCCAGAGAAATCACTCGTCGAACTAATGACGTACGAACGGGACGAAAGGATAAGTTCAACACATGAAAAAATTACTTACATTACTTATATCAATTGCGGTACTCGGTACCACAGCGGTACCAGTACACGCAGAGGTACCACCAGCAGTTGTTGTTATTGACACTGGCACTAACACCTCTCTATTTAAGGACAGCATCTCTTACGAGGTTTGTATCTTGTCTTCGTACAAGTGTCCAAATGGAAAGCAGATGATGGAAGGATCAGGTGCTGCAAACCTTCCAGCAACAAAAGACAGGAACTTCAGCCATGGAACACAGATGGTCTCTTTAGTTCTTCGTGTTAATCCATCAGCAAAAGTTATTCCTATCCGTATTGTTGGAATGACTCCTGCGGGTAACCAAGGTTTCTACTCTCTATCAGATGTCAACAACGCTCTTAATTGGGTTGTTGCTAATAGAGTTACGCACAACATTGCAGTTGTCAGTATCTCTCAAGGAGCCATTTTTGCAAACTGCAAAGTTCCAGCAGGATTAGCAGAAAATATTGCAGCCCTTAAAGCAGCCAACGTTCCAGTAGTTGCTGCTGTTGGTAACAACGGTAACCGTACTGCTACACATGCACCCGCATGTTTGACAGACACTGTCTCAATAGGTGCTACAGATAATCCAGGAAGAGGCGCAATTGAATACGATAAAGATGCATCTCCCTACATTGCACGTTATAGCAACGGAGCACAAGGACAGACTGACTTCTTCTTGAATGGTCGTTGGAATGCTATGCAACTTAATGGAACATTAAGATTCACAGCAGGAACATCAGGAGCAACCGCAGCAATGGCTGGTTGGTGGTTACTGAATAGAAAAGCAACCTTTGATGAAACATTTAACGGATTGATGGCAACAACCGTTGATACTAAGAACGAATTCCAGACAGGAAAATATGTCCGACTCCCATAAGCCTACTGTGCTTGAAGAAGCGCAGAGTCTAATCACTGGTGATCGTAACTATACGTACGATCATCCTCTTGATAACTTCAACCGAATTAAAAAGGGTTGGGAAGTTATTTTCGATATTGATATTACTGAAGAACAAGTGGGATTAGCCATGGCATGGGTAAAAATTGCACGAGAGTCATACATGCATAAGAGAGATAACTTGACTGACGGGGCGGGTTATCTTGGGACCATTGAGATGGTCATAGATGAAAGAAACCTCCGTGCCAACAAAATTATTTGATGGCGGTTTAACAGAAGAGCAAGTCCTCGTTGCGATTGGTATTGACCAATCGTTAACGGGGTTTGCTTTGTCTGCAGTAAGTATTGCAGAACCAGAAAAGCACATCACATGGGTATACAAGTCACCTTACTTTGGTATTGAACGACTAGCAGACATTCGTCAGTGGTTGATAGATACCTTTGACTATGTTTCAGAGGGCCATGGGATTGTAGACATTGCTATGGAAGGGTCAGTCCTTGCCAGTCATTCTGCTCTTGTGTTAGGTGAACTAGCAGCAGTGGTTAAGATGGCAATTTACGATTACTTTGGAGAGGATGAGAATTGTCGCTACCCATTAAAGATTCCACCAATGACACTTAAAAAGTATGCAGCAGGTAAAGGAAACGCCAAAAAACAAGAGATGTTGATGCAGATCTACAAGAGGTGGGGCATCGAGTTCAATGATGACAATGCCGCAGATGCCTACGCTCTAGGAAGGCTTGCTGGAAAAACTGCGAATGATGAAATCGAGAAGGCAGTAGCCAAACAAATTGAGGACCCTAAATACCGAGACCAACCACGACTTTAGCCTTACCCTTTGGTTAGGAGCGGCACACTAACTCGAACCAAAGGACTAATAACTGTGACAGAATCAATTTCACCTATTTCTGCTGACGAACCGTTCCTACGTGTCAGCGCTTCTTCAAACCCTCAGAGCGTTGCCTCAGCAATTGCTCACGCAATTTACGACAAGAAGGAAGTAAAACTCCGTGCCGTAGGCGCAGGAGCGGTAAATCAGGCAGTTAAAGCAATCGCAATCGCCAGAGGCTATGTAGCCCCTCGTGGCATGGATCTATCCTGTATCCCAGGATTTACCACTATTGAATCTCGTGATGGTGAGATCTCAGCAATTGTTTTTGCCATTACAGCCAACTAAAACAGCCTTATCCTTAGAACAAGACTAAGGAGTCACTATGGCAAATTGGACAGATATGGGTCACGCAATGCGTCGTCGCATGGGCGCACCTTCAAACCATCATGAATCGGTAGGTAAGCGAATGAATTCTAACCCAACACCAGAGCAGATCGTGGCAACAGGCGCACGAGCATACATGGGTAGCGCAGCAGGTGCGTTCACTGCACCAAGTGCGACACCGCTTGCTGGAAAGTTAATGCCTAAGAAGAACACACAGGCTGGCGATCCAACAATCATGAACAAAGCAAATCGTCAGAACGTTGAGCGTAAGGGTGCACAGCACCGTATTACTGCAAAGATGCCTGCACCCATTAACAGCGAAGCAGGAGCGACAATGGCAAATGCTCGAATCGTTCCTTCAGTTATGGGAAGACAAGCACCTAACTTTAACAGTGGCGTAGATAGCACCTACTAAAATGAGTGACTCACTATCAGCGAGTCAGTTCCAGCCAGTACAACCAGACATCACACCTCCGCTGTCATTAAGTGCAGCAACAACTGGAAGTGCGGCACAGGCAACTGCGTGGCGTAATCAGTCCTTGGGTAAGGGCGGACCTTTAGCGTATTCATCTAAGACTAGAGGAACAACCTTTAACTGGGATGATACTGGAACATCTTCTGCCTTGCCTCGATCTGATAAGGGTGCAGGTAGAAACGAATGAGCGATAACCGTCCTGTTTTAAGTGATGCTCAATTCTCGCACCTTCTAGGTGGCTCCCGTGAAATTGCGACAGGAAAACAAGGTAAAGGATCTGGGTACTACGTATCCCGTGACCCACGAGTTCCTGTTCACATGGGCGGAAGCAAAGAGACAGTTGGCGGTTTAGCAGATACTCACACAGTACGTGAACATTTTAGTGACATAAAAGGTGTTGCTGAAAAAGTTGTACCAACTGGTTGGATGCAGGCTCGTGCAGCAACTCCTGCAGAGAGTGCAAACGTTCATCAAGGAATTTGGCAAGACACAGAAAGCAAGAAGACATACCTAGATGTATCTGATCGTGTTGGTGGACGTGCTTCTCGCAAGTCACTAGCAGAAGGATTGTCTCGTGGCATTGAGCAGAAACAACTTGCAATTTATGCTGCAGGATCAGGAAAAGTTCTTCCTACAAACACAGAAGACAAATTTGGAACAAAGACTCCAAATCCAGCAGCAGAACTTACTCTTGGGTATTTAAATAAGCAGAATGAAGAGAGTGCTCGTCGTCGTAAGATGAGTAAAGGCGCCAAAGCAAAAGAGAAGAACGAAGCGTTAGAGGCGTTTGACAAAGCATTCCCTAGGAAGAAGTAACTATGGCTGGCGGATATAACAACTTCTCTCCTTCCCAGAACTGGCAATCTCTAGGTGGCGGTGGTCTTGCTGGATACAACAATCAAGGTGGTGCAGGTACTCCTGTAGCCCGTGACACCATGGATTCACTCCGTATTGGTGTTGGTAGAGTTCCATCTGCGGAATACCCAGATGGCTACCTTGGTACTATCCGTTCACGTCGTGATGACCGTTTACTGGATAGCATCAAGACTCGTGTCAACCAGAAAGCCTATCAACGTGGTGTACACAAAGGTGAGCGCATTGAGCCATCTATGTACTACTGGCCTGAAGAGTTCAACCCTGACATGGGTCTAGCCCGTCAGATGAAAGCAGTACCTGTAAATCGTGATGGCGCTGTGTCATACATGGTCCCTCGTAGTGCACCGCAAACTCATCTTACTCCTGCTCCTCACCTCGTTAACGATGGTAAGGCCAATACACAGGCTAATCAGCCAGGAGAAATCAATGCACGTCGTCAGGCGATGCTTGCCTACTTGAGACCAACGTGGAACTAACATGGCTAAAAAAGAAATTGTAGAACCATCAACTCGTTCCACAGAGTTTTTATCTGGTCAACGTCCTTTATTACTTAGCGATTTAACTTCAGAAGAACGTACTGGTGCATTTGCAGCAGTTAGCGCTCACACTAGCAAAACTCGTGAAAACTTAGCAAAGTTTGCTGCCAAGGTAGATCACCCAAACAAAGAGATTGCTGGAAAAGCAAAGCGTGCTCAACGAGCATTGGATGAAGGCGCTGTTAACAGGCCTTATAACCATGAAGACGCTATTGCTAACACCATGCAGCACTTTGAAAACTCTGCAAAAAATCCTCGTGCAGGAGAGTCTGTTCACGGAGTGAACTTCTACTCACGTAATGCTGCACCAATCCACGACTTAGTTGCAGGACGAAACATCTCCCCACAGACTGCATTTGAAGCAACAGCAAAGTTAAGCAACAAAAACCGCCCAGGAAATGAGAAGTCTTCATTGACAGCGCTTTTAAATGCTCATGAAAAGGGAAGCGTTACCTACACACCTGAATTTGTGAGTAAAGTTCACGAAGCAACTGCTGGTTCACACCGTATTTCACCTGAAGAAATAGGAAAGACTGTTCCATTTTCTCAAGTACATCCCGACATTGTTGCTGCAATGACTGTTCCAGGTGTTCGTGAAGGAGTGTCACATGCACTTCACAATGTAGATCTTGCTGGAATAGGTAAAGGCGGAATGCGACAAAACATTTCGGCTGCACATGCTACCCTGCAAACTGGTAAAGGAAACGATCCTTACACAAATCCAAAGTTTGCTAGTTACTCAATGTCTCATGCAGAAGCACCTCTTCCTGGAACGCCAGAACATCAGGAGTACAACATGCGTGCTGCAAACATACATGATGTGTTAACTGGAAAAGTTTCTGGATCTCAACTTATGCTTGATTATCATGGTTTGCGTGATAAAAATGAAGGTCACCTATCAAACGTTGCTCCAACAGCAAACGATCTTCATCATCGTCGTCTCAGTTACAATCAACCTGCAGGAGCACCTTACGCAGCCGCTGGTGACTTAACCATGAGTGTTAAAGGAAACGTTGCAAAAGGTGATACCAAAATTTCAGGAGACACTGTAGAACACGCTGTGTTGCAAGATGTGGTGCATGAAACAGCAAAAAGATTACAAGAAAAACACAACCTCCAGTATTCAGTTCCATCTCGTATGGTAAACGAAGCAGCATGGGCAAGCACCCGTGTAATGACTGGTAACGATCCAAATCCAGCCAAAAAAGAAGCAGATGCTGCTCACGGTGCTGCACTTAAAGAACAAGAAAAACGTAACTCTCACAGAGCATCTCAAATGGAGTTATTCTAATGACACAACATGTTGATGGAGTATACGACCACACCAAGCCTTGGCGTGCACCGATCAAACCTGATCAGGTAGCAAAGCGTTATCAATACAATGGCCCATGGTCAACAAATGCAGAACGCCTCACCTCACAGGCTCTTATGGTGATGAACATTCCTGGAGCAGACATCCAGGCTATGGTTCGACCACCTCTGCCACAGATTCAACTCTTTCCAGAACGCTATGGATACGAGAGAAAACAACCTGGAATTGATGACATCGTAACGGTAGATAGAAACTATACTGAACCTCGTATTTCTTGGTTCTCTGGTGGAGTGGCTGGTTACCAAGCAGCAGAACGTAACGGATTGGGGAGCACATAATGCCATTTCCAGTAGCAGCAGTAGCAATCGGCGGAGTACTCCGTGGAGCAGCAGGCGCAGCAGCAAGAGGCGCTATGACAACTGCTCGTTTTGGTCTCAAGGGCGGTAAAGGTGCATCAGGAATGGCAGCCAACGCTGCCATTAACAACAGCCTGTCTTCTTCTCAATTTTCTGGGACTAGTCCTAGTGTAAACATCACAGGACCTGCAGTTCACGAGATGTTAGGAAAGAGACCTAAATGAGCGATGGAGACGGCATGATGTCAATGGAGTTGCAGGCTCGCCAGATCGCTGAGAACGCAACCCGTTACAACGGATCTGCTCCATGTCCAACCTGTGGAGTAGTTATGAACCCTGTAGAATTTATGACAAATAGAGGTCACTGCCTCTCATGCGTCACACAACGCAATGCACAACGAGTGAAAGGTAAGATGGCATAATGACAGTTAACTCATCACGATCAATGAACGCCTCACTAGATGAAGGCGCAACAGATGGCAAGTACCGCAAGGTTCGCCCAGATACCGAAGTAGGAACTGAGTCATCAGCAACTATTGCGAATCGCCAGTCACTACACCCCTTCTATGGCTATGGATTTGCAACATCTGAATACCCAGGAAAAGTAAACCCAGGTAAGTAATCATGTCAACTATGGTTCCTGATCGTGGAGACAATCCACGTCGTAAAGTAAACTTCTACGATGCTAAAGAAAACTTTAGTCACAGTGCAGACATTCGTTGGTTAAGTCCTAAGGGATACCGATCAGGTCGTCCTCATGGCTCTGAGTTAAAGAAGCACATGCCACAAATGGGTGGATGGGCATTACCTGAGTACGACAACAACCCAAAAGCACCTAAGGACAAGTAATCATGGCAGATAGAGTCGCAAAAACTAATAGAGCAAAAGCACCAGACTTTATTGCAAGCAAAGTTCCTTTCAAGGCATCAGCATTGTCAGGGCTAGAAGGTTCTCGCCAAGATACGGGAATGATGCCACAAGGTGAGGCAGAGCGTTACAAGGGAGCAAATCCTTCCTACACAGTTATGTCATACGGAACGCCGATCGCCTGGCATGGTGATCAGGGCTGGGATATGTCAAAGGCTAAGCACAGCGCAACCACCTCTCGTCATCAAGGCATCGTTCGTCGTGCTGTATTTGATGAAGGACATAACGGAGCCCGTCAATAATGAGGACAGCACTTGGCGCACCAGATCCTGGTGAGTTTGAGCGTAGGCAACCACACAACCTATTTAACGATCGTCGCATAGGCGGAAAGTCTAAGAATCGTGCTTATGGTGAGTCTCAAAAAGTAAATAAAGAACAAAAGATGCAGTATCAAGCGCCAAGAAAGCCTAAACAATTCGATTAATAATCTGTTAGGATAATCGGACTACTACAAGGAGCACAATGAGTAACGTACCAATCCTGGGTGAAAAACCTAAAGACCAAGAACCGATGTTTCGGTTGCTTTACTGTCTTGTCTGCCAATCTTTAGATGAATTGCCACCATACGATGGTGAGCCAGAGTTAGATCACCTCCTTGCTGTTGCATGTGAGGCACATGTATTTCCCTCAGGAGAGCCACACAAAGGCAAATTATTTGTCCTGCCACTTCGTGCATGGGCACACAACGAATCAAAGCGAGAGATCATCAGCCAGATCAAATGCGGTGGATCAGCAGGACTTGCAGCAATTGATGAGACCTTCTATGATTCCCGTTCTACTTTTATGGAAGATGCTATGTCGTGTTACAAGCGCCATAATCAACCAAAAGACGGATGTCCAGATTGGCACGATAACAATCTTATGCTTATCCCAAAGACAGAAAAAGACCGCATCAAAGAAGGTATGGGTAAGTACAAAGACACTCCAGGTCAAAAGACTTACCTTTGTGATTTTTGTCCAGTAGCAATCGGAGTTGCAGAGCGCAAACAAAAACTGTTAGGAATGAAATAATGGAAGAAGATAAAATTCAAGCAGGCTTCAGTGTAGTTATCAATGAGGATGGAACACTGTCTACACATGTGTTTCCTGCCAGCGATACAGTCGCACGACAAGCAACTACCTACGACATCTTTGGATGCTGCAAGGAGTTAGTGGGTGACATTGAGTCACAACTACTGGCTGATCGTGTCTCCAAGGCTGTCCTTGCTAAGTTAATGCCGCCAACTCCAGAAGAGATGGCAAAAGTACGCATTGCTGAGGCTTTAGCAAACCGCCAAGCAGAATAACCACCTAAACTAAGGGTATGAATCGCCCTGATGGATTAGACCGCTATGTTGGACCTGTGTCTATACAGGCTCTACCGACATCGTACTTCTCCCAACCAGAAAACACTCTAGATCCTGAGTTGTTCTCTGGAACAATGCTCAAGGGCTGGGTTCGTAATGGGCTTCTTCAAGAGTTATTTGGTTTCCTTAATGAGACCTATCGTCATCCTGATCTCTGGACACATGTATGGCTTGCAGGTTCTGCAGTATCTTACCAGTGGTCTGCTGCTCGTGAGCCAGGAGACTTAGATGTCTTAATCGGCGTTGACTATATCCAATTCCGTAAGGCTCACCCAGAGTACAACGGACTCGGTGATACAGAGATCAGCAAGATGCTCAACGAAGATTTCCGTGAGCAACTGCAGCCAGATACAAAAGACTGGAATGGATTTGAAGTAACTTTCTATGTCAATCCTGGCGCTACAGATATTCGTACTATCAATCCTTATGCAGCATACGACTTAACTCATAACGACTGGACAGTCTTTCCAGAGAAGCAATCTGCACCTATTAATCCAGTGGGTGAGAAGGCTGCACAACGTGATTTACAGAGTGCATCCGATGTAGTAATGCGTTATTCACAAGCATTAACAGACTTGAAGGGTGCTCAAAATGATGCAGCACGTCGTAACGCAGAGTTTAAAGTGCAACAGTTATTGATGCATGGCTCTATGTTATTTGAGGACATTCATCACAGTCGTCGCTATGCTTTCAGCCCTAGTGGTGGTGGGTATGCAGATGTATACAACTATCGCTGGCAGGCTGGTAAGAAGTACGGCACAGTACCAGCGCTTCGTCAGATGCACGACTACTGGAGTGAGTACAAGAACAAACAAGCACAAGAGACTTACGGAATTGATCTACCCGATACACAGACACTAATCCGACGAGCAGCAACGTACAGGAATCCTCAATGAGTAACTTAAGTGCTGCTCAATTTTCTGCTCTTACTGGTTACACCAGTTTAGGGAATAAAACTTCTTGGAAAAATATTGCACAATCTTTAAGTGAAGGTACAACTCCAAACGAAGAACACTCTAAGGTACAAGCCGTCAGTAACCTTATTTCCGCAGTAAATCAACATTCCTCTTCTGAAAGACCAACTCACTCTAAATTGCTTGTCTCTGGAGTTAACTTACCAAAAGGAAACAAAATCCCTAAAAAAGGGGAGTATGTACACCATCCTTTAAGTTCTGCTACGTCCAAGGACTCTGTTGCTGAAGGGTTTGCTTTACAAGGAAAAGGAAAACCCGTTGTTTTTCACTACCCCCATGATGTTAGAGCCCTTGATGTGGCTAAGATGGGAGTAGACCATTTTGGTGATGAGTCTGAGCACATAGTTTCTGGCTCATTTGAAGTAAGAGATACCTATAAAGAAAAAAATATAACTCACGTAAACTTAAGGGCAAAAACTAACAACTAAGGACTAAATTGAACGTACTACTATCACTAGACGGCGTACTAAGTTCGGACTCAGGCGATCCAATCCGAGCAGGAGTCATGCTCTACTATGCTTTAAACATCAATAATCGAGTGGCTATTAGAACCTCTCGCAAGAAAGAAGATGCAGAGCATTGGCTTAATTCGCACGGAATTATCAACTACGATGATCTGATTGATTACTCTTACCATTTAGAGGGCGAAGACTTAAAGAAGCGCCAGTTTATTCTAAGTCGTTCTCGTGCACCGATTGAGATGTATGTGGACTCTGATCCTTCTATGTGTGCATGGGTCTTTGAAGAGCAAGGTATTCCTGCAATTATGTTTATGAACCCAGGGTTTCTTGCCGTAGAACGTCGTCCAGACGCACCTAAGAAAGTTCGTCAATGGTCTGATATTGAAAACTCCATCAATCGAGTCAACGTGGCTAAGTCCAGAGATGCTGCTAACCCCAAGGAACTAGAGTTCTGGGATGACTAAACTTATCTTTTCAGGTGTAGAGGTTGGTTCCAATCGCACCCTGCTAGAAGGCATGAAAGTTGAGTCGATGGGACTCAACTTTTGGGGTCTTCGTAAGCGTGGTCTACCTAAGACTAAAATCTGGCTTATAAGCGAGCACTTTGACCCAGAGACCAAGGTCTACATTGAATCAGGGGCATCACAGGCTGACAAGGCTGGGCTATCTCGTGAGGAACTCATTGACTTGGCCGCTGACTATCAAGAGTTCCTTGTCAACAATGCAGATCGTGCTGAAGGGTTCTTAGAGTTCGACTCACAAATACTCGGCCTTGAATGGATAGAAGCGCAGCGTCCCTTCTTCAGTAACGACCCTAAACTATGGGTCATATGGCATGAAGAGTATGGCCAGAGTAAGTTGGCAGAGATGTCACGCAACTTTCACAATGTGGCTATTCCCCATGACGAGATCGAGTCAGTAACTAACTTGGCCGCCGTAACAAGGACTTACTCCAACCAGTTCAAAGTCAACTACCACGCCCTCGGATGTGCCAAGCCAGACAACCTAAGATCTATACCATTTGTCACTGCCAGCACATTGTCATGGCTATCGCCTATGCGTAGAGGTGAGACGATCATCTGGGATGGAGCACGTCTAGTACGTTATCCCAAAAAGATGAAGGATCAGGCACGACCTCGCTACAAGAACATTGTAGAGAAGGCTGGACTAGACTATTTAGAGTTTGTCAAAGATAGTACCCTTGAAGCAACTAGAGTTGCTGTCTGGTCATACAAGAAACTAGAGGAATCCATGGACAAGAAGACCCCCAACTTCCACATCATTGATGGTGGTAAAGACAAGAACTTATCTGATAATAGCGATGAGTTTATGACGGGGTTGATGGGATTAGAACTGTCCACTTCTGATAACAGTGGAGCAGATGGGGGGAAAGTGGAGCGCAGTGGAGCAGTAGAAAGAGCCCCTGAAGAGATGACAAACTTGCCTGTTTTTGGTTTCAAAATGAAGACGATAGTTGAGACAGATGATGATGGCAACGATGTTTTGATAGATGTACCCGTCATTAAAACACAACAGAATTCTCTTCGCCAATGCGATACCTGCTTCGTTGCCTCTAACTGTCCAGCGTTCAAGCCGCAAAATACTTGTGCATTTAATCTTCCAGTAGAGGTAAAAACTAAGGAGCAACTAAAGGCATTACTTACTGCAATTATCGAAATGCAGGGGCAGAGAGTTGCTTTTATGCGTTTTGCAGAGGAAATGAATGGCGGATACGCAGATCCAAATCTTTCTCAAGAGATCGATCGCCTACTCAAGTTAGTGGGTAATGTCAACGAGATGGATCAGAATAAAGAGTTCATTCAGATCACAGCCAGCCGACAATCTTCTGGTGGAGTGCTCTCTGCAATCTTTGGAGATCGTGCTCAGGCTCTCAAAGAGTTCCCTAATCCAATTCGTGAAGAGACCATTACTAAAATTATCTCTGAATCAATAGAAGACTAACTTATCTGATAACAGCAGTTAACAGGGTGTGATTCATATCTCACCCGTAGTTGACCATTTTCTTTTTCGATTAATACTTCGCAAAGTTAGCATATACATGATAGGTTCTCAAGCGCAATACTAAGCAACCCACTGAGGGGTATTTAGACATTTACAGAAATGGTAGGGGTTATGACAACATTATCTTTCAAACTTACTGAGGACTTTATTGGACCGTACCGCCCAAAGAAGGCGCCGTTTGGTTATCAAGATGCAGCAGGAAACTCGGTTGGAGAGATAACTTTTTTACGTACCTATTCTCGCCTCAAGGCAGATGGTACGAAGGAGACGTGGGTTGATGTGTGTGAGCGAGTCATCAATGGCATGTACTCATTACAGAAAGATCACGCAAAGACAAACCGATTGCCATGGTCAGATGCAAAGGCAGCAGCATCAGCCAAGGAGGCATTCGATCGCTTATGGAACTTGAAGTGGACACCACCAGGACGAGGTCTTTGGGTCATGGGAACTCCACTAGTCAATGAGCAACGCAACTCAGCGGCATTACAGAACTGCGCCTTCGTTTCAACTGGATCGATGGTCAAGACAGACCCAGCAAAGCCTTTTGCATTCTTGATGGAGGCATCAATGCTAGGAGTGGGAGTTGGCTTCGATGACAAGGGCGCTGACAAAGACTTTGCTATCTATGCACCACAAGGAGAAACTACTTATGCCATCCCAGACACCAGAGAAGGTTGGGTCGAAGCAACAGCCGCCCTCATCAATGCCTACCTCAAACCAGATACGAAGGCTCCAGTATTTAATTACGAAGCAATCCGTCCAGCGGGTGAACCAATCCGCACCTTTGGTGGAACCGCAGCAGGAGCAGAACCGCTAATCAAACTGCATCAGTACATCGGTGAACTATTCAAAGATCGTGCTGGTCAGAAGTTAACTCGTCGTGACATCGCAGACATCGGCAACATGATCGGTGTGTGCGTTGTCTCTGGCAACGTCCGTCGCTCTGCAGAACTACTCATCGGTCGCATTGAAGATGAAGAGTTTCTAAACCTGAAGAACTACGAGAAGTATCCAGAGCGTATGACACATGGCTGGATGTCAAACAACTCAGTGGCAGTTAATGTAGGAGATAACCTAGATAACATCATCGAAGGCATCGCCCGTAATGGTGAGCCAGGAGTTATCTGGATGGACATCTCTAAGCAGTATGGTCGCCTCGCAGATCCAATCAACAACAAGGACTGGCGTATTGCAGGGTACAACCCATGTGCCGAGCAGTCACTAGAGTCATACGAGTGCTGCACACTGGTAGAGACCTACTTGAATCGCCACACAGACCTCGATGACTTCAAGCGCACATTAAAGTTTGCATACCTGTATGCAAAGACTGTGACTCTCCTTCCAACGCACTGGGAAGAGACCAACGCAATCATGCAGCGTAATCGCCGTATCGGTACATCTGTATCGGGAGTAGCAAACTTTGCAGACAACAAGGGACTTCCTGTACTGCGTCAATGGATGGATGAAGGCTACAAAACCATCAAGTCATACGACACCAACTACTCAGAGTGGCTTGGTATCCGTGAGTCAATCAAAATGACCACAGTCAAGCCATCAGGAACAGTAAGTATCTTGGCTGGAGAATCTCCAGGAGTTCACTGGACTGTTGGTGGTCAGTACTTTAATCGTGCTATTCGTTTCTCTAACTCAGACCCAATGCTTCCCTTGTTTAAGTTAGCAAACTATCGAGTAGAACCAGCAAGTGAGTCTCCTGATACGACTTCGGTTGTCTTCTTCCCTATCAAATCTGCTGCAAAACGAAGTGAGAAAGATGTAAGTATCTACGAGAAGATGGCACTTGCTGCTACTGCACAACGCTACTGGTCAGACAACTCAGTCTCAGTAACTATCTCATTTGATCCAGAGACAGAGTCATCGGCTATTGGTACGGCTTTGCATATGTATGATGGTCAACTTAAGACTGTCTCGTTCTTGCCTAGTGGTAACCATGTCTATCCTCAGATGCCTTACACACAGATCACAGCAGAAGAGTACGAGAACGATGGAGTTATGAGATTGTTCCCAATCGACTTCTCTGGTGTCTATGCTGGTATGGCTGCTGATGCTATTGGTGAGGCTTACTGCACCACTGATGCTTGCGAAGTGAAACTGATTACTGATAATCAACCTAAATAATCTAGCAATACAAAGCGGAAGCCCTGCCTTTTGGTAGGGCTTTTGCTATTGCTTTAGCAATCGCACTCTTCTCCTGATTGCAGGATGCCTTGACCTTGGCACTTGTAACATGCTTCTAGTGAGGCTTTGCAATCAGCCTCATGGTCTTTAATTCTTTTCTTGACATACTCTGCACTTGACATCTTGCTTGCATCTGCCTTGGAGACCCAGTCCCATGGATACATGTCTATCTTCCTATTACAATCAGGACAAGGTAACACGATGTTCTTTCTATCTTGACCGCCACTAGGGTAGGTATGGATTCTCCAACCCAACTGAACTAATTTGCGCCAAAAGAGTTCTTCTATCTCAGTATCAGTAAGAGGGTGTTCACGCCAAGGCTTGTCATCAAAAGGTAACTCAGGTTGTTGCCAACCTTGTTGGTGTTGCTTCTGGTATGGCTTTGGGAACTGCCCTTGCTTCTGGTGTGGCTTCTGGTATGGCTTTGCTGTACTGCTCATCACATGATCACGCTCATGTGGAACTGGATAACCTGCTGCCATCTTGCTCCCCTTTGAGTAACTAACTAACTAACCTGGCCGCCAGGTAGAGTTACTTCGAAGATAGCCCCGCCATTTCTGACGGGGCTTCTCCTATTGCTTACTCTGTTGCTTGTCCTATTGCTTTGGCTTTCGCTTTTGCTATTGCTTTTGCTTGGGCTTCGGGAAACTGTGCTAACCACTTCCTGACTACAGGATTGTTAACACCTTTCCACGCTACCCAGTTATCGCCTTGCTTGCTCATGTGATAAGCAATCTTGGCATTAACCACAGGGTTCAACAGTTGGGCGTTGTACTCCAAACTGAACTTTTCCCTACGATCTTGCCCTAATGAGTCAACCATGTTGATCTGGAACAACCCGAATGAGTTGTCTCCTGTATCTCGGTTGCCATTATGGGAGAGAGGGTTGCCACGAGATTCTTTCATGACGATTGCCCACGCATGGCGTAAGGCTTCTCCCTTGAATCCAACTGCGTGAAGCAGATCGACTAACTCTGTCTTGGTCAGACTATCTGCGTTCTCGTACTTGGCTAGGGCTCTCTCTTGGTATTGCTTTTGGTATTGCTTCTGCTTGATCTGTGCTTCGGCTTGCGTAGGGCTGAAGGCTGGTGGCAGTACCACTATCCCACTTGCTACGAAGATCGCCGTAAATAGCGATCCGAATACGATCTTGCCTCTTCTTGTTAGTTTCATCATCACTCCAAAAAGTCATTGACACTTTCTGATGCCTTTGACTGGTTGTGACGAAGGCGATGTAGGTATCGCTCTGTCGTCTTTATCGACTGATGCCCTAAGCGTTCCTTGACCTCATGCACATCTACCCCACTTTTTAGAAGTTGGGTAGCGTTAGCGTGTCTGAGATCATGGGTTCTAGGACTCCAACCGATGCCTGACTTGGCTATTGCCTTGTTCCATGTAGTTCTCCATACATCTCGTGGTAGGTGACTCGTATGGTCGATGAATCTCTGTTGCTTTTGGTATGGCTTTGTCTTTTGCCTGTGCTTTCGCACCGACTCTCGACAAGCCTCACATCGGCAACGCCCATGTGTATAGGCGTACAGAGTTCCATGCTGGAACAGTTTTCCGTCTTGGGCGAATGGTCGCTTAGACATTTCTCCACGAGAAGTCTTTAGTTTACCTGTTGTTAAGATGATCGTTCTTGGGAACAACAGGTCATCTTTTGATAGGGCTTTTGCTATGACATAGCCCTGAATCTCTTGTAGTAGGGCTTTGCTTAACATAAGGCTTCGCTTTTGCCCTGACTTTGTGGCTTCTACGACTAGAAACCTGCTGGTATGGCTTGTACCTAGATCGCTGACTCGCCTTTGGACATAGACTTCCCCTGTCTTTAGGTTGATGTCCTTGACCCTGATCTCGGTGGCTTCCCCGAATCGGCAACCTGATGCGACTAAGAATCGGGCGAATAACTGAGCCCCTTCGGTCGGTAGGTGCTGAATAATCGCCTTAAACTCTTCGGGCTCTACGACATTCGAGATGTCAGAATGTTTCGCCTTGATCTTAATTCCATGAGTGGGGTTCTCGGTCAATTCTCCTGTATCGACTAACTGAGACAGGGCAGACCCTAGCGATGCCTTGATCTGATTGAGGGTGGCAGACCCCACCCCCTGACCCCTGAGGGCTTGAAGTAACTCTTGAATCGCCCGTCTATCGATCGAAGTTACTTTGCGAGTTCCAAGAGTCGGAATCACATAGCGATCGAGTACTGACCGATAGCCCTTGCGAGTGATCGGCATGAGATCGGCGGTCGGTAACCATGAATCGATGTAGGTCGATAGGGTAAATACAGCCCTAGAAGGCTCGCTGACACCCGATACCTCTGCTTTTGAGGCGTGATACATGGCATCGATCTCCGAGCCCCATGTACCTGCTGAGAGGCGTTTTCCGCCCTTTCTGTAATAGCCTGTAAACCTATCTCCACGCTTTACGACATAAGCCATGATTCCCCCTTTCATGTTACTGATGAGTAATGTTACTCGCCAGTAACTTCGAATGCAAAAAAAGCCCCTAGCCCGATCGGGGGCTAGGGGCGAATAGTGACTATGGGCTTAGGGAATCTGCTTATGTGCGCTTGAAGTAACTCCTAATCGCCCCAGATCAGGGCTAAGAGTTAGTTATGGATAGAGAATCTCTTCCCAATCTGAATCATCGAGATCATAGAGTTCAGTTGGCAGAACCTTCCAGCGATCATCGATCGCAATAAAGTCCTCACCAATAAACCAATCGACATCAACGCCCCACTCACCAATAAATACTTTGGCGGTGAAAGTGTTTCCATTCATTGGAAACTCGATCACATGAGTTGTTGATGATGTTTCGCTACTGATTACATTTGCAACCATAGATTATTTCTCCATTTCGATTTGAGTTGTTCGATAAGTGTTCCACTCATCGATTGTTTCTTGCTTCCATAGTGGTCGATTGCCGATCATGTGATCGGGTTCGGGAAGGGTGTTGCGCTTTCGATAGGTGTAGATCGTGTTGATCTTTAGCCCTGTTTGTTGTGCGATGTCGGTAGTAGTGAGCCAGTCCTTCAATTCGATTCACCAGTTTCTTGTTGATCTTCATCGGTAATCACCTCACTAATTGTGTTCTGAATACATTCATCGATCACTTCCCACAGATTATCGTCAGAAGTAATCCACTCTCTGATCTTTAACCACTCATCATCAGTAAGAACTCTCCTAACTAATTGATCTGCTTCTTCACGAGTGAATAGCACTATGTCATTTGGATTCATCATTCTTAATCTCCATTCATGTCGTTGTCGTAATCAATAATTACTACTTCAATGTCACTAGGGCAACAAGTAACTTCTGCAACGCCACCATTGACTTCTATCACTACTTGATTTTTTGCGTACTCCATTAGTACTCACCTACTACCGATACATACTGACGATACTTTCGGTTCTCTCTACGGCGTAGCAGGGCTCTATCGTGATCTGTTAATCCACCGAAGATTCCGTACTGCACTCCGTTTTCAAGTGCGAATGTCAGACACTTATTCTTTGTGATCTCAGGACATTGACCACAGATTGACTTTGCTTGTTGAATCTTTTCGTACTCTGTTGGGTCAGGAAAGAATAATTCAGGGTCAACACCTGCTGATTGACATGGTGCATTCTTGATCTCAGTTTTCATCTGTACTCCGATCTGAATACTGATCAGGATTTTCAATCACATACTTAACAAATGAATCCATGACATTCGTTAAATCTTCGGGGTCTAGGTCTGCATACTTCAAGAGAATCTCGATCATGTGCAGGAATCCCCAAATAAGCATTTCGGGTTCAATCTCCTGATCTTCCATAACAGAGTTCAAGTATTCGTTGGCTAGATACTCCTTTATCTCTTGCGGAAGAGAATCTTTGCGATCTGAATCAACCTTAAATCCACGAACAATCTTTAGAAACTCATTAGCGATCGTGATCGATTTAATCAGATCAGTTTGGTGTGATGATAGTTCACTCATTTACTTCCCCTTTCATTATTTTCATGTAATTGCTTTCTAATTGACGAATTAGTTTACGAGTTGTACCGAATCGATCAGCAACGCTCTGCAACGATTCACCATGTGCAAATCGTGCAAGAAGTATCAGATTCTTTTCTTCTACTGTAAATAGTCGTGCAGTTTCCATGTGTAATCCTCTCTAGGTAATTAAATAGTTGATAGAGATCATCGAGAAGTAGGACGATGTCGTGCGCTGATCTTTCGTTGCACCAGCGATCTTGCAAGATTTTCATAACATCTTTACAGATCGCCGATCTGCTAGGTGTCGATGATCTCTATCAATAGTGGAATCAAGCAGGGGCAGGTACGACTACGCCGTAACTATCGAATGCGATCATGATCGCCCTTCACAGGTAAGGAGTCGGGAAATGAATTAACCCGATTGAACCCTATGTTGACCCCTGCTCGATAAATCTATCTTGTTGTTTTATGAATGCAGTTAAAGCAGAACCACAAAGCAGGTTCACCGCTTGAATCAGTTATGTACTTACCTGATGAAGTAAGTTCGTCATTTCCGCAATCATCGCAATTAGTTAGTTCGTGGGCTTCTACCCTACGAATGATCTGTGCGTATCCCATTTATTCTTCTCCTTCATTTAACATCTTTGCGTTTTGCCATACTGTGTCGTTGACATGACCAACACAGACATCAAGTGCATCATCACAGATGTTAATTGCATCATCTGTCATTTCTTCGAAATCTTTCGAATCCCACCAAGTAACTACCAGCGTTTCATCAAGTGCGTTGCCGTAGTTTCTTTGCAGAATCTCGATCGTCTCTTTAACTGTTGCGATCATTTATTTTCTCCAATCACTTCATCGATCATCTTTGTACATGAGCCATAGCCCAACCAGTTGCCACCCTTGCCCACATAGCAGACATCACGAGTTGCATAAGTAAATAGCGATACCAAGATCAATGCAGGAACAATTACCAGCACTATCCAACCTCTACGAGTTAACAATTAAGCATCTCCCTTCTCAATAGCCATTCGGTATTTCCATGACTTACTCGCCATGTGTGTACGGATTCTGTGGCACTTACCGCAACGGACATCGCATTTTGCGATCTCAGTTTGTAATCGCTTGATCGTCATGCCACTTATCATGAAAGCATGAGCGATGTTGTAACGCTTTCTTGCGCTCTTTACATGGTCGAAGTCGAGTGCGAGTACATCGCTCTCGCCACAATCAACGCAAGGATTAGTTTTCAAGTGGTGATAAATCCAGTTCTTGATCTCTAATCTGCGCTTCAAGTGCCATTCAAACTTGTATTGCTCTTCGCAAGGTTTGCAGTACGAAGTAACTCCTGATTTAGTTTTTGCAGATCGAAAGTTACTTAGTGGAAACACATGATCACACTTAGCGCATTGTTGTACGCCAAGTGCTAAGTCTGCTTCTCTTTGTAAAGTTTTAGCAGACTTTCTGCTCTTAGTTGTCACGCAATCTCCTTTTGGTATAAGCGACTAAGTGGAAGTGTTTTGTATTTCAGATCGTCATGATTAGACGGCGTTACATAGGCAACGATGAATCGTGAACCAGTTGTCTCAACGATTAACCCTTTACGCAATCGACCGAACGCCTGAATAAACACTTCATCACCAATTACAGAATTGTATGGAGTGAAGTCACTCATGTTTGATGCGTAAGTCATTCGATCATTAGACATAGCAATCAGTTGATCTTGAACCGCAACGATCTTTGCTTCAAGATCAATGCGCTTCTTTGCGAGTTTAATTGTTTTCTCGATCTTGTCTGATGTGTGACTACCGCAAATAACTGCATACTCACTATTCCAGTTCAACGGCTTATCTGTATTTACTCCGTCAATGCGCCAAGCCCATGCAAGAAAGATCGTGTTGAATTGCAGTTCACCACGAGTTGCGATCTCTGTTGGCTTTGGTGTGTGGGTGAATGAGTTTCCATTTACATCGAAGATGTGACACCACTCGTAGTGAATGCCTTGCACAATGATTGAATGCCCTTTGTATTCAATCTCTTGATAAGTGTTAGGCATCTGTTTTAACTCGACCATGCGATCGAATCGTTTAGTTCGCCACCATAGTGAGTAGTGAGTACCGCCTTGATAGTTGTTGTAATACTTATCTTGAATTGCTACGAATCGATCTAAGAAGTAACTCATTACGCCACCCTGTCCTGTGCCTCTAGTACCTTTTCAATAAGTGATTGCAGTACTCGTACATCGATCTGTGCCGATGCACTAAGTCCATAGTTTCCGTTTTCTAATCTGCGATTGCGAATGTCGAAGTCGATCTTGTCAACGCGATTGCCGATTAGTGATCGAAGAGATTCTTTAACCGCATCAATGGTGCGCTGAGCCTTCTCTCTTTCGAGTCGCTCTTGTTGCTCTTTGGCTTCACGCTCTGCCTTCCATTGAGCCTCACGAGCCTTCTCTTCTGCCTCTTCGGTAACCCAACGAGTTTCGAGAGTGGCGTACTCAGCAACGATGTCCTGAGCCCTTGCGAGCCAGTAGATGTCACCAGTTGAGCCGTTACCAGCCCAATCAGAAGATCGAACCAAGTAACCGACAGATCGACTTCCCTTTGGTGCAGGAGTGAATTGTGCATCATCAGGATTGTCTGATCGATACACCTTGTATTCGTACTTTTCTAACGACACTAACGCTGAGTTAGCAACATTACGGCGTTGCACCTTTGTCGGGTCTTTCTTATCTGCTGATGAATAATCCCATGAAGGAATAACTCCGTACCTAACACCGACTTGAAGTTCTGCTGATTTCATTTATTTATTCTCCTTAGTTGTAATTGAAAGTTAAGTGGTGAAGTGCGCCAGCCTTCCACGAGTAACGCACTTCACCGAGTCACCTAGAGAGTGACAGTTAGTTGTTTACGAGACGGCGAGAGATCGCGTACTTCACGATTGATTTCGCCATGTAAACAAGATCGAATGGATTACGAACAACAGAAGCGATCTCGCAATAGTGAGCCTTCTCTGTTGTTAGTTCAACCTGCTGATCGCTTTCGGGAATGTAAGCGAATGCAGTTAGCACACCAGCACGAGCCATGCGCTTGATCGTGTCGTGATTAGCATCTTGATTGCCTGACCACTCTCCGTCAGTAATTGCGAAGAAGATTCGTACAGGCTTTTCAGTTTCAGCAAGTAACTTTGTTGCGTAAGTGATCGCCTCAGTTGCATCAGTTCCACCACCACAACCAGCATCACGAATTGTGTTATTAGCACGATCAGTTGCACGATAGAGAGTATTAGCATGATCGTTGAAAGTGATAACAGTTGTGTTTGCATTAACACGATCGAGTGCCTTCTTAATTGCGTACATGGCTTTGTAAGCAGAAGAGGCTTTGTGTCCATTCATTGAACCTGAGTTGTCGAGAATGATCACGCATTCGATCTCGGTCGCATCTTCACGACCTTCGTTCCATTGATCGAATACTGTGTCGAGTTCATCACCACGCAAGTAGCGATGTGCAGACAAGCGACCTTGTGACTCGTACTTATCCCATGCAGGGTCGAACGATGCCTTCAATCTTTCGAGTTCACGACCGAATGAAAGCGATGCTTGGAAAGTATTTGCATCAGGTTGCAGAACACGAAACTGATCGAGTTCAGGTTCTTTGGAGTTGTTAGTAGCAAGAGAAGGTAAGCCACCAATCTGTCGCAAGATGTCATTGATTTCAGTTTCATTAGAATCAAGAATGTTTTCTAATAAATCTTCGATCAATGTATAAACAAGATCACCAGCAGAATCGCCAGCCTCACTAGAAGATGAATCCTGATCTGAATCTTGATCATCGAAATCGAAATCAATGTCGTTGATGTCAACATCGATAACAGGTTTTGATTTCAGTTGTTCAGATAGTTGTGCATCATCTTCTTTGTCGAGTTGTTGTGAGCGATCACGATCTTTCTCTTGTTTCTTTGGTGCAACAGGTCGTGAAGTGGCAGAGGATTCCAAGCCCTCTTGTGGTCGCTTGCCATGACCGAATGGGTCATTGATGCGAAGGACTACATCGCCCTCTTGACCAGCACCAGCAGGGCTCAGAGAGGCGGTGTTGCCACTACCTGTGCCGTTGCCTGAGCCGTCACCCTTTGGCAATAGATCGTTAAATCGCGCAATTAAATCTTTTCCTATTTCAGTATCAGCAGGAAAGATAAGAGTGCGGTATTGATCAACGATTGAACAGATTTCATCGATCTGATCTTGTTCAGGGTAAGCGTTACGAGATTGCGCTCTTAACTCGACAGGCAGGTATCTACGACCACGCAATAGCGGATAAGAGTTAGTGAATGACTCTTTGTTATCAACGAAGTGAATCAAGATCGTGGCAGTAAACCAATCGATCGTTGAAGGATACTTTGCCGTAAAGAGAGTTTCGATTCTCTGATCTTCAAGTGCGTTGTATGCCATGAAGTAATTGTTATCGCTAACGAAGTCGAAGATTTCAGAACCTTCACGAGATGTATAGAGAATGTGGCTGATCTCGTGGAGATCAAGCCCCTTAACACCAGCGATTGATTTAGCATCGTTAAGGTCACCAATGACACGAGAGTTGAATGTGACAGTTGATGAACCTGACCAAGCAGGTGCTTCCATTGTTGAGTTCTCGACATTGACAGTTACCTTGCGGAAAGTGAATGCAGAATTAACACGACCGAAGAATTGTGTGAATCGCTCTAGTCGTTGTTTCTTCTCTTCTGCCTTAATCGCTTGTGATCGAAGTGACTCACGAGTTTCACCAAGTATGTCTAGTTCCCATTGTTTAACGGCATCGTGATAACTCACACTTACTCCATTCTGTCGTTTGCATGACGGACATTTACCGCAAGCACACATTGTTAAGCCTGTGCGTATTCAGTTGTGATCGCATCGACATCGAGTCCGAGTTCTTCTCTGATGTTGTATGAAGTACCTTCGAGAAGCATCTTGACCGCAGGTCGCTCTTCATCGGTGAAATTGTTTACGAACACATCGCAAGCGAAATCGAATGACAAGCCCTTTGCTAACTTCTCGAATGTTTTTAGGATTCGTGGTGATACAGGTGTCTCGAAGATAGTGCCACGATCTGATGCGTGTTCATCTCTACGAGATGTTGAACGCATTCCGTTAGCAAGTTCCAAGAGTGATGAAGATGTGATGATCTTCTTTTCAATCGTGGTGTCGTAATCGAATCGCAATTTAATCTCGAAGCGATCTTTCCACGCCTCATTAAGTAATTGAGTTCCACGATAGTTTGGATTCTGATCTGCAACGACTAGAAGATCAGGGTGTGCGTTGATTACTTCGTTGTCATGTGACATCAATGTAATTGAACGGCGATCATCGAGTAGTGACATGAGGTACTGAGAGAGGTTCTTAGGGGCGTTGTTGAGTTCGTTGATCAACAACACGCCACCCTCACGAACGATCTTCGTGATCGCGCCGTCAATCCACTTTAGTTTGCCGTCAGCATCAGGGAACAAGCCACCGATTAACTGTGTGAAGTCGATCGCTGAGTTACATGGAACGGCGAAGAAGTTCATGTGGCGTTTTGATGCGTAAGCAAGTGCCGAAGTAGTTTTACCAGTTCCAGCATCGCCTTCAATCAAGATGTTCATGTTGTTAGCAAGTGCGAAGTCGTACATGGCATCTTCTGTAACGCCACCAGTAAAGGTGCGTGGTATGTAGTGTGAAGTCTTTTCCAATGAAGGAATGAACAAGGACTTAGTTTCGATTGTTGACATGGTATTCCGTTTCTCTAGGTGATTAGTTGTTTTGGTAGTCGGTTGTAACTGCATCAGGGTTTTGCACAATGATCTTTGATGCAAGGTGCAGATCATCGAGTTGTGTAGTTAGTTCTTGAAACTCATTGAAGATGTTGCACTCTTCTTCAATAAGCGGTTGTAGTTTTGAAAGTACAGATCGCAGTACATCGATGATCTTTGCAGGTGCATCGTTTTCTAATCCGTTTTCTAAGGACACCTCAACCATAGTGTGAAGTAATCCGAGTTCATCGAGATTGAAGTGACTCACTAGATACCCCGATTCTTTTGTGAGAGTTCGTGAAACAGGTTTTCAATCAGTACACCGACAACGCCAGCGATGATCGCAATAAGAAAGATCGTCATTTAGTAATCCTCATCTCTGTTAATCCAAGCACCAAGAAACAAGCCGTCAACGGCGTTGATAGCAGTAACAGTTGTTGAGTTACGAAATTGAACACCAGCAGGTAATTCAATTTCGAGATCGTATTGTTCGTTGTTAACCGCATCGATCGCTTCTTTAGCAACGGCGATCATGAAGTGAGGTACAGGTGGATAGCAATTAGATTGAAAGTGAATTGCTAATTGTTGTTCGAGATCAATAACAAACTCACCGCTTGCTAATTCCTCTGCGTGTAAACGACCCATGTTATGCAACCGCCCTTCGTACATAGTTTTGATGTTTTGATGTTGTAACTGAGTATTTGCAGTTAGGCATAAACCAACCGCTATTAGAATGCCAAGCGATTGGTGTTCCGTATGAATAGACGATGTAGGAAGGTCGATCAAGTCGCAGTTGAGTTTCAAAATCTTGTGGGAGTCTGCCTGTTTGATAAACAACAGAATCAAAAGATTGAACAACGCCGTAGAGGTTGTTACCTGTGAATGCAATTCGGTTTGCGATGTAATCGCCAGCCTTTGTGTTTGATGTTCGTGTTGTTGTCATTTAGTTTCTCCATTACATAGTCGGCAGATAAGTGCAGGTTTGTCATTTAGTTTTACGAACCACAGATCGGTTGAAGGTTTAGCGCAGATCGCGCAATCAAGAATGATTGTCATTTATTTAGCAACCTTTACAATGTCTAGTTTCTTGATGAAGTCGAGTGTGTAGTTGTCTGACTTTGTTGAGTAGAAGCGAGTTCCGTCATTTAGTAATAGATCGATAGCGATCTCTGTAATACGACCACGAGCAACGATGTTGCCCTTTGCATCGATGAATGTTTGTTGTCTCATTTTTAGTTGTTTTCCAATTTTGTAGTTAGAGCCTTTTGCAATTCTCTGTTGAATACTCGTTTTGTGGGTGCTACTCCACATGGAGTGAAGTTTGTTGAAAGATTGACATGAACGAATCCGTTTTTATGAAACTTAATTCGTGTTTTCTTACTTAGAAATCCTTTGAATGAATAAAGATACTTCTGTGTGTTGGTGTCGTAGAAATCCCACACACCTGTTGTTCCAATTACTGTTTTGTTTGTCATTTTTGTTTTCCGTTTCCTTTTGTAGTTACTAGTGGATTGAATACATTCGATTATGTATCCATAGCGATCGATCACCGAGACAATTCGCTGATTGTTTACGATGATCGATCACTATTAACACATAAGCAGAAGTGCTGATCGTTGTTGTTGTAATTAGTTTCAATGTGCAATCGGTTGGATTGGTTACCACCTGCATTCACTAGTAGAAACATTCCGTCACTAATTACATGACGATCTCCACACTTCGTTCCCTAAGCCCTACTGCTATTCACAATCACTTTCGTAATCGTTAATCCGCGCCCTTGAAATACCGCTTGAATGTAATTACTAGTTACATTCGCATCGCCGTAGCAAGCATGATCGAATCGATTATTTAATTCGGTGTTATTGCATCGTATAGTCCGACCGCACACCTTCTGCCTTAGTAACTGATCACTAGTAGTAATCAATACCGAATAAATAAATCGCAGTTTCTTAGTCACTATGAATAATAAATAAATAAAGTGATCGTCACACAAGTACTTTCCACTAAGGGAAATCTTTCGCAGGTTGCTACACCGATGTTTATTTATTATTAAATTATTGTTAAAGCCTGTTGCCAGTTTTAACGATTCGCTTTTTTCACTTTGAATGATTTTCCGATTTGCCCCTAGAGGATTCTGAAATCGGAAGTCACACATCGAGTGCGCTACTGAGAGAAGTATGGCATACCTGTACGACAAGTTGGTACACCCTGTTCATAGGGGTTACTCAGGCGTGGCGAGAATCCTGTTAATCCTGATCGAGATAAATCGCCCCTTTCAGATCAGCCACAGAGACACGAACGCCCCCTGAATAGGGTTCTTATTCCAGTATTGGGGGTAAAGCCGTTAGAGAGCCCATAGAAGGCTTGTGAGAGGGATTGAGCGTGAGGCTGATCGGGGCAGTTTGAGCGTGAGATGTGATCGGGGTCACATAGCCCGAAGTAACTGCCAAGATCGCTAGTGCTGAAAGTAAGTCCGAGCGAATAGTTGAAAGTTCAATTACATTAGTTCGATGCGTGAATGCCGAGAGTGCCAAGTAGAAAAGCCACTCGATCGTTATGAGAAAACAGGTCATGGCTATCACCGAAAGATTTGCATGAGTTGTAGATCGTCACGAAAGCGAATGAAGAGATTGCCGAGAGTGTTTGGAATTAGTTACCAAGAATTATTAGTGATAAAAGAAGATCAAGATTACAAGTGTGCGATCTGTGGAATACATGAAGAGAACACCACAAAAAAATTAGCGGTAGATCACGATCACAAAACGAATCGAGTTCGTGGGTATCTGTGCAATAACTGTAATCGTGGAATTGGTTTATTGAAAGATGATGTTGAAGTGATGAAGAGAGCGATTGATTATTTAGAGCGCACTCATTTTCAGTATGGGGGGTCACAGGGGGGCGATAGCACCCCTGATACAGAACAACGATAGTGATGACTAGATAGAGATAGAGAGATAGATAGATCAATCGGTTACTAGATTGGTTACTAGTACTGATTGTTGGTACAACCTGTTAATAGAGATAACTAACTGATACACATAGCAACAGGTAGTAAGTATGTAGATGAGATGACAACAGATCAATAGTTAGTTGCTACCTGATAACAAGTGGCTGGAGTTGCTGACAGGCTGGTGGTATGCACACAGGCAATCTGATTCAGAATGCAGTAGCCGAAGTTGCATCGTTGCATCGTCACCAAGATTGTCATCAGATCATTGGTACAACCTGATAACAACGCATGTGTTTACACATTCACACCTGATTAGTAGTCAGGTGATGATGTAAACATGATGAAAATAAGTTGACCCCCCCATCATTAACGCGCTCACCCGCATGGCTCGGCCAAGTGTCAGCCACGGTTGAGAGGTCAGGATGAAGGCAGTAGCCGAACGCCCTTGTCAATGTTGCATTTTGCGTGGGCTAACTTGACATTTTCGAGGGTATCGTCCCCACCAAGGGCTAAGGGCACCACATGGTCAAGATGTGGGTATGTTTCCCAGCCAGGTTGCCCTTGACTGTGAGGGGCGGTGAAGTCAACTGGGATATTGCAGAGGTAGCAATTAAGACCATCACGCTCAATAACTTGACTTCGTGTATATGATCGGTGTTTTCCGCCCTTTACACGGTTCTTGTTGCTGCTTATCCCTCTTTTATGAGGATTCTTCTTGTAGTACTCTTTCTCTTTAGCCTTGTACGTGGGGTCACTAGCCCATTTGACACGGACGTACTCAGCAGCCACAGCCTTGCAAGGCGCACAAGCCACTCGATTGTTTCTACGACAGCGATCGTAATCGCCAATTACTGTTCCGTGTTGAGCACTTAAACGTATCTTTTCTTGTTCTCGTATGTATTTTTTGATTAATTTTGTTAATTTACGAATTAAAGCAGCCCGTTGACGTTCTTCTCGTTGTTTTTGCTCTAGTTCCTTGCGTTGAGCAGCCGCTGCCCTCTTCTTCTCATTAGCCTCTTGAAAATTCTTTATTCCAGCATTGATAAACTTAGTGAGGTCTTGAGTCTGTTTTTCCACAGAAGAAGTGTACCTCCCCTAAATCACAAGATTTCACCTCTATGTTCTGACACAGTAGCCAAAAGGTGCAAAAATAGCCACATGACGAGCAGACCAAAGCCACATACCACGCTAGTATCTGGTGCTCAGTTCCAGGGCTTCCTTACACCAGCAGCAGCGGGTGTGAACACACCTGAGCGCAAGGGTGAAGGATTACCAAAGACACCAGGTGATCATCGTGCAGCCATTGCCGCTGAGTTAGGTAACCATCCTAAGAAGATCGGCACCAACATGTTCTTGGCTGGATTAGGCCACATGGGAGTCTCTACCAACAATAAGAACTTAGCCCACATTGCAGGGCTTATCGATTCTAACAATGCACAGTTCCACGATCTAGTAGGCCTCGCAAGAAAGACAGCGATCGGTGCTAAGCAGCGCAAGGTTGAAAAGAATCGCGGCATACAAAAGCAAGCAGACAAAGGACGTGGACGATGAGCAAGAACATGAAGAAGATGACGCCTCCCAAAGACTTAGGTAAGGCGATGAAGGCTGGCTATCAGCCTATGTTCATGACTGGCCCAGAGATCAAAGAGCACTTCCCACCTCTTGAAGGTGACAAGAGGACAGTTCGGCTTCCACCTAACGAGAGAGCCAATCGCTACGACCACGGTGAGCGCAAAGAGAGCGATAGCGAACTATGGGATCGCAAACTAAAAGAATCCAAGCAGACGGGTGAAGAGCGCTTCGGAGAAATAAATTTTGCAATGGGAACACCTCAGAAGTACGGCATCTCACGTAAGAGCACACTGGCAGATAGAGCCAATCAATCTGGCATGCCTGGTCACATCGCGGTGCAGATTGGCAACGCAGAAACTCAAGGCCAGATACTAGGTGGTCACCACAGAGTGGCATTATCTGCAGAGCAGTTCAAAGATCACATCTTCCCTGTTAAGTATCACAGAAATCTTAATGAGGCTAAAGCAGATCCAGGGTACCGATGAGCAACCTGAACCCTGGTCAATTCACATTTGAAGAGTCTCCAAGCCCTCTGCCGTACGATAGTGCACGAGGCCCTGTTCAAAGACTTACCCTCCGCCACCCTGATGCAGGCACTCCCAATAAGTACGACACATACATTGCAGACACAGAGCAAAAAGTTTGGCGTGGACCTAGTGGAAGAAGTCTAAAAAAACCTAGAGTAGAAAAAGTACCAGGTGCAGGAGAGAACGCCGCTGGGTTTGTTGACTATGAACAAAACGGAGATCACTTAAAGGTTCATTACATGAAGACAGCGGAGCACTTACAAAAGAGCGGTGTTGCACAAAAAGCAATAGAGCAACTAGTGACCTCTAAGACTCCAAGAAGTGTTGACTTTGGAAAGTTAATGAATGAAGGCAGTGCAAAGATTATGCAAAAAACTCAGAGCAGTAACCCTGACATCACTGTTCAAGGGACTCCGTGGTACTGATGAGCAACTTAGGTCGTCAATGGAAGCAGTTGGACATGTACAAGACCGCCAAAGAGTTACGTGCTACAAGATTAGGTGATGTCGAGTCTGCAAAGATCTGGGATGCAGGAAGAACTCCTGCCCATGAGATTGAAAAGACAGTCATGGACCAGAAGTTAGGTGAGTCACGTAAGTCTGGACTCTACGACTCAATTGCAGCCCACGGCGTATCAAAGCCTGTCTACATCTCAAATGTAAAGCCTTCGGCTTACGAGAAGTCTTCGTTAACAAGTGTCATCAAGGATGTTAATCCAGCATACATACCGCCATCAGGCAATATCGTCATGGATGGACACCACAGAATTGCAGCCGCCCACGATATCGACCCTAACATGTTAATACCTGTGGAGCACGGATGAGCGCCCAAGAGCATATGAGCAACCTCAATCCTAAACAATTTCCGTATACACACTCCTACAGCAATGAAGGAGAAGAACCTTGGACTGAGCACACCATAGAGGCTCATCACAAAGGTGAACGAGTTGGGTTCATGACCTTTGGACACTCTGGTGGAGTGATTGATATTGGTGTAGATGTTAACCACCAACGTAAAGGTGTAGCCACAGGTATGTGGAACCACGCTCTATCTCTAGGAGGAACTACAGATAAAGCATCAGGGTCATACATTCCTCATGTGGAACACTCTGCACATCGAACTCATCAAGGTGAAGCCTGGGCTAAGTCAACAGGGAAGTCACACTACTTCCCACCAGAGGAGTTACATTGAGTCGACAAGAAGAGTTTGAGTCATCTCACATCGCTGCTCGTGAAATCGCCCCAGGTGATTATCTCGATCCATCAGTAAAGGTGCGTGTACACGCTGCACGTATGATCGGCTCTAACTTCACCGTGGCTCATAAGTTACGTGGCTCAAAGTCTCCAGGTATCACAGATTACAAACCAGATCAGATAGTCAAAGTTTGGCGGAAGAAGAAGAAGTGAGCGCCCAAGATAATCTCTCTCATGCACTATTCCACGGAACTATAGAGACACTAAAACCAGGAGACCTTGTAAAGCCCCGCCACAGTGGCGCTCACGCATGGGCAACTCCTAACCTACAAGATGCGGAGAAGCATACTCAAGATCGCATTAGTTCTGGATTGGGATTTGAGTCTGCAAGTAAGAATCCACATCACGGCAATATCTACGAGGTAGAGCCACTCATCTCAAGTGAAGATGCATCAACTCCTGATTTCCCTGGAGCAAAGTCTAGTACTCGTGGATTTATAGTAAAGCGCCATGTTGCCTCTGTATTAAACCCTTACATCGAGGCAAGAGCAGGTCGTGACCCAATTACCAACAGCGCCTATCATCGAGGTATCTGATGAGCGCCCCAACACCAAAGAAGGTCATCAAGGTACAAGAACTACGACGTAGCAACGCTGCAGGTCCAATACCATCTAAGAAGGTCTATGACCGCAAAAAAGTAAAGAAGGTGAAACTTGAGCGATCAAAATAACTTAGGACGTCAGTTTAATAAACCAAAGCAAAAGCGTACCCTGGCTTACCAATATGAAGACGCTGGTGTGACTTTCTGTACCTCTTGTCATAAAAACAAAGAGTTTGTCAAACGAAACGTTCAAGATGAAAGCCCTAAGATTAAGTACAACACTGATTACGAGACAGGTGACTTAGCAACCTGCAGCGGTGGATGCGGTAGAACTATCTACGGTAAAAAAGGCACTTACGAATGAGCGACAAACAGCAATGTCGTCTATGTGACCATGAAATTATGTTCGGCTGCTGTACAATAAACACCTGCAAGTGTATCTGCGAAGCGAGGTGAGTCATGCCAGACAATCTTAACAATGCACAGTTTGGTGATACACCTAAGAAGCGCTGGGTACCTGATCAAGAGGGCCACTCAATCGGATGGCACATACTCAAGTGGCACACAAAAGGTCGCGGGGACGCAAACGCAAAATCATTCGGCGGCGATGGCGTGGGGTCGTACGATTACGATCAGCACCACAAGATGCATATGCGTATGCATGAGGACGGAAAATTTGAGGTCGGGCACGAGCATGAGCATTTCACACCTAAGAAGGGCAAGTAATGGCTGCAGAAGATAACTTGTCTCGTGAACTGTTCTTTGATGCACATCGAGGCATACGCATGAAGTCTTGGAACAACTTTAAGATCAACAAGGAGAACTTGGGTATGCACTGGTCTGCTGATCAGGCTATCGCAAAGCAGTTTGGTGGAATTAACTACATCCCTGAAGACACACGTGTTGTTCACGCCAAGATTCCTATGTCATCTGTAGAGACTGACAGTGCACGTCTCAAAGAGCGTGACGTTACATCTGTCGATCACTTTGAGAAAGAGATCCCTGTAAAGGACAACGCACCCGTATTTGTCACTGGCATCTCTAAGTTTAAAGAGGTTTACGGACAAGGACGAGATGGCAACATGATCAAGACCAAGTCTCGCACACGTACCTACAACCCACCACGGGAGATGAAGGCATGAAGCAGACACCTAGAGAACCAGATCACGATCCTAAAGAGCCAAGAAATCTATCGGGCGTTCAGTTTAAGTATATTCATCCAGGCGCAACTCAGCAGCACCCTAGCCTTCATACTATGGAGGCTCGTGACTCAGAAGGTTCTTACCTAGG
>Ga0247832_1000698_pt1 | contig 66664 bp, 61 predicted proteins | sample LaCruzMarch2015__10_FD_192407 | JGI IMG/M metagenome (GOLD analysis project Ga0247832, IMG submission 192407) | Freshwater microbial communities from meromictic Lake La Cruz, Castile-La Mancha, Spain - LaCruzMarch2015_4m | ecosystem: Environmental > Aquatic > Freshwater > Lake | place: Spain... | reverse complement strand
TAAAATTTTACCCCAAAAATTAATTTTACTAATTGGCATTAATTGTTCTTTAGTGCAGTTTCTTTACTATCTCGATCGTAAACTCTTCCATCTCGTTTTAATAGTCTAAAAACAGGTGTTTTTCAATAAATAAATACTGCATTCTAACGAAATATTATATTTAAGTCGTGCTATCGCAACGACACTATTATATTCAGTCGTGCTATCGCAACGACACTATTATATTCAGTCGTGCTATCGCAACGAAAATATTATATTCAGTCGTGCTATCGCAACGAAAATATTATATTCAGTCGTGCTATCGCAACGAAAATATTATATTCAGTCGTGCTATCGCAACGACAGGTTTTTAACCAAAAAGATGAAGTTAGAATGCAGTATTTATTTGTGGAATTGTTATTACTACCCGAAAGAATCTTACAAAATCCTAAAGTTATTATTAGGAACAAGGGTTGTGATCGGGAGATTAAATATGTAGTGGAGTAAGCGCTATCGCGGTCACCTCTTCTACAAAAAGTGGAATTGAATCGAAGTGCGGTTTTAATAACTTGATCGTAAAATCAGCAAAAGACAAATTATTAAAATCAATAGTTCGTGATGCAAAAAAAATGGGTCAAGCACTGCGATTTGTTTGGTGTTGAGAAGCGATGAATAAGAAGTATTTTTAAGAGATAAATTTTCTTTTAAATAAAATTTTTGCACTGCTAAATGTGTGCTGTGAGAGTTTTTTAGCAAGGGATTTTCTTTAATTTGTGCTAAATATTGCTGTTTATTATGAGCGATATTTTGCTTGATTTGTGTTGAAAAAGAAATAAATAACAGCAAAATCGCCAATAGAGCGGTTAAAATTAAAGCACCGCTTGCAAGAAAAATAACATAAGAATTTTTGCTATTATGTAAATAATTAATAATTTTGGTGTTAGAAAATTTTGGTAAAAATAAAATGCTGGCAAAACAAGGCAATAAAAATAGTGCTAAATGCAAAAGATTGCCATTATTTTTAGAATAAAAAAATAATAAAAAAAAGATTAACAACCAAGATGACAGTAAAAAAAGAAGGCTTTCGACAGAATTTTTGCCAAAATTTTTATGATAGGCAAGGATATTTAAAATAAAAAAGCTAAAAACAATAGCTAAATCAAAAATAAAAGCCATTATTTTTTCTTGGTTGTTTTTTTACTATTAAAAGTTTTTTTTGGCGGTTTTTCTTGGTCAAGAGCAATTAGATCGATTGCCCGATTCAAGCCGATTTCTAAAATATTATCTTCTTTGACCGAAATAAATTTTTTGTTGTGCAACAAATATGGGCCATAAGGACCAATATTGGCAATAATTTTTTCTTTTGTTTGTGGATAAATGCCAATTTCTCTTGGTAAAGAAAGCAATGAAACCGCTTTTTCTAGGGTTATGCTATCTGGTTGTAAATTTTTTGGCAACGACACTCGTTTTGGCTTGGTTTTTTTGTTGTTTTTGCTATTTTGAGATTCTGAGTTAGAATTTTCTAGTTCTAAATAAAATCCATAAGGCCCGCTTTTTAGTAAAATATTCAGTTTTGTGGCAGGATCTTCGCCTAAACATTTGGTTTCGGCTATGTTTGTTTGATTAGCTTCGGCATCTCCACCGCTAAACATTGGTTTGATATGCTTGCATTCTGGATAGTTTGAACAGCCAATAAAAGCCCCAAATTTGCCGATTTTTAAATTTAATTCGCCAGTTTGACAACTTGGACATTTATTGAGAATTTGGCCAGTTTTGGCATCTTTTTTAAAAATATATTCGCTGAATTTATTTTTAAGAGTTTCGATGACTTCAATAAAAGGCTTGGCTTGAACTTGTTCTATGTTTTGAAAAAAAGTGAGCCAAAAATGTTGTAAAAAATTTTTCCAGTTTAATTTGCCGTTAGAAATGTTATCGAGCTCGTCTTCTAGGTTGGCGGTGTAATCGAATTCTACATATTTGCTAAAAAATTCTTTTAAAAAAGTGGTGACAATTCTGCCTCTTTCTTCTGGAAAAAATCTCTTTTTTTCTAAAACAACATAGCCGCGATCTTGCAAAACCGAAATAATCGAAGCATAGGTAGAAGGCCTGCCAATGCCAAGTTCTTCCATTTTTTTTACCAAACTCGCTTCAGAATATCTTGGAGGAGGCTCTGTAAAATGCTGTTTGGTATTAATGTTTAGTAAATCTAATTGTTGGTTTGGCTGCATTATTGGCAAAGGTTGCTTTTCTTCTTCTTCGTTTTGGTTGTCGTCTTGATCTTCTTTGTAGACTTTATAAAAACCATCAAATTGCAACACCGAACCAACTGCTCTTGCCTTGGCAAAATCTGGTTGAGTAATAATTTCAACCACAACTTGATCAAAAACCGCTTCAGACATTTGTGAAGCGATGGTTCGTTTCCAGACTAGGTTATAAAGAGCAAAAAAATCATTTTCTAAGAAATTTTTGACTTTTTCTGGTTCAAAATTAAAGTCGGTCGGGCGAATTGCTTCGTGGGCTTCTTGGGCATTTTTTACTTTACTTTTAAAAACATTGGCAGTTTTTGGAATGTAATTGGGTCCATAATTGTTTTGCACAACTTCACGAATTTGGTTTATTGCTTCGTTAATAATGTGGATAGAATCGGTTCTCATATAGGTGATTAAGCCTAAAGAGTTGCCGTTAATTTCGATGCCTTCGTAGAGTTTTTGAGCAATCAACATAGTTTTGCTGGCAGAAAAGCCAAGTTTTCTGGCCGCTTCTTGTTGCAAAGAAGAGGTGGTAAATGGCGGATATGGTTTTCGTTTGCTTTGTTTTTTTTCGATTTTACTTACTGCATATTGCTTGTTTTGCAGGTTTTGTGATATTTCTTGAGCTTGATTTTGGTTATTTAGTGAGAATTTTTCTAGTTTTTTGCCTTGATATTCAACTAAATTAGCCAAAAAATCTTGTTTATTTTCTGTGCTTAAATGCAAGTTAATGCTCCAATATTCTATAGTTTGGAAGACTTCTATTTCTTGTTCTCTATCGCAAATAATTCGTAAAGCAACCGATTGCACTCTGCCTGCCGATTTGCTACCAGGTAGTTTTCGCCACAAAACTGGTGATAAATTAAAACCAACTAAATAATCAAGAGCTCTTCGGGCTTGTTGAGCATTAACCAAATCTAGATTGATTTCTCGAGGATTTTTGATGGCTTCTAAAACTGAATTTTTAGTGATGGCATTAAAAACAACTCTTTCGATTAAAGTTTTGCTGTTGATAGCTTTTTTTTGTTTTAATACTTCTAAAATATGCCAAGCGATTGATTCTCCTTCGCGATCTGGATCGGGAGCGAGAATGATTTTTTCAACCTCTTTTGCTTTACTTACAATGTTTTGCACATGTTTGGTAGATTTGGCAGAAACTTGATAATGCATCAAAAAATCTTGCTTCGGATCAACAGAGCCATCTTTGCTTGGTAAATCGCGGATATGACCAAAAGAGGCAACAACTTGGTAGTTTGGCCCTAAATATTTGGCGATGGTTTTTGCTTTGGCGGGAGATTCAACAATAAGTAGGTTTTTCATAGTTGGGTGAGGTGATTAATTAAACATTTCTGCGAACAATTCTGCCCTTATTAAGATCATAAGTGGTCATTTCTACCTCTACTTTATCGCCTTTCAGAATTCTGATTTTGTTTTTTCGTATTTTGCCAGAAGCATGGGCTATAATGTGATGACCGTTTTCAAGTTCAACTCGAAAAATGGTGTTTGGCAAAACTTCGGTAATGATGCCGTTCATAGTGAGAAGATCTTCTTTTGACATAGTTGATTGAAATTTGGTATTAATTTATCTAAAAAATTTACTTAAATATTAAATGTTGATTTTGATAATGCAATTACATTTTGTAAAGATTTATTTTTCCTCTTCTTTTAATTTTTAAATTTGGGATGCAACAGTGCCTAAAACTAAAATATTTTGGCAAAAAAAGCGATTTGTATAAATGATTTAGTATTTTTTTCTCAAAATAATACAAAAATAATACAACTAATAAAAAAATATTTGCATCTTAAATTTTATCTTACAAAATTAGCCCTTATCTAACAACTAAAAATATTTTTTTATCTATGATAAACAAACCTCTTAACAAAAATTTTAAAAAAGCCTTTTCTTTAATTGAGCTGTCGGTAGTGGTGCTAATTATTGGCATTTTAATTGCAGGTATTACTCAAAGTTCTAGATTAGTTCGAGCCATGAAGCTTAACACTGCTCGCTCTTTAACCAGATCTTCTGATGTTAATTCAATTCGCAATCTCACTGCTTGGTTTGATGCCACTGCCGAAGGAGTTTTTTCTAGCTCTTGTAATACTGCTTCAACTAACACCGATTTAACCTCTTCTGCAAGAGTATTTAATACCAATACCAGCACTGGTAATCCATCTGTAACCACTCCTTCTTCTGCTTATATTATGCCAGAACACAGGCAAGTTGTTAGATTATGGAAAGATTCTAACCCACAAGATGTTGATGCTGATAAAGTTATTTTAGAATATGCTCAAACTGGCAATTGCACTACTCAAAACTATTCTGTAACTGGCACTACTGGTGTTGACAAAGGTCCTATGTATCATAATTCTGGTTTAGCTGGTTTGCCAAGCATTTATTTTGATGGTGCAGCTAGTTCTTGGTTTAGCTCGATAAATCCTGTAACTATGCCAATTGCCGCTGGTAAAAAAGATTTTTCATTTTTTACTGTCTATAGAACCGATCCAGATTATGCTTCTGCAACTTATCGTAACCTCTTGCAGTTTTCGTCAATAGGAACTTCTGGAAGTACCCCACAATACCCAACATTGGCACTTGGCTCTTCAGGAGCTACTTCTTGCTCTGCTTATCCTGTGTTTAATATGTGGAGTTCTCAACCTGCAGATTGTACTAGCAAAACATATCCAGCCAATGCCAAATATACGATAAAACCAAGCACCGAATATGTTTATGGCATTGCTATTAATGGCACCAGTGACTCAACAAATACCAACACTAATACAAAAATATATGTTAATTCAGTAAATCCTGCAGATAATATAACTGTTCATACTCAAAATAGTTCTGCTTTTGGAGAAACTATAAACTCTCAACTAAATATTGGCGGTGGTTATACTGATGGAAATCCATACAAAGGCTTTATCTCAGAAGTTCTTATTTTTGATAGAAAACTCAACAATGAAGAAGCATCTAGTGTTATGGCTTATCTCGTTAAAAAATATAACATCAAATCTCTATAATTTTTATGAAAAATCATCATACTTTGGCAAATTTGCAAAAATTTTTAGCAAACTCTTATGTTTTATTGCTAAAAACTCAAAACTATCACTGGAATGTGGTTGGGCAAAATTTTAAACCTCTGCATGATTTATTTCAATTGCAATACGAAGATTTATTTTCTGCTATCGATGAGATAGCAGAAAGAATCAGATCTTTAGGTGCCAAAGTTGATGGTTCTTTCGAAAATTTCTCTCATCTTACTAGTTTTAAAAAAGCTAATTGTCAAGCTAATGCTTCTGAAATGTTGCTCGATTTAATTGCTGATAACGAATTGATTATTAAGCAACTTCATCAATTTATCAAAACCGCTCAAGAAGAACAAGACGAATCGACCGCTGATATTTTTATTCAAAGAGCCAAAACTCACGAAAAAGCTCTTTGGATGCTCGTTTCTAGCCAATAATTTTATTTTTTTATCTTTCGCTAAATTTATGAAAGTCGGCAAGTAGTTTTTGTTTGTTGACTTTGGTATATCTTTCGGTGGTAGATAAGTTGCTATGCCCAAGTAGTTTTTGGATGGTTCGTAAATCGGCATTATTTTCTAATAACACGGTAGCAAACGAATGTCGGAGGCTATGGGCAGAGGAATTTTTTGGTAAATTTAGTTTTATTCTAATTTTTATCATTGTGTTGGCAAACAATCTTCTGTTATATAAATCACCTTTTGAATTAATAAAAATTTTATCTTCTTGTTTTAGCAAAAATGGGCAAGAGTTAAAATATTTTTGCACATAATCATTAATAATCGGTAAAATCGGCACCAATCTTTTTTTAGCACCTTTACCATAAATAATTAGATGTTCTTTATTGGCAAAATCGCTCTTCGTAAGAGCTAATATTTCGGAAATTCGCAAACCACAGCCATATGCTAGCAAAATAATCAGCTTTTCTCGATAAACTTGCCATTCTTTTGTAAATAAATCATCTAAATTATTTAAAATATTTTCTATTTGGCAGTGCTCTAATGGTTTAGGAATTTTTTTGACAGTTTTTGGACTGTTTAGTTTAAAAATTTCTTGATTAACTATTATTTTTTGTTTTTGTAAAAAAGTAAAAAAACATCGCAAAACCGCAAAAGCTCTAGCATTAGAATTGTTACTGTATCCTTTGTTTAATCTATCGCCAAACCAACTGCGATAATCATAAATATTTAAATTACTAATTATTTCATAACTAATAATTTGGTCTTTACTTTTAAAAAGATAATCAATAAAATTATATAGGTCGTTTCGATATGCCTGCACAGTGTTGTGGCTAAATTTTTTTTCTTTTTCCAGAAAATTAATAAAAAAATCTAACAATTTTAATACCTCTAAATTACAAATATCATCTTTTAATTTATGAAACATATTATAAAAATGTTCTTTCTTGTGTTTTTTTTTAGCTTTGGCAATTCTTTTGCTGTTGAGGTTTGGAATTCACCTAATGGTATCAAAAAATTTGAAACTAGCCAATATAAAAATGATTTTTATCAATTAGTTAATTTTTATCAATCGCAAAATAACCCAATTTATTGTACCGTTGCCGTTGCTACCACATTGTTAAATGTTTTTAATTATCCAGAAATTTCAAATCAAATAACTCATCAAACAATTAAGCCCAATGGTGAGGTTATACCATTTCCTCTGTTTAGTCAAGATAATTTCTTTAATGATAAAACCAATAAAATTAAGCATCAAGAAGTTATTGAATTTAAAAAAACAAATAAAAATAACGAATACGATCCTGGCATGAGCTTAGGTGATTTTGCTAAAATCTTAAAAACCGCCTATTCTTTAAAAACAACAGTTTATTACCAAAAAAACTCCGATCCTAATAAATTTCGTGAAATCGTTAAAAAGGTAATCAACGACGATAATTCTTTTTTAGTTATAAATTTTGACGGTTTGGTTTTAGAAAATAAAACTAGAGGGCATATGTCTTTAGTGTCTGCCTATCAACAAGATAGCGATGAAGTGTTGGTTTTAGATGTTGCTTTGCATAAAAATCAATGGCAATGGGTTTCTTTAAGCAATATTGTTTCCGCCATGAATACCAAAGACGGCAAGCAATACCGTGGTTATATGACCGTTGAAAAGTTCTAATACCATTTTCACTAATTAAAACAACACTATGGTTTTTTACATGCCAACTTTATTTTTTTGGTTAAAAACCTATCGTTGCGATAGCACGACTAAACATAATATTTTCGTTGCGATAGCACGACTAAACATAATATTTTCGTTGCTTCTAGCACGACTGAATATAATCATGTCGTTGCTTCTAGCACGACTGAATATAATCATGTCGTTGCTTCTAGCACGACTGAATATAATATTTCGTTATAATGTGATTTTAATTAGTGCAAATGGTATAATTATATAAATATGGCTTTTTCTGTTGCGATAAAAATTTGCCAAAAATTTTCTAATTTTTTAAAAATATCAAAAAATTTACAAGCAATAGCTTTTGGTTGTTTATTAACATTAGCTTTTGCTCCTTTTGATTTTTGGCCTGTTTTATTTTGCTCGGTAAGTTATATTTTTTTTTTACTTAACAATGCAGAAAGTAAAAAACAGGCTTTTTGGTTGGGTTTTTGTTTTGCATTTGGTTTTTTCGTAAGTAGTATTTACTGGATTTCTGCCTCTCTTTTGGTTGATGCTAAACAATTTGCTTGGCTTATACCTTTTGCCATAACTCTTATACCAGCTTTACTTAGTTTATATTATGGTTTATCTTTTTTAGTTTTTTTTCTGGTTACCAAAAAAATTACATTAAATATTTGGCAAAAATGTTTGTTATTTAGTGCTTTGTGGCTTGCAAGTGAAGGTTTAAGAGCTACTTTGTTTAGTGGTTTTGCTTGGAATTTACTTGGTTATATTAGCTTATCAATGCCATATATTGCTCAAACTGCCGATCTTTTTGGGGTTTATGGCATAAGTTTTTTGCTGTGTTTTTGCAGTTTTTTACCTTTTGTGTTGTTTTTAAAAAAGAAAAAGAAAGAGCATTGGCAATACATAATTGTTGCTTTATTTGTTTTATTGGTTTCTGCAATATATGGCTATGTTCGTTTGCATCAAACAAAATCTGGTGAGAGCAAAAAATGGCAATTTCGTTTGGTGCAAGCAAACATACCGCAATCTGCAAAATGGGAAGAAGAAGACAAAATTAACAACCTCAATAAACATCTCAAACTCAGTCAAAACAACGATCATCTCAATGCGGTTATATGGCCAGAAACCGCTGTGCCATTTGTGATTTCTAGTTTAAATAAAGAGCAACTGCAAAAAGCTCTAAATTCGGCGATACCGCCTGCTGGCTCTTTGATTTCTGGTTTGGTTTATGTTGACTATCAAAACTCTGATTTACAAATTTTTAATAGTGCTTTTAATCTTAATCAGCAAGGAATTCAATTATATCACAAGCATCATTTAGTACCTTTTGGCGAGTATGTGCCTTTGCAAAAATATCTTAATTTTTTGTTTTTAAGTGAAGAAATCAACAAAATAACTGGCGGAGCAGTAAGTTTTTCACAAGGTTTAGGGCCTCAAACCTTGCTTGGCAATGATTTTACTTTTTCGCCATTAATTTGTTATGAAGTTATTTTTGGAACTCAAATTATTAATAGAAATAAACTGCCCGATATTTTAATTAATCTCACTAATGACGGTTGGTTTGGTAGCACAATTGGCCCGTATCAACATTTAGCTCATGCCCAAATGCGGGCGATAGAATATCGTTTACCAATGTTAAGAGTTGCTGGCACTGGCATTTCGGCAAATATCGACGAATATGGCAATATTCTCAATCAAATTCCGTTGCAAACCGAGGGTTTTCTTGATGTTGTGGTGCAAAAAAGTCAATTACATAGTGTTTATGCTAAATTTGGCTTGTTGCCATTTAGTATTTTGTTGTTAATATTGTTTTGTTTGATGATTAAAATAAAGAATGTTATAAATTAATCATGATTTAAATTTCAAAAAAAGATATTGTTTTATTTTTTTTTTAACCTAAAATATTGTCGATTTTAAATTATTTATTATGCTAAAACATCATCATAAAATTGAAAAAAATTCTATTTTACTATTAATTTTAACCGCTATTGTTATTTCTATTGGTGGTTTAATTGAAATAGCTCCTCTTTTTCGTCTTGAAACAACTATTGAAAAAGTTGAGGGCATGAGGCCTTATACTCCTCTTGAATTGTTGGGTTCTAAAATCTATAAAAGAGAGGGTTGTTATGGTTGTCATTCTCAGCAAATTAGGGTTTTAAACGACGAGGTCGAAAGATACGGTCACTATTCTATTGCGGCCGAAAGTATGTATGATTACCCATTTCAATGGGGTTCAAAAAGAACTGGTCCCGATTTAGCTAGAATTGGCAACAAATATTCCGATGAATGGCATGTTCGTCATCTTATTAAGCCTCAAAGTGTGGTTCCAGAATCTATTATGCCTGGTTATAAATTTTTAATCGAAAACGAGGCCAATCTTGTTTCTATTTCTTCTCATATGCAAACTTTGCAAAAAATTGGTGTGCCATATACTAACGAAATGATTCAAAATGCTGTTTCTGATGCTATTGTGCAAGCTTCTGTTGATAAAGAAAACAAAGGTTTGTTAACAAGATATGGTCAAAAAATCACAATGCGCGATTTTGACGGCAATCCTAATAAAGTTTCCGAAATGGATGCTTTGGTTGCCTATTTGCAAGTGCTGGGCACTATGGTTGATTTTGCCAATTTTCAGCCTTTAACTATCAAAGAATATGAAAATATCAAATCAAAAATAGATAAAAAATAACTATGTTTAATAATTTATTAAATTTTATTTCTAAACATTCTTCCGCCATAGTAACTACATTGTTTTTTACTATTTTTTGTTTTATCACTTATAGAGCTTTGCAAAAAAAACAAAAACAAAAATTTGATGATTATTCTAAAATACCTTTAAACGACGATAATCTAGAACAAAAAAATAAGCAAAATGATTAACAAAAATAAACAAGATAATCAAAAAAATAAAACAAAACACTCAACTACAGGTCATAGCTGGGACGAAATATCCGAATACAACATTCCTACTCCAAGATGGTGGCTTATTGTCTGGGTTATTTGCATAATTTGGGCATTTATTTATTGGTTTTTTTATCCTGCTTGGCCAACAATTTCTGGCAATTCTAAGGGTTCTTTAAATTGGAGTAAATTTTCTCAATTACAAGAAGCTCAAAAAAAAGTCGATGAAAAAAAACAGCAATATTTACAACAAATTAATTCTTCCTCTTTTTCTGAAATTAAACAAAATCAACAGTTAATGCAATTTGTTTTAAATGCTGGTAAATCTGCTTTTTACGAAAATTGTTCGGCATGCCATGGCAGAGGGCATCAAGGAGGTTTTGGTTATCCCAATTTAAACGACGATGATTGGCTTTGGGGCGGTAAAGTTGAAGATATTTATCAAACTCTTCTTTATGGCATTCGTTCTGGGCACGAAAAGGCAAGAATCAATCAAATGCCCTCTTTTGGTTTAGATGGTGTGTTAAAATCTCATGAAATTAAAGATGTGGCTAGTTTTGTTCGGTCGCTCTCGGGGCTTGAAAAAACCAACGAAAATGGGGCAAAAATCTTTGCCAACAACTGTGTTGCTTGCCATGGAGCCCAAGGAAAAGGTAATCAACAATTAGGTGCTCCTAATTTAACCGATAAAATTTGGCTTTATTATTCTGATGCTAATGAGGTTTATAAAACAATCTATTATTCCCGAGCAGGAGTTATGCCTTTTTGGCAAGGCAGGCTCGATGATAACACCATTAAAATTTTATCCATATACATTCATTCTTTAGGTGGCGGTGTGCAACAATAAGGCGAGGTATAATACCAATTCCATAAATAAATACCACACTTTGACCTAAATTCCCCTTCTTGTTAGAAGGGGTGGCACGAAGTGCCGGGGCAGTGTCGAGAGCAGTTCTCGGATATTCCCCTTCCCGTGGAAGGGGTGGATTTTCGCATAAGTGCAAACTTATGGAAAAAGACCAAGCTAGTGTTGGGAGACGATCGCAGATGTTTTTTCAAAAGATCTTACCGTGGTTTGCTTGCCGACACTACCCCGTCGACCTTCGGTCGCCACCCCTTCTAAAAAAGGGGAATTTAGATCGAGAACTGCTTTGCTACCACGAACCAAAAGAAGGGGAATTTAGGTCGAATACCTTTATACTAAACTTATTTTGCAAAAGTCGGCGATAGAGAGGTTTTCTGCCCTTAAACAAGGGTTGATATTGAGGTTTTCTAAGGTTTTTTCTGCCAAGTTGGGTGGTAAAATATTTTTTAGCGATTGCCTTAGCATTTTTCGCGGTTGATTAAAAGCGCTGTTGACTACTAATTGATATTTTTCTTGTGAAAAATTTTCATTAAAATAACAACCATCACTAATTAAATGCAGTTGTTGTTGGTCTCGAGGGATAATTTCAATTATTGCCGAAGTTACTTTTGGCGGTGGAGTGAAAATATTTTTATGCACTAAATACAATATTTTGGTTTGGCAAAGCAAATTGATGTTGGCAGAAAGTCGGCAGTAATTTTTGGTGTTTGGTTGGGCAACAATTCTTTCGGCTACTTCTTTTTGCAACATTAAGTGCATTGAAATAATATTTGTTAAGTTTTTTAACCATTTAAAAATCAAAACCGTGCCAATATTATAGGGCAAATTAGCGATAATTTTAAATTTTTGCTTGTTAAATAAATGATTTTCATCAATCAATAAAGCATCTTCGTTAAAAAAAGTTAGTTTTGGAAAATGCTGTTGTATTTGAGTAAGTATTGGTAGGCATCTGGCATCTTTTTCGATACAAATTAGTTCTTTGATTGGCTGTTCTAAAATAGATCTAGTCAAGCATCCTGGGCCTGGGCCTATTTCTAACACCAACTGTTGCTCTAAATTGCCAGTTGAGCTGACAATTTTTCTGGTAAAATTGTGATCAAAAATAAAATTTTGCCCTAAATTTTTTTTAGTAATCAGTTGGTGTTGTTGCACTAGTTGTGAAGTTGAGGGAAGGTTTGAGATGTTTTGGGTCATTTAATTTTTTTGATAATGTTAAATATTTTTTGCTTGGTAAGAAAAAAAGAAAAATGATTAAATAAAATAAAATCTGCTTTTAAGCATCGTTGAAAATTATTGCTTTGTTTTTTATTAATGTTGTCAAATTGCTGGGTTAAGTTGGCAATGTTGCCATTTTGTGGTTTTCTTTGTAAAAATCGAGCAAATCTGGTGGGTTTATTGGCGATTATGCTTAACACGATATGACAACGATAATGCCTTGGTTTTTCAAGCAACAAAGGCACATTTAACACTACGAGTTTTTGTTTTTTTTGCTTTGCTTGCAACAAAAATTTTTGCTTTGCTTTTCTGATTAAGGGGTGAATTATTTGTTCTAGTTTGGCTAAATTTTGTTGATTATGAAAAACTAATTGACCGAGAATGTTTTTGTCTATGGTTTGTTTAACAATGCAACTTGGAAAAATTTGTTGAACTTTTTTGATTATTGCTGGTTGTTGCAACAATTGATGCACCAGCAAATCGGCATCAAACACCAAAATGCGAAATTTGGCAAAAATATTGGCAATAAAGTTTTTGCCAGAGGCAATGCTACCGCTTAAACCAATAATTTTTGGTTGCATATGCATATTTAATTAGCTCGAATGTATTTTTCTAGTTCTTCAATGGCAAAATCTTGTAAGTTGCCTTGCCATCTTAACACCACCACACCTTTTGGATTGACTAACCAAGTTTCTGGCACAGCTTGTAAATTGGTGATTTTAGAAAATTCTCCAGCTCCGTCGGCAATAACTTTGAGATAGGGATTGCCTTTTTCTTGTAAAAATTTTAAAGTATTTTCGTTTAAATCTTGCCATGCCACACCATATAAATCGACAAAACCTTGTTGTTTTAAAGCAAATAAAGTTGCATGTTCTGCCACACAAGTAGAGCACCAAGAAGCAAAAAAATTTAACACCACATATTTGTTAAGCAGATCTTTTTTGCTAATATTAAAGCCCTCTTCGTAAAGATTTGGTAAAGAAAAATCGGGTAAAGCAAAGTTTGTTTTGTTGAAACTTAATTGATTTTCGGAAGATTCGCTGAGTTGAGGTTTTGGTTCGGTTTTTGCTGCAATTGTTTTTGGCTCGGGCTTTTTACCTAAAATTTTTTCGTCATTAATGTTGATAATTTTTTCGGCTTCTGCTAATTGGGGGTTGACAGCAGTGTTTTTTGTTGGTAAATTTTTGATGGCAAAACCAATGATGCCGATCAGCAAAACTAACACAACGAGTGGCATAAATTTATACATAAAATAACAATGAAAAATGAGTTTTTATTTAGTTTAAAACAAAAAAATAATAAAGCAAGAAGAGGTGCAATACAAACTGCACATGGCAAAATTCAAACTCCCGCCTTTATGCCTGTTGGCACCGCAGGCACAGTGAAAGCTTTAAAAAATCAAGATATTATAGCAAGTGGATCCGAAATTATTTTGGGAAATGTTTATCATCTAATGTTAAGACCTGGTGCCGATTTAATTGCCGATATGGGCGGTTTGCATGGTTTTATGGGCTATAACGGCCCTATTCTTACCGATTCTGGGGGTTTTCAGGTGATGTCTTTGGCGAAGATCAGAAAAATTTCTGATCTCGGTGTGGAGTTTTCTTCGCATATTGATGGCTCAAAATATTTTCTTAGTCCGCAAAAATCTATTGCCATACAGCATCAATTAAATAGCGATATTACAATGATTTTTGATGAATGTGTGGCTCACCCCGCTACTTATGAACAGGCAAAAAAAGCGATGTTAAGGTCTAATGATTGGGCTTGGCAATGCAAAGAAGCTTTTGTGAAAAGACCAGGTTATGCCTTGTTTGGCATTATGCAAGGCTCAACTTTTGTTGATTTGCGAGAGCAATCGGCAAAAAATTTGCTTGATATTGGTTTTGATGGTTATGCTTTGGGCGGTTTGGCTGTTGGCGAAGGGCAAGAAGAAATGTTAAAAGTTCTTGATTATGCTGTTGATTTTTTGCCAGAAAACAAGCCTCGATATTTGATGGGAGTAGGCAAGCCTTCCGACATTATTTTGGCGGTGGCAAGAGGTGTTGATATGTTTGATTGTGTCATTCCAACTAGATCGGGCAGAACGGGGCAGGCCTTTACTAGCAAAGGTGTGGTTAACATTCGCAACAGCAAATATAAAGGAAGTAAACAAAAACTTGACGACGAATGCTCGTGCGATGCTTGTTTATATCACTGTGTTGGCTATTTGCAACACTTGGTAAAATCAAATGAAATTTTAGGAGCAATGTTGCTTTCGCAACACAATATTTTTTATTATCAAAAACTAATGAAAGATATCAGATTATCAATTGAGCAAGGAAGTTTTGATTTGTTATTGCAACAACACCAAATTTCAATTTAATTGCCCTGCTTGCAAAAAAAATTAAATTAAAAATTATTAACAAAATATGTCAACAGAAAATTTAAAAACTATCATCACCACTCTTTTGCAAGATTTTTCCGAGTTATTTGTGGCAGATCAGCTCAATATTACCAAGCTAATTAGCATTGTTTGCCCCGACGGCAAAAGCACCAAACTTGCCGATAAAATTATTGCCAAACTACTCGACAACCCCACAACTAAACTTCATTTTTTTAGCATCAATAACAACTATTGCCTATTTAAAGCCAGCGATTTTAAATTTTTTTGGCAAAGTAACAAAACATATAGCTCTTATACTTGGTTTGCCAACAAAATTGGCTTGGCAGAAGGCAATAAATATCTCAAACATTGTGGCGATGTGGTGTTAAATTTTCCGTTTAAAGATTGTGTTTTAGCGGGCGGGTAATCAAGCGAAGATGGGCAAGATTACAAAGTCGAATTGGTAGACAATCAACTAAAACAAACTCACTCAACACGAAAAGAAATTTTTTTTAACGAAATTGTGGCAAAAGACGATATCGATGTGTTGCTAAAACCAAAAGCCCTCACTAATTTTCAATCTTATGGCGACAGGCAAGGGCAAATCAACCACCAACAAGATAATTTGTTAATCAAGGGCAATAATTTGTTTGTTCTTTATAGCTTGTTGCCAATTTATCAAGGTAAAGTCAAGCTAATTTATATCGACCCGCCCTACAACACAGGCAACGACGGCTTTAAATATAACGACAATTTTAACCACAGCACTTGGCTTACTTTTATGAAAAACCGTCTCGAAGTGGCAAGAGAATTATTAAGCGACGACGGAGTTATTTTTGTGCAGTGCGATGACAACGAACAGGCATATTTAAAGGTGCTGATGGACGAAATATTTGGGAGGGACGAGTTTGTAACTGTTATTTCACGAATTGCAAAAACAGCAAGCAACAAAGGTAAATTATTCGCTCCATCTTGTGATTATATTATATTTTTTGCAAAAAATATTCAATATTTACAAGAAGATGACTTTATAGGCGATGTAAATGAAACATTGTATAAAAAAGAAGATGAAAATGGAAAATATAGAGATGATATTGCATTATATCAATCTTCTTTAGATCCAATGAGGGGTTGTTCAAATCAAAGATATTTCATTCAAGCTCCAGATGGCTCTTTATTAATACCACCAGGTAATATAATGCCAGAAACCAAAGAAGATGCAAGTTTTTGTAAACCATTAAACAAGAATAATAAAGTCTGGAGATGGACATATAATACATATATTGAAAAGAAAAATTTATTAGTATTTAAAGAAACCAAAACTTCACCTTTATTGGATGAAAATGGCAACAAAGCAAAGTACAATATATATACTAAAAGTTATTTAAAGGATAGACAAGAAGCTGGCATAAAAAGAAGAAATTTTTTAATAGATAAAGAATTTTTAAATAGAAAGGGAGCAGATCATTTAAAAACTATTGACATTGATTTTACCTTTTCAAAACCAGAATATCTATTAATGTACCTAATAGATATGACAACACAACCAAACGACCTCGTCCTAGACTTCTTCGCAGGTTCTGGCACAACAGGAGCGGTTGCACATAAAATGGGAAGGCGGTGGATAATGATTGAACAAATGGATTACATTGAAAACATCACCAAAGTGAGATTGCAAAAAGTTTTAGAGGGAGAGCAAGGCGGAGTTAGCAAAAATCACAATTGGCAAGGCGGTGGTTCGTTTTGCTATTTCGAGCTTGCCAAGCACAACGAAAAGGCAAAAGAGCACATTTTAGCTTGCCAAAACTCCGACAATTTAAAGGCTTTATTTGGCAAGTTGTATCATAAATATTTTTTAAATTACAACATCAATGCCAAATTATTTTTTAAATGGCAAAATGCACCAAGCATTGTTGAAAGCATTCAATTTAACGAGCTTTCTTTAGAACAACAACAAGAGATTTTTTGCAAAATGCTTGATCTTAACCAAATGTATATTTCGGCCAGCGAAGCAGAAGATGTTGTTTATGATTTATCGGCACAAGATATTGCCTTAACCAAACAATTTTATGCAATTTAGTTATGGCAGAAATAAAATTTAAGGCATCACTTGATTTGCCAAAAAAACTCGAACTATCGGCAAGCAAGCAAGTTGTTGGCGAGTATATCGCCAGCAATTTAAAACATCAATTGTTTGAATGGCAACAACAAGCCTTGCAAAATTTTTTGGCATATCAAGAACATAAACAGCAATTAAGCAAAAATTCTTATACTCACCTGATGTTTAATTTGGCAACGGGGGCAGGCAAAACCTTGTTGATGGCAGCCACGATGCTTTATTATTACAAGCAAGGTTATCGCAATTTTTTGTTTTTTGTTGATCAAAACAACATTATCAACAAAACCGAGCAGAATTTGGCAAATAAATATCATCCAAAATATTTGTTTAAGCCAGAAATTATCATCGATAACAAACTAGTTGAAATCAAAAAAGTTGAAAATTTTAGCAACAGTCAAGAAGGAGTGCTCGAAATAAAATTCACCACCATTCATAAATTTTATCACGATATTCACAACGAAAAAGAAAACAGCAACACTCTTGCCGATTTGCATCAAAAAAACATTGTGATGCTAGCCGACGAGGCTCATCATCTCAATGCTAATACCAAAAAATATCAACAAGATTTGCTTGAAAAAGTAGAAAAATTATCAGAAAATGCCAGCGAAGACAAAATAGAAGCCTTGGGTTGGGAGCATTGTGTGCTTGATTTAGTGTTGCAAAAAAATAATAATGCAGTTGATAACAAAAATGTGTTGCTAGAATTTACAGCAACCATTCCAAACAATGCAAATGTGCTAGAAAAATATCAAGACAAAACAATTTTTTGCTTTGATTTAAAAGAATTTTTACAAAAAGGCTATACTAAACATATTATTTTGCTTTCTGCCAAGGCAGACAAAAAAAATCGCATTCTCACCGCACTGCTGTTTAATTGGTATCGTAGCAAAATTGCTGTGCAGTATAATGTGTTAAATTTTAAAAGTGTGATGCTGTTAAGAAGCAAAACAATTGCCGAAAGTTTTGCCGATTTTGCCGAGTTTAAAGCTTTGATCGCTAATTTGTGTGTAGATGATTTATTATTATTAAAACAACAAACTAATATTCATCAAAATAAGCAAGAAAATCTGTTTAACACTGCAAAATCAATATTTGATAGCATTTGGCAATATATTGCTAAACAACAAATTTCGTTGCTTGAAATTGTTAATTTTTTGCAAAATAATTTTGCAGATCGCAATTTAATTATCACCAACTCTGCTAATGGCACCAAAACCAAAGAAAAAACCACCGCTCAACAAGATGAATTGCTAAATAATTTAGAAAGCAAAGACAACCCTATTACCGCCATTTTTACGGTTGATAGACTCACCGAAGGCTGGGATGTGTTGAATTTGTTTGATATTGTAAGGCTTTATCAAGGGCAAAATGCAGGCGGAAGCAACAAAAAAACTCCAGAAAGCACCATCAAAGAAAAGCAATTGATTGGCAGAGGAGTGCGATATTACCCGTTTAGCTATCAAAATCATTTGCCAAATAAAAGAAAATTTGATGACGATTTTAGTTGCGAATTGTCAATTTTAGAAAAGTTGATTTATCACACTTATGACGAAGAATCAAAATATATTTCGCATTTAAGTGCAGAATTGGCAAAAGACGGCTATATCGACACTGGCAAAAAAGTGATTGAGCTTGATTTTAAGCAACAATTTAAAGACTCGAATTTTTATAAAACAGGCAAAGTTTTGGTTAATGAAAAAGTGGCAAATAAAAATAGGCAAAAAAACACGATCGACGATATTAAAAAAGCAACATTTTGCCTAGATTTAAGCATTGCCTATTCTGCTTCGCAAGTGGCAGAGCAGAAATTACCAAGCAAGCAATCAAGCACAAAACAAGAAACAATTGCCGTAAATGAGCTGCTCGATCGGCATATTTTTAGAAAAGCCCTAAATAAATTGCAAAATTTATCGTTTAGCAGTTTGCAAAACGAATTTGCCATTAAAAGTATTGATGATTTGCTTGACGATAGCCTATTTGGAGGCTGTAAAATTGATTTGGTGTTAAATACTAAAGATAATCTTGATGATATCACAAATCAACAAAAGCTAGAGATTGCCATTGAGTTTTTGCAGTGGTTTGCTGGCAAAATCAAGCAATATTCGCAACCATATATTGGTAGCACAGAATTTCGTTTTAGCAATTTTGGCGATGCCTTTTCTTATCCGAAGCAAAAAATTGTTAAGCAAATATTTAGCAAAGAAAACGATTGGTATGTGATGGAAAAATCTTTTTTAAATGAAGATGAAGAAAAATGCCTTCACTATATAGAGCAAAATTTTATCAACAAAATCGCCAAAGATAAAAAAATTTATTTGTTAAGAAACGAAGAAGTTTATAAGATTTATAATTTTAGCAACGGTGAAGGTTTTTGCCCAGATTTTATGATTTTTATTCAATTTGCTTGTGGTTTTTGTTATCAAGTATTGCTAGAAGTGAAGGGCGGTCAATTTAAAGATGCCGATCAGGGCTTTGCTAACTCGCAAGAAGGCTGGAAAGAGAGTTTTTTAAAAACTTTGCAAGAGCAAGCAAAATATGGCGACAAAAAATTTGCAGGTGTTTATGCCCCAATCAATGATAAATATAGAATCGTCGGTTTGCCTTTTTACAATGTTGATGATGTAAAAAAGCAAAACAACGATTTTGTCAACGAACTTAATCGACTGCTAGATTTGTGTAGATAAATGGCATTTTTTGGTTTGTGGCGGTAGACAGAACTAGGGGAATTTTCCTCAGTTCTGCTTGCAAATATTTCAATTTGAAACAGTTGATTAAAATATAAAGTAGTTCTTGAAATTACTTTTGGTGTTAGTCGTTTTTATTTATAATTGTCTTTTTTGGTTAATATTAATTATTTGTATTTGTTATGAAAAATATTTTTTTATTTTTTTATTTAGTTTTCTGTTTTTTAAATTCTGCTTATGCCCAAAGCGATGCTGTTAAAACACAAGAAAATAAACAAGATCATAGAGAAAATAAGCAAGAAAACAGACAAGATCGTAGAGAAAATTATAAAAATCTTCCTCCTCAAGAAAGAGAACAAAAATATCAAGAAAAAAAGATAAATTTAGAACAAAAAATACAAAAACTTGATGAGCATCATCAAAATAAACAACAACACGAGCAAAAATGGCAAGAAAAATATAATTCTGCCAGTCCAGAAGAAAAACAAAAAATGGAGCAAAGAAAAGCAATGCGAGAAAGCTTTTCTCCTCAACAAAAAGAAGATTTCAAACAAGAAATGCAAAGACATAAAGCTAAAATAAAAGAAATAACAGGGTTTGAACCAGATATTCAATAAAATTTTATGGAAACAGAATCTTACTCTCTTATTATTACCATAGTTTCTAGTATTGTTTATGCTTTTGTGTTAGGTTTTTGTTTTTATAAGTTAAAATTACCAACAATTTTGGGTTATTTGTTAGCAGGAGTGTTGATTGGGCCGTATACTCCAGGTTTTGTTGGTGATGTGGTGGTTGCTAAGCAATTAGCAGAAATAGGTGTTATTTTATTGATGTTTGATGTTGGTATGCATTTTTCTTTACAAGATTTAATAAAAGCAAAAAGTGTAGCTTTTTTTGGTGCTATAATTCAAATTATTATTACTTCTTTAATTGGTTTTTTGGTTTTTTACTATTTTTCTTTTGGTAAGATGGAAAGTTTTATTATGGCAATTTCTCTTTCTATTGCTAGCACGGTGGTGTTGATTAGAAATTTTCAGCAACAAAATTTACTTGGCACCAACATTGGCAAAATGGCGATTGGTTGGCTGGTGGTTGAAGATATTTTAATGGTGCTTATTTTGGTTTTATTGCCTGTGGTGCTTAGTAGTTTTCACAATATTTTTGATTGGCAATCTTTTCTTTTTCTTATTATTAAAACTTTGGTAAAAATTTCTATTTTTATTGGTTTTATGGTTTTTGTTGGTAGATATTTGCCAAGTTTATTAAAAGCAATCTACAATACTAATACTTCTGAACTTATGACATTGGGTATTTTATCAATTGCCTGTGGTTTTGCTTTTATTGCTTATAATTTTTTTGACACTTCTTTTGCTTTGGGGGCTTTTATGGCAGGTTTTGTGTTAAACGGTAGCGATGTTGGCAAAAAAATGTCTAATTTGGCTTTGTCATTACGCGATTTATTTGCAGTGTTATTTTTTATTGCTACCGGTATGGTTTTTAATCCGTCAATTTTAGTTAACGAGACAAAGTTGGTATTAGTTACCTTTTTATTGATTGTTTTTATCAGGCCAATTGTCATTTTTATTATTATGAAAATCTTAAAACAAAGCAAAATCGATTGTTTAAATATGTCTTTTGGTTTAGCTCAAATTGGAGAATTTTCTTTTATTTTAGGTGCTTTAGCTTTGAAAATGGGTGGTTTTTCTATTATTTTATACGATCTTATCGTTGCAGGATCTATTCTTTCTATTGCGGTAAATTTTTTACTTTTTAAAATTAAAATACAGTAGCTCCAGTTCAGTTATAAAAAATATTTAAAAAAACACTTTGACATTAAATTTTAAAAATGTTAAAAATATGATCCCGTCTATGATAATTTTCTTTTGTTAAAATTAAAAACAAAAAAAGTTGATTTTTTTGTTAATTTTCACAACAAGAATAATACCATTTCCCATAGTTAAATACATAAATAACTTTATATTTATTAATTTTAAATTTAGTTTAAAACCTTGAGTTATCTAGATAAACCTTCGATTTTAAACTAAATTTAAAATTAAAAATGATTTTGTTCTTTATACATTTAAAGATGGGAAATGGTATAATTTATTAAACACAACTCATCTCATTTTATTAATTTATTACTTTATAAGATTATTAATGTTTTTTTAAACTTTAATTTTATTAAATAAAAATTTACTCATTTTATGTCTAAAACAACTGCTGTTGAGCATATTTTAAAAACTATTAAAGAACAAGAAATCAAATTTGTTGATTTTCGTTTTACCGATTATAACGGCCAATGGCTTCATATCACTCACTGTGCCGATGTGGTAAGTGAAGAAGAATTAATCAAAGGTATTGCTTTTGATGGCTCTTCTGTGGCCGCTTGGAAAGAAATTAATCAATCTGATATGCTACTTATGCCAGATTTAACTACTGTTTTTATTGATCCTTTCAATAATTCTTCTACTATGGTTATTACTTGTGATGTTATCGATCCTGCAACCGATGTTGGTTACGATCGCGACCCTAGATTTACCGCTAAAAAAGCCGAAGAATATCTCAAAAAAAGTGGCATTGGCGATGTTGCTTATTTTGGTCCAGAACCAGAATTTTTTGTGTTTGACGATGTGAGGTTTGAAACAACAAATTATGGTAATTTCTATAAAATAGATTCCGAAGAAGCTCCGCACAACACTGCAAAAGATATTAGTGGCAATAATTTAGCAAGACGAGTGCAAACTAAAGGTGCTTATTTTGCTCCAACTCCAATTGATACAGGTCAAGATCTTCGCTCAGAAATTGTCGATAATATGAGAAATGTTAATCTACATCCTTTGCTTCACCATCACGAGGTTGCCACTTCGCAATTTGAAATTGGTTTTAAATATAGCACCTTGGTTGGCACAGCAGATAACATTCAAAAATTTAAATATGTTGTGCATAATGTTTGTCATGCCTATGGCAAAACCGCCACTTTTATGCCAAAACCAATTTTTGGCGATAATGGTTCGGGTATGCATGTGCATCAATCTATTTGGCAAAATAATGAAAATTTATTTGTTGGCAAAGAATATGCTGGCTTGTCAGAGCTTGCTCTTTATTATATTGGAGGCATCATTAAACATGCCAAAGCAATTAATGCTTTTTCTAATGCCACTACTAATTCTTATAAAAGATTGGTTCCAGGCTACGAAGCCCCTGTTTTATTGGCTTATTCTGCTAAAAATCGCTCGGCTTCTATCAGAATTCCGCATGTGGTTAACGAAAAGGCCAGAAGAATTGAAGCAAGATTTCCAGATCCGGCATCAAACCCTTATTTAACTTGTTCTGCTTTACTTATGGCAGGTCTTGACGGCATTAAAAACAAAATTCATCCAGGAGAGCCAAAAAATCAAGATTTATATCATTGCAATAAGCAAGAATTGGCAGAAATACCAACGGTTGCCACATCTTTAAGAAATGCTCTTGATGCTTTAAATAAAGATCGTGATTTTTTGTTGGCGGGCAATGTATTTACCAATGATCAGATCGATGCTTATATTGAATTAAAACTCAAAGAAGCAGATAGATGCGAGCAAATGCCTCATCCTGTTGAATTTGAAATGTATTATAATAACTAATTGATTTTAATTATTCGTTATTTTAACATTATACCAATTCTTGCTTTATTTTGGCAAGAATTGGTATAAACTAACTTTAAGATTGTTGTGGCAAATATTTCTATTAATGGTAAGAGTTTAGAGGTGCCAAATGGCATTACCATCATACAAGCTTGCGAGCTTGCTGGCATTGAAATTCCTAGATTTTGTTATCATGAAAAACTAGCAATTGCTGGTAATTGCAGAATGTGTTTAGTTGAGGTGGTGGGCGGTCCTCCAAAACCTGTGGCTTCTTGTGCTATGCCAGTTGCCGATAATATGCAAATCTTTACCGAAAGTGAAATGGTAAAAAAAGCTCGAGAAGGTGTGATGGAGTTTTTACTTATCAATCATCCTCTTGATTGTCCAATTTGCGATCAGGGCGGTGAGTGCGATTTGCAAGATCAGGCCTATCAATATGGTAAAAATGTTAGTGATTTTCACGAGTGCAAAAGATCTGTTGCAGACAAAAACTTGGGTCATTTTATTAAAACTCAAATGACTCGTTGTATTCATTGCACCCGATGTGTGCGATTTTTTGAAGAAATTGCTGGTTCTGCCGAAATGGGTAGTGTTAATCGTGGTGAAGGCACCGAAATTACTACTTATCTACAACAAAATATTACCTCCGAATTATCTGGCAATGTTATTGATCTTTGCCCAGTAGGTGCTTTAACTTCTAAACCATATGCTTTTACAGCTCGAAGTTGGGAGTTGAAAAAAACAGAAACCATAGATGTTATGGATGCTTTTGGCAGCAACATTCGGGTTGATTCTCGCGGTTTAGAAATTATGAGAATTTTGCCATCAAATAACGAAGAAATAAATCAAGAGTGGATATCTGATAAAACTCGTTTTTCTTATGACGGTTTGAAATATCAAAGATTAAATCAATGTTATATAAGAAACAAAGAAGGTAAGTTGATAGTGGCGAGCTATGACGAAGCTTGCTATGAAATAGCTAAAAAAATCACCGAAACAAGCACCACAAATATTGGGGCTATTGTTGGCAACACTCTTTCTTTAAATGAAATATTTATTTTTAAACATTTTCTTGAGAAAAATTCTATTAAAAACTTCGATTGTCGTCTTGATGCCGAAAATATCGATGCCAGCACTAGCGAAAATCCTAAAGCAGATTATTTACTTAATAGTCAAATTGCCAATATTCAAAATGCTGATGCTTGTTTGTTGGTTGGGGTCAACATTCGAAAAGATGCTCCTTTATTAAATGTTCGATTGAGATCGGCATTTGCTAAAAAACCAAATAACATTGCCAATATTGGTTTTGCTTACAATCTCAATTATCAAGTGCAAGAACTTGGTAATCATTTTTCGGTTTTGATGTCGATTTTTGATGGTTCGCATCCTTTTTGTGAAACATTGCAACAGGCAAAAAATCCGATCATTATTTTTGGTTCTGATCTTGTTAAAAACGAAAATGCTCAGACTCTAATTAAAATTTTAAAATATATTGCCAAAAAATATAAAGTAATTACTCAAAACTATAATGGTTTTAATTTTGTTGCTCATTCTGCAGGTTTTATTAATGGTTTAGAGCTTGGTTTTGCTACTGAAACTGCTAAAACCATTCTACAAGATAGTAGTTTAATTTTCTTAAACAATGTTGATAATCAATATGTTAACAAACTAATTAACACTACTCATTTTGTTAATAATTACAAAGTTTATTTTGGTTCAAACGGTAGTTATTCTGCCGAAATTGCCGATCTGATTATTCCTACTTCTGCTTATAGCGAAAAATCTGCATTATACACCAACATCGAAGGTAGAGTTCAATCTTCTCAAAAAATACTCGATCCTTTGCCTGGTGTTTTTGACGAAATAACAATATTCACCGATATAGCCAAAATATTAGGCATATCTCTTGATTTTAGCAGTCAACAACAAGCTGTGCAATTAATGTATGAGCAATATCCGCACTTAGCTAAAGTTAATCAGGTTGCTTGTCGTGCCGATATTTTATGGCAAGAAGTTGAAAAATTAAATGAAATTGCGATAATATCTGAAATTCGTCAAATTCAAATCTCTACAGATATTGATAAAAAAATTAACGATATTTTGGTTGATCCAAATAAATTATATCATAATAATGCTTATAACTTAGAGTTAAACAATTCTATTTTGCAATCATCGGTTATTTTAAATAAATTAATAAAATAATTCACCATGTCTAACCAAATACTTTCGATTTTACAAAACCTCATACAGGTGCCAGATTTAGCAAGTAAAAGCTGGGTGTATAGTCAATACGATTCGCAAGTGCAAAACAACACAATTGGGGTTAATGGCGATGCTTCTTTGGTTAGAATTCCTAATAGCAAAAAAGCAATAGCAATGAGCACAGATTGCACTCCACGATATGTTGAGGCAAATCCTTATCTTGGGGCAATTCAGGCCGTTGCCGAAACCTACCGCAACATTTCGGCAACTGGGGCAAAACCTCTTGCCATCACCAATTGTCTTAATTTTGGCAACCCGCAAAAACCAGAAATTATGGGGCAAATTGTTAAAGCCATACAAGGCATAACCACGGCATGCAAAGAGCTTGACTATCCTGTTGTTTCTGGTAATGTTTCGCTTTATAACGAAACAAACGGCAAGGCTATTCAGCCAACTCCTGCAATTGGCGGCGTTGGTTTGCTTACTGATTATACTTTACATTGTTATGCCAAATTTTCGCAAGAAAACCATCTAATCTATGTTTTGGGCGATAATAAAGGTCATATTGATTGTTCTTTATATCAAAGAGAAATTTTAAAACAAACAGGCAAAAATCCACCAGAAGTAGATTTAGCAAGTGAAAAAAAACATAGTGCATTTATACGAAATCTTATTGCCGATAGCTTGCTTAGCTCTTGTCACGATATTTCTTGCGGTGGTTTGTTGGTTGCTTTATTCGAAATGTGTTCTTTATCGCTTGGTTGTCAACTAAATTTTGATAGTATTTTAGGTGATCATAATGTAGAAAATATTTTATTTGGCGAAGATCAATCCCGCTATATTTTTACCTGCTCCCCTAAATTAGAATCGTTAATTTTAGAACAAGCAAAACAACAAAATATTAATTTAGCCTTAGTAGGCAAGGTTATTGCAGATAACTTTGTTTATTACAATCAAACTGTAAGCATTAAACAATTACAGCACTTTAATCAGCAAGTTTTTCCTAGTTATTTTATATAAATTGCATTACGGAAGTGAAAATATATTATTATTATGCAACATAAATCCTTTGGTTATACAGCATTAGCATTAAGTTTTTTAGAAAAACTTCTTGGCACTAGGTTTAAGTTGCATAATTTAGATAAAGTGCCAAAAGATCAGCCAGTGATGTTTGTGGCTAATCATTTTACTAGAAGTGAAACTTTTTTTTTACCGTATTTGCTTTATAAATATACTAACAGAAAAGTAAAATGCTTGACAGATTCTAAAATATTTGTTGGTAATTTTGGTAAATTGCTCAATTCTATTGGGGCTGTTTCTGTTAAAGATCCTAACCGTGACACAATTATTGTTGATGATCTAGTAAATAATTACTCTGACTGGATGATTTATCCAGAAGGCAGTATGATTAAAAGTAAAGAAATCAAAAATGATGGTGCCTTTATTAATTACACACCTCATCGTGTTGGCCCGGTAAGAACTGGTTCGGCAGTTTTGGCTTTAAAATCACAATTGGTGAGAGCCGATATTATCGAAAGCCATTATCGACAAAATGTCAATATAAATTTACATTCTTCTTACAAAGATCGCTATAACCCCTATTTAGAGCGATACACTACCTATATTGTTCCGGTTAACATTACTTATTATCCAATTAGACCAGGTGTTAATAAAATACAAAAATTAATAACTCGTTTGTTAAAAGATATTCCTAGTCAAATTCTAGAAGAGCTCGAAATAGAAGGAAATATTTTATTAAATTCCGAAATAAATGTGAGTTTTGGCGAACCTATCAATTTACAAGAATACATCAAAAACACTAGAGATTTAGTACAGCAAATACCGATTATTAAAGGTGAAACTAAAAATAATTTTGTTATTCGTTATTTACGAAATAAGCTCACCTACGAGTTTATGCAAAAAATTTATTTCGATATTCAAATTAATTTTGATCACATTTTTATCAATATTTTACATTATTATCCAGAAAAAAAGCTTAACAAACAGCATTTTAAAAGAATTATCTATTACACTGCTAATTTACTTAGAAAAACACATAAATATCGTCTGCATAATAGTTTATCTGAAGAAAATTTAATGCAAATGTTTTTAGATGAACCAAATCAGGCTTTAGACGGTGTTTTTAATTTGGCTATTAAGCAAAATGTTTTTGCTTGCGAGGGTGAGTTTTTAATTATTAACAAAGATTATTTTAGCAAAACAACCGATTTTCATCAAATAAGACTCGAAAACACTTTGCAAGTAATTGCCAACGAACTTGCTTTGGTTGATAATGTTAATAATATTATCAAAAAAGTTGTTAAAATGCCCGTTGAAGAGTTGGTTTATTTGGTTTATCAGCAATTATATTTGCATGACAAAGAAACTTTTTTGCATCGGCACCAAACTTTTTTTGATAAAAATTTTACCAAGCCACAAAATATCGGCGCACCATATTTGCTAGAAGATAATCTGCATAATAATTGTGTTTTTTCTGAACTTGGCATTATTTTAGTGCACGGCTACAAATCCTCTCCTGCACAAACTCTAGAAATGGCTAATTTTTTTAACGATAAAAGTATACCAATTTATGGAGTGCGATTAAGTGGTCATGGCACTTCTCCTCTTGATTTAAAAAACACTTCTTGGCAAGAGTGGTTGATGAGTTTGCAAAGAGCTTATGCCACTTTGTCGCAATTTTGTGAAAAAATTGTCATTGTGGGTTTTTCTACTGGTGGCTTACTTACTTTGATAAAAGCTTCTCAGGTTAACAAAAACAATAAACTAAACGGTATTGTTTCTATAAATTCGGCTTTAAAATTAAAAGATATTAGAGCAAAAATGGTGCCTGGCATTAATTTATGGAACGAACTTCTAGAAAAATTAGATATCAACAAAGGTAAATTCGAATTTATTGACGACAAGCCAGAAACCCCAGAATTTAATTATTCTCGACATTATCTTTCTTCGGTTGTTGAATTAGAAAAACTAATGAAACATTGTCGAGAAAATTTGTCAAAAATAAATATTCCAACTTTAGTTATTCAAGCAAAACAAGATCCGGTGGTTAACCCAATTAGTGGCAATATAGTTTTTAACCACATTTCTTCTGAAAAAAAATTTTTATTTATTCCAGATTTACATCATCATACCATTATTACTGGCTGGGGCAAAGAAGCTATTTTTACAGAAATAAATGATTTTATTAAAAAAATTTAAGTGAATATGCGCCCTATTTTTCGTTTTATTATTTATGGTTGTTTATTTTTGTTAATTGGTAATTTTTGTTTAGCAAATTATAATAGATTTTGTCTTGATAGACAAAGTAATCAATTGCAATGTAGCCCGATTTTTCCTAGTTTTTATTTGCAACAAATTTTTAATAATTCTTTTGATACTGAGGTTGAGGTTGAATTTAAAGCATCTTCACAACAAAAAGATGTGCAGTTTTTTGCAGGAAGAGAAAAATTTATTGCCAAAACCAACACTGTTTATTTGCAAGATTTTTATATAATTAACAATTCGAACGAAAAAATTACATTTAGACCAAATTTTTTCACACTGCCAGAAAAATATAAAAACGATATCATTGCTTATCGTTGTTTGTGTAGCAATAAATATACTTTGCAACCCAAAGAAACAAGAATTATTAAAATGGCATATCAAGTTGCAAACAACAAAAACTCTAACCCAGAAAAAAAATATCAACTACAATATAATATTCCATTTTCTCAATAATTGGCATTAGCGAAGTTCGTTTAGTGCAGAAAATTCAGATCGAATGCGGGGCAAATTCCCCTTCATTAGTGCAGGGAATTATTTAGATCGAAGTGTTGTTTTAATTAGTGGAAATGGTATTATACCAATTCCCATATTTATATAGCTTATAAGAAAATATTTTTAATTTTAAATTTAGTTTTAAAACCGAAGGTTTATCTAGATAAATCAAGGTTTTTAACTAAAGATTAAAATTACTAAAATATGAAGTTATAAGTTATATAAATATGGGAATTGGTATTAATCAACTTCAACCACACAAGAGCCACCCTGCCCACCGCCAACACATAAACTGGCAAGACCTCTATTTTTACCTCTTCTTTTTAGTTCTCTCAATAAATGCACCAAAATTCTGGCACCCGACATACCAACGGGGTGCCCCAAAGCAATGGCTCCGCCGTTGACATTGAGAATTGCTGGATCAATTTCGCCCAAAGCAGAATTTAAATTGAGTTGTTCTTGGCAAAAGTTGGCAGAAGCAAAAGCTTTGAGACAGCCCAAAACTTGAGCAGAAAATGCCTCGTTAATTTCGATTAAATCGAAATCTTTTAAGGATAAGCCAGTTTTATCAAAAAGTTTTTTGGTAGAAAATACCGGACCAAGGCCCATTTTGCTAGGGTCAAGACCAGCATATGCGAAATCGGTAATGTAGCCCAATATTTCACAATCATATTGTTTGGCAAACTCTTTGGCTTGGTCTTCTAAAGCAAGCAAGGCAAAGCAAGCTCCGTCGGTGATTTGCGAAGAGTTGCCCACAGTTACGGTGCCTGTATTTTTTTCGAAATATGGTTTAAGTTTGGCTAAATCGGCTAATTTTTGGTTAAATCGCACCCCTTCGTCTTGATTGATGAGTTGTGGATTTTGTTCGTTTAGATTAAAAATCGCAATAATTTCTTGGCTAAAAATGTTGTTTTCGATAGCTTTTTGAGCTTTTTGATGCGATTGCAAGGCAAATTCGTCTTGTTCGTTGCGGTTGATTGCAAAATCTCGAGCTATATTTTCGGCTGTGCAACCCATAATTAAGCCAGATAGCGGGTCGGTAAGCCCTTGCATTAGCCCGATTATTGGTTGCAAGAAGGCAGGTTTAAATTTTAGTAGTGTTTTGAATTTATCGAAAGCGGTTTTGCTTTTGGCTAAATCGGCAAAAAAATTGGTGAACTTTTTGTTGTAAAGCAACGGAATGTTGCTCATAGATTCAACCCCGCCAGCTAAAATAAGGTTGGCATCGTGGTTTTTTAGACGATAAATAGCCGAAGTAAAAGCTTCTAGACCAGAAGCACAATTACGATGCACGGTAAAAGCAGGAACATGTTGGGGAACCCCAGCTTGCGAGGCGATTATTTTAGCGATGTTGGCCGCTTCTGCTGGTTGCGAAACATTTCCGATGATGACTTCGTCAATTAAACTGCTTGGTAAATTAGATTTGGCAATTACTTCTTTGGCAAGGCAAGAGCCCAAATGCTGGGCAGATAAATTTTGTAAAACTCCGCCAGCTTTGCCCATGGCAGAGCGATAACCGGCGATAACTGCAATTCTTTGTTTCATAGTGTGTTTTGATTTTTTACACCATTTCCACTAATTAAAACCACATTGTAACGAAAGCTTTTTAACCAAAAAGATGAAGTTATAATGTGAAAAACCATAAGATTATTTTAATTAGTGGAAATGGTATTATAATATGATTGATGAAATTATTATCAATTCTTTTATTTTTTTTTACAAGAAAATAATTGCAAACATAAAAAAATGTTTTAAAATATTATGCATAGCTATGTTATGCTATAATTTTTTTTTGGTTGTTTAGCACTATTATTTTGTTAAGCAACTATAATGTTTATTAACAATTTCATCTGTTGTGTTTATAAGCACTTCGGAATTCTCTATTTAAATTATGTCTACTACTAACAATCATAACCAAGTTGAGCCACTTTTTTTACAAGAAGATTTTATAAAACTGTTTCACGAATACGAAAACGACTCTCAACAATTAAAAGAAGGCACCATTATCAAAGGTGTTATTGTTGCAATCAACGAAAAAACTGTGGCGGTTGATATTGGGGCAAAATCTGTTGGTTTTGTTGATATTGCCGAATTCAAAAGAGATGGCGAAATAGAGCAGGGTGATGTTGTTGATGTTTTGTTAGAAAGGCTTGAAAATAAAAAAGGCGAACTTATTATTAGCCGTGAAAATGCAAGAAGATTAAGTAACTGGAACTTTTTAAAACAGTGTCTAGAAGACAAAACTATCATCGAAGGCAAAGTAATTGGCAGAGTAAAAGGTGGTTATGCTGTTGATATTAATGGCATTATTTGCTTTTTGCCAAGAAGTCAAGTTGATACTGTTTTGCTTACCGACGATAGTTTTTTAATCAATAAAATAGAAAAACTATTGGTTTTAAAAATCGATGAAATTCGTGGTAATATTGTGGTTTCAAGAAGAGCAGTTCTTGAAAGTCAAAGAAATCTCGAAAAAGATAAAGTTCTTTCTACAATCAAAGTGGGCGATGTTATTGACGGTATCATTAAAAACATCACCGATTACGGTGCCTTTATTGATTTTGGTAGTTTTGATGGTTTGTTGCATCTTACCGATATCTCTTGGTGTCGCATTAAACACCCTTCTGAGTTGCTAAAAGTTGGTCAAGAAATAAAAGTGCAAGTAATTAAATACGACGAAGCCACTAAACGAGTTTCTCTTGGTATGAAACAATTACAGCAAAATCCTTGGGAATCTATTTTACAAAGATATCCAGTTGGCGCCACTTTAAAAGGCAAAGTAACTAACCTTACCAACTACGGTGCTTTCGTAGAAATAGAGCAAGGCATTGAAGGTTTGGTGCATGTTTCTGAAATGAGCTGGTTAAAAAATTCTAATAATCCAAACAAATTTATCGTTGCTGGTCAAGAAGTTGAGGTGATGGTTCTTGATATTAATCCACAAAACCACCGCATTTCTCTTGGTATGAAACAATGCGAACAAAACCCTTGGCAACAATTTGCCGACAAAAATAAAGTTGGTGATGTTGTTGAAGGTGTAGTGAAAAACTTTACCGAATTTGGTTTATTTATTGGTTTTGAAAGCGGTGTTGATGGTTTAGTTCATGCTTCTGATGTTTCTGTTAATGGCATCAACGAAGAAGTGCAAAAAAAATATAAATCAGGTGAAAAAATTAAAGTAATGGTATTGGGTAGCAACCACGAAAAAGAAAGAATTTCTTTGGGTATTCGCCAACTTGAAAATCAAAATTTCTTATCAGAAATCTCAAAAATCAACGAAGGTTCTGTGGTTTCTGCTGTTATTCTTGCTATCAAAAAAGATTTCTTAGAAGTTGAGCTTGATTCTGGTTTAAAAGGCATTATCAAACGTTTAGATATTTCTAATAATAAACAAAATCAAAGAACCGAAACCTTTGAAACTGGTGATCGCATCGAAGCAAAAGTAGTTTTATTCAATAAAATTACTGGCAAAATGTTGCTGTCAATTAAAGAATTAGAAAGCCAAGAACAAGAAAATCATTTTTACTCTGAAGGAAAAAGTGGTTCTACATTAGGCAGTATTGCTGGTAATGTTTTTGAATCTTTAAAAGATAATAACTAAAATCAATGCAAAACAATTTGGTCGCCTTAATTTATCTAAAAAATAAAGTTCACAAATTAAAAAATGTAGTTTGGTTACTTTCGTTTCTTTGTGTTTTTTTGTTGTTTAGATCAATATTTTTTGATGGTAATGTTGCCATTGAAGGCGACCATATTGCTTCAATTAAAATTGAAGGTGCTATTTTTGAAGATGACTACCGTAGCAAAATATTAAGAGAAATATCTATTAACAACAATGTTAAAGCTGTTGTTGCTACCATAAACAGCCCTGGTGGTGGTATTGTGGGTAGCGAAATACTTTATAACGATTTAAAAGCCATTGCCAACAAAAAACCTTTGGTTATTTTAATTGAATCTGTTGGTGCTTCTGGTGCCTATATGGCAAGTATTGCCTCTGATTATATTGTTGCCTATAATGGTTCTCTTACCGGTTCAATTGGTGTGTTGATGGAATCTTATGAAATTACCAATTTAGCCAATAAACTTGGCATTACTTTTAACCACTATAAATCTTCTCCGCTCAAAGGTAGCCCATCTTTGTTTGAAAAATCTACCTCACAAGTCAATAGTGTTATCTCTGATTCTATCTCTGATTCCCATCAATTTTTTTGCAATCTGGTAAAACAAAGAAGGGGTAAAAAAATTACCACCAATGTTTGTGATGGCAGGGTTTTTACAGGTAGACAAGCTTTAAAAGCTGGTTTAATAGATAGTGTTGGCGGTAAAGAAGAGGTGGCAAAATTTTTATTTAGTAAGAAAATTGATATTGTTAAAATGCCAATCAAAGAAGTTGAAATAATTAAGCAAGAACACAATTTTATTAAAAGCTTTATCAATCAAATACCGTTTTTACAAAAATTTAATGCTACCAGCAATAAACCGCAAATTATGGCAGATTTACCTTTTTCAACAATAAAATAATATCAAATTTGTTAAAATAATGTCTGAAAACAAACTTTTGCCAGTCCACAAAAGATTTAATCTTAATTTTAGTTACGGTGTTGGATCTCATCTTTTTAACCACCAAGGCCAATCTTATCTCGATTTTGGTGCAGGAATTGCTGTAAATGCCTTGGGCCATTGCCATCCTAATTTGGTTTCAGCCATCACCAAGCAAGCTCAAAAACTGTGGCATGTTTCCAATATTTATAGCACCAATCAACTAAACGATTATGCTAATAAATTGGTTAATGCTAGTGCTTTTGCCGATAATGTATTTTTTTGCAATTCTGGAGCAGAAAGCATAGAATGTGCAATCAAAATGACCAGAAGGCATTTCTATGTCAAAAATTCTCCGCGATATCGTATTATTACTTTTTCTGGTGCCTTTCATGGTCGAACTATTGCCACGATTTCTGCTGCCTCTAAACCAAAATATTTAGAAGGTTTTGCTCCTGCTTTGCCTGGTTTTGATAATGTGCCATTTAACGATATTGAAGCAGTAAAAACTGCCATTTCAAACGAAACTGCTGGCATTTTAATTGAGCCAATTCAAGGTGAAGAAGGAATTAGGGTTGCCTCACTATCTTTTTTGCAACAACTTCGCAAATTATGCGATGAACACCAAATTTTATTAATCTTTGACGAAGTGCAGTGCGGTATGGGTAGAACTGGTTATTTATTTGCCTCCAATTATTTTGCTGTAAAGCCCGATATTATTTCTACTGCCAAGGGAATTGGCGGTGGCTTTCCTTTGGGTGCTTGTTTGGCAACTAAAAATGCCTCTTTAGGCATGACTTATGGTGTGCACGGCACAACTTATGGCGGTAATCCTTTGGCTATGGCGGTGGCAAATGCTTTGCTTGACACGATTTCGGCCGATGGTTTTTTTCAGCAAGTAAGGCAAATGTCAAAAGAATTGCAAGCTTTATTGTTTTCTTTGCAACAAAAATATCCTAAAATTATTGCCGAAATAAGAGGTGTTGGCTTAATGCTTGGTTTAAAAATAGCTCCTCTCTTAGAAAATACTTTGGTGGTAGAAAAATTTATTGAACATCATCTTTTAACAATTCCTGCAGGAGAAAATGTTATTAGAATTTTACCACCCCTAATTATTAATCGTTGCAACCTAGAAGAATTCTATCACAAAGCAGATTCTGCTCTTAATGAAATTACTTTAATTAATAATGTGTAAAATATTTTGCATTTTAAATTATTGCTAACATAATTAGTGATGCAATAGTCCTATAATTTTTTTTAGTATAATTTTATCTGTTTTCATGAGATCAAAACCAAAAAACATAGAAGAAGAAAAAATAAAAAAAACCACCACTACTATAGAAGAAGATGATATAGAAGTAACCGAAGGTGGTCCTTCTATTGTTTCTGCTAATCGCAATAAAATTATGGCTGGAGCTGCTGTTGCGGTTTTGGTAATTTTATTGTATTTATTTTTAAGTGGAGAAAACACTCAAAAAACACCCGCTCCAGTTACGACCGAATCTGCTTCAACCAATCAAACAGCAGAGCAACAAATAAACAAGCCAGAGCCAACACAAGTGGCACCAAGTGAAACTGGTAAATCACCTTTTGAATTTCAAGAAATAGACAAAAAAGAAAAAGAAGAAAATCTCGATTCTGTGGCAAAACAAGCCAAGCCAGAAATACCCGATTTGCCAGAATTGCCAAAAGAGGCGGTAAATAGCGAAATTAATCAAGTTGCCAACACCAATGAGTTGCCAAAAAATCTTGCTCCAACTGTTTCGCAAGAAGCTGTTAACAAATCGCAATCAATGCTAGAATTAGAAAAAAAAATACAAGAACAAGAGGCTAAAATTAAAGAAAAAGAGCAAAAAATACAAGAACTAGAAATAAAAAAAGAAATTGAAAAAATAGAAGAAGAAGAAAAAAAAGAGCTTGCCATACCTGCACGATATGCCCCAATTGTTATTTTGGGTGGCGGGGGAGGTGGCCCAGATAATGGTGTTGGTTACGATAAAAACATTATTAGTATCAATAAAGATCCATTATCGCAGTTAAAAAAATCAGAAACTCCAATAGAGGCAACTATTATCGAAGATCTTACTCACACCATCGCTCAAGGCAAAATTATTGCGGCTGTCTTAGAAACTGCTATCAGCACAGAATTGCCAGGTGGGGTGAGAGCCATTGTAAGTAGAGATATTTTTGGCGAGGCTGGTAAAGAAATTTTAATTCCAAGAGGCTCGCGACTATATGGAACTTATTCTACAGAAATAAAATTTAACCAAGCTAGAGTTAAAATTAACTGGACTAATTTATTGCGACCAGATGGGGTAAAATTAGCAGTAACTTTGCAAGCAGGCGACGAATTTGGTAGGGCGGGTGTTGTTGGTGAGGTTGATAGAAGATATTCAGCAGTGGTTGCCAACACTGTTCTTACCAGTGCTTTTGCTTTAGGAACCTCTATGGGTATGCAAAAATTGTTTGGCGGAGGCGGGGCAGGCACTACTACTGTAACTAACCTTACCTCGGGCACATCTTCGACAACTTCGGGGGCTTATAGCCAAATTGCTTTTGAAGTAACCAAAAATATTTTAGATATTATGAAGGGCATAGTTGATCAAGCAATCGATACCAAACCAGTTATTAGGTTGGCACAAGGAACCAAAATAACCATTATGGTTACTTCCGATCTAAGATTACCTGCAATGAAAAAACGATAAATTATTTATTATACCATTTTAACTTAAATTTCATTAATCTTTATTTACGATTTTAATATATGAAAAATCTGCTTATCAAAATAATTTGCTTACTTTTTTTAACATCTTGCTGTTGTCAAGAAAAAACAAAGTTTTATAGCAAAAAATGTTTGCCAAATAACCTGCAAAATGACAATAAAAACAATAATTGCTTGTTGTTTTATAAAAATTATGAGTTGCCACAATATCAAGTGCAAAAAACAATTGATGAAACAATAGAAATTCGTCATTATCAAGCCAGAATAGTTGCTGAGGTTGTTGTTGCTGGCACTCAAAAACAAGCAGTTAAAAAAGGTTTTAGAGCTCTAGCAAGTTATATTTTTGGCAACAATATTGCTATGACCAGCCCAGTGAATCAAACCCTTCAACAAGAAAATCAATGGCTTATTCAGTTTGGTATGCCTCACTATTTTACTCTTGATACTTTGCCTAAGCCAAAAAATCCTAATATTAACCTACACATTATTTCGCAACAAAAAGCGGTGGCAATAATTTTTTCTGGCGTTTGGTCTGATGAAAAATTTGCCTTTCATTTGCAAAAATTAAAAAAATATTTGACAGAAAATAATTTGCAAACCATAGCAGAGCCAAGTTTTGCTTATTACGACGATCCATTTACTTTTCCTTGGAATAGAAAAAATGAAATAATTTGGCAAATTCAAGAAAAATAAAAAAAAGTGAAAAAAACACTTTTAAAATAAAAAAAACTGTTTTATAATTTTGCTACTTTTTATTTTTTATTTATGGGTGATTAGCTCAGTTGGTAGAGCATCTCCCTTACAAGGAGAGGGTCGGCAGTTCGAGCCTGTCATCACCCACCATATTGCAATTAAAAAAATATAAGTGAAATTTTTTAGGTAAAATTTTAAAAAATTTGCTTAAAAATCTACATTAAAAAACATTGTTTTTGTTTGGGGGTGTAGCTCAGTTGGTTAGAGCGCTTGCCTGTCACGCAAGAGGTCGCGGGTTCAAGTCCCGTCACTCCCGCCATTTTTGTTTTATCATTCCTTTTTTTTGCGGGTGTAGCTCAGTGGTAGAGTACAACCTTGCCAAGGTTGGTGTCGAGGGTTCGAGTCCCTTCACCCGCTCCATTTTATAAAAGTGCATATCGGCATAATTTTTAAATATGGTTTTTCACATTCTAACTTCGTCTTTTTGGTTAAAAACCTGTCGTTGCGATAGCACGACTAGTTATTTCGTGTCGTTGCGATAGCACGACTAGTTATTTCGTGTCGTTGCGATAGCACGACTAGTTATTTCGTGTCGTTGCGATAGCACGACTAGTTATTTCGTGTCGTTGCGATAGCACGACTGAATATAATATTTCGTTCTAAATTCCCCGCGCTAACGAAGTGATGGGGTAGTGTCGGCAAGTTCATATGGTAAGATCTTTTCAAATTAACATCTGCGATCGTCTCCCAACACCACCTTGGTCTTTTTTTGCTATCGCAAAAAAATCCACCCCTTCCACGGAATGAGGAATTTAGATCAAATGCGGTATTTATTTATGTAAATGTTATTATTTCTTTCCTTAACTCAGTTTTTCTTTGCGATAAAGCAATAAAATTCCTAAGGCGATAAAAATTAAATTAATGAGCCAAGTAGCAGAAAAAACCGAAATTAAGTTAGCCGAACCCAGTGATTTGGCTATATTGTCGATGATATAAATAAATAATCCAAATAAAATTCCTAAAAATATTTTTAAAATTACTTGGCGATTTCTGATATGATTAATGCCAAAGTAAGCAGAAATTAACACCATAGCTAAAAAATTAAAAGGCAAAGCTAAAGTGCCATAAAAATGCACCACAAACTTTCTGGCATCCAAGCCAACCGCTCTGATGTTTTTAATGGTTTTTGGCAAAGTAAATAAAGAAAAAAATTGCAATTTTGCGAAATTAGAAACGATTTGTTGTTGTAATAGATTATTATTGAGGTTGGTGGCAATTTTTAGTTGCTCTATTTTTTGATTAAATTCTGTTGCATTATTAACGATGCAGTTGCTTAAATATAGCCATTTTCCTTGTATTTTAGTGTATCGGCAATTAATTTTTTGATAAAAATTTTGCTGTTCATCAAAAAACCATAAACCAACATCGGCAAAAACATTGTTTGCCTTGTTATATTTGCCCAAACCAATAATGATGGTGTGATTTTTTTCTTTGAGATAGTTTTGCTTTAGCCATAAAATATTTGAGCCATAAGTAAAATCTAATTGCTGTACTTGACTATGTTGTTTTTCTAGTTTTAAAGCAAAATTATTGGCTTTTTCTATTGCATATTGTCCAAAAGTAATCCAAAAAATACCTAATAAAAAAGCGGTAATTAAAACTGATTGACAAATTTGCCATAAAGAATAACCGCTGTTGCCTATAATAGTGATTTCGCTATTTTTTGCTAAAGTATAAAATGTGGTAATGCAAGCAATTAAAACCAAAGAAGAAATGAGAGTAGATATTTGCCCTAAAATTGGCAAGAACGAGAAAAGTAAAATTAAATAATTACTTAGGTGATTATTGTCGTTTTTGTTGATATTTTCAAGTAAATTTATCAGAAAAAATAAGGTTGAAAAAGCCAAAAACACTTTAAAAAAATGCCATAAAAACTTTTGTGCTAAATAGTGTTTAATGATGTTTTTTGCCATTAGATAAAATAAAAATTGGAATGATAAGAAATATAAAGCAATTTAAATAATTGATAGAAATATAATTAGTGTTATTTTGTGCAATTGATTTGATGGTAAGATTTATTAAGAAAAAAACCAGAGAAAAAATTATGGTGTAGAGGGTTTGTTTAGTATTTTTACTTCTTATAGAATAATTTTTTAGCAAAAAAACAGCAGATACTAGGCTAAAAACGAAAGGAGTAATCGGAAAAATAAGCCTTTGATGCACTTCGGCATTGAGTTTGTCGAGATATTCTTGAGATAAATTATATTCTGGATATAAAAGTTCGTGAAAATATCTTTCGTTTGGCTTTAAAGTTATGGTATTTTCTTTAGCATCTTCTTCTTCATTTAAATTGAATAAATATTGTTGAAAATATAAAACTTCTGTTTTTTTGTTATTATAATTGAATTTTTGCAATGTGCCGTTGTTTAAAATGAGGCTTAAAGAGTTGTCTTCAGCATTGATTTTGGCATCTTGCGCAGTGATGGTGAGTGCATAATTTGCTTTGCTTTGATCGTAGATAAATAGCCCAAATAAGTTATCTTTTTCTCGTTTTTTTACATAAATTGTGGTATTTTTGATATGTTCAAAAACTCCAGATTGTAAAGAAATATTGTTGTAGTTTTCTTTTAAATTGTTTCTAAATAATTTTAGTTGCCTGTTGGTATAGGGCATAAAATAAAAAGCGATGCTATAAGAAATTAAAGAAATAAAAAGACCCAATAAAATAATTGGTTTTGCTAAATTAAAATTAGAAACCGAACAAGATTTTAAAACGGTAATCTCGGAGTTTTGTTGTAGGGTATTGATTGTTAAGATATTGGCAACTAGCAAAGAAAATGGCAAAATATATGATAAAATCCAAGGAACAATTAAAATAAATAATTGTAAAAATTGTTTTATAGAAATGCCGTTTTCGGTGATTAAATTAAGAAAAGAAACGGCTTTGCTAAACCAAACTAAACAAATTAAAATTGTTAGAATCAGCAAAAAATATTGTAAATTTTGTCTCAGAAGATATTTTTGATAAATCATATTTGATGATGTTTCTTAGGAAAATTACCATTTTTTACCGCAGAAGAAAAATTTTTTACCGCAATATCTATCTGGGATGATAAATCGGCAAATTTTTCGACAAAAAGTGGAGTAAATTCGGTGTTAAGGCCAAGTAAATCGTCGATTACTAAAATTTGCCCATCGCAATTTATGGAAGCACCAATGCCAATGGTTGGTATGGAAAGTGCTTTTGTGATGTTTTCTGCTAAAATTGCTGGAACAGCTTCAATAACAATGCTAAAAGCCCCGGCTTGCTCTAATTTTAGGGCTGTTTGATAGATTTCTTGAGCTTCTTTTAATTCTTTGCCGTGGTAGCGATATTTGCCTATTTTTCGTACTTGTTGTGGCAATAAACCAATGTGAGCCATTATTGGTAGATTATTTTGATGTAGAAATGCAACAGTTTCTATGGTGCTAAGATTGGTTTCTAGTTTGATTGCATCGCAACCAGTTTCTTGTAAAACTTTTTTCGCCGAAATAAGGGCCTGTTCTTTAGAATTTTCGTAAGATCCGAAAGGCAAATCAACCACCACCATAGCTGATTTGCAAGCTTTTACCACTGCTTTACCGTGGTTTATCATCATCTCTAAAGTTGCATCAAGAGTGTCTTTTGCCCCATAAATAGTCATGGATACAGAATCGCCAACCAAAATAATATCGCAATGTTTGTCGAGTATTTTTGCCACCGAATAAGTATAGGCAGTAAGGCAAACCAGTTTTTCTTGTTGTTGTTTTTTAGATAGCAATTCGTTGATTTTATTCATAAAATTAAGGTTTTGTTTCTTCAAGAATAACTGATTTTTCTGTAGAATTTAAAATATCAATTCTGTTTTGTTGTTGCTGTTTTTCTGTAAATTGTTGATTAAATTTTGTTTCTAAAATTTCTTTACTAATTTTTTCAAGACCAAGATATTGGCGAACCTGATTTAGATTGCTGATATAGCTAAAATCGTTGATTTTGCCAGCAATATTGGTGATGATGTTGATGGGCATATTTTTTTGATTGTTATCGATGAGAAAAATGCTATTTAACGAGCCATTAATAGTGCCTTTATTGGTATTAATTTTGCCAGAAAAAACCGAATTTAACCCAGTTTCTTGTAATTTAAAAGAAAAATTACCAGTATTTCCATCGATAATAGAAATAAAGCCAGAAGCTTGTTTATATTTGGTGATGGCTTGTTGATTTTCTAAGATTTGTTCTGGATTTTTTAGGGTGCTTTTTTTGTTGACCATGGTGTTGATAAGATCGCTTAAACCATAACCAGCAATTTGTGGAGAGTTGCTGTTGATAGCAATTTGTAGGGCGGTATTTTGAAAAACTTCTTGTTTCTTGCTGGCAACACTAATGATGTTTCCTTCGATATTTGTGATGCCAGAAATATTGTTGATTTGAAAATAGTGTTTAGTGATAGAATCAAGATAGCAAGATTTGCAAGAAAAAGTTCCTGAAATTATTTTGTTTAATTTCATATTAATATCGCCTTTAAATTCAAAATTACCTTGATGTAAATTGCTGGTGAGATTGGTAAAAATAATTTGCCCGTCTTGCATAGTGGCGGTTGCCTTGAGATTGCTTAGTTTATCTTGATAGAATTGTAGATTATTAAGATTGATATTGAGTTGCCCATTAAAACCCTCTAATGAAGCTAGTTTATAAAAATTATCAACAAAATCGTAGTTAAGATTTTTTGTATTATCTTTATTGGCGGTGCTGTTGATAGACATTTTTTCGCCCGATATTTTTAGATCAATAGTTGGTTTGTCTTTAGCTAAATTGAGGGCCAATTCGGCATTAAAATTGTTTTCGTCGTTATTAAATTGAGAATTGTTTAGTTGTAAAAAGCCTTTTTTAAATGAAAAATCAAAAGATTGGTTGTTGAATTTTTGGTTGCGATAAATTAGTTCATCGAATTTGAGTTTGATGTTGTAATCGCCAGAAATTTTGTTGAGCCACAAAGTTTTATCAAACATTTTGCCAAAATTAAAGTAAGAATTGTCTTTTGATAAAGAAATATATTTAGAAAGATCGAATTTGGAAAAATTGATTTGAGCTTTAAAAACTCTGTTTTTATCGAAACCTATTGCCTTGATATTGCTATAAATTTCGGATTCGCCATTATTTAAAACAAGATAGAATCGATTGAGTATTTTATAGCTTGGAGTAAAAATAACATCGGAGTTAAATTTGTAAGATAAGTTATCGTTAATGTTGATATTTGGAAAATTTAACTGAATATTTTTGAGACCTTTATCGATTGAACTGCCGTTGCCACTCATTTTGCCAATAAATTTAGGATAAGATTCTGTGTTATCAACAATTCCTGCGATATAAAAATTGTTATCGTCAATATTAAATTTGATAGGCGAAATAATAGCATTGCCACTAGAAGCCAAGCTATAAAACTCGAAATCTTTGATGGTTGATTCGTAAAATTTAATATTTTTTACTTGAATTTCGGTGATAATATCAAATTTATTGCTTTTTTTGATATAATTGTTGAGTAAACTTTCTTTGTTTTCTAGATTGATAATATTTTTGTTTTCGCTTAACAAAATAATATCTTCGTTATCTTCTAAACCAATGATCGGAGCTTGGTTATTAAAGGTTTCTTCGGTGATTTTTTCTTCACTTTCTTCTTTTGGTAATAAAAATTCGTTAAGATCAAGATCGTTTAAGTTAATTTTGATATCTAGAAATGAGATTTTTTTATCGATGCCAATATTGATTTCGGCATTACCAGAGGCAGATAAAGAATCTATTTTAATATTTTTGGCAACAATTTCACTGCCGTCATTTTCGAGTGTGGTGTTTAGTTTAATTGATTTGATATTATTTTTTAAGTTAGGAGCCAAAATATCGTGATTGCCAAAAAGTAGTTGATAAAAGTTTTTAAAATTAACTATTTCGGCGGTTAAATTACCTTGAAATTTGCCTAATAATTTATTGAATAAAGGCTGATTATCGTTTTTTTCGAGAAAATTACCATCAACCGCTAAATTAAAAGCATCGGAATTGATTTTGAGGTAGGAATTTTTTTTAGGATTAAACAAAAATAATAAATCGAGATTATAAGTTGTGTTATTATTGTTTAGATTGCCGTAAAGTTCGATTTTTTTTTGAGAAAGATGAAAATTAAAATTAATATTTTCTAAATCTTGTTGCACTCCAAATTTGTTATATTGTAAAAAGTGAATATCAATAAATTCGATATTGTTAAGTTTTAAATTACCAGCATCAATTTTATCGATATTAAACAATTTAGCAGTGAAAGCCTTTTTATTGGCGGTTGGTAAGGCAATATTGACAAATTCTTGGCTGATTTTTTTTAATTCGGTGTTTTCAATGCTAAGCGAATGATGATTGCTTTCTAATAGGGCATTTTCTAGGGTGATTTTTTTGATTTTATGTTTACTAAAAAAATAGTCAACCCCAAAAGAAATAGTGATTTTTTTGGCATATAAATTGTAAATATTGTCTGAATAGCGATAGTTTTCGATAAAAACATCGGATAAAATAATTTTTGGAGTAGGGATAATTTGTGCTTTCACACCGCCTTTAACAACAAAATTGGCATTAATTATTTGTGAAGTGTGAGTGCTGATTTTATTTTGTAGGTAAGTGTTATCAAAAAATAAAGAAGAAATAAACAGCAAAAAAACAACAAGCAACAGCACTGCTAAGGCAATAAATATTTTTAGGTGCGGTATTTTTTTGCTAAAAATATTACTTGTTTTGAGTTTAGAAACAAGATTATTGATTTGTTGTTTTATTATCGAAATTACTTGATGATATTTCATTTATTTTTTTTAATTCTTCAATTAAATGTTGATGGTTGATATATTGCCTACTTTTGATATGCCAATTATAATAAAATATGGCGATTAAAAATAAAACCATAAAAATCAAAAAACTATGCAAAGAAATTTCTTGTTTTGGGCTAAGATCTTTATATTCGCCAATATTGACTAAAGTATGCTTTTTATTGTCGATATTGGGTCGAAAAGATAATTCTTGTATTTTTTGTTCAATTAATTTTTGTTCTAGTTTAAGTATTTTAGCATACGATAAAATAAAGCCAGGAATATAGATATTTTTAGAAATATTTTCGATATGATTGTTTTCTAAAAAATTAATATCAATAACTCTTACTTTAAGAATTTTGCTAATTTCATCGATATCTATTTTAGCTTCTATTCTTTTATTTTTCAATAAAGAGCCTAAAGTTTCTTCGATATAGGTTATATCAAGCTCTTCGGTGCTTTTTTTTTCGAGATTTTTTTTAAAAAAATTAATAAACATTGTTTAAAACTTTTATTAAATTATCGGTGGCTTCAATTTTTGCTAATTTTGAGCTATTTTCAGACATTTTATATAAAATTTCTGGTTTTTCTAGTAAATTTCTTAAAATTTGGCTAATATTGTTGATGTTAAATTCTTTTTCTTCTAGCACAATTGCCCCGCCATTTTTAGCGATATAGTGAGCATTTTTTTGCTGATGATGATCGGCAGAATTGGCAAATGGCACTAAAATCATAGGTTTTTTGCTGGCACAAAACTCAAAAATAGAAGATGCCCCCGCTCTGGCAATAACGAGATGAGATTGCTTTAAAATTGTTGGTATATCTTCAAAAAAACTATCAACAACCACATTAACATTAAAATTTTTATAGCTTTCAAAAGTAGATTCGACCAGTTCTTTTCTGCATTGTTGCACTATTTTCAGATTGTCTTTTAAATTGTCGGGCAAATTAAAAAAAGCTTGAGGCAAAACATCGCTAAAAACCTTTGCTCCGCCAGATCCGCCTAAAACTAATATTTGCCAAAATTCTTGCTCTTTACATTCTGATTCGTTTTCTGAGGTTTGGTAAAAATCGGAATTTAAAATTAAATCATAGCCAAAGCGGTTATAAGAAATTTGATTAGTTGGTTGAGAATTTGGAATTTCATAGGGTTGTTGCCATAACACAGAAATTTCATTTCGCACAGGGTTGCCGGTGTAAATTATTTTAGATTGATATTTGGGCTTGATGCCAGAAATATCAGGAAAAGAAATGGCGATTTTCGTGGCAAAAGGCGAAAATATGCGATTAACTTTGCCAAGATGGGCATTTTGTTCGTGCAGCACAATTTTTTTACCCAGCAAAACACTGGCTAGCAACATAGGAAAGCTGGCATAACCGCCAAAAGCAACAACTACATTTGGTTGTTTGATAAGCAAGAAAAATAATGATTGTAAAAAGCCCAAACAAATTTTGAGAGTGGCAAAAATTAAAGATCGGTAGTTTTTAACGATTTTTGAACTACTTAATAAGCAAAATTGAAAATTTTGTTGATTATCAAGATAATGTAAATAGTTTTTTACTTTACTATCGCCAAAAACTATTGTGTGGTTATTTTGTTTTATTAAAGCCTTAGCTAAACACATTGCAGGTAAAATGTGCCCGCCAGTTCCGCCAGTGGTGATGAAAATTTTTTTTAGCATTGAGATTATTCTTGTGTTTTTGGCGTTAAGTTGTCAAAATAAACTGTTATTATACCATTTTATAGTTTTAAAATGCAATTAAAACAATATAAAAAATCATATGCCTAACTTTTCTACCCTAAAACAATCGTTGCTTGCTTGTTCTATCAAAATGCAAAGCCATATGGAAAGCTTATTAGATGTCAATCAAAATAGTTCTGCCATACTAGAAGCTATGAGCTATTCGGCATTGGCATCTGGCAAAAGAATTAGGCCTTTTTTGTTGTTTGCTTCTGCTGATATTTTTGGAGTGCCGATTTCTAGCTGTTTAAATACTGCTTCGGCAATAGAATTTATACATGTTTATTCGTTAATTCACGACGATTTGCCAGCAATGGATAACGACGATTTTCGTCGAGGAAAATTATCTAACCACAAAAAATTTGGTGAAGCAACGGCAATTTTGGCAGGAGATGCTTTACTTACTTATGCTTTTGAAATTTTATCTTGCCCCAAAACCAGTCCAGATGCTCACATTCGTTGCGAACTTATCAAAATTATTGCCAAAGCTGCTGGTTTTTTGGGTATGGTGGGCGGTCAGATGCTTGATATACAAAGTAAAAACAACATTACTACCGAAGAAATCATTAACCTGCATCGACTAAAAACAGGAGAATTATTTATGGCTTCGGTAGAATGTGGGGCAATTATTGGCAGAGCCAACTTGCAAGAAAGACAAGCCGTTCGGCATTATGCCAAAGATTTGGGCATTGCCTTTCAGATTCAAGATGATATTTTAGATTATCTTGGCACCAATCTTGGCAAAACCAACCTCGATGAAACCGCTAAACACAAAGAAGAAACCAGTATTGTAAAAATCATCGGTCTTGATTCTGCAAAGCAACATTTGCAATTTTTAAAACAACAAGCCAACAATCATTTGCATATTTTTGGCAACAAAGCTTCGATTTTGTGCGACCTCACCAATTTTATTTTACAATAATGCAAATGTTGAATTAAGGTTGGATTTGTTGTCTTGGTGATTGTGCTGGTGTTGATGTTGGTGATGTTGTTGTTGAAGGGCCAGCACTTGTTGGTGCTTCTGATAACGTCTCTCCTCCTAATACAAAGTTATCTGCTGCTAATTCTGCCGCTAATCCTTCTGGAGCTAGTTGTGCTCCTAGTCTTGGTGCCGCCGGTGGTTCTTGTCTTCTTGCTCCTATTGATGATGCGCCAAATATTCCTAATAAACTTGGAGTTGGTACTTGTCTTCCTTCTAGAGCAGCAGCAGCTTTTCTACGACGAATAAGTAATAGTTGATCATCACCTGTTGGTTGATTATCCAATGTTGGTGCTGCTGCTGTTTCTGCTGTTGCCGCTGCTGCCGCCGCTGCTGCTGCTGTATTTAGTTGATCATCTTGAACAGCTGTTGCCGCTGCTGCTGCTGTATTTGGTTGATCATTTTGAACAGCTGTTGCCGCTGCTGCTGCTGTATTTGGTTGATCATTTTGAACAGCTGTTGGTGCTGCTGCTGCTGTTGCCGCTGCTGCTGCTGTATCTGGTCTGTTATTATCTTGCATATTATTGTAAAAATTGATTGAAAAAAAATATAGTATATAAAAATATGCTATTAATATAATATTTTATTTTACTTTTAATTATTAATCAATAGTTAAATATAATATTTTTCTTTCATAATCTAAAAATTTTTTAAGAAAAAAGCTGGTTAATATCAAGCCTTGTTGTAATTGCTTGTTGTCAAGAATATCGTTTTTATGCACTAAAAAATTGGGTAAAGCAAGTAGTTTATGGGCGAAATCTTTGCCTGCTTCATAACAAACCGCACTGCCAGATTTTGGCGAAACAAACACTAAATTTGTGGTTTTTTTGGTGGCAACACATTGGCTTAAATCAAGACCGTAGCCCATTTTTTCGAGAATTTTTAATTCAATTTTAATGTAATTGGCAATAGCATTTTTTTGATCGTCGTTAATTAATTGATTGGCAAAAGCAATAATTTCTGCAAATAAATGATAAAACACAATATTTTCGACAAGGCTGTGGTTTAGCAAGTCTAGCACAGATTGCATCAGGTTAAATTTTAATCTTTCTAACAAAAAATTTAGGCAATAACTTTTGATAAGTTCGCTATAAAAAAAACTTGCCAAGTTTTTTTCTGGTTGTTTATAATAAAAATCGGCGGTGATTAAATTGCCAATTTGATAGATATTTTGATTGTTTTTGCTATAAATATTTTTAACGAAACCGCTTCTTAAACCGTTGTTTTGTGAGAAAACTTTAACAATTGCCGAATCTTCGCCATAAGGCTTAATGTGTAAAATTAGGGCAGAATCGTTAAATTTCACAGTGTTGGCTGATAATTTTGGTAAGAAAAGTTGGATTATTTAAGTGTGGAGCATGACCGCAATTTAGCATTTGATAAAAATGTAAATTTGGTATTTTTTGTTGAAAATATTTTACTTGACCGATGTTGATGATGGCATCGTTTTCGCCATGAAAATAAATAGTGGTTGGCATATGGCTAAAATCAAGGTTAAAGCAAGAAAAACTATATAATTCGTTGAGCCAAGCAAGCCAGTTTTGTTGATTTTCTACAGAAACATTAAGATTTTTTAACATTTCTTTGCTATTTCTATCGTTTAACGAACTTAATACAGAAAATTGTTGCAGGGTTTCTAGGGGTTTTTGGGCAAAATTTTGGTAAAAATTTTGGGCGGTTTGAGGTGGCATACCAGATTGCACATTGACATTTTTAACCATTTGAAATGGCGGTGCCAACAACACTAAATATTTTGGTTGTAAAATTTGATCGGCAATTAATCGCAAAGCAATTTGCCCGCCCAAGCTCCAGCCAATTAAAATATGCGGTTGGTGGTGCAAAAAATGATGATTGACAACAAAATTTTGATAAGAATGAAAAGCCGAATAATTGATAGAAAATAAACGACAGTTTTTGTTATCAAATAAAGCTTCTAAAGCACTGTGTTGCTGAGCCCAACCGCTAAAGCAAAAGATATCATTTGGCATTGTAAAAATTAGCTATATTTTGCTAACCAAACTAGCAAAAATTTTTGTTAAAAATCAAAATCGCCGAATTTTTCTTTGAATTTAGAAACTTGAGCATCTTTGCTATTCACAACTTGTGAAGATTTATCTTGCCAAGCAGGATGATTTATTGGGCTAAGATCGAGGTGCAGAGTTTGATCTTCTTTGCCCCAAGTGGTAAGAATTTCAAAAGAAGTGCCATCGGTGTTTAAAACTTTTACTTTGTGTTGTTTTGGATTGATGCCTTCTAATGGAGCTTTTTGAGTTTTAGTGGTTGCTTTTGCTTGTTTGCCGGCTTGAGTAGACATAAAAAAATTAGTTTTATTTGTTGAAAAAATATTTCTTTACAAGAGAATATACAATGCTATCATTTTGGCATTTTGTCAAATATTTGTCAATAACTATTTTTAATGTTCTTTTTCTTTTTTAATCGCAAAAAACCAAAAATTTCTTATATTAATAATCAGCAACAACTTGCTGAAATATTGGTGATTTTAAAACAGCAAACTTGCTTGGCTGTTGATAGTGAGTTTTATCGTCAAAGCACTTATTACCCACAATTATGCTTGTTGCAAGTGGCTTTTACCCACAAAAAACAAGTTAATATTGTGCTTATTGATTGTTTGGCGGGCTTGTGTTTGCTTGATTTTTGGCAAATTATTTTAGATGAAAAAATTATCAAAATTATGCATTCTGCTTTACAAGATGTGCAAATATTTTATCATTATATTCAGGCAAAGCCAAAAAATATTGTCGACACTCAAATTATGGCAAATTTTTGCGGTTTTGATTTTAATATCGGTTATGCCAATTTATTGCAAAAAACTTTGCATAAAAAACTCAATAAAGATCAGCAAAATAGCGATTGGCGACAAAGGCCACTAAGTAAAGAACAGCTTGATTATGCTGTGGGTGATGTGCTTGATTTGCAAAATGTTTATGAAAAATTACAAAAAAATTTGCAAAAAAATCAGTTGCTTGATATATTTTTTGAAGAAATGATTAGATTTATTGATGAAATAGAAAATCCCGATTGCTTTCATTTGGTCAATAAAATTTTGCATAAAAACAACCGGCCACATCATCAATCATTAATTAATCTGGTTTTATTACGTGAAAAGTGGGCAAAAATTCAAAATGTAAGTCGGCAAAAAGTGTTAAAAGATGACGATTTTGTTGATTTTATCAACAACTCAAATTTGGTAAAAAATAATTTAAACCAAAATATGGTTATTGATTTTATCAATAAAAAATATTTAACAGATGCCGATCAATATTATTATTACAGCAATGATATTTTAAAAAAACAAAAAACCTTAAAGAAAATTGCTCAAGAACTGGCGGAAACAAAAAATATTTGTCAACAATTCTTGCTTTCTAATAAACATATTAATAAAATTATTAGTGATTTTATTAGCAATAAACCAATTAATTTACTTGATATTATTGGTAATTGGCGATATAATTTATTTGGATCTAAAATCGAAAATATTATACAACAATGGAAAAATATTTCATAGCAAACTGGAAAATGAACAATAGTTTTCAAGAACTCGAAAATTGGCTCGAAGATTTTTATGAAAATTGCAACAATATCAGTGAAAATAAAGAACCGCCCACCCTTATTATGTGCCCACCCAACACTTTGCTCGATCAGCTTGATTCTGAATTAGTTGAAGATGGTTTTGAGTTTCTTGAATATGTGGCACAGCAAGAGCATAGATCTTCCAAAGATTTTTCTACTGACGAAATCATCAAATATGTCTATCAAAGCAGGCCAATTAAAATTGGGGCTCAAGATTGTCATTATCAACTAAATGGCTCTTTTACAGGCAATATTAGTGTGAAAATGCTAAAAGATGTCAATTGCGAGTTTGTGCTGGTTGGGCATTCTGAAAGAAGAGTTTTAAATGCCGAAACCAACCAAATTATTTCTTTAAAAGCATCAATTGCTTTAGATCACAAAATAACTCCCATCATTTGCATTGGTGAAAATAAAGAGCAAAGAGAGCAGGGAGATTATCTTGATTTTATCTTGCAACAACTGGTAGAATCTTTGCCAAATCAAGTTGGAGAAGATCAAACAATTATCATTGCTTATGAGCCAATTTGGGCGATTGGCACAGGTAACACCGCCACAATACAGCAAATACAAGAAGTTATCGATGCCATCAGAAACAAACTTCAACAATTGCAACCACAACTATCTTTTGCAGTTTTATATGGCGGTTCGGTTGATTCTGCTAGTTCTCAAAACATTATGCAAATTAAAGGTATCGATGGTTTGCTAATTGGCAAGGCGAGTCTAGATGCTATTGAATTTTTAAAGATTGTCGAATCTGGTTTAAATTGATGTCTTTCACTAAACGAATTGCTTGGCAAGACCCTTTATTATTGCTAAAAAAAGTGCTTGTTAATTACCAAGAAAATTTAGTTTTTCTCTATTCTGCTTTGTGGCAACAAGTCGCTAATTCTCGCTCTTTTTTGGCTTTATTTCCGCAAGAAAAAATCATACTTGAAAATTTTGCATCGCTAGATAAAATTTTCACAAATAACCAAAAAACTTGGTTTGGCTATTTTGCTTATGAAAATATTTCCGCTCTCGAAAAAATCAGTTTTTGCCATAATAGGCAATCAATTCTTGGGCAATTACAATCTCCTGCAGTTTTTTTGCAAAATTTTGGCTTGGTGCTAGAATTTAATCATAGCAAAAAAATATTAATTGCTAAATCTCAAAATCAACAATATCTCGATTTTATTTTGTCGTTAACGCCAAATGATGTGTATTGCGATATTTCTCCCAAGGGCGATATTTCTCCCAAGGGCGATATTTTTCCTAAGGCTCAAAATATTTCTTCTAATTTTACCGACGAGCAATATTTACAAGCAATTGTCGATATTAAACAAAAAATTCAAGCAGGAGATTTATTTCAAACCAATCTTACTCGTAAATTTTATGGTTCGCTTGATTTTGCCATTAATCATCACTTCGCTTTTAATTTATTTGCCAAATTAATGCAAACCAGCCCCGCCAATTATGCAAGCTTTGCGGTTTTTGATGAAACTTTTGTGGTTTCTGCCAGTCCCGAATTGTTTTTGCAAGCCAACGGCAAAAATATTCTTACCCAGCCAATTAAAGGCACTATCGCTAGCAAAAAAAATAAAAAATCCGATTTAGAACAGCAAAAAATATTACAAAATTCTAGCAAAGACAAGGCAGAAAATTTAATGATAACCGATTTAATGCGAAACGATTTAGCCAAAGTTTGTGTGGCAAATAGTGTGCAGGTGCCAAAATTATTTGAGTTGCAAAGTTATAAAAATTTGCATCATTTGGTTTCAAGCATCACTGGCAAATTAGCTCATAAAAATAGTTATATTAAATTGTTGCAAGCTTGCTTTCCACCGGGTTCGATGACGGGTGCCCCCAAACTAGAAGCAATAAAAGTTGCTCATCAATACGAACAACAGCATCGAGGAATTTATAGCGGTTGTCTTGGGTTTATTGGCAAAAAACAGCTCAATTTAGCGGTGGTCATTCGCACCTTACTTTTGCAAAAAAACCAGTTCGAATTTCAAGCAGGAGGTGGCATCACCTATGCTTCTGACCCTAAGCAAGAATTGTTAGAAGTCGAAATCAAAAGTTCTGCCCTAAAAAATTTATTATCTTAACAATTATTTTTCTAAAAATATGAAAAAAATTATTATTATTCCCGCCAGAATGGCATCAACTCGTCTACCAAATAAACCTTTGGCACTAATTGCTGGGCTCACTATGATTAGCAGAGTTTACCAACAGGCTAAAAAAACTAATTGTGAAGTGGTGGTGGCTTGCGATTGTTTAGAAATTGCCAACGAAATTAGCAAAATTGGTGGCAAATATGTTTTAACCGAGCCAAATTTGCCTTCTGGCACCGACAGAATTTATGAGGCTTATCAAAAACTCGGTGCCAATCACGATGTTGTGGTAAATTTGCAGGGCGACTTGCCAAATATTGATCCGCAACTAATTTTGCAGTGTGTTGATTTATTACAAAACCCAAATTGCGATATCGGCACTTTGGCTTCAATAATCACCGATAAAGAACAAATAAATAATCCAAATGTGGTAAAAATAGCTTTGAGCTCGCAAAAACAAGCTTTATATTTTTCGAGAAGTGCAATTCCGTATGGAGCCAGCGATTATTTGCACCACATTGGTATTTATGCCTATAAAAAATCTGCCCTAGAAAAATTTGTTAGTCTACCACCAGCAAAGCTAGAAAAACAAGAAGGTCTCGAGCAATTACGAGCCCTAGAAAACAATCTTAAAATTTTTGTTGAAACAGTAGATTCTCACCCGATTTCGGTTGATACAATGGCAGATTTAACATTGGCTAATCAAATTTGTGCAGTTGAAAATGATTAAAAAAATAAATAATACTTTTTTAGTTGGCTGGAAAGAATGGTTTAACCTTGATTTTCTTGGCTTGCCTGCCATTAAAGGCAAAATTGATACTGGGGCAAAAACATCGGTTTTGCATGCTTTTAATATTGAAAATTTTTTCTTAGAAGGGGTTGAATATGTCAAATTTCATATTCATCCTTTGCAGAAAAATCAGGGTTTAGTCAAAGAATGTGTTGCCCCTGTGATTGACAAAAGATTAGTTTCGGATTCTAGCGGTAAAAAAGAAAAAAGATTTTTTATTTCGGCAAATATTAAAATTGGCAATATCAATATTTGCACTCATTTAAGTTTGGCAAATCGCGACACAATGTTTTTTCGTATGCTTTTGGGCAGAGATGCCCTAAAACAAGCCAAAATACAAGTTGATGTCTCAAAATCTTTTGTGCAAGGAAAGTTAAAAAAACAACAAATCAACAAGCTTTATAAACAAGTTTAATATAATTTTTTATTATTAATATTTTTTAAAAATCACTTGACATACAAATAAAATAAAATAATATTCAAGATATTAATGTTATTATTTTTTAATATCATTGCAATTTTATTTTTTTATGGAATTTAGTCAGTTATTTTGTGAATTGTCAGCCGTATCAGAAGATATAAAATTAGTCGTAGATAACATTTTAGCTGATACACGATTAAAATGTCAATTTAGCGCAGAAACTGATATAAAAGAACAAGTATTGGAGTATTTCTTACAATTATTAAAAGAAAATCAAAAAAATCAAGATTCTGTACAAAAATTAAGTGAAGAAGACAAAAAGAAATTGATGCAGTTTTTTGGTTATGAGATGTTAAAAACGGCTATGAGTGATATAGAGGGGGATAGAGAAGAATTAATATTGCCTGAATTATTAGGTATTAGTTATAATATCGGAAATTTTTATAAAAAGGCTATAATTGAAGAAAGCGGGGATGTTAAATCTAGTTATTTCGGAAGTTTTTATAACGGTATACCAAATGGTGAAGGTATTATATCTTATTCCAAACTTGGCGAAAAAATAGGTTTTTATCAAGGAATTATGGAAGATGGTTTTCCACAAGATGCAGGAAAAATGTCGATAACTATTAATGATGTGACTTTTTATTATAAAGGATTATTTCAACTAGGTTTACCAAATGGTGAAGGAATTGCGATTATTGATGACGATGCTGCTTATGAAGGAGTTTGGAATAAGGGTGTGCTAAATTGTAAGGATGGTAAGGTAATAACATTTACAATAGAGAACGGCATACCAAATTTTGATGTTGATAATAAGGTTAAAGTTGATAAGGAAGAAGAGGTAAGTCATGATGATGGTTGCAGTTTTTTAAATATTTTGATGAAATGTAATCCTTTCGCTTCATGTATGCCACAAAAAGCACAATTTAAACCATTAGTAGAACTTCCTAATAAGGGTAAAAAATACCTATAATTTTCTTGCGAACTCTAGATAAATACATTCTCTGCCTTCGTTTTGGGCTTTGAGTTGATATTTGGTTTGGTGCCAATAGGGCGGAAAGTTTTGCCAGTCATAAGAACTTTTGGCTTGCCAAAGAAAATTGTTGCTTGGTTGTGCTAAAATCCAGGTGGCATAATCGGGGTGGTCGGTGGCAATAATTAGTTTGCCTTGCTTTGCTATTTTTTTTGCCAAAATTTCGTCAAGAAAATGGCTGTTAATGAGCCTTCTTTTGTAGTGTTTTACTTTTGGCCACGGGTCGGGGAAGAGAATAAAAATTTGCTGAAAAAAATCATCAGGAAAGCTTTGTAAAAACAGCCGAACATCGCAGTTGTTGATTTTTAAATTATCAAGAGGTTGTTGTTGTAATTTAGCAAGCAAATTAACAATGCCGTTGAGGTGCGGTTCGCAACCATAAAACATAGTATTTTGCCAATTACTTGCTTGATGAAACAAAAAATCGCCAAAACCATAACCAATTTCTAAAATATTTTGCAAAAAATTGTTTGGCTGATAGCTTTCTAACAAATAAGTTGGTAACAAATTTTGTAATAAATATTCTTTTTGGCTAGAAAGCTTTCGGCTTTTGATTCGACCAAAACTTCTGATTAATTTATTGGTTGTTGATTTTGTTGACTCGAATAACATGTCGACCTGCTTCAAATGGTTGTTTGAGAAAATTTTTTACAATATTAATTGCTGTTTTGTTTGTAACGACCCGAGCTCCCAAGCACAAAACATTGGCATTGTTGTGAGCCCTGGCTAATTTTGCCAACTTTGCATTGTGGCATAAAGCCGCCCTGATGTGTGGGTGCCGATTGGCAGAAATGCTGATGCCAATGCCGCTACCACAAATTAAAATGCCAAAATCTTGTGAATTTTGAAGATGTTTAGCCAATTTGTGGGCGAAATCGGGATAGTCAACGGCGGATTCGGCAGAATCGCAACCTAAATCGATGGTGGCGAGGTTTTGTTGCTGTAAAAAAGCGATAATTTGTTGTTTTAAAGCATAACCAGCATGATCGGAAGCTAAAAAAATTTGCATAAATTATTTTGTATTTTTATTAACCAAGTTTCTTATAAAGCTAGCAAAAACTAAGTATTGCCCTAGTTTGCTTTGTTTTAAATTTAGTTCTAATTCTTCTAGTTGTTGTAGCATTGTGTTGATAAATTGTTGATTTAATTGTTGTAGATGCTGAAAAAACGGCTCTTGCATTGGGTAGAAAATTTTTTCTTCTAAGGCGATTTGTGGCAATTGTTTTTGATGAATTTGCCAAGCAATTTTGCCAAAATAAAGTTTGCTAAAATAGTTGATTAAAACTCGGGTAAGCATAATAAATTCGTGATGAACCGAATATATTTTTGCCATATTTTCGAAGCAAATTTGATATTTTTTATAGGCAAAATCAAGCACAAAATTTTGCACCAAGTTTTCGCCAGAACTGGCTTGGGTTTCGCCTAATAATTTTTGCAATATGAAAAGATCGAGAGTTTTATTTTCTCCTAAATAAGTGGCGATTTTGTTGATTTCGGTGCTGATAATTTGCCTGTTTTTGCCAGTGTTGTTGATGAGTGCTTTGATTGTGGCGGTGTTAGCTTTTAGTTGATGTTTTTTTAGTTCAAAAATGACAAATTGATTGATGTCGGATTCTTTTTCGGCATAGGCAGGAATTGCCATAAAATAAGGATCTTCTTCGACAATTTTTCGTAAAGCAGAATCTTTATCGAGTTCTTGGGCATAAATCAAAATAAAATTAGTTCCTTTGCTGGCATAATTTGTGGTGGCAAACAATGTTTTTAGAGCAACGGTAAAATCTTTTTCTGGATTTTTAACGATAATTAATTTTCTGTCGCCAAACATTGGAATTGAAAAAAATTCGTCTAACAAAACACCAGGATCTTCTTTTATTTGCTGGTTGTTAAGGTTGGTTACTAAAAATTGATCTTGCAAATTGGCAACAATATTTTTGGCAATTAATTCGAAACGAAAATTGTTAAGCAAAATATTGGGGCCATAAAGTAGGCAACCAGCAATTTTGGCTTGGTTGATGCTTTTTAAATAATTGTCGATGTGAATATTTTTTTGTAAAATAGCCATTGTTATTGCAATCTAGGAAAAACAGGATAAACAGTTGAAATTTGCTGATTATCGTGCCACGAGGTGGCGAGATGTGCGAAATTTCGTTGATTATGGGCAATGTTTAAAATATCTAAAATTTTATGGGCAGAAGTTGGAATGAAAGGCAAAAGCATAATGCCAATAATGCGAATGGCATCGGTGGTGTGTAGTAAACATTGTTGCATTTCGGCGATTTGCTGGTGTTTTTTGAGATTCCAAGGGGCGGTATCGTTGAATTGTTTGTTGATTAAGTTAGCAAAATCAATGATTGCTCCCAAAGCTTTGTCATAAGCAAAATTTTGCATAGCGGTGAAAAATTGCTGACGATAAGGCTCAAACAAAGCAAAAGCAGAGTGTGTTGCCACAGGTAGACCAGCAGAAAACTCTTTGGCAACCATAGTTAAGCATCGTTGCACTAAATTGCCGATGTTGTTGGCAAGTTCGGCATTGATTCGCTTAATTAGGCTTTCTTGCGAATAGTCGCCGTCGTTGCCAAAAGGCACTTCTTTTAACAAAAAATAGCGAAAATAATCAACGGCAATTGGCAAAGAAGAATCGTGGCTTAGGGTAGGGGAGTTGATTTTTCTTTGTAAATAAGCAATTTCTTGATATGGGCAAATAATGTTGCCAAGAGATTTTGAAATTTTTTGCCCAGAATTGGTCCACCAGCCGTGGGCATAAATAGTGTGGGGCAAATTAAGATTGGCGGCCATCAAAAAAGCTGGCCAATAAACCGCATGAAACCTGATAATGTCTTTGCCTACAATATGAATTGGCTTGCCTTCTTGCCAAAATTGTTGATATTTCGGCGATTGTTCGGCAAAATCAAGGGCAGAAAGATAGTTGGTGAGGGCATCGAGCCAAACATAAATGATGTTTCGTTGATCGTTTGGAACTTTAATGCCCCAAGTAAAAGAATTTCGTGAAATCGATAGATCTTTTAAGCCACTTTTCACAAACGAAACTACCTCGTTGTATCGTGAAACGGGCTGAATAAAATCGGGGACCGCTTCATAAAGAGCTAATAATTTTTCTTGAAAAGCCGAAAGTCGAAAAAAATAACTTTCTTCTTGATGCCAAGAAACTTCTGCCCCGCTGGGGGCTTTGCCATCGATAATTTCGTCGGCAGAATAAAAAGCCTCGTCGCGAACTGCATACCAACCTTCATAAAAACCGCGATAAATGTAGCCATTTTCTTGTAAAATTTGCCAAAGTTTTTCTACAGTAAAAATGTGTCTGGTTTCGGTGGTTCTGATAAAATCGTTGTTGCTTAAACCAAGAAATTGGGCTAGTTGGCGAAATTTTTGTGAAACTTCATCGCAAAATTGCTGGGGCGGAAGATTTTTGGCTATGGCAGATTTTTCAACTTTTTGGCCGTGTTCGTCGGTGCCAGTGAGAAAATAAACTTGATCGTTGTTTAGTTGATGAAATCTTGCCAAAGAATCGCAAGCAATTGAGGTGTAGGCATGCCCAATATGCGGGGCATCGTTGACATAATAAATGGGAGAAGTGATGTAGATGTTTTGTGTCATAAACCTAATAAATTAAATACTTCGGCAAGCTTTTTACTGGCTTGTTGTTGTGCTTTTTGATTGCCTTGCAAAATGATTTGTTGCAAATAAGATTGTTCGTTGAGCAGTTGTTGAGTTTTTTGCCAAATAGGAGAAAGACAAGAAATGATGAGATCGGCTAAATCGTTTTTGAATTTGCCATAACCGCTATGTTGATAGTTGTTGATGATGGTTTGTGGCTCTTGTTTGCTTAGGCTTGCAAAAATATTGATTAAATTATAAAGCTCGGGTTGTAGCTCTTTGTTGTAAATAAAGGAGCCGGTAGAATCGGTTTTGGCTTTTTTGATTTTGTGTAAAATTTGCTCTGGGCTGTCGTTGAGATTTATTTTGGCTAAATCAGAAGCATCGGATTTACTCATTTTTTTGCTAGCATCTTGCAAAGACATAATTCTTTTATTTTGCTCAAAAATTAGAGGTTGAGGCAAGGTAAATAAATTGGTGTTAAAGTTGCGATTGAAAGCAGAAGCAATATGGCAAGTGAGCTCGAGATGCTGTTTTTGATCTTCGCCAACTGGCACAAAATTGGTGTTGTAAAGCAAGATATCGCAAGCCATAAGCACTGGATAGGCAAACAAGCCTAAATTGATTTTTTCTTCTTTTAATTTGTGGCTTTTGTCTTTAAATTGAGTCATTCTGTTTAGCCAGCCCAAAGGTGTGATGGTGTTTAAAACCCAAGCTAATTCGCTATGTTGCGAAACGGCACTTTGCACAAAAATTGTAGATTTATCGGCATCTAAACCGCAAGCTAAATAGGTGGCGACAGTAAGTAAGGTGCTTTGCTTGAGTTGTTGCGGGTTTTGCAAAACGGTGATGGCATGAAGATTCATCACCCCAAACCAGCATTGATGCTGATCTTGTAGCGGAAGCCAGTTTGCAATTGCCCCCAAATAGTTTCCTAAATGCGGGTTGCCAGTTGCTTGTATGCCAGAAAAAACTATGGCCATAGTTTAATTTAGTTTGTTTTTGATGATTAAAGGAAATTGCGATAAAATAAATAAAATCGACAACGAAGTTGCCCCAAATATTTTAAAATTTACCCAAAAATCGGTGCTAAAATTTCGCCAAACTATTTCGTTGAGAATGGCTAAAGTTAAGAAAAATAAAGCAAAATGCAGAGAAAGTTTTTGCCAAATATCGTTTGGTAGCTTGATTTGTTCGCCAAATAAGTGAGATAACCAATTTTTTTTGGCAAAAAAAGAATAAAATAAAAGCGAAGAAAAAGCTAAATTGATGATGGTAAGTTTAATTTTAAGAAAATCTTGATTGTTGTTGTAAATTGACAAACCGCAAAAAAACATAAAAATGACAGTGGTAATGGTTGGCACTTTGGGAATAGATTTGGTTTTAAAATAGCCAATTAAAATAACTAAAATACTAGTAAAAAGCATTGCAAAAGAAGGTATCAACAAGTCGTTAGGATTGCTTTTTAATTTATAACTAGCGAAAAAAACAATTAATGGCAAATAATCGTAAAAAAATTTGTTATATTCTTTTTTAACAGGCTCAACGGTGTTGTTGGCTGATTTTGTTGTAAAATATTCTGGTTTTAGTTGCATATAATTTGAGGAGAAAAATTTGGTGTTAAATCTAAAATGGTAATTCTATATTCTAAAATCTTAGTTTGCAACAAATTATCTATCTCGGTATCGTTGGTTTTATAGCCAATTGGCACTTCTGCTAATCGCCAGTTATCGCTCGATAAATTGCTGGCTATTTGCTCGAGAAATTCATTTTGTTTGCTACCTAAAATAACCTCGATTTGCTGTTTTTTGATTAATTCTTGTTTGTTATCATAGATAGAAATTTCGAGCTTTAACTTATCTTTGCAATTGCTTTTATAAGAGTTTTCGTTGTTGTTAATATTTTTATAATCTTTTATTTTTAGTTGCAATGCAGATAAATTATTTTCTTTTAACTCTTGATTTATATTTTTTTGTTTATTGTAATAGTTATAGTTTTTTTTAGCTTCATTTAAAGTTTTGATGCCGTTTTTAATATTTTCAGAAGTGAGAGCATTGCTTATTGATTGCTTATCTTCTTTTGAACTGAGATAAAGAAAATAAACAAAACCAACGGTTACAAAAAATTTAAACCACTTAGAATGGAAAATTTTGTTAATCATAAATTTAAAATATTAAAGTTTAACTTGTGCCTATGTAGGCCGAAATTTTAGTATGTCTTTTTATAATTATCAACAATTCTAAAATCAACAATTAATTTTAAAGACATAATTAAAACCACACTTCGATCTAAATTCCCCTTCTTGTAGAAGGGGTGGCACGAAGTGCTGGGGTAGTGTCGGCAAGCAGAACTCGAAAGATGTGCGACACGAAGTGGCATTGTTCCGTGTCTCCCAACACTACCTTGGTCTTTTTTTTTGCCAAGGCAAAAAAAATCCACCCCTTCTACAGAAGACTTATACCATTTCCACAAATAAATATCGCATTTAAATACCGCATTCTAGGGCGATAATATTACCTCGATCTAATCGCTCCCCCCTTGAGGGGGAGCAGAAGCTAGCTTGCTAGCTTCGTGGGGGGTTAAAAAATCATTATGCAAAATCGATGTTGTGATGCAGTATTCTGACCCCTCCCCGAAACTACTTTGTAGTTTCGACCCTCCCGTAAAATAAATTTCTTGGGGGAGGGTGATTAGATCGAAGTGCGGTATTTATTTATGGAAATGGTATAATTTAGATCGAAGTATGGTTTTAATTAGTGGAAATATTATAATTTATAGCTTTATTACCACTTCGCCTTGGCGGAGAATTTTAAAATTGTTTTCTGTGATTTCAACAACTGTTGAAGCTGTGTTAGAACAAATTTTTTCGTTATCAATAATCAGTTCTAAATCAAAAATTTTTGTAATATCTTGGGCTGATTTTGCAACCTCAAAGCCAGAAATATTGGCACTGGTAACTGCAAGAGGTTTTTGATAAGATTGTAATAATTTTTGCACAAAAAAACTATCAACAAAGCGAAAACCAATGGTTTTATGATGATAATTAAGGTTTGTGGCTAAATTAAAGCTATTTTCTTTTGCAGGTAGAATCATTGTGATTTTACCGGGCATATGTAAATTAGCGAGTTTTTCGGCCAATTCGTTAAAAGCAAAAATTTCTTTTGCCATTGCCAAATTTTGCACAAAAATAGCGATGGGTTTTTGATTTTCTCGTTTTTTTAATGCATATAGTTTTTCGACCGCTTCAAAATTGGTGGCATCAACTGCTAAGCCATAGATTGTGTCGGTTGGAATGGCGATTACTTGTTGCTGTTGCAATTGTTGTATAGCGAGATTTACGGAATCTTGATGATATTGCGAAATTATCATATTTTAATTTTAAATGATTGACGATGAATTGGGCAAAGAGCAAATTTTTCTATCGCTAACTTATGTTGCAAGGTTAGATAGCCATAGTTTGTGTTAAAATGATACATCGGAAATTGCTGATGATATTTTGTTAAAATCTCATCTCTTGTTTCTTTGGCGATAATTGAGGCAGAGGCAATAGAAAGGCTTTTGCTATCGCCTTTTATTATTGATAAAATGGTTTGTTTTGGTAGCGAAAATGGTTTAAAATTGCCGTCAACAAGCAACACATCTGGTTCAAATCGATATTTTAAACAAAAATCTAGGTAGGCAAGATGCATTGCCATTTTGGTTGCCTGCAAAATATTTATTCTGTCAATAGTTAAGCTATCAACAATACCTAAGCCAAACTGCATATCTTGCATTAAATGATTAGCTAATATTTTTCTTGTGGCGGGTTTAATTTTTTTTGAATCGTTGATTTGTTGATAATAATCGTATTTTTGGCAATTATTGTGATTTTGTTTTAGTAAAACACAGCAAGCAACCACGGGACCTGCAAGAGAGCCTCTGCCAACCTCATCGATCCCGACAATTTTTTTTTCTTTAAACTGTTGTTCAATTAAAAAAGATGGTTGCATTATTTATTTTTAAAATTTAGAATTATCGTTTGTTGTCATTTTAACTATTGTTTATTTAAAATGCTATATTAAAATTTACTAATTAAAACATCTAAATCAAACCATTTAGATAGTTTAATTCTATAAAAACAACCAAAAAATTTTGTTATGTCTTTCTTAAAATCTCAAAATAAACAATCTATAATTAAATTAGCAATTGCTGGTATTGCTGGTATTGCTATTATTGGTGGTGCCTATTTTGGTTATCAAAAATTCTCTAAAAAATCAGATTCTGCCACAGAAAATACCGCAGAAAAAAAAGGTAGTGGTCTTGATCCTAACCAAAATATAAGCGAAGTGAAAGATGTTGAAGAAGTTGTGGCTAAATGGGTTGAAAATAATCCGCAAGCTATTTTAGAATCTGTGCAAAATATGTATAAAAAAGCTCAAGAAGAGCAACAAAAAAATGCACAAAAAAATATTAGTGCTAAAAAAGAAGAATTATTTAACACTAAAGTTACAGGTGAATATGCTCCTGCTGGCTACGATGTTTCTATCGTTGAGTTTTATGATTATAACTGCGGTTATTGCAAAAAAGCCCAAGCTTCTGTTGAAGATTTAATCAAGTCAGATTCTAAGGTAAGAATTATTTATCGTGAATTTCCAATCTTAGGTCAAGATTCTCTTGAAATGTCAAAAGTTTCTGTTGCTGTTAATATGATTAGCCCAAAATCATTTAAGGCTTTCCACGACGAATTAATGAAAACAAAAGAAAAAGGCAAATCTGCCGCTTTAAAAGCTGCTAAAACTGCTGGTGTTAATTCTGCTGAACTAGAAAAAACTCTTTCTAGCAAGAAAGATGAAATCGAAAAAATCATTAATGGTAGCATCGAATTAGGTTCTTCTATTGGTATTTCTGGAACTCCAGGTTTTATTATTGGCGAAGAGCTAATCCCAGGTGCGGTTGATAAAGCTTCTTTACAAGAAAAAATCAAAGCTATCAGAGAAAAAAAATAATCTCTTTTTGACACTCAAGGGGCTTATACTGCCCCTTGTTTAGTTTAAATTTTATGAATATACAAAACAACGAGCTGTCCAATTTACAACAAAATGCTGTAAATTACTTTTTACTTGGTGAAAATGTTTTTGTTTCGGGTGGTGCAGGTTGTGGCAAATCTTATCTTATTAATTTTCTTAAAAATAACTACTCTCAATTAGGTTTAGAAATAACTGCCAGCACTGGCATTGCTGCTGTAAATATTGGTGGCTCAACTATTCATTCTTGGGCTGGCATTGGTTTGGCAAACCAGCCTTTAGAACATATTCTAGAAAATCTTAACTCTTTTAAATTTAGCAAAATTAAACAAAGAATCAGGGCTACTAATTGTTTAATTATCGATGAAATCTCAATGATTTCTGCCGAAGTTCTTGATTTATTAAACAAAGTTTTGCAAAACATTAGAAAAAATCAAAAACCAATGGGTGGTTTGCAAATATTGCTTTTTGGTGATTTTTTGCAATTACCGCCAGTAGGTAATCATAAAGATGGTGCTAAATATTGTTTTGATAGTCAAGTTTGGCAAGATCTTAATTTAAAAAACATCATTCTTAATCAAAGTTTTCGGCAATCAGATGCTAAATTTGTGGAAGTACTAAATCATATTCGTTTTGGCAATATTAACGACGAAGTAAAACAGTTACTTACTGCTAGAATTGCCGTTTATGACAACTCTCCCGCTATTAAACCCACAGTTCTTACCACTCACAATCACCGGGCAGATGAAATTAATCAGCAATTTTTGCAACAAATAAATGGCGAAGCCAAAGACTTTTCTGCCACTTACAAAGGCAATGAAAACAAAATTGTTTTCTTAAAAAAAAATTGTTTAGCCTACGAAAATCTTACCTTAAAAATCGGTGCTCAAGTAATGATGATTAAAAACTCCTTGCAAAAAGAAGGAGTGGTCAATGGTTCTATCGGTATTGTTAAAGATTTTTCTAGCAAAAAAAATTATCCGATTGTTGAATTTGCTGATCAAAAAAGCTATGTTATTGCTCCTGAAACTTGGAATATCGAAAAAATTAATCTCACTACCAAAGCAATAGAAATAGAGGCTTCTTTGGTGCAGATCCCTCTTGTTTTGGCTTGGTCTATCACCGTTCATAAATCGCAAGGTTTAACCCTTGACAAAATCAAGTGCGACCTTAATTATGTTTTTGATGCAGGTCAGGCATATGTTGCACTTTCTCGAGCCAGATTTTTAGAAGGTGTTTTTATTGATTCTATCGATTTTAAAAAAATTACTGCCAATAAGCAAGCAATAGAATTTTATCAAAAAATCTTATGCTAAAAAATAAATCATGGCAAGGCTTGTTGTATATGGCTTTCGCCTGTTTTTTAGCATCAATTATGATTGCCATGGTCAGATTTTTATCTGATAAATTTCATAGTTCTTTTATAGTTTTGATGCGAAATTTATTTAGTGTTATTTTTTTCGTGCCGTTGTTTATACAGGATTATAAAAAAATATTACATACTAAAAAAATCGGGCATCATTTTTTAAGAGGTTTAAACGGCACACTAACTATGATGTGTTGGTTTTATACCATTTCGGTTTTGCCTTTGCAAGAAGCGGTTTCTTTAAGTTTTTTAAGTCCGATTCTTACTATTTTGGCGGGTCAGTTATTTTTGCAAGAAAGAATTAATAAATACACCTATTTTGCTTGTTTGTTAAGTTTCGCTGGGGTTTTAATTATTTTAAGGCCAGGTTTTAAAAATATTTCTCTTATTTATTTGGTGCCATTAATTTCGGTATTGCTTTGGGTTATTTCTAATTTAGTAGTAAAAATGATGACTAAAACCGAAAAACCAACAACTATTGTGGCATATATGTCTATTTTTATGTTGTTTTTTTCAATACCTTTTGGTCTTATGCACTTGCAAAAAATAACCTTATTAAATTTATTTTTATTTGCTATGCTTGGTTTAATTTCTAATTTGTCTCATATGTATGTGGCAAAAGCTTACAGTTTGAGCGATTTAGCCACTGTTTCGCCTATCGATTTTACTCGATTAATTTTTATTTCATTAATTGCTTATTTTGTGTTTCATGAAAAGCCCGATTTTTATGTTTTCGTTGGCTCTGGTATTATTTTGGTGGCGATGATTCTTATTTCTAAAAAACCAAAAATTATCAACAATACTGTTCTTTAAATCGTTAAAAGATATGCAAAAGTTAATTGCAATGTTTTTAAACAAAATCATCAGCGAAGATGGGCTTAGTCAAAATACCAAGCAGGCTTATTTTTTTGATTTAACAGATCTGTTGCAGTTTTTTGCACAGCAAAATCTCGACATAAAGCAAATTACTAGTCAACATCTTAGCGATTATTTACAGCAACATAGCCATTTGCAAAACACTTCTTTACAACGAAAAATTTCTTGTTTTAAAAGTTTTTTTCATTTTTTATTAGCAGAAAAAATATTAGATCATAATCCATGTTTAGATTTAGTTTCTCCTAAACTTGGCAAAAATTTACCTAATTTTTTAACTCGCGACGAAATCAATAAAATGATGAATCATCTATATCAACAAGAAAGTGAATTTAATTTAAAATTTGCCACAATGTTCGAAATTATGTATTCTGCTGGTTTGCGAGTTTCGGAGTTGGTTTCGTTGCCGTTTTCTGCCTTGCAGTTTGATGGCGATAGATTGTTAGATTATTTGTTGGTAACAGGCAAAGGCAATAAAGAAAGAATTGCCCCGCTGAATTCGGCTTGCCTTTGTATTTTGCCAAAATATTTGCATTATCGTAGGCAATATGCTAATCAAGAATGGTTGTTTTTAGGTAAAATAAGAACTAGTAAAAAACAATTAATTAATTCTGGTAAGTTAGCGGTCAACAAAAATAGTCATCTTACTAGGCAAGGATTTTTTTTGTCAATCAAAAAAATTGCTCTTGCTTGCAATATCGATCAACACAAGGTTTATCCGCATGCAATTCGACATTCTTTTGCCACTCATTTGCTAGAAAATGGTCTAGATTTACGAATTTTGCAAGAATTATTGGGGCACAGCAATATTAACACCACCGAAATTTACACTGCGGTAGGTGAAAGTAAATTAAAAAAAACCATACTACAACATCATCCGTTAAAAAATCTCACATAAAAACACTTTCGATCTTAATTTGTCTTCTCTTGGAAGTGGTGGATTTTCGCATAAGTGCAAACTTATGCGAATGTTTGCAAGTAGAACTGGGGCACAATTCCCCTTCTGCAGAAGGGGAATTGTGCACCTAGTGCTTGTTTCACAACACTACCACTTCGGGCTTCGCCTGCCACCCCTGGTATTGCAAGCTAAGTATAGTTTTTTAAATTTAAATTATTTAAACTAAGGTTTTTTAACCTTAGTTTATAAAAGATTATGAAAAATTGTAAGCATTGCAATAGCACTAAACTAACTCTAAGTGGCATCGTTAAAAGTAAACAG
>Ga0247832_1000691_pt1 | contig 67542 bp, 51 predicted proteins | sample LaCruzMarch2015__10_FD_192407 | JGI IMG/M metagenome (GOLD analysis project Ga0247832, IMG submission 192407) | Freshwater microbial communities from meromictic Lake La Cruz, Castile-La Mancha, Spain - LaCruzMarch2015_4m | ecosystem: Environmental > Aquatic > Freshwater > Lake | place: Spain... | reverse complement strand
TATATTAGCGATAAGGTTGTGCATAATTAGATTTGTGTGAGAAACTTATCTAATGTACTGTATTACAGTATATTGCACAACCTTAAATTACTTTATTTATTAACAATCTTAACCGCACAACGGGTAACATCTTATAAGTTTTAAACAAATCTTAATCTTTATTTTAGCTTGAATCAATAGTTTAATAAAGTAAATTTCAAACACACAATACAACTAGCTTTAAACTAAAAAAGCTTCAATAAAGAAGCTTTAAGCGGAGAAAGAGGGATTCGAACCCCCGGTACCCTTCGGTACAACAGTTTTCAAGACTGCCGCATTAAACCGCTCTGCCATTTCTCCGAGTGCAAAATTAACAATACAGTCCGTTCACCAAACACATTTCTTAAAATTTCTTAAAATTATTACGCACTGCACTGAGGCTAAGGAACAATAATTTTTTTTTCTTGCCATTTTAACTTAAATTTTTGAGTTTTTAAGAACATAATATAAACAAAATACAATTGATAGTTGCTAGTTTTTGGAATAACTTTCCTGTTTATTGTAGCAGCACCTTTAATTTATTTGCTTAATAATTTCGTTCTAATTCAAAACTTACGAATTAAGAGTTTTCTATTAGATTTAATACGTAAGATTTTTTTTAAATAAGTTGTATCGATTAAAATTTGCTTTTCCCTAACATTAAAATTATTTTGAAAGTTAATTTCTAGGTTACTTTAAAGAATCTGAATTTCTTATTTATCATATATTCAATGATTTACATTTTATCTTATTTTTGTACACGCATAAGTGTTGAAATTCTACGTTCTAGAATAGTTAATACTCACAAGGATTTATTAACTTTGTAATTTACTCTTATCAGAAGTTCAACTATTTAGTATGAAATACAACAAAACCATCATTAAGACCATATACATTGCAAGTTTATTTTTGGTTTTTTCAATAGAGAGTTTTGCTCAAACACCTACTGCTGGCGATTGTTTAGGTGCCTACACTGTATGCGCATTAAATTACAATCAAACAGCATCCTTTTCAGGTGAGGGAAACTACTTAAATGAGATATCAAATGCATCAAGTTGTTTGAATAGCGGAGAAAGAAACAACTCATGGTACATAATAACAGTTCAAAGTCCAGGCTTGCTTAATTTTTCTATCAGTCCTAACTGTGATAATGCTGATTATGATTGGGCTGTATTTAACCTTACGAATGCTTCATGTTCAGATATAGCTACCAACCCAGCTCTTGAAGTTGCTTGTAATTTTTCTGGTTCTATTTTTCCTACTCCAGTTACTGGAGCAAATGGACTTTTAGATGGTAATGGAGTATTGCTTGTTCAAAGTGGAAATCCAATACCCGTTGCTGCTGGTGAAGTTTATGCAATTCTTGTAAATAACTTTACTGGAGAAGGTCAATGCGGATATATTTTAGATTTAGCTGCATCTAGTGCAGGTATAATCGATCAAACAGCTCCTACTTTTTCAACACCTATTGCTCAACAAGTTTCTTGTGGGGCTAATTCAGTAACGTTTAATTTTTCTGAATTTGTAAAGTGTGAAACAGTAAGAAGCCAGGATTTTTTGCTAATAGGACCTCCTCCAACTTTTGATACTATACCTATTACCAGTATTACTGGAGCTGCTTGCATTAATGGCGGAATTGTAGAAAAACAATTTACTATATTATTAGGTGAAGCTTTAAATGATGGAGGAATTTATACAATTCAAAGTTTTGGCAGGGTAGAAGATAACTGTGGAAATTTTGCAACAGATACTATGCAACTGCAATTTAATATTCAGTCTTTTTCAATAACAATGTCATCAACTGATGTTGATTGCAGAACAAATAACGGCACAGCTACTGTTTCTATTAATGTAGCTACCCCTGGTATTGTTCCTCCTTATCAAGTGTCTTGGCTACCTTCTGGCCAATCAGGTTCTTTTTCTCCACCTACTAATTCTCATACTGCAACCAGCTTACCATTTGGAATGCAATATGTTACAATTCAAGATCAATCGGGTTGCTTGGTTAATGATTCAATATTTGTTAGCGATCCAAATAACTTTAATGTAAATCTTGTTATTACAACGGATATATGTTCTTTTGGTTTAGGCGGCGCAGAAGCAATAGTTACAGGAGGAACTCCCTATGAATCTCCTTTTAGAGAACTTCCATATGATTATTTTTGGGAAATTACCGGTCAACCATTTGATACAACCTTTATTGATAGTGTTAAAACTGGGACTTACTCTGTAACAATATCAGATAGTTTAGGCTGCAATTATAAAAAAGATTTTTTCATTCCTGATTTTAGATTTAATCTCGAGCCAGACTTTATCTTCTCTCCAGATACTGTTCCAATTCCAGGAATTTTTCCCAAAGTTACCTTTATTAATCAATCTTTGAATGCTGTTTACTTTCATTGGGATTTTGGTCAAGATTCTTCTGATGAATATGAACCTACCTATATTTTTCCAGGGTCAGGTGTCTGGGATGTTACTTTAACAGTAACCAACGAATTTGGATGTCAAGATTCTATAACAAAACAAGTTGAAATAGATTTTTTATTAACGTATTTTGCTCCTAATGCATTTTCACCTAATAGTGATAATGTAAACGATACGTTTAATGTTGTCGTAACAGGTATTCTTGAAGATTCATATTTAATGAAAATTTTCGATAGATGGGGAGAGGAAGTGTTTACAACAAATGATAAAAAAGAAGGTTGGCTAGGAAAAAAATTAAATTCAGGTAAGAGTTGCCCAAGTGGATACTATGTTTTTAGAAATTCTTTTATAGACCAGTCAGGTAAAAAACATGTGAAGTACGGAAAAATACTATTGTTAGGTTAAAAGTCGATTACCAAGCCATCGTAAGCTATAGCAACGTTTTTAGGGAGTGTATTTGATATCATTTCATGTAAACCTAATTGGTGACTAATATGAGTTAAGAATGCTTGTTTAGGTTTTAAATATTCAATTATTTCTAAAGCCTCATTTAGTGTTAAATGTGAAACATGCGTTTCATGTCTTAAGGCATTTAAAACAAGATATTTTAACCCAATCAACTTGTCTAGCTCCTCCTTTTTGATAGTTTTTGCATCAGTTATATATGCAAAGTCATTAAAACGGTATCCAAAAACTGGCATTTTGTAATGGTTTACTTCTATTGGTAAAAATGTTATATTGTATATTTCAAAAGATTTATTTTCAATTCTATTTAAATTGAGTAAAGGAATTCCTGGATATTTATCTTCAGCAAAAATGTAAGCAAACTCTCGTCTTAAAGCTGTTTCTACATGATTTGAAAGAAATACTTCCATGTGCTTTGATTGAAAGTAGTTAAAAGCTCTTATATCGTCTAAACCTGCAACATGGTCTTTATGCTCATGAGTGTAAATTACAGCATCAAGATGTAAAACATTATTACGTAACATTTGCTGTCTAAAGTCAGGGCCTGTATCAATTATAATATTCTTATTTTCATAAGTAATTAGTATAGAACAACGCAGTCTATTATCTTTTAAATCCGTCGATTTACAAACAGCACAAGAACATGCAATAACTGGTACACCTTGAGAAGTACCAGTACCAAGAAAAGTAACTTTCATTTTCCAAACCTACTAAAAATTAAGATTATGAATAATTTTATTTTCTTTGTCATCAAATGAAATATTACATTATTGCTGGAGAGGCATCGGGAGATTTGCATGGTTCTAATTTAATTAAAGAACTTTTAAAGTTAGACTACCATGCACAGGTTAGGGCTTGGGGGGGCGATTTAATGAATATGGGTGGTGCTGAAATAGTAAAACATTATCGAGATTTAGCTTTTATGGGTTTTACAGAAGTAGTTATGAACTTAAGAACTATTCTTAAAAACATATCCTTTTGTAAGCAAGACATTTTAGAATTCAAACCAGATGTAATTGTTTTAATTGATTATCCAGGTTTTAATTTAAGAATTGCTGAATTTGCTAAAAAAAATAATATTAAAGTTGTATATTATATTTCTCCTCAAATATGGGCTTGGAAAGAAAGTAGAATTAAAAAGATAAAAAAAAATGTAGATGAGATGCTTGTAATTTTACCTTTCGAAAAAGAGTTCTATGCAAAACATAAAATGGATGTACATTTTGTAGGACATCCATTAATAGATGCAATTCAAAATTTTAAAAAGAATAGTAAGTTTATTGAGTGCAATGATTTAAACAAAAAACCTTTGATAGCCCTTTTACCTGGAAGTCGAAGACAAGAAATAGACAAAATTCTTCCAATCATGCTCGAAGCTGTTGAAGGTCTTGAAGATTTCCAACTTGTAATTGCTGCAGCACCTTCTATTGAAATTGAATTTTATAATGCTATTATTAACCAGAGAAATGTTTCAATCATTCAAAATGAAACATATAATATATTAAATTCTGCAACAGCAGCCTTGGTTACTTCTGGAACAGCCACCCTAGAAACAGCTATTTTCGGTGTACCTCAGGTTGTTTGCTATAAAGGAGGAGTTGTTTCATATTGGCTGGCAAAAAAGCTAATTAAGGTAAAGTATATTTCTTTAGTTAATTTAATAATGGATAAACCAACAGTAAAAGAAATGATTCAAGACAACTGCAATTCAAAAGATATTCGCAAAGAATTAAATCAAATACTATTTAATAAAGAAATTATATCAGAGTTGAAAATTGAAATGGAAAAATTGAAAGTGTTATTGGGAGGAAGCGGAGCTTCTGAAAAAGCTGCAAAATTAATTTTTTTAAAAAACTAACGTTTTCTTGTTAGCAAACTAATACAAACAAATTAAATCTAGTTTGTAGAAGTTATAGTTTTGGTAAATGAAATATTACTTTCTTAAAACAATAATGTTTTTGTTGTCTTTTTGCCTTAAATTGAATTCGCAACAATTTATTAAAGTAGGACTATTTAACAGCAGTAAAATTGACCTGATTGAAATTAAGAGTAATGAAGAGCAGATTTTTATAAACGCGGATAATACCTCATTTACTTTACCTGTAAATTCAGTTTTAAGAATTGCCGTTCAAATGGATAAGATTTATTTATCATCAGAAAGTCTTAATTTTGGATTATTTAACAAAGTTAAAATTGAAATATCGGATAAATCTGGAATCATGTTAAAGCCGTTATCTCCTGATTATAAAGGAAATACCTACACTGAAAAATTGTTGATTGGCACAAAAAAAAATTACTTGTCAATAATTAATTTACTTAGTATTGAAAATTACATTGTTGGTGTATTAAGAGGTGAAATTGGTTATGATAAACCATTAAACAGTTATTTAGTAATGGCTATTCTTGCCCAGACTTTTGCTGAAAGCTATCTATCAAAACACAAAAATGAGGGTTTTAATCTTTGTGACCAAACCCATTGTCAGGTTTTTAAAGGCTATTTTAATTATATACCTTACCAATGGGCAGCTAATTTAGCTAAGGGTAAATATATTTTAGATGCTAATGGGAATACAATTGAAAGCTTGTTTCATAGCAACTGCGGAGGAAAAACTCAAAATTCTGGAGATGTATGGCGAAACAACTTAACATATTGCAAATCAATTAATGATTCATTTTGTCTGAATCAAAAGAATAGCAAATGGACCAAATCCTTTTCTATTTTCGACTTTTGTTTAAAATTGAATATTCCTTATGATATTAATCAGACTCCAAATCTTGATTTTTGCAACAATATTCAATTAAAAAATGATGCGAGAGAAAAGGAAATTTTTATTTATAATAAGAAAATCAATACAATATACGCAAGGACTCAGTTGAATTTAAAATCAGATTGGTTTGACATTACATGCGAAGGAGACTCTGTTTTATTCTATGGAAAAGGATTTGGCCATGGAGTAGGACTTTGTCAGGAAGGTGCTATTGAAATGGCACAACAAGGCTGCAACGAAGAAGAAATAATTCATTTTTATTTTGATAAAGTCGAAATTCACGAAAGAAAAAATTTTCAGCTAAATAATTAACTTACAAGTAAAGAAATTTGTGATCTTAATCTTTCATGTAATAAGATATAAATTCTTTTGTTGATTTCTTTTCGATAATCTAAATAAATACTTAGCTCTTCTTTAGTTAAATAACTTATTATCATTCCTATAAGATAAATTTTAAATGTTGGATGTTTATTAAACAAGTTGCTTATCAAACTTTCAATTTCATTAGCAGTCTTATTTTTAAAGGTAATTTCTAAAGAAGCTAAAAATGACTTGCTAAATGCTATTATAGAATTATTAAGTAATTTTAAAATAGGCCGAATTGTTAAATTCTGAAATTGCTCTGTTAATGAGAAATCCGTACTTTTAATTATTATTTCAGGCCTAATTTCGATAAGCCATTTTTGATATTCCATTTAAACTACAATATATATTAATTTTATTTTAAAATTTAAATAACACAAAATGAGATTATTATGTTATTAACAAACAAACATAAATAAAATATTTAATATTTACGTAACCTTAATTAATTAAAACTATATATTAGCATCATAAATTAAAAAAAAGTATGGCAAATTCCATCGCATTTTTACAGGATGAAATTGATGAATTACGTCAATTTTATAATTCTGAGCTTGCTAAAGCTGAACAAAGAGTAAATAGTATTAAATCAATTATTTCTAAGTTAGATGCAGGTAAAAGTAAAAGAGGACCTAAAACTTCTGGGAAAACAATTGCTTCTGCTATTGAAAAAGAATTAAAAGATGCAGCAAAGGTAGTTCTTGGTAAATCTTCTAACAAAAGAGGTCGACCTTCTAAAATTAAAAAAAATGCTGAAACTGCTGAAACAAAACAAAAAGGTAAGAGAGGTCGTCCAGCAAAGGCAATTGTTGCATTACCGAATTCAGAACTAAAGGGTAAACGGGGAAGACCAGCTAAAGCAGTTTCAACAATCGCAGTAGCAAAAGTTGCAGGTAAACGAGGAAGACCTGCTAAAGCAACTTCAACAACCGCAGTAGCAAAAGTTGCAGGTAAACGAGGAAGACCAGCTAAAGCAGTTTCAACAACAGCAGTAGCAAAAGTTGCAGGTAAACGAGGAAGACCAGCTAAAGCAGTTTCAACAAACGCAGTAGCGAAAGTTGCAGGTAAAAGAGGAAGACCAGCTAAAGCAGTTTCAACAAACGCAGTTACAAAAGTTGCAGGTAAAAGAGGTCGTCCTTCAAAAACTAATGCTCCTGTAAAAGTAGCAAATTCAAAAACAGAAACTAAAACAAAATCATCTCCATCTATTAAAAGTGGAAAAAGGGGAAGACCTGCTAAAGTTGTAGTAAGTCAAGCTCCTGTTTTTGTTAAAACAATTGATAATATAAAAACTAAAGGAGTTAAATCAATTCCTACCAAAATAAAATCAGGAAAACGAGGAAGACCAAGTAAAAATTCTGCTCCTCCTGAAAACGAAACTCATAATCAATAAAATTATAGAAAGCCCTTAATCAAGGGCTTTTTTTTATAACTATTTTATTTTTTTAACCCAATAGAGTTAAATCAAATGATTAAAACTAGTAGGTTTGGGCTTTAAAATTTTTAATAATGAAACTACTTCAAAACAAGGTTGCAATAATTACAGGCGCTACGCGTGGAATAGGGAAAGGCATTGCTTTAAAATTCGCTCAACAAGGTGCGAATATCGCATTTACTTATGTGTCTAGTGAAAGTAAAGCAAAAGAATTAGAAATTGAACTTTCTGCTCAAGGTATTAAAGCAATGGGATTTAAATCGAATGCTGCAGAATTTGCCGAGGCTGAAAATCTTGTAACAAATGTTATAAAAGAATTTGGTGACTTACATATTGTAATTAATAATGCAGGCGTTACTAAAGATGGTCTTTTAATGCGGATGAGCGAACAACAATGGGACGAAGTTATGGATACAAATCTTAAATCTGTTTTTAATCTTACTAAAGCTGCAATGAAACCTATGCTTAAGAATAGATTTGGTGTCTTTGTTAACATGAGTTCTGTAGTTGGCGGCAGCGGAAACGCCGGACAAGCTAATTACGCTGCATCAAAAGCTGGTATTGAAGGATTTACTAAATCTGTTGCTCAAGAACTTGGTTCAAGAAACATTAGAAGTAACGCAATTGCACCAGGATTTATTGAAACTGAAATGACAAGCGAATTGAATGAAGAAGTTAAGAAAGGTTGGTTATCTGTTATACCTTTAAAAAGAGGAGGAACAGCAGAAGAAGTAGCTAATGTTGCTTTATTCCTTTCTTCTGAATTATCTTCCTATGTAAATGGTCAAGTAATTAGAGTTTGCGGAGGAATGCAAACCGCTTAACAATTATTATTTTGAATTTAGAATTAGTATTTGAATACCCTGTTTGGTATTTTGTTTTTTGCATTGCTTTAGGCCTTTTGTTTTCCTGGCTATTGTACAGGAAGATAAATAGTTTTAAAGATGCCAAATCATGGCTAGTAAAAGTATTGTTTGCTATTAGGTTCGCAGGAATTACTATAATAAGTTTTTTATTACTTTCTCCTTTACTTAAATACATTCAAAGAGAAGTAGAAAAACCTATAATAGTGTTAATTCAAGATAATTCCGAGTCAATTATACAAAGGAATACAGGCAAGTTTATACAAAAAGATTATTCTGAAAATTTAAAACAATTAGTTAAAAAATTAGAAGAAAATTATCAGGTAGACCAATATAGTTTTTCTGATAAGATTTCGGATTCTATTAATTTAAATTTTAATGGAAAGCAAACAGATGTTTCTAATGCGCTCGTTGAGATTAATAATTCATACTTAAATAGAAATGTAGGAGCTATAATTTTAGCAAGTGATGGTATAATTAATAAAGGAGCAAATCCTATTTACATTAAGAATATTCTAAAAGCTCCAATCTATACTATTGCGCTCGGTGATACTACAATTCAAAGAGATTTATTGATTCATAAAGTGAATCAAAATCAAATTGCTTATTTGAATAATACTTTTCCAATTGAAGTGCTTGTTGATGCTAAAAAATTGCAAGGTAAATATTCAGAATTAACGATTTCTCAAAACGGTAAAATTATTGCGAGCCAAAATTTTACAATCGAGAATAGTAATTGGACAAAATCATTTCAATTTCAAATCAAAGCAGAAAAGGTAGGTATTCAAAAATACTCCATTTATTTGAAAACCATAAGTGGAGAATTTACCATTTTAAATAATCAACGTGATATTTATATTGATGTTATTGATAGTCGTCAGAAAGTTTTACTTTTAAGTGCTTCTCCTCATCCTGATATTGCAGCCATTAAATTAGCAATTCAATCGAATGATAATTATGAAGTTAATTCTTTTTTGGTTGATAATTTTGATGGTAACTTAAAGGATTATAGCTTGGTTTTTTTACATCAAGTTCCCTCTAAAAATGGCAATAATTCTAAGCTGTTCGCAGAGTTAGAAAATTTAAAACTACCCGTGTTTTTTATAGTAGGTGAGCAAACATCTTTAGGAAACTTAAATACATTGCAGAATATTGTTCAACTAACTGCTCCAAGAGGAAACAGTAACAATGTAACACCATTTTTTAATGTAGGGTTTTCTCTTTATACAATAAGCGACGAATTAAAGAAAAGCTGGCAAAACATTGAGGGCTTAAATGCTCCATTTTGCAATTACAAAATCTTAACAGGCGCTAATATTTTCCTAAAGCAAAAAATTGGTAGTGTTAATACTGAATATCCTTTATTAGCATTTAATGGAAATGAAGAAAGAAAAATGGGAGTTTTGCTGGCTGAGGGAATTTGGAAATGGAGATTACAGGACTATTCTGTTAATACCAATCACACTCTTTTTAATGAATTTGTTTTTAAAATAATACAATATTTAAGTGTAAGAACAGAAAAGAAAAATCTTTCTGTAATTACAAGAAAAAGCTTTTTTGAAAATGAAGCAATATCTTTCGAAGCAGAAGTTTACAATGCTTCATTTGAATTAGTAAATACACCTGATGTGTTTATAACTGTAACAGATTCAGCTCAAAAGAACTATCAATTTACATTTTCCAAAACCCAAAATGCGTATAAATTAGATGCTGGAATTTTCCCTTCGGGATACTATTCTTATGAAGCAAAGACTAGTTTATCTGGAAAAATTTATAAAGATAAAGGCTCTTTTTTGATAAAGCCTGTTGTTGAAGAAATTACAAACACAACAGCTAATCATGCTCTTTTAAAAGATTTATCAAATAGAAATAATGGGGAAATGGTTTTGCTTAATAAAATAATGTCATTGCCAGAATTGATTGGTAAACGCGATGATGTTAAATCTCTTTCACATAGTGAGATTAGTTTAAATGAAATGATCAATCTAAAATGGCTTTTCTTCTTAATATTATCTTTATTATCAATTGAATGGTTTCTGAGAAAAAGAAATGGTTCGTATTAATTTAGCTTATATTTGAAGACAACTAAATCCATTAAACTTCTAATTAATAAAATATGAATAGACGTATTTTGCTAAAACAATTGATGATGGGATTGCCGGCAGCAGCATTTTTGCCATCTTTTTTAAGTTCATGTGCAAAAGAAGAGTTGATTGATAGTTTCAAATTCAATGGCAGCGTAATTGTAATTGGAGCAGGAGCATCAGGAATTTATTCGGCAAATTTGTTAAGAAATTATGGGGCTCAAGTAATACACCTAGAAGCAAGAGCAGTTATTGGTGGAAGAATGAAAGCCAACACTTCTATTCCTGGGATTAAAATTGAATTAGGCGCCGAAGAAATTCATGGCAAAAGATCAATTTTATATGATTTGGCACAATTTAATGTCCCTGATAGTTTAATACCTCTTCCAGGTGATGATTATTATCATTTAGAAAACCAATTAAGGACTAAGAATTTTCTAATTGAATCGTCAGACCTAGAAGGCGCTGGAGCAACGATGTTTCAGATAATAGATAGTTTTGCTAGTTATCCCGGTGGTGCCCAATCTGTTGCGCAATACTTAGCCGAAAAAGAATTAGATGCAAGGTTTTTAGAAATTGCTAATGCACTTATTGGAAACGAATATGGAGCCGATAATAATAAAATTGGAATGCTCGCCTTGAAAGAAGCCGAAGATGGATATTCATCAGGAGAGGAGGGCCAAATTCTTAAAGACAAGTCATTGTTAGAATTATTTGAAATTGCATTTTCTGAAGATATCAATCAAGTTAAACTAAATAAACCTGTTGAATCTATCAATTATGAAGGCGCGCAAGTTGCTGTAACTACTGAGAATGGTGAAACTTTTTTTGCTGATAAAGTGCTAGTTACAGTTCCAATAAGTATTTTGAAAAACAACTCTATAACTTTTGTTCCTTCTTTAGCTGCTGATAAGCTTGATGCAATTGATGCTATAAAAATGGACAATGGTTTAAAAATAGTTCTTCAATTCAATGCCCCATTTTGGGAAGGTAATACTGGCTCAATTATAGGTGGAACCAAAGTGCCAGAATATTGGATAACAGGTGCTGGAAAAAATGAGAATGCGAACTTAATTACAGCATTCGTTATGGGTGAAAAAGCTGAGTATTTAGCTGGACTTTCTGATGCTCAAAAGATAACTGAAATACTTGAAGAACTTTCCATACTATATCCCACAGGTAATGTTTCAGGTAAATATAATTCAATCAATATAGTTCAAAATTGGTTGCAAGAAGCATATATAGAAGGTGCTTATTCTTATCCTTCTCCCGGTAGCGAAGGGAAACGAGCAATTTTAGCAGCTCCAGTTAAAGGGAAAGTTTATTTTGCAGGTGAAGCAACTAATTTTAATGGCCATTTAGCTACTGTTCACGGTGCTATGGAAAGCGGTTACAGAGCAGTTAAAGAAATACTTGAAGCATGAAAAATATCTTAATCATAACTATATTGTTTGTTTTCTCTTTTTCTTTAAGAGCTCAGAATTACTTAAATTTATATGGAGGATATGGAATTACAGCTCCTAAAGAAATTAACAAATCAATAGAAACCTTTAATTATTCAAGGCCTTGGCTAATAGAAAAACAACCACTGTTTCAAAAAACTCTTACTTTAGGATTAGGGTATACGGGAATTTTGGCAAAAGGACTTTTTATATCTCCCGATTTTCAATACAATATTTCAAAGTCATTTTCTGAAAATGCTAATTTTAATACGAATATTGAAATGCATTGGTGGAGAGGTAACATAAATTTAGATATTTACCCACTGGAATTTGGACTCGATAGCGTGGGCTTTAGGTTCAGACCTTTTGTAAGAGTTGGAGGTGGTGCCTCAGCGATTTTACCAAGGATCAACTTTAATGATTCTTTGGCTACCGTGAATGATGAAGATTATTCACCCCATTTTTGGACCTATCAGTTTTCAGGAGGAATTGGATGTAGGATTTATTTAAATAGAATAATTGATATTATGCCTTTTATTCAATATAATTTTCAACCTTCTGTTAAAGTTGAAGATTTTAATTTGGCTTTACATGGTACTAATATCCCTGAATTGAGTAATGTTTCAAAAGTTTCTAATTTACAATTCTTATTAAGTGTTTCATTTAAACTAGGTAGAGCCAGAGAACTTGTTCCTGAGCAAACGGAAACTAAAACTAGAAAAAAGAAAAAAAAGTAATTCTAATTTAAAATCATACTAATTTCAAATAAAGTTCGTTATTTTATCACTCAAAACTAAAACACAATGAAGAAATTATTGTTAATCGCTACATTTTTTGGATGCTCATTAGCAGCAGTCAATGCTCAAACTACTAAAAAAGAAGTCTCTACTGGTAAAAAAGTGAATGAACCAGCAGTTAAGGTAGATCCTTCTAAACAAGCAATTAAACCAGTTAATCCTACAACAAAACCCGTTAATGCTACTCCTTCTTCAGGTGCACAAAAGCAAGAAAGACCTGCTCCTAAACCAACAGCTCCTTCAACTATTAAAGATGATAAAAAAGCTGAGATAGCACCTTCTAAAGCTCCTCTGAAAAAAGACGGAACTCCAGATAAACGCTACAATGCCAATAAACAAAAATTGAAGAAAGACGGAACTCCAGATATGAGGTACAAAGAAAATAAACCAGTAGAAAAGAAGAAGAATTAAAAAGCTTAAAGCATAAATAAAAGCCCAACAAATCTAAATTTGTTGGGCTTAACTTTTTAGTCTAGTTTACCATAAATGCTTTACACACGTGCTAAATCGATTCATTATGGTTCAAATGATTTTGCAATTTCCATTAATTGCCCCATCAAGATAAAAATTACAAATAAAAATGAGAATACAAATTTCTTTGGAGTGAATAAAGCATTGAATTTTATTGAAAGTAACCAGTAAACCAAAAGAAAAATACATGGTGTAACGAACAAAAATTCAACAAGATAAGCATGAATAGTACAGAATTGTGGGAGCATTATATAAATGAAGATAAATGGAATAAAATTGAACATCACTTGATTTAACATTTTGATCCGTTGGCTTTTAAAAGCATAAATCATTACTCCTAATGCAAAAAGAAGCGTTAAACAATTTCCAATATGTTGTTCTGAAATGGAAGAAAAATATGGTGAGAAAGTAGATTTTAAGTAGACAGAAGAGCCATCCAAACCTGACCGGTAAAAAAAATCTGAAGACGTGTCTTGCAACATTAAATGCCTCTGGGCAATGATAGGTAAAGAATAATTAATTATTGTTGAAATGCTGACGAAAACAAAATTTAAGATCATTTGCTTTCGTAAAGCTAATTTCTGTTCAGAAAACAAATAACATAGCGCCCAAGGAAAAATATAAATTAATGATATACAACTTATTACTAAACCTGATAATAAAAATCTCCTGTCCTTATATTTTATGTCTTCTGTATGGTGTATGACCGATAAATAGCAGAAAACAAGTGAAACAATGAAATGAAAATTATCAGTATTGTATCTTAAAAAAGAAATCCATGGCAACGAATTCGATACTATAAGTCCTACAGATAAGGAAAGCCAAACAAGTTTTATCCAGTCTGCTGAAATGAGAGAAGAGATTTCTTTCCTTCTTAATCGGTAGATTAATATTATAAATAAAGAGACTTGAAAGTACACTAATATGTTTTGCAATATCTCGTAATTTACTCCAAAAATTAGATGGAGTGGATATAATGCGATATAATTTGCTAGTAAAAAAGGAAATGTATATGTAGTATAAACCTTACCCTCGTTTATATCTGAAGAATCAAATACGCCAAGAAAGAGATGCTCCTTCCAAGTGTGCATTTCCCACCAATTGAAAGTAGTAGGAAAAACGCCTGACCGAGGTTTGAATGTTTCATTGAAAACCCCGATTTCAAGTATGAATGCGAACCAACAAAGAGAAATTATAAACACACAAAGTATTGGTAACCCTTTTTTAATATTGACTTTCATTTTGATTAGTTATTACTAAAATGTTTCAATGATATCAAAATTCTGTCTTTCAGTTAAATTTTAACTATTCAATTATTTTCACCGCTTTTATCTTATGGTAATAAGCAAAACCCAGATTGTACCAATGACCTGAATTGGGACTTAAATCGCTAAAGAAAATAGTATAAGGTTTATGTTTTATAGAAGGTAAAACTAAAGTGTCTGTCTGAGAGGTCAATGAGTGTTTATTTGCCAATTCTATTCTTTGTTCGGTTTCTTTTTTGTAAGCCGATATTTCTTCCAAATCAAACAAAGCTGTTCTTAATCTGCTGGAGTAGCTTGCTTGAAATAGCAAAATAATTCCTATAGAACCAGCAACTTTATAACTTAAACTATTTTTTATAAGATAGTTACTAATTAGTTGCGGGAAAATCATAGATCCACTTAAAACAATGAAAATGAATAAAACATTCAGCAACCTGTCAGGAGGTGTAATCATACCAGTTCCATATATAAAAGGGAAAAAAATGAATGGTATCATTAAAATGGAAATCATTACTACTAGGATGAGCCTAAAATTGATAAGTAGTTTCTTATAGGGAAGAAGAAATGCTAACGCAAACCATACCAAGAGGATAGGTGAGGAGCGGAACCAGTCTTTAATAAAATGAATACTTAACTGAAAACTATTTGTAATTGAAAAAGTAAAATCTCTTGCAGGGTGATGCGCTACTAAAAGAAAAAAATCGGATCGATGAAAGTTTCCTGGAGTTAATAAAGCCAGTAAAGCACCGATAAAATACGAGATTAGAGCAAACCAAAATAATTTTGTGCTTTTTTTTAAAACTAATGAGATAAACAAAAGCCAAGCTGTAATTAAAAGATTTAACTCATTTGTACCTGCAATAAGAAATGGTAGAACTACAAATGCAATTTTCTGAAATTTATTTAAACTTTCTTTTTCTAAGAGCAATATCCAATAACAAATACCTAATAAACCAGGTAAATAGACCCAAGATCCAGTAAACCAAAATAATAGTTCAACTGGCTTTGGTAAATAACAAAACAATAAAAAAGCTAATAAGCTAAAAAATAAACAAAAATTAACGCTTTTTATGTCTTTTTTGATAATAAACTTTGAGAATAAAAAACAAATTAAAGCGAACATGCAAACTTGAATAGAATTGAACAATGCAGGCCCAAATTGTTCTCCAAAATTTAAAGGATTGATAGGATAAACTAAAATATATGAAGTAAATCTCCCTCCCCAATGCAAATAAGTTTCTTTTACAATTTCAAAGTAACCAAATTTATCAACTCTCATGTAATCAGAATAATCATCAGAAGAAGCAGTTCCGAAAAATCCTAAATAAATGAATAATGCAATAAGTGAAGCTAAAGGCAAATAGTTAAGAAATAGTTTATAATTCATCACTTTTGGCAATTGTTCTAGCTTAAATTCTTAAGCTGCAATAATAAATAAAAAAGCTGCCAACTTTTTCAAAATAAGTTGACAGCCTTCATAACTACTAAACACTTAATTTTAATTCACTTTCACTATTTTCATTTCAAGTCCATTATTTACATGCAGTAAATACATCGACTTAGGAATGTTGGTATCTAAATGGAATGAGAACGAATTTCCTTCAACTACTTGCGTATTGCTCATAATCAACCTTCCAGATAAATCATACAATTTGAATTCTATTTTCTTGTTTGTTGAATTTACAATTCCAGAAATCACTCCAGTTTCTGCATTATAATTTACCCAATTTACATTTAAAACATCTTTATTGTTTAATGAAACTGGTACAATATCCGAGTAAGTATAATCTCCATTAAAATCTGTTTGTTTCAATCTGTAATAGGAAACTCCACTGAATGGATTTTTATCTACATCCTTGTAATTTAATACGGAATTAGAATTTCCTGCGCCCTTTTGTTGAAGCACTTCCTCAAAATGAATTGCATCTTTTGATTTTTCAATTGTAAAGAAATCGTTATTTATTTCTGATGCAGTTGACCAAGATAAATCTACTGTATTTGATTTATTTAAAACTGCGTTAAAAGAAAGCAGCTCTATTGGTAATGGATTATTAGGTCCGCCACCAAAACCCCAATTAGACCAGCCCGTTGCACCTTCTCTTTTAACAATTGGTCTCAACAATGTACCTGTAGCAGCTTTATGATTTCCACTTTGTAACCAATTTCCTGCTCCAACCCTTTTTAAAGCGGTTAATTGACAAAGATTATTAATGGTTGTAAAGCCTTCAGCATCAAAAGTAATGTCATAATTTCCTGTTGTAAGTGTACCATTATCAGCCATCTCCCAATAACCATCATCAGAAAGTGTTGATACTAAAAATGGAGAACCACAACTTCCTTCAGCAGGTATAACATAGTTAGTTGTAGGAACACCAAATGCTGCCATATTGCCTGTATTATAAGTGGCAGTTAAATTTCCTCCAGAGGTAGGTGCTGTGGTATATTCAACAGTAACAAACTTTTGATTTATTCCAGAGCCCATTGGGAACAAACCTGTTGATGCCCCTGAATTAGTTGCTGCTGCAAACCATCTTCTAAAGTTTCCAAAAATTACTCCAGAAGTATAGTTAAGGGTTCCTGTTTGAGTGGTGGAATTACCTAAAATCATCAGATTGCTTCCTGTTGTAATATTTCCATCAATCATTAATAGTTCATGGGAAGCTTGAGCTGAAGAACTCAATTGAACACCTGTCGTATTATTGATGCGCAAACGATGGAAAATTTCACCTGTTGAAGCAGTATTGATAGTTTGTAATGCAGTTCCATTAAACTCAACGGTACTATTTGTCCCTTCTATAAATGCACTGCTGTTATAGTTTGTCCAATTTCCACCAATATTGATGGTATTGTTATTGGCATCTAACTCAGAACTGTTAGCTCCTTGAATAATTTCTAGATTACCTTTAACTGTGACTGATTGCCCTCCTGCGGTCGGATAAACTTCTAATCTATCTATTGTTGCATTTTCACCAGCTCTTACTATTACATTGTTCAACTCTGCCCTTGTAACAGCTGTTCCTGCATAATCCGAAAGGTGAATATCGGTTGCAGCTCCAATGCCATTAAATTGCATCAAACCTGAAAAAGCAAAGTTTGAAGCAGTGGAAGAACCTGAACCCAATTCAGCATCGTCACCTACATTTATGGTATTGGCATTGTCTGTGAATACAGCGGTTCCGGTATAGTCCAAAGCAAAATCATTCTTAAGATTCAAAGTTGTTTGGTCAACGGCCCCTCCTGTTAAACTTATTCCTCCGGAAGTTTTTGTTGATTTCAAATTGAAGGCCTTTAGATTTTTGGTATTGGTATTAAAAACCTGTGCCCCATTTCCAGATGTAACCAAATCTTGGTTATCACGACAATTGTCGTTCATGGTGGCACCTGAATTCAAAAGGAAATTTCCAGCTAAAGTGAAGATTCTTCCTGCATTTGGTGAGGATATAACTAGGTCAGGTGTTTCTGCAGTAAAGTTTCCATTCACAGTTAGGTTATTAGAAATTACTTTATTTCCTTTTCCTGTTAGTAATAAATTGGCATAATTAAATCCTGTGAGTAAATTTTGATCATCAGTGCTTCCTGCAAAATCTTCATCTCGATTGTAAATGATAGTGGAAGTCGCTCCAGCGTTTAAAACGCCAGAAAAACTTGCATCAGGACATCCTATGGTGAATTCATGCTCTGCTGCACTCATATCTACTGTTGCTGATCCTGAACCTTTAAAGGTATTGGAAGAAGCTGTCATTTTACTTAATCTAAGCTTCTGTGGAGTTGCTCCAAAAACTAATTTTCCGTTAGTAAATAATTCTAAGTCGTTAGAAATGATTAAATCAGTATTCAATTCAACACCTGCAATCGTAGAATTTGTAATATCTACATCGTAAAACTGTTCTCCTCCAATACATTGAATAGTTTGTTTCGCTGTTCCACTAAAAGTTACTTTTTGAATTCCTTCCGTGAAGCCGGCCTGAGAATAATTTTCCCAATTGCCTTTTAAATCAATGTTATTGGTTTGTATATCTAGTATTCCTCCCGTAATGGTTAAGTCTCCTCCAACGTTTAATGTACCAGAAGTTGACAATTGCTTAGTTGATAAATTTGAGAGTAATAGATTTTTATACGGGAATCCAGCATTGATAAATATTTTCTGAGTACCAATTAAGTCGCTGGAAGAGTATTCAATTATAGATCCATTTTCAAATGTGAAAGTATTGTTGGTAGTGCTGAAGTTAATAATAGAGTTTACACTGTTGTCATTGTTATTGTTAATGTTTAGTTTACCACCTTGTTTAATTTCAAAAGTATGTCCAGCTGCACCAGATGCTGCAAAATCAATCTGACGGCAATTGATTACTCCTGTTGTACCAATTACCCATTTACAGAAATAACCTCCTGTTGCATCGTTGTCAGTTTTGGCATATAATGTTCCTGGAATGTTCATTGTTCCATTAATGGTATATGTTCCACCTCTTCGATCTGTTGCACCTGTTGATCCATCAACTCCATCAATACTTGCATTTCCAGAAGCTGAACCTGTAGTCGGAATGCAGCTTAATGTAGAATTTTCATTAACTGTTAAGTTAAATCTGCATCCTGTGCCTCTGTTATCATTGTTATATATTGCAGTTCCTGAACTTTGGTTCCAACGCAAGTTCACATTCATTGCTATTATCAAGTCTGTAGTTCCTCCAACAGTTCCTCCAGCATCGTTTCTTCTCAATCTGCTGCAATCGAATGTTCCTGTTCCTGAAATAGTAGATTTTGTTCCTTGAAAATTGAAACTCATTCCGTCAAAAGTACTTCCATTACCAATGATTCCGTTGCAAATAATATCACCAAAAACGGTAAGATATCGGTTTGTTGATGTTAAGTTGGTATATAACTTACCACCGGCTGAAACGATTACGGTTCCAACATCATAAGGGTCAGACGAACCATCTACTGTAATGGTATGTCCGCTTTGGATGGTAACAGTGGTAGTAGTATTGTCTGGAAATTGGCCAGACGTAGCGTTTACCCAGCTTGTTCCATTGTAGCGCTCCCATGTACCATTGACTGACCAGTTTCCAGTTGTTACCCTAGAACGAAAATCACCAGTAATATCTGGAGAAGGAACTACAGAAACTTCAATACCCTCTGACCATTGTGTACCTCTTCTAACGAAAACTTTGATGAAATAAGTAGTAGCATTTGTTAAACCATTAATGGTAACAGCTGCTCCAGTACCTTTAAAAACCACAGAACCACCCGTACCAAAAGCTGTACCTGACCCAAATGTTATATTTGCTGTATAAGCAGTACCGTCGCCAGTTGGTAAAGCTGTAAAGGCATTTGTTGGTTGCGCTACAACTAAAATTTGATCCCAACAAACAGTTCCGGAAGGATTTGTCCAGTTCACTATGGCTCCTCCATTTTGCCGTAATGCCGACAAAGTTGAAGCATCTGGAGTGTTTAGGAATACGGTGAGATTGGTAGCATTTTGCAATCCATTGGCTTCAGGGTCAGAAGAAATAACCCTTACTCTATATCCTGAACCATTTGCAGTTCCAGCAGGGATTGTTGCAACTATTGGAGAAACTATTCCAAAACCAATATTTGTTGGAATGGCAAAAGAGCCACTTGCATCCGATAATTGGGCAGTGAAAACATTCCCTGTTTCAAAAGTTCCACCAGTAGTGTAAGGTATAGAAATGCTCGTTCCTGTAGAGTTTGTGACACAATAGGTAGTTGGTGAAATGGTTCCTGTTGTAATAGTAACGTTACCTATAGTGAAACTCCAAGGTAAAGGCCATGTTTGATTAGTATTGCTTCTAATCCAATTAGCCGGATTGTTAATTTCAGTCCTTAACGTGGCGGCAGTCCCATAAATGGCACCGACATAATAACCATTATCTGCATGTGAAGCAAATGAAATGGTATTTACGCCATTTACTAATGGTGAAGGTAAGCAAGAAGCGTTTGTGCTGGTTCCGCAGGTTTGGCAACTTCCTAATAAAGTCGTTGTACTTAAGCCTGCTATAAATGAAGGGCTTGCAGCAGTGCCAGTGTATGCTAGAATTTGATCACCAGATGCACTTAAATTATTTAAGTTGCCTGAAACTATACTTCCTACATTGGCTGAAGTGCCTTGAATTCTAATTACTGTTCCTTTAGTAACACCTGTAGATGGAGCTTGCCATCTCACTGTTTCCTCGTTTGTGCAAATTGCGGCACCTGAACTCCAGGCATTATCCGTGAAGGCAATTTGAGCGTTGGCTGCGATGTCTGCCAAAGCTACAAAAGCAAATCGGTCAGGAGCATCTGTTGCGTAGGAAACAAATGCAATGTCACCTAATACAGGGTTGGAAGCTGCATTGGTTGTAGCATTGGCAACTCTTAATGGTGATACATAATAATTTTTTGTTTGGTTGTCAGATCCATTCCAACTATAAGGTACTAATGCAAAATGATAAATTGTATTCGCACTCAATCCTGTTACAGCAAAAGTTGATCCCGTTGTGATCAAACCAACAACGTTTGCATCTCCTACAACATCGTTCAGATTATAGTTTGTGGCATCGTTTGGAGTTCCTGTTACAGCAGATCCTGCTTTCATTAAAATGATATATCCTGAGGCAGAAATTGTTGATGCTGCTGAAAAGGAAAGATTTATTTGTGTAGCGGAAAATGTAGTTGCAGAGAATGTGGCCGCATTTCCTACTGGCTCATTACTCAATGTAAAAAAGTTTGATTCTGGACTTAAACCAGTTCCTGCGGAATTGGTGGCATAACCTCTATAATAAATTCGAGTTCCAACGGGAAGACTTGTTCTTGAATGTGAAAATGAAGAAACTGATGTTCCACCTTCTGCAAGTGCATTATCTGCTGCAACAACTGGGCTGGTAGTTTTCCAAACCGTTCCTCTTGCTGAAATTGCTGCATTTCCATCATTGGTGATGGTTGCGCCTAAGGTTGCACTGGTATTTAGTATGGCTGAAACAGTTGGTATTGTTAATGTTGGAATAACGGGAGATGCATCACCTTCGCCATATAAATTGATGGTACAAGTTCCTTCATCAGCATCAGAACTGCTAATAGTTACTACAGCAACTTTCGAACCTCCACTGGTTGGGGTAAATCGAATAACAAAATTACTAAAACTTGTTGCTGCAATGGTTGCAGATGGTGAACTAAAAAATGAAAACTCAGAAGCATCTAAGCCTGATAGGGCAACACTAACAGTTTCTAATGCACCATCGCCAGTATTTCTGATTCTAACGGTTATATCTGTGTTGGTAGAAAGTAGGTGAGAACCATAGTCGTAATTGAATCCGCAAGCTTGATTGGTTGCAACTGGTTGTTCCAATTGAATTTCCGGCACCAAACCAGTTCCCTGAATGTTGAAATTGTAAGGATTTTCGTCTGAATCGTTGTTGTCTATGCTGATGCTTGCAGTTCTTGTTCCCGCAGCAGATGGATTAAAAGTAACCTGAAAAGTAATACTTCCGGCAGCTGCAACTGGTGAAGTTGGAACAGTGGTAACCGAAAAGTCAGCGGCATTTGCCCCAGAAATGGCCACTAGTGGAGCGCCCGTCAGATTCAAGTTGGCCGAACCTGTATTTTGAATGGTGAATGTTCTCACAATTGTTCCTGAAGAAACCAAAACACCACCAAAATCGGTGTGGTCTGCAGTTGACGGTGAAACATCTCCATCTGAAATGTTTGTAGAATTTCCTTGAATATTGATTTCAGGTGTGGGTGCTGGAGTCGTAGCATTAGTAGCAGGAATAGTAGCAGCCGTTCTGTAGTTATATGTTGCTGCAATTGACCCATTCCAATTGTAAGGAACCAAAATATAATGATAGGCTGTTGAACTACTTAATCCTGTATTGTTTACAAAACTGGTTGTGGCCGTGCTGGAAATATTTGCAACCAAAACTGCATCTCCATATGTATTGCCAACGGTATAAGCTGTTGCATCTGTTGGTGTGAACGTAGGTGCTGCACTTGCTCTTCTGAAAATAAGGTATCCATCCGCATTTGTTATGGTAGAAGCCGCTGAAAATGTCAGTGTGATTTGCGAAGGTGAATCTGGGGTAGATGTAAAACTGGCTGCATGAGCCGCTGGTTCACTGCTTAATGTATAAAATGTATTGCTTGCCGGACTGGTCAGTTGGTAGCAATTGCCAGTATTGTTGTAATTGTAGGCAGTGGCAGTATATTGGGTTTCAGCGGTCAGACCAGTGAGTCCGGTAACAGAAGAGCCCGATGCCCTGAAAACTACCCGGTTGTTTGTATTGATTTGGCCCGCACTTGCCCATGCGGTATTGGCTGTATAACTGGTTCCACTTGTTGGATTGGCAATCGTGTTGGCTGTTGCCCTGATTACCAGCATGGTTCCATCTCCCGAAGCACCTGTCCATGAAACATCGGCTCCATCGGTTGTTGCATTTGATGGAGTTACTACAGTTGTTGTTGTTGGAGGAGTACAAGCGGCATAATTTGTTAAATAAATATCGTCGAAGCTGATTCTAGCTCCACCTCCAGAAAGTTTTACGATTCTTAGCCTTACATTTCCACTTAAGTTAACTGTAAACGACTGGTTTACTAAAGTGCTTGAACTTGTTGTAATAACGGAGCTAACATAAGCCGTCCAGGTCGTTCCATTATCTGTGGAAGCTTCTAACTGCCAGGTACTGTTTGCATCTGTACCGTAAACCGCATGAAGGATATCCACAGTTCCAATCCCCGATGTTCTGTTGAAATTCATTCTTGCAATGCCTGTATTCTGCATTCTCATGGATTGCAAGCCATTTTTCTTGTCGTTGGCAAGTCCACCCAATAAAGCATCACTCAAATTCCATGAACCCGATGTCAATGTGACATCTGCTGCTGCATATCCCCCTTTTGAACCAGTTTCAAAATCTTCAAACGGGCCTGTTAAGGTAGTGCAACTGGTTTGTGGCTCACCTACCAATTTGTAATTGATATTGGTTCCGCTGTTGGTGTAGGACCAGATTTTGAAATAGAAAGTTGTTCCGGATGCAAGCCCTGTTACAGTGTAAGGTGAAACCGTTACATTTTGTACGCTTGCACCATTGGCTTCTGCAGTTCCATCTGCTGGGTCGCTTATAGCTGCATACGAGGTCGAACTCCACTTAATTAAATACCCATCAGGCAAAACAGAACCTGTTGCAGCTGTAAAACTGAGTGGAATCGTAGCTGTTGTTGTGGTTCCACATGCAAACAGGGTTGGGTAATTACTCGGTTCTGCCTTGATAAATGTTCTTGCATTTCCGGCAGCAATCGGATCTGTACCCGATTTATTGCCTAAAGAAAAAGTCAGATTTGAAAATACGGTAGAACCCAGGCTGATGGTATTTCCGGAAGTAGCAGTTGCAGAAATATCGGCAGTGATAAAAATATACCCGGTACTTCCTGAATTGATGACCTGAGAAGTAAAGGAAGGGAAGGTTTTTGAACCGGCAGTTCCCGGAGTGGTGAAAGTACTTAAAGTGGCATCTCCTCCATCCAAAGTAGCATCTGTTGAATATCTTACTTTTAGGTTGGTCACATCAGCAGAAATATAGGAACCTGCAGTTGTTACAGTGATTCCGGTCAGAGTTGCATTTGAAGAGGTAACAGCGAAATCAAAACGATGCAATACAACCGCTGTGCTGCCTTGTAAATGACTGCTTGCCGCAGGCGAAGTCCCGGAAATGGCAATGGCAGGATTGACAATGGTTCTTGAATTTCCGGCAACCACCGGATCTGTTCCAGTCTTGGTTCCTGTCGAAAAAGTTATGTTGGAGAATGCTGTACTGGCAAGATTGATCGCATTACCACCTGTAGCGGATGAAGCAATATCCGCTGTAATAAACACATAACCTGTAGAACCGGAAGTAATGGTCTGACTGGTAAAGGATGGAAAAACATGCGATCCGGCTCCCAAAACAGTTGACTTTGTGGATAAAGTGGCGTCTCCTCCATCCAGTGTTGCATCAGCTGAATAGCGTACTTTTAGATTTGTTAAATCAGCAGCAGCGTAGGTACCAGCAGTAGTTACTGTTAGACCCGTCAGACTGGCATCGGTTACGGTTACTGCCAAATCAATTCTTTGCAAAACCACATTGGTACTTCCTGCATTGTGGTTGCTGGCAGTTGGAGAATTGTTGCTGATGGCAATGGAGGGAACCAGGCTGGTAAAAGTTTTTGTTCCTCCGGCAGTTATGGTTCCTGTTGGAGTTCCTGATGCAAAAGTAAGGGTAGGGTTCGCCGAAACCGTTAAGGTTCGACTTCCCCCAGCTGTTGCAGAAGAATTGGCTACAATCCAGAAATAGCCGGTGGTTCCGCTTGTAATGGATTGAGTTAATCCAGTAAAAGTGTACGTTCCGGCAGCACCAACAGCAACAGTTCCAATGCTGCTTGCCGAAGCGAAGGTGGAAGTTGTGTGGTAGAACAAACTAAAGTTTCCGGTTAAATCCGTGGCGTTATAGGTTCCGGTAGTAGTGAATGCCAATGAGTTTAATGTGGCATTGGAAACCGTTACTGCTGCCTGGAAATTTGATAAAATGTTATTGGAAGTACTTGGGTTAATGTTGGATGCTCCGGTTTGCAAAGGGGATGAAAGAGCGATTAATGGTAAACCAGAAAACGAAATATTATCAAGCCCGATACTGGTATTGGTGGATCCCGATGCATGATTTCTCCAGGTAATCCAACGGAATTGATAATCGGTACTTGCGGTTAAACCTGTTACAGATAATGTTTTATTCGTTACAGAATTTAGTGTTGGACTTGCTCCGTAGCTTGTGGGACTTGATGAAACTGTGGTCCATGACCCTGAAGTACCAGCCCTGTATTGTAAGGCGATACCCATGGTTCGGCTGCCTGAAAAGCGAACAATCTGATCGTATGTAATATTAACCGTGGTACTGGTTCCGGTATTAATGGCTGTCACCGGTTGATTTAAACCATCCGTCGCATTGTTGGAAGTGGCAATTACCAAATTAGCATTTCCGGAAATCAATTGCCCAAAAAGTCCTCCTGAAGGTTCACCTGGAAAAGCAGCAGGTTCAGCTATAATTGAGGCATTGGTTGTGGGGCTTGAAGCTTCAGAAGCTGCTTGAGTTGCGAATGCTCCACCATCTAAACCACTCCAACCCACAAAGCCTGTTGGATTGGCAGAAAAAGATGTTGTTCCGAAATTTTGAGAAAATGGGAGCGTTTGTGGTGTTGGTGCGGCTAAACCTGCAACAATAGTTTTCAGCCCACCGGCTGCTAATGGACTGGTACCGGTAGTCAATCCTGAATTAAAGGTTATCCTGTTGGTAGAACTGGCAAAAGCTGTTGAAGTAATATTAATGGTTCTTGCAGCAACGGCTGAAGCGGAAATGTCTGCTGTTACAAACAGGTAATAGGTGCTTCCAGATGTTAATACCTGAGTCAAACCTGTAAATGCCAATTGAGATCCACTTGCCACTGCTGCGATAGAGGCCAGAGTTGGATCGGCTCCGTCTAAGGTTGCATCGGTCGAATACCGAAGTTTCATTCCATTGGTTTGAATGTCGGACGTTTGGTAAGTTCCTGCGGTGGTTACATACACAGAACCCAAAGTTGCATTTGCGGTTGATGGGGTCAGGTCAATTCTGTACAACACATTATTTGTTGTTCCCTGAGTTACGTTTCCAGCGCTAATCGTTCCTGAAGCAATAGCAATGCTGGAAGGGTTTGGTGTAAAATAAAACTGGTCAAATTCTACGGCAGCTCTTCCAACAGCACCACTTGAATGTACGGCAACCAAACCAAAATAACCATTTGCTGAAATGGCATGGGTATTATCGGTGGCACTTCCCTGATTAATAAAAGCTGTATTTCCATTCGGAGTGTTTGAGGCTATTGCGCCCGTTCCATTTGCTGTAGGCACTACAGAAGTAAATAAATTCCAGACTCCTGAACTGTTTCTGGTTACCCGGACAAGGAAACCAAAATCCGTTTGACCATTGGGAATAGCAGTTGAACTTGTTATTATTGTTGAAGCACTTGCCCCATTGGTCATCCTGGCTAATCGAATTTCATCATTCCCGGTATCGTCCCCAATCAGAAGGGCGTATCCATCTACAGTTGCATTTTCAAGGTCAGCTTCGTTTCCGTATAGCCAGATTTCCAGATTATTGGCCAAAGTATAAGCCTGTGCCCTTCGGCCAACAAAAAAGGTCCACTCCTGAGTGGTTCCCCAGGTTGCAATCTGGGTTCTTAAATTTTGAGTTCCAGCCCCGGAAGCTACATTTAACCGGAGGGTATTTGAACCGGTTGCTCCAGCTGCTACATCGCTATTGGCCGAGATTGTCCAGTTGGCATCTCCGGACCAGGCTGGGGTAGCAGAAAAGTTGCCGTCCGAATACGTATCAATTAATGTTTGGCTAAGACCCACATTGGATGCAAAAAATAATAGGAGGAATGCGGAATAAAGAGCTTTCATACGATTTGATTTCAATTGTAAATTCATGATTTGGTTAAAGTATTATTGTAATCCTTATTTATAAGAAACAGTTTACTGACAACTTTAGAAACTATAGAAGAGCTTGAAGTAGTAAATGAAATAATGGAATTATCATTGAATTTAATGTAGCTCAATGGCAATTCTTCTAAATAGTAAGGATTAAATCGACTAAACCCATTCAAAAAAAAAATAACAAGTCGTAGTAAATTTTTCATAAGCCGAAGTAGAATTTCAGGAGGATCGTCTCGGGAGCCGGGCGCCTTTCATTAGATTGGTCAGCACCCGAGAACGCACTCCTATTTGTACGAGCACAAAGTTCGGCTTAGAATGTAACCTTAAGTGGTTTGAACTATGATTTTTGTTTTATGGCTATGTTATGAAGGTTAGGTAATTGTTAATATATTAGCATCTTTATGTTATGAAAAAATGGATTTTTGAAATGCAAAAAAGGCCGTCTCTTTTGGAGACAGCCTTTTAAAAGTTATAAGTTGTTTTAGAACTTAGTTTTTAATTACTTTTTGAACCTCACGGTTACCAGCAGATTCAACAGTGATTGTGTAAACACCTGAAGTTAAATTGCTAAGGTTTAAAGTTTCGATGATTGAAGTTTCTTTGCTGTTAACATTTTGAGTCATGATGATACGACCAGTGATGTCAGCAATACGGATAACTACATTTTCTTTAGTTACTCTTTTGATTGAAACGTTTAATACACCAGCAGTTGGGTTAGGATATGTTTCGATGTACAAAGCGTCTTCGAAAACGTCTGAACCATCATCAGCAATTTGTGCGAATTTACCGTTAGAAGTAACATCTGCGCATCCTTGAATACCAACAACAGCATCCACATCAAAACCATCACCGTTTCCTGGGAAGTTAGAGTTGTTTACAAAAGTAACATCAGTAATTTTAATGTAGTTAACGGCATCGAGACCATTGAAATCTAATATAGCATCACGGCATATTAAATTTGAACCAGCAACTTCACCGCCATTCAAGGTAACATCTTCAGCTAATACAGTTAAAGGAAACCAAGATTGACCATCGCATGAACCTTCTACCAATGCTTTTTCTGGATAATTACCGCAATTACGATTTTCTCTATCTCCAAAAGAAGTTTCAAAAACTTTAACATCTGCACCTGGTCCGTTGAACAAAGTGTAAGGGAAAGACAATACTACACTTCCGCCATTTCCTAATGAGCGGAAATTATTGTTTGCTGGAGAAGTAGAACCATCATTTGCAAAGAAATTAAGCGGATTCATCGGCAAACCTAACATACGAGTATCATTATTTCTAGATGAAGAAATTGCTCCCCCGTTTTCAGTAAGACCTGGATTAGTTACTGCATTATTAGCAGCATAGCGAGATAAACCTGTTTCAATCGGCTCAGAACATCCACCAATTCCTTCTACTGCATCTACGTCAAAACCATCAGCTCCAACTCCAAAAGCTAATGGATCTGAATCATCAGTAATTTTTACATACTTAGCCCATGGTAAGCAACCTAAGTCTAAAGATTCATTTTGACAAATTGGTGCTACTGGAGTTAAATTAACCCAAGTGCAACCATCTTGAGAAACTTCAACTCTTGCTTTTTCTGGATAAGCATCGCAAGAAGGATTACCATAAGATGTTTCAAAAATTGTAAAGTCAGGGGCAGAACCATTTGTATTGCAGATAGGTCCGCTCATTTCTAAGGTAATTGATCCACCAAAACCTAAGGCGAAGAAACCTATTGGAGCAGATCCGTTGTCTAAGTTATCAGCTGGACCAGTTGCGTTCATAGGATTCGATCTTGCTGGAATCGGTGTGCTTAAAAGACTTGGAGTAACCCCACCTTGCACAAAGGAAATTGGTGTTAATCCTGTTACTTGTGCGTTTGCAGAAACGCCTGAAGCTATCATCAAAAAAGATGCAGCTACTAATTTAATTGAGTTTGTTTTTTTCATAGTTATATTTAGTTAATTAGGTTAGCGGTTGTAAAGATAGATAATCTTACATCACTTTTACAAAAAAGGTTACAATTATTTTTATTCTCTATGGGGACGAATACGTTTGCAAAATATATATAATATTGAAATACAATTAATTATGATTAAAAATAATGTTATTTATCATAAATTATTTTTCAATTTTCTTACATATGTAATGTTTTATTTCCTATTTTAATATAAAAACTTGTAGTTTTTCACCATCATTTGCCGTTTGAAGTGCTATTAATTTACATATTACAACAAAAAACGATAAGCATCAGTTTAAAATGTAAAGGCCAACTATTCATTTGCTTGATTATCCAGCAATTAAAATAAAAACATAAGATTTGATGGTGTTTTTAAGGTTTTATTTAGTACGATAGCTTACAAATTTGGAATTATGCAAGTAACATCAGTTTTTAAGGACGTCTTTTAAAATCTGAGGTTCCGAGCGGATTTAGGCTCATAATGTGTATGTTTTAATAGGTATTCGTGAATCCGCTTAAAAGGCATAACGAAAAAAGACGCCTGAAGGGGCGTCTTTTATAATCTGAGGTTCCGAGCGGATTTGAACCGCTGTACAAGGTTTTGCAGACCTCTGCCTAACCGCTCGGCCACGGAACCTTTTTTGTTAGGAGTGCAAAAGTAACAAATATGTTGGCTTATCAAACTTTAAGCTGAAATTAATTTTATGTTTATTGAGAAATTTTAATTGCTGCTTTTTTACTTCTTGTTTTTTAGATTCCTAATTTTCGCCTACAGAAAACTCTTTCAAACATTTTTCACATAAACAGTCTAGGTATAATCTCCTGATTTTTGAAAGATTTTCTTTGGAAACGTAAACACTTTCACACCAACATGCTTTTTTTATAACGCATTGAAAAGTCTCTCCGCATTTAGGGCAGCTCTTTTTAAGTGCCTTCTTATTAAATTTTAAATCTAACTTCATCCTTTCAGTGTTAAGCTAATTCCTTCAATCTTCGCATTTATAGGAGGATTTACTTTGGTAATTTTTAATTCAACATTTTGAATGCCTTCTACCATAACTTTAATAGTAGAAACGATTCTATTGGCAACATGTTCAAGAAGCGAAGAACGAATTATCATTTGATCAGCAATTAACTCATATATATATGTATAATCGATTGTATCAATTAAATCATCTGATTGTGCAGCCTTGTAAATGTTAGTCTCAAATGAAACATCAACTCTAAATAATTGTCCATTAGTTCTTTCTTCATCATAAACACCATGATAAGCATGAAATTCAAGTCCAGTTAATTCAAATTTACCTATCATTTAACATTTTCTAATTCCGAAATATGATTTAATCCTTTTTCCAATCTAGCGATAACTTCAGCTTTTTCAAGTATACTGCATATTTCAAATACAGATGGACCATTTGAAACGCCAGTAATCAAAATTCTAAATGGTTGCATTACACTACCAATTCCAACTTCACGGTTTTCTAAATACATTTTCGAATTCACTTCTATTTGATTTGGAGTAAAATCGCACATTTCAGAAAATGTTTCTTTCCATCCTTGAAATACTTGCATAAATTGAGGCTTCCATTTCTTCGATAATGTGACATCATCATATTCTGTAGGAGCTTCGAAAAAGAATTTTGCTTGTTTTACTATGTCGTCTGTGAAATTGCTTCTTTCTTTTAATAATCCTACTATTTTAAGAACAAACTCTTCTTTAGCATCGTAACCATTTTCTTTGAATTTAGGTAACAACTCATTAGTCAATTCCTCATTCGACATTAATTGTAAATAATGATGGTTGAACCACTTTGCTTTTTCGAAATCGAATTTTGCTCCAGACTTATTAATCCTTTCAAGAGAAAATGAAGCAATCATTTCTTCTAATGAAAATATTTCTTTTTCAGTTCCATCATTCCATCCTAATAAAGCTAAGAAGTTTAAAATCGCTTTGGGTAAATATCCATGTTCTCTGTATCCATTGGTAATATTTCCAGTTGCAGGATCTGTCCAATCTAAAGGAACAACCGGAAAACCTAATCTATCACCATCTCTTTTGCTCAACTTTCCATTTCCATCAGGTTTTAATATTAATGGCAAATGCGAAAACTTAGGCATTTTATCTTCCCAACCCAAATAACGGTAAAGTAAAACGTGAAGTGGTGCGGATGGCAGCCATTCTTCACCTCTAATTACATGAGAAATTTCCATTAAATAATCGTCTACCACATTTGCTAAATGGTAGGTTGGCATTCCATCAGATTTGAACAACACCTTATCGTCCATGTTTGCAGTATTTACAGTAATATCTCCTCTGATGATATCTGTAAAATGTACATTTTCGTTTTCTGGTAGTTTAATTCTTATCACATAAGGTTGATGTGCCTCTATAAGTTGCTTTACTTCTTCAACTGGAAGCGTCAAAGAATTTCTCATTTCCATCCTCGTAGCTGCATTGTATTGTTGATTACTGGATTTTGCTTCCACTAATCGTTTTCTCATTTCTTCTAATTCAGCAGCTGTATCAAAAGCATAATATGCATTTCCGGAATCAATTAATTGTTGCGCATATTTTTGATAGATTTCTTTTCTTTCACTTTGTCGATAAGGACCGAAAGGACCTCCATGAAAAGGACTTTCTGTTGGATTGATACCTAACCAATCTAACGCTTCCATAATGTAATTTTCAGCACCTTCTACAAACCTTTGTTGGTCGGTGTCTTCTATTCTTATGATGAAATCACCTTTGTTTTTATGCGCAAACAAATAGTTGTATAATGCAGTTCTTACTCCACCAATATGCAAGGTTCCCGTGGGACTTGGAGCAAATCTCACGCGTATTTTTCTTTGAGACATTCAATAAAATTTAAAACGAAAAATTAATTAATCCATTGGTTTGCGCATTACAACGCTATAAAAGTTAGCGCTGCTGCGAGAAGTAGAGCTATATTGGAATGCTACCCAACCATTACTTTCTTGTGTTTTAATTTCAGAAAGAAATGGTGTTCTATCGTTATCTCTGTCTAATAACAAATTTTTTACATTTCTCATAGCAAAAGCACCAGCCGTAGTACTCATGCTTAAATCATTAGAATAATCATTATATTCAATCATTAAATATTCATAACGTTCACTATCTGTTTTGTTTGTAAAAGATAATGCTGTAATTGAGCCGAATAAAGCTAAAGCTAAAATAAGTTTATGTGTTGATTTCATAGTTTTTGATTTTTTAATTGTGTTGCGAAATTAGAAATTATATTAACATTTATTCAAACCTTAATGCATCGATGGGGTCGAGATTTGCGGCTTTAATTGCTGGAATTAAACCAGATAAAAGTCCAACAATTAAACATAAAACGGCAGCCATAATCATCCATGCCCAAGGAATTATAAAACCTTGGTCGAAAAATAATGAAACAGCATTTCCCATTGCTATGCCTAGAAAAATTCCAAGCATTCCTCCTAATTGACAAATCACAATAGCTTCAATGAGAAATTGATTCCTAATAGTTTTGGAAGTAGCACCAATAGCTTTTCTTACGCCAATTTCTCTTGTTCTTTCTGTAACTGAAACCAACATTATATTCATCAAACCAATTGCAGCGCCTATAAGAGTAATGATAGCAATTAATGTTGCAGCAACCGTTACATATTTTAAATTATCAATTAACATTACTGAAAGATTATCGCTTTTAGTAATTTCAAAATTCTGGAGGTCTGTAGCACCTAACTTTCTTAACCTTCTAAATAATCCAGTAGCTTCACCAATGGTGGCTTCCATTATTTCTGGAGAACTTGACAAAACATTAATAACATAAGACATATCGGCTGTTCCAAAATAATTTCTAGCATTACTTAAAGGAAGCACAACAATTTTATCACCTCCAAAACCAAAGCTTGAACCTTTTTCTTTCAATACACCAATTACTTTTACTTTATGTCCTCCAATGAAAACTTCCTTATTTATTGGATTTATTTTTTTGAATAAATTAGTTTTTATTTCACTTCCAATTAGTACCACATTTGAAGCAGATATTAATTCCTGTTGAGAAAAATTCCGCCCACTTTCAAGTTCATATCCTGAAGTAATCATGTAATTTTCATCTCCTCCAAAAACTGTAATGTTTGGGTTGGTTTTTAGCTCGCTTGTTTTAACAATTGCAGCTCTGCTTGCAACACATGAAATGGAAGTCCAAGAAGGAAATTTAAATTCTTCTTTAAATTTAGTGGCCTGTAGATAAGTTATTGATTGAAAAACCTGTACTTTTTTTCTTCCCCCACCGATTTTAATATTTGAACCTCTATTTCTAATATTGAAGGTATTTGCACCCATTGTGGTGAAATTTGAAGAGATACCTTCTTTAATTACATCAATTGCCGTTAATATTCCTACCAAAGCCATTATTCCAATAGCAATTATCATAATCGTAAGAAAAGTCCTTAAAGATTGGGAGCGAATGGCAGTTAAGGCAATTCTAATATTTTCAAATAGTAAATTCTTCATTTTATCGAACCGCGCGAAATTACTCAATTTATAACATTGCTTTTCTTTTTATTTAAGAACGGGGAATAATTTATTTAAAATCAAACCCTATTAAATGTGGATTTATTACTTCAAATCAATTACATTAGCAAACAGAAATTAAATTATCTAATTCACACATAATCAATATCTTTTAATAAAATACTATGGCATTTGACATTGAAATGATTCGCAAAGTGTACGCAAGTTTTGGAGAAAAAGTAGAAGCAGCCAAAAAAAGCGTAGGACGTCCCCTCACTTTATCAGAAAAAATTCTCTACACACATCTTTGGGAAAATGGCAGTTTTCCTAGATTTGAAAGAGGAGGTTCTTATGTAGATTTCGCTCCAGATAGAGTGGCTATGCAGGATGCAACTGCACAAATGGCTTTGCTTCAGTTTATGCAAGCTGGTCGTAAAAAAGTTGCTGTTCCATCATCAGTGCATTGCGACCATTTGATTACAGCTCAAGTAGGCTCATCAACTGATTTAAAAACAGCTGTTGATAGTAATAAAGAAGTGTATGATTTTTTAGCTTCTATATCTGATAAATATGGAATTGGTTTTTGGAAACCAGGAGCTGGAATTATACATCAAGTTGTTTTAGAAAACTATGCATTTCCTGGCGGAATGATGATTGGTACTGACTCACATACTGTAAATGCTGGTGGTTTGGGAATGATTGCAATTGGTGTTGGAGGAGCAGATGCTTGTGATGTTATGGCAGGACTTGCCTGGGAATTGAAATGGCCAAAATTAATTGGTGTTAAATTAACAGGTAAATTAAATGGTTGGACTTCTCCAAAGGATGTGATATTAAAAGTTGCTGGTATTTTAACAGTTAAAGGCGGAACTGGGGCAATTGTTGAATATTTTGGTGAAGGAGCAATTAGCATGAGTTGTACAGGAAAAGGCACTATTTGTAATATGGGTGCTGAAATTGGTGCTACAACTTCTACATTCGGTTACGACGATTCTATGGAAAGATATTTACGTTCTACAGGCCGCGCAGAAGTAGCAGATTTGGCAAATGGAATCAGGCCTCATTTAACAGCTGACCCAGAAGTTTATGCAAATCCAGAAAAATATTTTGATCAAGTTATCGAAATCAATTTAAGTGAATTAGAGCCATATTTGAATGGTCCATTTAGTCCAGATTTAGCTACACCGATTTCTAAAATGAAAGAAGCTGCGTTGGCGAATGGTTGGCCAACAAAAATTGAAGTTGGTTTAATTGGCTCTTGCACTAATTCGTCTTATGAAGATATTAGTCGCTCCGTTTCTTTAGCGAAACAAGCTTATGAAAAGCATTTAGTTCCCAAAGCTGAATTCACTATCACTCCTGGTTCAGAGCAGGTGCGTTACACAATAGAAAGAGATGGATTTTTAGAAATTTTTGATAAAATTGGCGCCAAAGTTTTTGCTAATGCTTGCGGTCCGTGCATAGGAATGTGGAATAGAGTTGGAGCTGAAAAAGCAGAAAAAAACACGATTGTGCATTCGTTTAATAGAAATTTTGCAAAACGTGCTGACGGCAATCCCAATACTTTTGCTTTTGTTGGTTCTCCTGAATTAGTAACAGCCATGGCTATTGCAGGTGATTTATCGTTCAATCCATTAACTGATTCTCTTACAAATTCAAAAGGCGAACAAGTAAAATTAGACCCTCCGTTTGGTGAGGAATTACCAGCACGTGGATTTGCTGTTGAAGATGCAGGTTATCAAGCTCCAGCTGAAGACGGTTCTAATATTCAATTAGCAGTATCACCTACAAGCAACCGTTTGCAATTATTAGATTCTTTTCCTGCTTGGGAAGGTACTGATTTACATGGTTTGTTTTTATTGATTAAAGCAAAAGGTAAATGCACCACAGATCATATTTCAATGGCTGGTCCATGGTTGAAATTTAGAGGACATTTAGATAACATTTCTAATAATCTCTTAATTGGAGCAATGAATTTCTTTAATGAAAAAACCGACAATGTTAAAAATCAATTAACAGGTGAATATGGCGCGGTTCCAGCTACACAACGTGCTTATAAAGCGCAAGGGATTGGAAGTTTAGTGGTTGGTGATGAAAATTATGGAGAAGGATCGAGCCGCGAACATGCAGCTATGGAGCCAAGACATTTAGGCGTAAGAGCTGTATTGGTAAAAAGTTTTGCCCGTATTCATGAAACAAACCTTAAAAAACAAGGTATGTTGGCGCTTACATTCGCGGATAAATCTGATTATGAAAAAATCTTAGAAGATGATCGCATAGACATTTTAGGTTTGAAAGATTTTGCCCCTAGTGTTCCGCTAACTATGCAATTGAATCATAAAGATGGAAGTGTAGAGCAAATTAAAGTGAACCATACTTACAACGAACCTCAAATAGAGTGGTTTAAGGCGGGTTCAGCTTTAAATCTAATAAAGGCACAAGTTGCAGGAGCGTAAGTAATCTCTTTTTTGAAAGGCCGCTTAAAACGGCTTTTCTTTTTTATAGAATCTGTTGTTCAATTAAGAAGTAATAGATTAAAAGTTGTTTCATGATTTATTTACTTCTCAGCATATTAAGTTCTGCATTATTAATAATTTTATTTAAGCTATTCGATAGGTTTGAAGTAAAAACATCGCATGCAATTGTAATTAACTATTGGATAGCAGCATTTTTGAGTTTTGGACTCGATGATAGTGGATTACATATTGCGAAGGCAATTAATCAACCTTGGTTTTTCAGTGCACTGATTTTAGGGAGTCTTTTTATAGTATCATTTAATGTTATAGGAGTTAGTACTATTAAGATTGGCATATCAGTAACTAGTGTTGCAAATAAAATGTCCCTTATTATTCCAGTTTTATTTTCCATTTTATTTATAAATGACGAATTAAATGCAATTAAAATAGCAGGAATATTTATTGCTTTAGTCGCTGTTTATTTTACAACAAGAAAAGATGATGAACGAGTAATTGATAAGAAATATGCGGCATATCCTTTAATAGTGTTTTTGTTTAGTGGTTTTATTGATTCTTTTTTCAAATATAATGAAGTATATACTTTAGGAGAGAATGGTTTAAAACCTTTTCTCAGTTGGATTTTTCTCACCGCTGGAGCAATAGGATTAGTTACTTTGATACTAGATAAAATTAATCAGAAACAATTACCAAATAGTAAAGCATGGGTTGCAGGTTTTATTTTAGGTATTCCAAACTACTTTTCAATTTACTTTTTGTTAAAAGCTATATCAATTCCTAATATTGAAGGTTCTGTAATATTTCCGGTAAATAATATGGCAATTGTCGCAGTAACTGCATTGTCGGGTATATTTATTTTTAAGGAAAAAATGTCAAAAGTAAATCTTTATGGAATTCTACTTTGTATCATTGCAATTGGAATGATTGCATTTTCTGAAGAAATGATGTTTTTATTTTAAGTTTGCTTAATGGTATTCAGCAGCAGTCTTTTCCTATGTTTTTTCCTGCCTGTTTTTTTGGCATTTATTTCATTACTGAAAAGTATAAAATTTAGTTGTTGGGAGTTGTATTTTTTACAGATGAAGAGCTCCAAAAATTTATATTTGTAATCTTAGGAACAACATTACTTGATTATTTCTTGGTTTAGAAATACTTCAAATTGAGTAACAAAAGAAAAGATTAATTTTCTTTTATCTATGATAATCGTAAATCTTGGGTTACTTATGCTATTCTTAAATTTTTTCCGAGGGGATTTTCTATGCAATTTAAAAATATACCTAACGACACTATCAATAAAAAAATTGAACTAAATTCAGCAATAAGTGCTGATGCAATTTATATGTTTTATATAGATGTGGTAAATGGGAAATTCAAATAATTACCAGATATTTACTTCTCTTTCTAAGCTAACTCCGAATTTCAAAAATACATCATCAATAATTCTTTGAGATAATTCTAGAATTTGATTTCCAGTAGCATTTGCATAATTCACTAATACCAATGCTTGTAGTGCATGTACACCAGCATCTCCTTTTTTATAACCTTTCCATCCAGCCTTTTCTATCATCCAGCCTGCTGCAAGTTTCGTTGATGTTTCATCAATAGGATATTCTACTAAATCGGGGTAATTAGTTTTAATAATATTCGCAAGTTCTATTGATATGACTGGATTTTTAAAAAAGCTTCCAGCATTTCCAATTATTTTTGGGTCAGGTAGTTTACTAGATCTAATTGCAATTACTGCATTACTTATATCTCTGATTGTTGGATAGGTTATATTATTTTTTTGAAGTTCTGATTGAATGGCACCATAATTTGCGGAGATTTTATGATTTTTTCTCGTTAATTTAAAAGTAACATCAATAATTAAGAATTTATTTTTATGAGAATTTTTAAAAATACTTTCTCTATAGCCAAAATTACAAGCTTCATTATCAAAAGATTGCATTTTATTTTTTGTAATTTCAAGTGCATTTAATGAAACAAAAACGTCTTTTATTTCAATACCATACGCCCCAATGTTTTGCATTGGACTTGCCCCAACATTTCCAGGAATAAGAGATAAATTCTCTAATCCACCCCAATTGTTTTCAATACAAAATAAAACAAATTCGTTCCAGTTTTCGCCTGCACCAGCCGTAACATGAATTGTTAATTCGTCAATTATTTGAGTTGATATTCCCTTAATTTTATTTTGAACAATTATTCCATTTACATCTTTTGTAATAAGAATATTGGAACCTCCACCTAAAATATAATAAGGTTTTACAGAAGGAGTGGAAAAAAAATCTTTTGCTTCTTGCACAGTTTCAATTGAAATGTATTCATCAGCAATTGCATTAATTCCGAATGTATTTTCGTTTTTTAAAGGAAATGAATGAACAATATTTTTCAACTTACAATCTTGTTTTCGATGGAATTAATTTGTTTATCTTTTTTAATCAAAGCAGCGATTATTAGACTCAATACTAATCCAATAATGAGCATTGTTAAAAAGGACTTTATTAAATATGTACTAACATTATATTCTAAATAAGCCTCATTTATTTTAAAAGATTTTTCCTCTAAAGAAGATAAATTTAATTCTTCTATTTTTTGCTTTTCATGGGTAATCATAGTGCTGAAATAAAAAGGATTTACAACAGAAACATAAAACCAAGAGAGTAGAGGACTTATAATTGAAGATACTGCTGTAACTATTATTCCTGTTTTGGCACTTTGTATAAAACTGATTTTACCATGATAGAATCTATCTCTTTTTGCCTTTGCTGCCCAATAAAGACCTGTAATTGGAATTATAATTGACATCCATGTAAAAAATGGCCAATAAATTATTCTTGAAGTATGTAATCCAAGAAATAATTCAAGCAATAACCATAAAAATCCAGCAACACTAATTGCAATTCCAGACCTGATTTCTGAGTTCATTTAAATGTATTGTTTTGCGAATGTACCAAATTAGTTTAAATTTTTAGTAAAATTGTAACTTAGCCAAATGTTTGAAGGAAAAAAAATTCTTGTTTTGGTGAGCAATGACCTTGTTACCGACCAAAGAGTTTATAGAATTTGTAACACAATACAAAAAGCAAATTTTAAGTTAGAATTATGGGGAAGAGCAAGGGCTAAAAGCATGGAATTGCCTTTTTGGCCTTGGCATTCAAAAAGGTTTAACTTGTTGTTTGAAACTGGGCCATTATTCTATTTTTCGCTCACTTTTACTTTCTTTTTTAGATTACTATTCAGCAAGTTTGATGTTATATATGCCAATGATTTAGATACATTGCTACCTGCATATTTGGTATCCAAATTAAGAAGTAAGGTGCTTATTTATGATACGCATGAGTATTTTACAGGAGTTCCTGAATTAGCAGAAAGACCTAGAATTAGAGCAATATGGAAGTCAATTGAGAGTTTTATTTTTCCAAAATTGAAGTATGTTTTTACTGTTAATAAATCTATTGCCGATTTATACGCTTCAGAATATCATGTATTGCCATTAGTAATGAGGAATATTCCAATTGCTGAAGATGTTAAATTAATTTCTAATAGATTGGAATTAGGATTACCGCAAAATGAATTTTTAATTATTCTTCAAGGTAACGGAATAAATATTGAAAGAGGGGCCGAGGAAGCTGTTGAAATGATGAAATATCTTGAAGATTGCGCTTTGATAATTGTTGGTGCAGGCGATGTAATACCAATTTTAAAAATGAAGGTTAAAGAAGAAAAATTGCAAGATAAAGTGTTGTTTTTTTCTCGCATGCCATATAAAGAATTAGCTCAATTTACGCTTAATTGCGATTTAGGATTAAGTTTAGACAAACCTACAAACATTAATTATCAATTGAGTTTGCCCAATAAATTATTCGACTATATTCGTGCGGAGATTCCTATTCTAGCGAGCAACTTGATTGAAGTGAGTAATATAGTTAATAAATTTAAAGTCGGTGAAATTGCTTTAAATTACGAACCTAAGTATCTTGCTCAAAAAGTTATAAATTTGAAAAATAACAAAGTTCTGCAAGATTTTTATAAAGCTAATTGCAAGGAAGCAAAGCTTCTTTTAACTTGGGAAAATGAATCGAAAGTGTTATTAAATTTATTAAGACAATTAAAGTAAATCTGTATGGTTTTTAATAGATTATATTTTTATTTATCAAATCAGCATAATTTAATTGTTAGGATATTAATCTTTTTATTTAGTGTTTTTTTAATAACTCTTTCCTTACCAAGAGAAGGGAAATTTAAGTATGAGTTTTTTAAAGGCAAAGAATGGATGCATGAAGATTATAGAGCACCTATTGATTTTGCAATTAAGAAAACCAATGCAGAAATACAAACTGAGATTGCTTTTATTGAGCATCATTCTAAAAACTACACTGTTTTTGATGAAGAAATGCTTATCCAAAAACAAAGAACATTTATTTCTGAGTTAAACGTTTTCTTGCAGCAACTAAATCCAGATAGCAGTTTAGTAAAGGAAAATAGAAGCAAAGAAATTGAAGTTTTAAATAAAAAAGGTTCAGATTGGTTGTCATTGATTTATTCAAAAGGAATCTATCAGCATCAAAATTCTATTTTAAAAGACAATGATATAGTAATTGAAGTGCGCAATAATGTAGCACAAGAGAAAAGTATAAATGATTATTATTCAAGTATTACTGCAACGGAGGAAATTGCAGTTTTACTTTATGGAAAGAAAGAATGGGGCAACCCACAATTACAGTTGTTTTTTGAAAAATTCTTGACTCCAAATGTTTTCTATAGTGAGAAGTATACCGAATCCTCTCGAAATAAGGCAATTTCAGATATTTCTACCACAAGAGGAATGGTTAGTAAAGGTGAATTGATAATTGAGAAAGGAGAAATTATTACACCTGATAAATATCAATTGTTAGATTCAGTTAAAAGCGAATTTGAACAACAATTAGGAATAATGAAGATTAATAGAAATTTGGTTCTATTTGGTCAGGTATTATTGGTTAGCATTTTAATGGGAATGTTACTTACATTTTTAATTCTATTGAGACGAGATTTATTTGAAGATGCAATTAAGTTAAGTTTTCTTTTTTCATTAATTGTTGTTGAGATATTTATTGTAAGTCTATTATCAAAAGTTGATGATATTAGTATTTATCTTTTTCCTTTTTGCATTCTTCCTATCATTATTAGGGCGTTTTTTGACACCCGGCTCGCATTAATTGCCCATTTGCTAACATTGATAATTATTGGTTTTATTGTACCAAATCCATTTGATTTTTTTATAATTCAATTGCTCGGCGGCATGTCGAGTATATTTAGCATTGTTAATTTAAGAAAACGTTCTCAATTATTTATTACAATAACACTTCTGTTTATAGTTTACATTTCATGTTATACAAGTATAACCTTAGTGGCTGAAGGACAGTTTTCGGAAATAAAATTATCGCAAATAGGATGGTTGGGAGCAAGCGCATCTCTTTCTCTTTTTTCTTACCCAATCATTTACATTATTGAAAAAGTTTTTGGTTTTACAAGTGATGTTTCATTATTGGAGCTATCTGATTCCAACAATCCTTTATTGCGCCAAATGGCATTGAAAGCTCCAGGAACGTTTCAGCATTCTTTGCAGGTTGCAAATTTGGCAGAAGCAGCGGTTGCTAAGGTAGGAGGCAATAGTTTATTAACAAGAACAGGAGCTTTGTATCATGATATAGGGAAGATGGAGACTGCTAGGTATTTTATTGAAAACCAGTTAACTGGTGTTAATCCACATGATGAATTAGGGTTTGATGAAAGTGCAAGAATAATCATATCTCATGTTAAAAACGGAATTCAATTAGCCAGAAAACATAAATTACCAGAAAATGTAATTGACTTTATTCGCACTCATCATGGTACATCGCGGGTTCAATATTTTTATCATTCGTTTTTAAAGAATTATCCAGGAACAGAAGTTGATGAATCAGCATTTAGATATCCAGGGCCAATTCCTTACAATAGAGAAACTGCAATAGTTATGATGGCTGATGCTGTTGAAGCAACTTCCAGAAGTTTAAAGGATGTAAATAGCGAGAAAATTGATTTGATGGTAGAGTCAATTATTAATCAACAAATTGCAGATAATCAATTTATAAATGCGAGTATTACTTTTAAAGATATTACAATTATTAAAAAGATATTTAAAAAAATGTTGATGAATATTTACCATGTAAGAATGGAATATCCAAAATAGAAGCATGAATGGATTCTTTGAAACCCCCATTGGTTTGATATACTATAGTATAAACAATGGATTTGTAACAGCATTATCATTTGAAAAAGTAGATAATACTTTAGAAGAAAATAGCGAAGTAAATTATATAACTAAATCACTTTTAAAAAAAGAGGTTTTCCTCTATTTTGAAGGGAAATTGAAGATATTTACAGTACCTATCAATTTAATAGGAACAGAATTTCAAAAGTTAATTTGGAATGAAATAAATAAAATTCCTTATGGCCAAACGCTTACCTACATGCAAATATCTCTCAATATTAAAAATAAGAAAGCTTCCAGAGCAGTAGGAAATGCTACTGGAAAAAATCCTGTTTTATTACTCATTCCTTGCCATAGAATAATTGGTTTATCTGGTGAATTAACGGGTTATGCAGGTGGCTTGGAACGCAAGGCTTTTCTTTTAAATCAGGAAGCATTAATTTCTGGGAAGACCCTATTTTAATTATATAATAGCATTAAATCTGGAATTTCATATTTTACTGATAAGTCAGATAAAAATATTAATTTTGAAAATTAATTCACCTGCTATGAAATATATTATTTATTTATTTTTTTTGTTCCCAACATTTGCAAATGCTCAGTTTTCTAAAGATTTAGTTAAATTATCTAAAATGATGCAAGGATATTATAGTAGCGAATTACAAAGTAAAAGTGACACATCATTTTTTGACATCCGATTAAAAATATTACCAATATGGGTAGATAAAACAGATGCAATTTGGATGTACGTAGAGCAAGCTATGAGCGGAAAAGAAGATAAACCTTACCGTCAAAGAGTTTACCGCCTTACAGAAACTAGTAAAGGAAATTTTGAAAGTGCTGTATTTACTTTAAAATCTCCATTAAGATTTGTTGGAAATCTTGAAATGGTAAACAAATTAACTCCAGATTCACTTATACTTCGCGAGGGTTGTGCAGTATTATTGAAAAAAGTAGGGAAAAAGAAATATTTAGGCGCTACTGAGTATAGAAAATGTTCGTCTGATTTAAGAAATGCGACTTATGCTACGTCGGAAGTAACGCTTACTTCGAAATTATTGGCCAGTTGGGATAGGGGCTACGATTCAAATGATAAACAAGTTTGGGGTGCAATTAAAAGTGGATATTTGTTTAGGAAACAAAAAAAGAAATAGGGTTCTTAAAAGTGTACTCATAATTTAATGCTTCTTTTAATTTAGCATTATTTATTATTCTTTTAATTCCAGAATCTTGTCCAAATTCAATATTTGAATCTTGCGTTATTGCTTGATAGAACGCTCCTCTGCTTGGGTGTTCATCAGCACAAGCATTGAATATTTCTTTTTGGAAATCAGTAGTCAATAGTTTTTCTATGATTTGAATGCAATCTGTTTTATGAATTAAATTAACTGGTTCGTCGCTCGGCAAAGTTGATTTTCCATTTTTTATCCAATTTGCAGGATTTCTGCTTTTATCAATTAATCCCGCAAATCTTAATACTATTTTATATTTAATGGAAGATTTGAGAATTACCTTTTCACCTGTTAGAATGCATTTTGCTTGTTCAGTATCAGGTTGATATTCTGAGTTTTCTGACCAGTTTCCGCTAGTTTTGGGATAAACAGAAGTGCTGCTAATTAAAATAATTCTTTTGGGTTTATTTCCAATCAAATTTAATAAACGGACAAGTTGATTTTCATAATTGGAATAATCACCATTTTTCCCAGGAGGAAAAGCTATTACAATGTTCTCGGAAATATATTTTTTAGGAATATTTTTAATTTCTAGTTGATATACAAAAGCATCAATTCCAACTTCTATTAATTCTTTTAAGTTTTTTTGTTTCGTTGTGCTACCTGCAACAGCATAACCTTTATTTTTCAAATATATTCCTAAATCTTTCCCAAGCCATCCGCATCCAAAAATGGTTAAAGAACTTTCCATTATTTGATTTTATCGTAAGTTTCGAATGTGCAATCAATTAAGTTTTTCTCGTCAGCAGGTCTAAAATCTGATGCTACTAATTTCCATTCATTTAAATTAATTTCAGGAAAAAAGCGATCTGCCTCAGGTGAAACATCTATATGGGTTCTATAAATTCTATCAGCAATTGGCATGGATTGCCTATAAATTTCTTCTCCTCCCACAATCATTATAGTATCAATATTCTTGCAAAGATCAATTGCTTCGTTTATGGAATTACAAACTTCGCAACCTTCAATTTTTAAGTTTTTATTTCTACTCACCACAATGTTTCTACGACCGGGAAGTGGTTTTCCAACAGAATCAAAAGTGGTGCGCCCCATTATAATTGGGTGACCAAGTGTAATAGATTTAAAAAATTTTAAATCAATTGGCAAATGCCAAAGCAATTTATTGTCTTTTCCAATTGCGTTGTTTTTTCCGGTTGCTACAACTAATGCTATCATTAAACTGAAACTTCTCCTTTAATTGCTGGGTGAGATTGATAATCAATTAACTCAAAATCTTCAAATTTAAAATCGAATAAATCCTTTATCTCAGGATTTAATTTCATTTGAGGTAAAGAAAAGAAAGGTCGTGAAAGTTGTAATTTAACCTGTTCTAAATGGTTATTATAGATGTGCACATCTCCAAAAGTGTGAACAAATTCTCCAGGTTCTAAATCACAAACTTGCGCAATCATGAGCGTTAAAAGCGCATAGGAAGCAATGTTGAATGGAACACCTAAAAAAGTGTCGGCACTTCTTTGGTAAAGCTGACAAGAGAGTTTTCCATCGGCTACATAAAATTGAAACAAGCAATGGCAAGGCGGCAAGGCCATATTTTCGACATCGGCAACATTCCATGCACTAACAATAAGTCTTCTAGAGTCAGGATTTTTATGTATCGTATCTAAAAGCTGTTTAATTTGATCGATTGTTTCCCCGTTTTTAGCAGTCCAAGAGCGCCATTGGTGTCCGTAAACTGGACCTAAATTTCCGTCTTTGTCTGCCCATTCGTCCCAAATACGAACCCCATTTTCTTTGAGGTAAGCAATGTTGGTATCACCTTTTAGGAACCATAGCAATTCATGTATGATAGACTTTACATGTAGTTTTTTTGTAGTAACCATTGGAAAGCCTTCTTGCAAATTGAATCTCATTTGGTAGCCAAAGCAACTAATTGTTCCTGTGCCAGTTCTATCATGTTTTTGAGTGCCATTTTGAAGCACGTGTTCTAACAGTTCGTGATATTGTTTCATTGTATCAATTGATAAGGTAAATTTAGATTAAAAGTAAAATGAATTGGGAAAATGGTTTCGTGAGTTATTACTATTTTATTAAAAATAGGGTAACTTTATTATATCAATGTTTCATTCTTGATTGATACATAATTCTATTTCTAGAAACATCGTAAAGTATAAATGAAAACGTATATTTGAATCAATATTGAAACATGAATTATTTAGCTCATTTATATCTTGCCGGCGAAGACCATGAGTTGATAATTGGTAACTTTATTGCTGATGCAGTAAAAGGAAAGCAGATGGAAACTTTTTCTGAAGGAATTCGAAGAGGCATTGTGCAACATAGACAAATAGATATGTTTACTGACGCTCATCCGATAATAGAAAGAGGAAAAGAAGCATTGAGGCCTAAGTTTAGAAAGTTTTCAGGTGTGGTGATGGACGTTTTTGGTGATCACTTTTTGGCAACAAATTGGGATACTTATTCTAAAGTAAATTTGAAAGATTTTTCAGAATCTACTTATGAATTGTTGCACCAATACAAGGAAAAGTTTCCAGAAAAATGCAGGTATACCTTGCATTATATGAGTATGCAGGATTGGTTGTATAATTATCAACACATTGAAGGTGTTAAACGTGCATTATCCGGTTTGGCGAGGCGTTCTGTTTTTCCTTCGGGAATGGAAAATGCCCATAAGGAATTAGAAAGGCATTATTTATTTTACCATAATATATTCAATGAGTTTTTACCAGAATTAATTCGATTTATTGACCGTGATAGGGCCTTGAATTTTCATGATTTATTAATCAAATAATTTTAGCCTGGTCCTAGTGCAATGAGCCAAAAAAAGAAACTCACAATTGCTAGAAAAATAAACTGAATAAAATTAAATACGTTTTTTAATACTTTAATAAATACATTGTCCCCAGGATAAATTGGAATATTTAAATTATTAATTTCCAACCTTTTCTTGATACTTTTTTTTTCTTCCTCTGATTCTAAATAATGAGGAGTTCCGCAAGTTGAGCAAAAGAGTCCACTGGTTGTTGCTTCATTCCAATTGCTGCAATTACTGCACTTCCATTCCTTTTCCATTAAAATCAGTTTAATAAATAACTTGCTACATTTAATGCGTAAAGTTAAGTTTTCTTTATCGCTTCATTCATAGGCTTAAAAATAATTTTACAATCTTAATTGAATTACTATCTTCGCGAATAACAAAGAGTAAAATGAAGATTTCGAATTATTTACTAGTATTGATTTTTTTACTTTCAACTATATTTTTTTCCTGTAAAAAAGTTGGAGGAAATAAGAATATAAACTATGAATTTCAAAATGAATTTAAAGTGGACACTATTTCATTAGTGGGGGAGAGAGAATTTGTAACATTTTCGATGAACTCAAACATTGAAACATATCTAGCAATGAATGATTTTACAATTAACAATATAAAAGAAGCCAAAGTGAATGCTGTTGAGATTTCAACAATCAATACAAATCAGGATTTAAACTATTTTAAAAATTTATCTTTAAGAATGACTAACGATGCTGGAGCCCAGTTAATTTTCGCTAATGCAGTATTACCAGATGAAACAACTCAAAAAACAGTAAATTTTGTCCCAGAAACTACTGATTTAAAAGAGTTTTTTAAACAACCAACCATTCAATTTACGCTCTACGGGATTAATGATTTACCAGTACTTCCTTCTGCAGTTGATTTAAGAATAGAAATTATTGTAGACGTTACTGCTGGTCTTGGAAATTAGTGATTGCATTTTGCCAAATTTCTAAAGAGGTAAAACTGAACATAGCATTCAATAACATTTTAAATTTAGTATTCAAGCTTTCTATTCATACTCGAAGCTTTCTTTTATTGCTGTGGTGTTTTCTTATTTTTCCTCTTTCTAAAAATTCGTGATGATTATTTTATGAGAATCCTTATCATTTATTAGGATATTGTAAATGCCTTGGCTTAAGTTTTTAGTATTAATAGTCAAGGAATGTTTAATCGAGCTATTTAGATTTATAACGATTGTTCCAAGCATATCAATAATCTTAATATTTTTAATTTCCTGTTTAGCATCTATATTAATTTCACTTGTTGTTGGATTGGGATAAATTTTAATATTCTTGAACTCGATGCTTGAAATTAGAACTGGATCTACAAAAATTGTATCAGAAAAAAAACCGCATGTTTCAGTGTTATATACGTTAAGAACATACTCTCCAACTCCTTGAAATTCAAGATTACTAGTATTTGCGAAAGGGATTTCTGTTCCATCAAAATACCATTGAAAAATTAAATTTCCTTGCTCTAAATTCGATTGTATTTGGCCATCTTCAAAACTCAAATTGGGAATAGAACTATTCTGAGTTAGTCTCATTAAAACCATTTTAGTGTTTCCCTCAAAATTTCCCAAATTTGCGAGAACTAATAATTTATCGTCTGTTGTAAAAGCAACATCCAATATTATATCTAAGGTTGCGTAATTGTAGAGTGAATTTTCTAACTGAAAATTGAATTCATTCATTACTTGCCCATCTCCATTTATGATAAAAGCACTTTGTTCAGTTACATTAGAACTATTTGCATAACTAACCAATAAAAAATCATTTAAAACTCTTTTTAAATTTATTATTCGTAAATTATTGTTTTGCTGGGCTATAATTAGTTTACCGTTTGAGCCGAAAGAAGTATCTAATTGACCATTTAAATTATACTTTCTGATATTTGTTTCATAAACATAATACTGTGGTGGGTTTAATAAAACTTCTTCTAATGTCCCAACATAAATTGAATTGTTTATTTTTTCTGTAAATAGTTGTTTTATGAAGTAAGATGAATTTTCTGGACTGATTGTAGAATCTACAATGGTTCCTTGATATCCATAATTATAGTCGATAGTTCCATCTAGCTTAACCATTGTTGAAGTCAAGTAATTATTTTCAGTAACTCCAAAAAATAAATATTTTTCATTATCAATATTTATCGCCTTTGTTATTTTATTGTCATTGTAAAAATCGAAAATAATTAAAGTCTTTTGAATACCATTTTCATAAATCGAAGAATCTATTGAGCCATCTAAGTTGAAGTATCTATAAAATATGCCTTCCGCTTGACTATCAGAATATGAACCTACACATAATAATTTTTGTAAGTCCTCATCTTTATTAATTTGTAATATCCGACCTTGATCAAAGTTTGGTATATCGAGTGTATAATTGAAACTAGTTAAAACATTAAAAGTTGAATCTTCAAAACCAGAAGTGTCAATTTTGCCTAGATATGGATATTCTAGCCCACTTTCTAACTTAGAGCCAAATAGAAAAGCACTTCCATCATCGTTGAATAAATAACCCTCAATTAATGGGAAGTCCGTATCTTCAGGAATTCTACCATTTATACCATATGAAGAATCTAAACCAACACAGTTTTGAAATCTATATAAAGCTGAAATACTTGCAGGTGTGCCAAAAGGAGGAGGTCCATCTAGAAATACCTCACATCCTGCAATTAGGATTTTGTCATTTACCTCACTTATTTCTGCATCAAAACACGAAGCATAAGAATTAAAAATTATAACTTCATCTTCAGCAAAGGTTGAATCAATAAAGTAACTTTGACTTAATAACTCTCCACTGTTAAAACATGTAAAAATTAAAAATAACCATTTTATTATTACTTTCATTTATTTTAAGTTTTATTGAGTTTATATTTTAAGCTTTGCTATATCCTTTAAGTAACAAAAATAATCTTAAAAATAAAATGTTAGCCCAACAAACCTACAAGATTTAGTTGAGAATTCAAATTAGGTTACGTTTTTTTATAATAGAGTTTTAAACTACGGCTATTCTTGAATATTAGCCAATGCATTTTGCCAAATTTTCCAACTTTGTAAAGCTTGCATGGTTAACATGGCGCTTCCATTAAATATGTTGGCTCCAAATTCTTTTCCAGCTTTTAAAAATGCCGTTTCTTCGGGATTGTAGACTAAATCGTACAATAAATGTTTGTCAGTAAGGCTGGAATAGGGTAGAAGCGGCTTATTTTCAATATTGGGAAATTGTCCAATTGGCGTAGTGTTGATAATGAATGGGTGAAATTTAATTACAAATTCATTCACATCTTCCCAGGCAATTTCTTGTTCTCCTTGCGGATTTCTGCTCACAAATAAGGTATCAATCCCCAATTTAAACAAAACATAAGCTACACTTGTTGAACTGGCGCCGGTTCCAAGAATTAAAGCTCTTTCAAAATTAGGTCTTAGCAAAGGCTTTATGCTTTCTTTAAAACCATAAATATCCGTGTTGAAACCTTTTACCTTGATTCCTTTTATTTTTTGTCCTTCAAAATCTGGAACATTTCGGTCAATTACCAAGGTGTTCACAACATTTAAACCTGCTGCTGGACCAAACAATTCATCGATGTATGCACAAACTTCCACTTTATAAGGAATGGTAACATTAAGGCCAACAATATTTGGATTGTCTAATAACAATTGTGGAAGCAGGCCAATATGTTCTATTTCAAAAGCTGAGTAAGCAACATCTTCAATTCTATTTTCTTGAAAATATTGTTTAAAAAAAGTTGGAGAAAAGCTATGTATTAAGCTTTTACCAATTATTCCATATTCCAACACCTTATTAATATTTGGGAAGTGAAGGGTCTATCTGGTCAATCCAGGCAAATATGCCACCTTGAAGATTAGAAACATTGTCGAAACCTTGACTTTCTAAATACTTTGTAATATTTGCAGAACGCACCCCGCTTTTACAATGGATAATTACTGGAATATCTTTTCTAATTTGAGCTATTTCCATAGGAATGTTTCCCATTGGAATCCACAAACCATCTATAGTTACATTTTCTACTTCGTAATCTTCTCTTACGTCAATTAATTGATGTGGCGTATTTGAAATCCTAAGATTATTTAAATCGTTTACAGAAATTTCTTTCATACTTACACTACTTGTTTTAATTTTTTTAAATCTTCAGGCAAGTGTTGAAAAAATGTATCACCCCGAAGTCCAAGTCTAAGTGTTTCCAATGGAATTACATCATCGTGGGCAATATTTCCAAGGTTCACATTTGCGCCAATTAATTTAATAAACCAAGCTTGTTGAGATTTGATAGGCGCTTCCCACAAGATTTTTTCAGATGGAATTTTCGCCATTATTCTGTTTACGAGTATTACGTGAGCCGTTCCATTTGGTCTATAAATTCCAACATTTCCACTTTCTCTAGCTTCAGCAATCACCATTTGAGAACCTGCGTCTAATTCCGCTTTCATCATAGAAATCCATTTAGAAGGAGAAATTAAAATACCAGCTTCTTTGGAACCAACTTCAGAAACAACGTTGAATTTCTTTGCCAATTTCGAAATATAGTCACATTTCTTTTTATGGTCGAGAATGATAGAACCATCTGACACTTCTGCCATATCAAGTCCTAAATCTTCAACAAAATTGATGTATTCTTTAAACATATTGCGGGCAATAAATGCTTCAAACAAAGTTCCACCGACATAAACGCGCATTCCTGCATCTTTATATAGTTTAATTTTCTCTTTTAAGTTTGGAGTAATTACTGAAGTACCGAATCCAAGTTTAATTATATCTGCAAATGCGGCTGATGAAGAAAGGAAGTCTTCTGCTTGTCTTATACTTAATCCTTTGTCCATCATCATGGTTACTCCCGATTTTCTTGGTTTCGCTTCACGTTGAGGTAAAAAGGGAATTGTTACATTATTCATATTAGTTTTTAAATTTTTCTAAAAGTCCGCGAATTTCGTTATTCATTGCGAACTTTGGCAATTCATCTTTAATTTTTTCATACAAGTCGTAGTCGTATGCAAAAGCTTCAGCTGCATGAATCAATGCTTCTTGTTGATTACCAAGATGTAAGTCAATTTCAACTTGTTGATATTTAATCCTAGCATTTATTGGATGTACTTCAATTGCTTCTAAAATGATTTCGTTAGCTTCCTTCATATCTCCTTTTTCCAATAAAACATTCGTTAAAAAGACCCAAATTTCTGTGTTCTCAGGTTCAAACTCTACAACTTTTCTATACGACTCTTCACCTTCTTCAATAAATCCCATTTTAAGTTGTAAATCACCCAAAATAAACCAATAGGTTCCTCTTGTAGGGTCAATGTTTATGGCATTTTTTATATATGGTAATGCTTCATGTGTTCTGTCTAAATAATCTAATACTACACCAATTCCTACCCAAGCATCAGAAAGAAACTCATCCATTTCTGCGGAGCGTTTAAAATATTTTAGTGCTTCATTATAATTATCTAAATTCTCATAACATTCGGCGATGTAAAGGAATGTATTAGCATCAGGTTCTTCTAACTTAAACGTTTCTTTGTAACATTCAATGGCTTCTAGATACTTTTCAGAGGCTGATAAGCAGTTAGCCTTGTTAAACCAAGCAGCTGCAAATTTTTCATCAATAACAATCGCAAAATCAAATGCTTCGACAGCTTTTTCAAAATCTTGACTTTTGCTATACAAATGTCCTAAAGTGTACCAGGCTGTTTTGTTGTATGGCTGATCGTCTATAAATTCATTGAAATACTTTATACCCGCTTCGAATTTAAGTGTTACATCAAAACAAAACGACATTTCATACAAAGCTGATTCGTTGTCAGGATTCATTTTGAGACATTTGCGCAAGTAACGAGCTGCCTGTCCATATTTCAGCATGTTTTGAAATTCGAAAGCAATAAACAAATAGACTTCTTCTAAACGTTTATCAATTCTTAAAGCTGATTTATAAGATTCTATGGCTTCAGCAGGACGACTTTGCATTGCATAAATACTTCCTCTGGTGACAAATACTTCAGGATTTCCCGGTTCAAAAATCTCTAAATCGATTAGTAGTCTAAGTGCCTCGTCGTATTGACCATTAGCAGAAAGCAATTGCGATTTTCTTAATGTAAAGAAAGTAGTGTCAGGATATTGACCTTCGGCAAAATGAATTGCTTTGAGTGCTTTTTGATGGTGATTAACATTGATATAAAACTCAACAATGTCTTCTAAATCGTCGCGATCGAAATAATATCGTTCCTTTCGCTTCAACATCTGCTCAAATCTACTTACTGACTCATTGAATTCGCCTTCATTTTGTGAAAATTCCTTCATACTAAAACGATTTAAGCTGGTTAAACGCAAAAATAACAAATAATTACTCTGTTTAAAGAATTTTATTAACAAATAAAATCTTTAGGCACTCAAAGCGTGGTCGAGGTCTTGAATTAAATCCTCTATATCTTCAATTCCAACAGACAATCTTATTAAACCATCTGTAACCCCAACTTTTTCGCGTTCCTCTTTAGGAATTGAAGCGTGAGTCATACTTGCAGGGTGATTAATAAGTGATTCCACACCACCTAAACTTTCTGCAAGTGCGAATAAATGTGTATTTGTTAATACTTTTTTGGCGGCTTCAAGACTGCTATCTTTAAGTGTAAAACTCATCATGCCACCAAAATCTCTCATTTGAGCTTTTGCAATGTGATGATTTGGTTGATTTTCGAAACCAGGCCAAAAAACCTTATCTACTTTTGGATGGCCAGCTAGGTAATTCGCTATTTCTTTTCCATTTTCGCAATGAGCTTTCATGCGAACATGCAACGTTTTTAGGCCTCTTAACACTAAAAAGCAATCCATAGGTCCAGGAACTGCACCACAGCTTTTTTGAATAAAATAAAGTTGTTCTCTTAGGCTGTCGCTATTCATTACTAAACAACCATGAATTACATCGCTGTGTCCGCCAATATATTTTGTGGCAGAATGTAACACGATGTCTGCGCCTAAATCTAAAGGATTTTGAAGATAAGGAGATGCGAAAGTATTATCGACAACTAAAATAGTTTTGTTTGATTTACTAATTTCAGCAACTGCTTTAATATCAGTAATATTCATTAATGGATTTGTAGGCGTTTCAATCCAAATAAGCTTGGTGTTTTGATTGATGTATGCAGAAATATCAGCAGCATTTTGCATGTTTATAAAATGAAACTTAATACCAAGCTTTTGGAAAATTTTTGTAAAAAGCCTATAAGTTCCGCCATACATATCATCAGAAGCAATTACTTCATCTCCTGGGGAAAGCAATTTCATAACGGCATCGGTTGCTGCCACTCCACTTCCGAAACATAAACCATGTTTACCATTTTCTACTGCTGCTAAGCAATCTTCAAGTGCTTTTCTTGTGGGGTTTTGAGAACGTGCATACTCATAACCTTTATTTACGCCCGGGGCTTCCTGAACATAAGTAGAAGTTTGATAAATAGGAGTCATAATAGCACCTGTAGAAGAATCTGGTGCTTGTCCTGCGTGGATAAGCTTTGTTGCAATTTTCATTCTGGTATTTTTTTGTGCAAAGAACTAAAATTTAATACATATATAAGTGCTTTGTTTCCTCTATTTCTTTGTTAATGGGATTTCAAGGATTGAATCGTTTGCGATACCGAAAACCCTATCGCCTTTTTGGAGATTTATTTTTGCAAGGCCAGTAAAAGAACCAAAAGCTGGCAGCAATAGGTTGATTCCATGTTGATAAAAACAGGGAATTTGTAAATTTTGTTTCCCATTTCCTTTCAAAGAAATTCCCGGGTGAATATGCCCACTGATTACCGGTAATGTATTTTCTTGAAACTCATGACAGTAGATGATATCATTGAATAAGATATGTGTTTCTACAATTTCCATTTTATTTGAAATAGGTTCTGATAAAGTTGATTTATCATGATTACCGGGAATGATGGTCCACTTTTTAATTGTAGAAGATGCGAGCCATTGTTGAAAGCGCGCCCATTCTGAATTGCTATTACTGTGGAAAAAATCGCCTAGCACCCATACATTTTCAATTTCGTGCTGATTTACCAACAATTCAATTTTATTCAAATCTGTTTTAAAAACCTCGTCTGAAACGGGAATTCCTGCTTTTCTAAAATGGGTGGCTTTGCCTAAATGCAAATCTGCAATTATTAAGGTTTTATCATTCGTTCTAACTATGGCTTTTTGAGGAAGCAATAAAAAAGATTCATCTGCAATAGTTAAACTTATTTGATTTGTGCTTGTTTGTGGCATATTGTGCAAATGTACGCTAATTGGCTTTTAACGATTAAATGCGCTTAATTTGCGGTAATAAATTAACAATGAAAATACTCCTATCATTACTTGTTTTAGTTATCTCTTTGGAATCGTGCACCAACAGAAAGCAAAGAGATATCAAAAAATTATCTTGGTATGAAATTGCAGCCGACGCAAAGAATAAACAGGTAACTGTTTTAATTGAAACAAAAAGTATTGCACAATGGAATTCTTTTTATGCAAGATTTAAAGATTCATTGCAATTAAAATTTAGTATTTCTGTTGTTTTTAAAGGGATGGAGATAAGTGAAATAAATGATTCTCTTCAAGATTTAACCACCCAAGCCTTAGTAATGTGCGATGGAAGAAATTTAGAAAATGCAATCAACCAGCAATTATTGTTTGGTCCATTTGATAACTTGATGCCTTTCAGTAAAAATGAATTTTCAAAAAGCGATGCATTTAGATTTTCGGAAGGTATTGCAACAAAAGGATTTGCAGTTCCAGTTATGGCTATGAAGAATGATAGTCTTCAACCGACTTTTTTAGCCATTCCGATTAAAACAAAGAATCAAGCCGCGGCAATAGTTGTTTTAGATGCAATGTTGCATGCTGCAGAAAAAGAAGTACTTTCGCCACCCAATGAGTGATAAGCCTTATATCGTTGGAATTTCAGGAGGAAGTGCCTCAGGAAAGACTTCTTTTTTGAAACATTTACGACAAGCTTTGCCATATCAAAGTATTTGTATCGTATCTCAAGACAATTATTATTTACCTCAGGAATCGCAGTTTAGAGATGAGAATAACCAAGTAAATTATGATTTACCTACTTCTATCAATAGACTTGCGTTTTATGAGGATATGAAACAGCTTTCAGAAGGGAAATCATTGATAATAAAAGAGTATACGTTTAATAATGCATCCAGAGAAGCGGAGTTAATTGAGCTTCACCCAGCACCAATTATAGTAATGGAAGGATTATTTATTTTTCATTACAAAGAGATCAGAGAGGCTTTAGATTTGAAAGTTTACATTGATGCTAAAGATGAGATTAAACTTCAACGACGTTTAAAAAGAGATAAAGATGAACGTGGTTATGCTGAAGATACAGTACTTTATCAATGGCACAATCATGTGATGCCATCTTATCATCAGTTTTTAAAACCATATAGAGACGATGCTGATATTATTATAACCAATAATAAAAGCTACGATAAAGGACTTTCTGTTTTAGTAAACCACCTGTTAAACAAACTATCTTAGGCTGTTTTAATTTGTTGAAAGCAAATTTCAAAGGCTTTTAATAAAAAAAAATCTTAGAAAATTAGATATTCAAGTGAATAGAATTGCTTAAAAATCAATTTGTTGGTTTGATTTGTCAAGACTTGATTAATTCTTACATAATTTTATAATTGGAATTTGAATACAAATATTTGTTAAGTGACATTTAATCAAATACTTAAATGTATTTATATTTCAAATTATTCTATAACAAACTTACACATGTAATACGCTTTCAATAGCTACTTGAATTAGAAGCAACCCCTGTTTGACATTTGTCGTTGAGAACATTCAAATAAACATTGTTATGGGAAACTTCAACTCTAATTGTATTTCATTAAATTTTAAACGTCTTATAAGTGTGGCCTTTTTTATGGGTTTGCTCACTTTAGGAACAGAGCTAAGCGCTCAGCAAACCTTTAAGGTTGCTCCACCTTCGGAAGCTAAGCCTTTACAAAAAGACTCAATTGATAATTTCATGTCGTTTTCTCCAGTTTTTGCTGAAGGAAAAACCTATTTAAGGTGGTTAGTTCAAAACGACAAAAAAGATGGGGTATTTATTGTGGAACGCAGTGAAGATGGAAATCAATTTGAAGCTTTGGGTTTTAAAGATAGGATTGGAACAGACAAAACTGTAAATCTATTTTATTCATGGGTTGATGATGCACCTCCAAAAGGATTTGCTCATTACCGCATTATGCAAGTAGGTGTGGATAATTCTTATAATTATTCTGATGTAGTGCGCGTTAAAACTGCGGTTACGCAAGCTACTGGTGGAAGTGCAAAAACTGAAACTGACGAAAAATAAGCATTCGCTTTTTTTATAAAAGATTAATACTATTTCATGAAACACCGTTTACATTTAAAAAAACGTACTTCTCTTCGCACAAAAAACAGGATAAGAAATGTGGCAGTGATGCTAACGTTTTCTGGATTGCTGGCTGGTATTTTTATGTTATACCAATTTATTGGAAATGTAGCCAATAGCAGAGCTCAGCAATTAGAAGATAAAATACATCCGAAAGCGAATCAATTAGAAGGTTTTACCGGGCGTAAGAAAATTAGTATTGATCCATTAAAAATCAAAAGTACAGAAGTACTAAGAGGTCTTCCAGTATTAATCAATATTCGTTTTGATGAATTACGTCAACAAGAATATGGAGGAACAGTATTTAGCAAAGAAGGAAACGATTTTGTTTTTACAGCTGCTGACGGATTAACTATAATTCCATTTGAAATTGAGAGATTTGATCCTACATCTGGAAAATTACTTGCGTGGGTGAGACCAGATAGTTTGTTACAAGGAGTAAATGCACATGAAATGTTTCTTTATTACGGTAATAAAGATAACATTAACGCGCAAAGCCCTCTTACGTTTGCAACCCCATTTGCTGCTGTATGGCATTTAAATGGAGGCTTTAAAGCAAGCAGTGAGTTAACATTTGCAGGAGAATCGGTTAGATTAAAAGATGAGGAAGGAAGATTTGCAGGAGCAAAGGAGTTTTTAGCATATGATGGAACTTTTGCAACATTCGAGAAAAATGATGCATTAGATTTCAGCGGAAATATCTCCGTATCGGCATGGGTTAAAACAAATGAAAGCGCAGAAAATCAATACATTTTTACTAATTCGTTTAAAAATGGTGGTTGTAATTTCTACATTAATAAAGAGAATAAATTGGTTTTTGAAGTTGTTAATGAAAACGGAAAAACATTATCTATTGAACGTGCTAAGGAATGCAAAAAAATAACTTCAGGCGAATGGCTTAGTGTTACAGGTGTTTATAATGAAAAAGAAGGTAAATTATCTACTTATATAAATGGTGTTCTAGATAGAGAAATACAAGCTGTGAAGGCTTATTCCAAAGGTGGAAATGTAGTTTTAGGAGCAGTTAATGAAAAATGTCATGGATATTTCAATGGAACTATTGATGAGGTAAGAATAGCAAATGCTGCATTTAGTGCCGGTTACGTGGCTACTGCTTATGCTTCAGAATCTGATCCTGAATCTTTTATAAAAGCTGATGAACAAGAAGTATTTACAGCATCAAAAAATGTAACACAAATTGAATCGTTTGATGCTAGAGTTTCTGAAGGACATGTTAGTGTGAACTGGCAAACAGCAAAAGAAAGTAATTTAGACTACTTTACTTTAGAAAGAAGCAGCGACCGATTAAAATTTGAGAAAGTTGCCAGCAAATTTGCTTATGGTAATTCAGAAAAGCCACAGAATTATTTTTTAATAGATCAAGCTCCAATTGTTGGAAATGCATTTTATAGATTGCGATACACTTCTTTTAAAGGAGAAAGTGATGTAAGTAATGTAATTAGTGTTCATTCAGACGCTATTCAAGCTACGCTTGGCATTACCAAAGTTGAACCGAATCCATTCAAAGACAATTTCTCAGTAGTATTCAAAAGCGATAGAGAAGAGTCAATAAAAGTTAAGCTTACAAGCATAAGTGGACAATTGATGCACACAGAAACTGTAAATCCTAAAACAGGTGAAGACAATTATTATGAATTTGCTAATGCTGCATCGCTTCAACCTGGAATTTATTTTCTAAGTCTATCACAAGCCAAAGAGCAAAAGACAATTAAACTGATTAAAAGATTGTAATCAAATCATAAATATAATTCTTATGGAACTTTCTACACTTTTCTTACATCTTAAATTTGATCCTTTAACAATGAAATTTGTTGGAGAATCCAATGAAATCAATAGTTCTGGAATTAGTAACTTAACAATTGGTTATCAAAATTACAGCCGTAATGAAAATCAAAAATCAACTTTAAATATTGAAAACGAGGAATGCATATCAACGTATCAACCATCAAATAGAAAACTAATGAAATCTAAATTTTTTACATTAATCGCTTCAGTTGTAATTGCATGTTTATATACAAACAACGCAAATGCTCAGTCTGGAAGCAATGCCATGGGTTTAGCAGGAAAGGGCAAACTTACAGAAGACTCATTAAATACATTTATTTCTTTTTCCCCTGTTCACCTTGATGGAAAAACGTATGTACGTTGGTTGGTGAAGAACGATAGAAAGGATGGGATTTTTGTGGTAGAAAGATCTGAAGACGGAACAGACTTCGAGGCCCTGGGCTTTCGCGACCGTGTTGGTACAGAATTAACCGTAAACCTTTTCTACTCTTTTGTTGATGAAGAGCCATTACCGGGAACAAGTCTATACAGAGTAATGCAAGTAGGAGCAGACAATACTTATAAATATAGCTCTGTAGTAAAAGTTAAAAATGAGAAAAATCCTAATAGAGGAACTTCTTCAGCCATCGAAACAACCCCAACTAAATAATAATAAGAACCCCAACTTTTTCAAAATACCAGATTATGAAAAGAAAATATACTCGCCTCGCCCCCAAAGTAAAGACAAAAGTATCGGTTCAAAACCGATTAAGATATGTAGCTGTTGCAGGTGCATTTGCACTTGGAGTTTTTACAGTTTCTTTACTTTACAATACACTTGGTGATTCAGAAAAATCTATCGCCAATAACAGGGTAAATGGAATGGAAACATTAGCCGAGTTTAAACACCGGAAAATGTTAAACATAGATGCAGCTGCTGTTGTGGGAAATGAAACTTTGATAGATTTTCCTGTAATGGTTTCATTTAAAGATGATGACTTAAAATCAGCAGCCAATGGAGGTAAAGTAGTAAGTGATAAGGGGGCAGATATCCGTTTTACAAAATCGGATGGAGTTACTTTATTAGATTATGAAATTGAAAACTATAATCCGGTTACAGGTGAAATTGTAGCATGGGTGCGCATGGACTCTTTAAGTAAAAAGCAACCACGTTCTATTTTTATGTATTTCAACAATAAATATTCGTTGGAAGAAACTACACAAAGTACTTGGAATAAGACCTACAAAGGAGTTTGGCATTTAAAAGGAGCACTAAGTAGTAAAATACCATTTGCTACTCAGTTTGCACAAGCTACAGGAAATCCTGCTGATAAAGATGTTTATGTAGCAGCAGAGAAAAATTCAAGTCAATTTCCTTGTTTAAATACACCAGAAGATGTTGATATTACAGGAGAAATAACGGTTTCTGCTTGGATTAATCTAAATGGAAACAAAGAAGTAACAGTACTTTCTAATCAGAATGGATTTAATGGTGGATATCGTTTAGCTGTAAACAAGAAACATAAGTTGGAATTTGAAGTAAGAGATGAAAATTCGAAACCAGCAGGAATTGTTGGGGAAGAAGGCGGTGTTGAACTTCAAAAAGATGTTTGGTATCATGTAGCAGCAGTTTATTCAGATGGTGGAGATTCAATGGTTACCTATGTAAATGGAACGCGTGACCGAGCAATTAAAACCGAATTAAGCATGGCAGGCAGCACAGAACCTTTGCAAATAGGTCGTGAACCAAGCCGTAAAATCTACTATTTCGGCGGACAATTAGACGAAGTTAGAATTAGTAACATGGTGCGCTCACCTAATTGGATAGGTACTGAATACGCTTCTGCAAAACCACCTTTTACATTTATAAAAGCTTCTAAAACAGAAGCGATTCAGCAACAAATCTCTATGAGCTTATTAACCTTTGATGCTGAAGTTCAAAGAAATACTGTGGAATTGAAGTGGCTTACAGCTATGGAAATTGACAATGAGCTTTTTACTATTGAAAGATCAACTGACGGAACAACTTACGAAGTAATTGGAACAAAACCAGGCGCTGGCAATAGTAATGATTTACTTACATACAAGTGGGTAGACTCAAAACCAACTATCGGAACAAACTATTATAGAGTAAAACTAACAAACTCAAGTGGAAACGAAGAGTATTCTATGATTACTCCAGTAAATGTAGAATCATCTGGTGAAGAAATTATTCACATTTCGGCAGCGCAACCAAATCCATTTATTAAAGACTTTTCCGTAGAATATACGGTGCCAAAAGATGGGGAAGCTAAGCTGAAACTTATGAGTGTTCAGGGTGATGTATTATTTGAGGAACAAGTTAAATGTGAGAAATCAAAAACACAACAATTCTTTTTTAAAGACGAAAAAGGAATGAAACCGGGAGTATATTTTTTAAGTGTTGCGCAAGACGACGAAAAGAAAATGGTGAAACTCATCAAAAGAATGTAAAAGTTACCTTAACCCTTAACTTGCGAGAAACCCTGTTTCAATTTATTTTGAGCGGGGTTTTTTGTGAAATCAACTTTAAGCAAATCAATTGAGAATCGAAGATTTTACTAATTTTTACTTTAAAGAAAGACTTTTGTTAGTATTGATTTGTTTCTTACATATCTAAAAGTTAGATATTCAAATAGAGATAAGCTGCAATCCTTTATCTTCAGTAACTTTAAAAGTTGAAGTTTCTCTTTTTTTACCCGCGACTTCTATTTCTTACTTCTGTAATGAGTGCACCTAGTTAAAGAGATCATAAGCAAACATGCAAAATATCTTTACGTATCAATTAGGACTAACCTTAACCCAATCCTAATACAAAAGATTATGGAAACGCAGCAACACACCAAATCGAATAAAATAGTGCAAATCATTTTAAGTGCGCTAGCGCTTACAGCTATTAGTGCAGAAACTCTTGAAGCTCAAAGTAAAATGGGCGCAGGATTAACAGGAAGTGCTCAATTATTAGAAGAAAAACAAAGCCCAATTATCTCATTTTCTCCTGTTTTTAATTCAGGTAAAACCTTTGTGAGATGGCTGGTACAAAACGATGAGAAAGATGGGATTTTTATTGTAGAACGCTCTGCAGATGGCGTTGATTATGAAGCGCTAGGATTTAAAGACCGTGTAGGTTCTTCTTTGTGTGTGAATCTTTTTTATTCTTATGTAGATGAAGCTCCAACTCCAGGACAATCTTATTATAGAATAATGAGTGTTGGAACAGATCAAACATATTCTTACAGTGATATAGTTCGTGTGAGAACAGATATGCAATCTACAAATGCACCAAGCAATAGTGCCAGCAACGAAACTGAACCTAAATAAAAGAAATTAAAATATTGAAAATACCCGTTTGCATCGCTGCCGCGAACGGGTATTTTTTAATTCAACTAATTTTTAATAAAGCCCTATAAATAAGGATTTATTGAGTAATCACTTATCAAAATGAGAAAACGTTTACAATTAAAACCTAAAACTAAAGTCACAGTCTCCACCCGATTAAGGTTGGTAATTATTGTATCAAGTTTTGCAATAGTTGTTGCTGTTGGAGTTATTTTATACTATCAGTTTGGCGATGTTGAAGATAGTCTTGCAAATCAAGAAAATGCATTGCCAGATTTCAATTATCGTAAGAAATTAACTTACTCAAAAGATATTGTAAAAGGGAATGAGTTATTATTGAATTTTCCGGTTTTAATAAATTTAATTGATGCCGACTTAAGGGCTGCCAATAGAGGTGGTAAAATAATTCATCCCAAAGGTTTTGATATTCGTTTTACAAAAGCCGATGGTAAAACAGTTTTACCAGCTCAAGTTGAATCATTTAATCCAAATACAGGAGAGGTAAATGTTTGGGTTGTTTTAGATACTTTATCATCGAAGTCCAACAATCAGCTTTATATGTATTATAGCAATGCTACAATAAAGAATGAATTGGCAAATGTGCTTTGGAGCGATAATGTAAAAGGAGTTTGGCATTTCAATGGAGATGTGAATGCAAAAAACAACAGGAAGCTAAAAGCAACAACGATTGGAACTTCAGAAGCAAAAGGAAAAATAGGAGCAGGGCGCTTATTCTCATCTTCGGCAAAAAATTGTGCAAGTTTTGATTATAGCGAAGAGCTAGACACTAAAGGAGATTTTACACTTTCTGCCTGGATTTACCTGAATGAAAAAGGACGCGAACAAGTCATAGTTTCAAACCAAGGCGATAGCCCAGGAGGTTATCGTTTATTCATTAACAAAAACAACCAATTAGCTATTGATTTTATTAATACTGCTGGAAAAAGAATAAGTACTAGCGGAGTAGAAGGAGCTGAGAAACTTGAGTTAAATCGTTGGTATTTTGTTGCAGGCGTTTATAATGCTTCTTTAAATCAACTTCAGACTTATGTTGATGGCATTTTCGATAAATCAATAGTAGTTTCAGATGCTCCGGCAACAACGTCTTCTAGTTTACAAATTGGTAGAGATCAATTTAATGATAACTCTTATTTCAATGGAATTTTAGATGAGTTAAAGGTAACTGCAGCCATTCGCACACAATCTTGGTTGGCAACTGAATTTTACAATCAATTTGCTCCAAAATCATTGTTTAGTTTAGGCGCAGCAGAAGACCTTAATATGAGCGCCGAAGCAAGGTTAAGAAATAAGCAAGCAATGGGAGAAAATGATAAGCAGGAGTTGAAAAATCAAGTTAATGCAAATAACCAAGAAGCAAAAAAATTAAACGGGGCTTCTGGAAATCCAAATGCGGTAAGCTCGAGCGCTGAGGTTATTCAAGCAAGATTAAATAATATAAAGCGTGTTGCAAAAGACAATGACAAGGCTCAAAATTAGTCCATTAAAAGCTTAATTTGCTTTTACAAACTTCTTGCAAACGTTACCCATTTTGTTGTTTATCCTTAAATAGTATATTCCGCTGCTAAGATTTGATGTAGGAAATATTAGTTCAATTTCACTTTTGTTAAATGTTGCAGTTTTATAAACAATTTGCCCAACCATATTTATAATTTCTACACTTGTAATTGGTTGAGATGAATGAGCGGTGAGATAATCATCAACAGGATTTGGAAACAGCAGAATATCATTTATTGAAGTGTTGTTCTGGTTTATATCAGTTACAAGAATAACAGAAACGGTATCGGAAGTAGCACATCCAAATTCATTAAAAACTGTTACCCAAACAAGACCATTTTCAGGTTCATTGTTGATAGTTATAGTTTGAGTCGTATCGCCTGTGCTCCACAAATAGCTGTTATTAGCATTTCCAGCATTTAAAGTTATTGTTTCACCTGAAGTAATAAATTGATCGGGCCCAAGATTCACAGTAAAATCATTTACAATGCTAAATTCCTTTATGATGCTATCGCTCGCGCAACTATAAAAAGGATTCATTATATATTCAAAACGTAAATCAATATCCAACGCTGGATAGGCGAAGCTGGAAATGCCTCTAGGATAAGTATTTTCAAAACCTACATTTACAGTTGATTCCAAGGCATTCTCAAAATAGATGGCAAAGGTGTAAACAGAATCTTTGTTCAATAGCAATTGAAAATCGGGAAAATCAAAATTCTGTAAGAATGCAGACATAGCACCAAAGGTATCAACTGCGGCAAAGAGCTCTTGCCCAGCAGTTCCTGTTCCTTTAAACAACTTGTAGATAACAGGAACTAAATAATTTGAGTAAAGTCCTAGGTTAAATTTATCGATATAACCATTGCTGGAAGGCATAAACGATTGCCATAGAGTATCGTTATTACCAACTTCAAATCCAGAAAAAATGGAAGACGGAGTCCAGCTTTGATTAATGGTGTCTAACCAGATATAATCTTCAGTTTTTGCATAAGTTATAGTATGCGTACCGATTTCTAATTGTGTTAAGTCAATTGGAGCAATGCTCAAAGGTTGATTATCCAGATACAAGTTTCCATTAAGTGGAGCTACTGTAAAATCAAGTAAACTATCATTTCTGCAGAACACCGCAGCATTAGGAAGGTTAATTTGTGCAGAAACAGGAATTTCAAAACTGTTGTTATTGGTGGTGATACAACCAAAATTGTTCTGATAAGTGTAATTTGCAGTGTGCAAGCCACTTCCAAGGGCAGCTGGATTAATTATGTTGCTGTTTTGACTATCAATTTGAATGCTTCCACCTGTAGGTAAAAATGAAACTTCTGAAGGGGGAGCGCTTAAGCAATAGCTTGGGAATAGAATATTTGCAAAAGTTGGAGTTGTTACTCCGATTGTAACATTGCTGTATGTACTATTACCACAATTTGGAGTTAAAGGAATAATGTATGAAATAAACGACAAATCGTTGTTCATATTACTAATTCCGAAAGGGTATTGGTTGCTGCGCATTCCTGCTATTTGGTAATTACTTGCTGCATCAATTTTAACTGTAAAAATGTTTCCTTGATTTACAGGAAGAGGGTTGGTGAAATATATTTTAAACCAGTCTAGATTGTTGTTAATACTTGCATCAACAGTGCCTTGAGCTAACAAAGTACCATTTATTCCATTTCCACTATAAATCTTGTAATTAATAGTTTGTACAATTGGGTGAATCATAGAAAAAGCAAACGCAGAAAAGCTGCCTGCTTCTGTGGCTGTAAAAGATTGCCAAGAAGCGTTTTGATTATAAATTGTATCACGATAGTTGAAAAAAGCATTTGTAGTTTCAATTGCAGATGCGTTAGAAGTAGCAGTATAAGTAATTACATGATTGCCTGGGCCAGCAATCGCCGGGAAAAAAGTACCGTTAACGACACCATTTCCAGAAAAAATGCCACCAGAAACTATGCTATTCAATTCAATGGGAGCGTTATTTATACAAATTTTTCTAGGAATTGAGTCCATTACTACACCTAAATTACCACTTTTTAAATAGGCCCTTTCATGGTCTAGGCAATAAGCCATTCTGCTATATTGCTGAGGTGTAAATTGAGTAATACAATTTGGATAGGTTGCGCACATGTAATTATCAATAGCAGGGGTATAAAGGTCTCCATTAGCATCAACACTAACAGTATCGATATATTCGCATTGAGGATAAGGTGCAATTCTTCCAAATAATCCTGGGTCAGCTGGTGTGTCGCAAATAAAATCTCCCTCAGTTTGGCAATTTGTGCCATTTACTAATTCAAGTGTGTAAATACTTGTTGAATAGCCATTAAAGGCATGTGTGTGTAAAAGTGAAAAGTAATGTGCTATTTCATGCGCCAAAATAGTAGTTGGATTGTTTCCCATTAAGATTCTATCGGGTGCCCCAAAAAAAGGCAAAGAAGAATTCACAACGCCACCTTTCGCATAAAAAATATTTAGGTATCCATTTTGCCAAGCAGCGTTTGTAAAGTAATTTTCAATGGTATTATCCCATGTTTCGAATCCAGGAGTATTCGTTAAATTGTAAGGATAAGGAACAAATTGAATATTACAAATACTGAAATGTAAATTGATGGGCGCAAAAATAATATTCATTTGATCAATTTCAATTTGAACAGATTGAGGAGTAACCACCGAACCTGTTGAATATTGAGCAATAATAATATTCAAAGCAACATCTCTTACCTCGCTTCTATTGGCACTAACATCATAATTATTAGCGGCTTCAGCAGTGCTCATCATATAATTTTCATATGATTCTGGGTAAGCATCCATGCTACACTCATTAGTTTGTGAAGATAATGAATTGAAGAAAATTGTTAAAAAAGTAATTGAAGATAATAACTTCATTTTAGAGTGGTTTGAATAAGAGAGAACTACAAAAATAGTTTTATTCTAACCCCTTTTTATTTTTTTAGGTTTTCTGACTTAATTCTTGAATTTTTAAATAGAATTAAGTGTGAATCTAAATTCGCTCCCTTCATTAGGAGCGCTTTTTACACTTATGAATCCCTTGTTTTTCTCAACAAACTCTTTTACTAAAACGAGTCCTAAACCAGAGCCATTTTCTCCGTCTAAACCTTGAATACTTTTTTTGTTTTTGTAATCAAAAAGATGGGCAATTTGCTCACTATCAATTCCTTTACCGTTATCAATTACACGAATTTCTGTATGACCATTAATGCGTTTAGCCATTAATTTTATCTCTCCATTTTTTGGAGTGTATTTCAGCGCATTCATAATTAAATTGCGCACTATCATCTTTAGCATATTTGCATCGGCGTAAACCAACGTATTTTCAGGAATTGAAATAGACAAAGTAATGAATTTGCTTTCTGCCATTATATTCAACAATTTTATCTCATCTACAAGCGTAGCCGCAATATCAATAATTTCAAATTGAGCACTTAAATTGTTCGCGTTAGTGCGCGACCAAAACATTAGATTGTCAATTAATTGTGTACTACCTCTTAAACTCGAAATTACTTGAATTCCTGTTTTCCTCATTTGGTTTATATCAGTAGTTTTTCCAAGAAACAGTTCCATCAATCGCATACAGTCATACAAAGGGCTTCTTACGTCGTGCGTAATCAATCCTAGCATTTTGTTTCTGGTTTCATTAGACAGGTTTAAAGCAGTTTCCTGTTCTCTTAAAGCATCGTTGGCATTTTTCAATAAGTCAGTTTGCAATTTTAAATTATTGTGTTCTTTTTTTCTAATTTTAGAAATATAAAAGAAATATATTACAGCTATCAAAAGTAGAATTAACGCAACAAATAACCAACTTTGTAGTAACGACAATTGTCTTATGGTTTGATTCTTTTTTTTAAGTTCTTCATTCTTCAAGTCTAAATTAAAAAGTTCATTTTGTTGCACACTATTTTGAACTGTTGAAGTAGCATAAAGTCTGTCAATTAAAGCATTGTATTCCTTTTGAATTTTCATCGATTCAAAATACTTATGTTTTGTTTCATAAATAGCCGCTTTAAGGTGATATATATTTTTTAATTCTTCTCTAAACTTGTTTTTTTCTGCAATTTTTTGGATATAGGTAATTCTTACTAATGCTGCATCATAATTTTTATTTAGAGTATCAATACATGCAAGCCCATGTCCATTTTCAACCATATTGAAAGGCAAATTATAAATTTTAGCAATATCCATCCCTTGTTGGTAATAAACACTTGCAAAGTCAATTTTCCCCTGCATTCTATAAACCTCGCCAATGTTCGCATAATCATTTGCCAAATCAACCATCGAATGACTTATCTTATTTAATTCTATAGATTTTTCATAATAGAATTCGGCTTTTTTGTAAATCTTCTTGTGTCTAAATACGTCTCCAATTTTGTTGTAAA
>Ga0247832_1000690_pt1 | contig 67587 bp, 54 predicted proteins | sample LaCruzMarch2015__10_FD_192407 | JGI IMG/M metagenome (GOLD analysis project Ga0247832, IMG submission 192407) | Freshwater microbial communities from meromictic Lake La Cruz, Castile-La Mancha, Spain - LaCruzMarch2015_4m | ecosystem: Environmental > Aquatic > Freshwater > Lake | place: Spain... | reverse complement strand
TAGCAATATTGGATAGTTCAATGTAATTTTCAAAAAATCTATTGCGGCGGCGTATAAATACGCCAGAGCAATTGGTTTTGCTCGATTTGATTGTTCAATATAATTTTAAAATCTATTGCGGCGGCGTATAAATCAACCTTAATGAAAATAAACTTCCACTTTTATGTCAAAACTAATTATTTACCATGTGCATGGCCGGAATGTTGAAATTCCGGAGGAGTTTGCGCATTTAATTTCCATGAAATCGCGTAAAGAAATCGCATCAGAATACGATATTGCTGTCTGGACACTTGGTCGCAGGATAAAAGAACACAAATTAGTACTTTCTCGACAAAGTATTTTGCCAATAGAAGACGTAGTAGAAATTTACCTCGTTTTGCATTGGCCTTTCAAAATGCGCAACCCTCACCTTCACACCCACCCACCCTTCAAATCATGAAATCCTTTCCCCTCCTCCTCGCCCTCACCCTGATGGGCCTCAGCCGTATACAAGCGCAAATTTTGTACGGCACTTACAGCCAGGGTAACAGTACCTATCTGACCGCCATTGACGTGAGTAACTGCACGGCCTGCGTAGTGTTCGAATGGTCAAGTAACGCAAACAAGGATGTGAGCATCCTGCCTGACGGCCGGGTGGTGCTGCTCAACAGCAATGCGCAGAACATCCTGGTGTACACCCTGCCCGACCCAATCCCGATCACCATCCCGCTGTCGCCTCCAAACTTTCCAAATGGCTCAATCCTTTTTAATGGATTAATGTACATACATACAATCAATGGCTTGTATGCCTTTGACCCACTGGTCAACCAGATTAGCTTCATTGGCACCTGGCCAGCGGGTATGATTGGCTCTTATGAATTTTACGAATTGGGCGGACTAGTTTACGCAATAGGTATGGGTGCAACTCCAAGTTCCATCTGGCAGGTTGACCTGCTGAATCCTGCAAACTCGGTGTTTGTGGAGAACACCAGCAGTTATTCGCATCTAATAGGATCAGCTATATCGGTAAATGGTGTCATTTATTTGGGTGCTAATCCGTGGTTATTGAGTTATGACCCCACTACCAATACCTTTGAAGAGGAATGCAATTTGCCTTCGATGGGCATTTTCGGTGCACTGGCTGGCCTCACCTTTCTCCCAACTGGTTTACCCGCCCCGCCTTGCATTTGCAGTACCGAGGCGGGCGATATGCAGGCCGGGGCCTTTGACCTGTGCGGCAACGCGTCCGTGCAAGCCACCCACAGCGGCAACGAGGTGCTCGACGGCAACGACCTGCTGCGCTTCATCCTGTTTAGCGACCTCAATGACACCCTTGGCAGCATTATTTTTACCGCCTCCACCCCGGTGTTCAATTTTGCACCACCTCTACTGTATGGGCAGACCTACTACATAGCCGCCATAGCGGGCAACAACCTAAACGGCAGTGTAGACCTGAACGACCCTTGTCTGGATGTGTCCAATGCTGTATCGGTGGTTTGGCGGCCGCTGCCGGCTGTGGTGCTGTCGCTGCCCAATCCGAATGTGTGCGTGGGCCAGTGCGTGGAATTGCAAGCCACCCTCACGGGCGAAGCGCCCTTTACCCTGAGCAGCAACCTGATATCGGGCGGCAACGTGGTGGGCACCTTCACCCATACATTCGCGGGCAACACCGGGCAGTTCACGGTGTGCGTGCCGCCTGGTGTAAATCCCGGGGCATTGGTGGTGCAGCCTACGGTGCTGACGGATGCGAATTGTACGTGTATATAAAATGGAGATTGGCATACGGCTAAAAAATACGCAACCCTCACCTTCACCACTTATCCTTTAAATCATGAAATCCTTTCCCTTACTCCTCCTCACCCTCACCCTGATGGGCCTTGGCCGTACACAAGCGCAGATCGTTTACGGCACATACTTCCAGAATAATACCACTTATTTAACCGCGATTGACCTTAGTACCTGTACAGCCTGTGTGGTATTTGAATGGCCACCTACCCCTAACACTGATGTAAGTATTTTACCTGATGGTCGGTTGGTACTGCTCAACAGCAGCGAGCCAGAAATATTTGTGTACACCCTGCCCGACCCCAACCCGACCATCATTCCGATGCCACCTCCAGCCGAAATTGCCAGAGGCTCCATCTTCATCAATGGCCTGATGTATATTCATGCCACAAATGGCTTGTATGCATTTGACCCGCTGACCAACCAGATCAACTTCATCGGCGCATTGCCCCCGGCTATGACAGGGGCTTATGAATTTTACGAGTTGGGGGGCCAGGTTTACGCCATAGGTATGGGCATCACACCTAGGTCAATCTGGCAAATTGACCTGCTCAACCCCGGGAATTCGGTGTTTGTGCAGAATACTGTCGGTTATGCCAACCTAATAACATCGGCTACATCAGTAAACGGCATCATTTATTTGGGTGCCAATCCTTGGTTGGTAAGTTACGACCCCGTCGCCAATACCTTTGAAGAGGAATGCAATTTGCCTTCGATGGGAATTAATGGTCAATTACTTGGCCTCACCTTTCTTCCGGCGGGCGTACCTGCTCCCCCGTGTATTTGCAGCACCGAGGCAGGCGACATACAGGCCGGGGCTTTTGACCTGTGCGGCAACGCGCCCGTGCAAGCCACCCACAACGGCAACGAGGTGCTGGACGGCAACGACCTGCTGCGCTTCATCCTGTTCAGCGACCCCAATGACACCCTTGGCAGCATTGTTTTGACTGCCTCCTCCCCGATGTTCAATTTTGTACCGCCCTTACAATATGGGCAGACATATTACATCGCCGCCATAGCGGGCAACAACCTGAACGGCAGCGTGGATCTGGATGATCCTTGTCTGGATGTGTCCAACGCCGTATCGGTGGTGTGGCAGCCCCTGCCGGCGGTGGTGCTGTCGGTGCCCAACACCGATGTGTGCGTGGGCGGTTGCATAGAGGTGGAGGCCACCCTCACGGGCGCGGCGCCTTTTACGCTGAGCGGCAACCTGATATCGGGCGGCAACGTGGTGGGCGCCTTTATCCACACCTTCGCGGGCAACACAGGACAGTTCACCGTGTGCGTGCCGCCTGGTGTAAATCCCGGGGCATTGGTAGTGCAGCCTACGGTGCTGACGGATGCGAATTGTACGTGTCAGTAAGCAATTGTTGCGAGCTGCTACGTTTTGTCACATCTTGTTACCTGCTGTTCACCGATGTTCATCATTGTCACATGCTGTCATGTTTTTTCGCCGGTACATTTGTAGCGTTGAACCGGCCGGTCAACCATTTTTTCACCTTTTTAAAATGACCAATACGTCATGAAAAAAATCAAGTTGACCGTTTTTTTATTGCTGTCCGTGTTTTCGGCAGCGTTTGCACAGTTTGAGGATGGCTTAACGAACCCCATCGGCGATGCCGATTATGGTACCTTTATGCGTCGCTTAGGCAGCACCGGCATTGGATTATATCCCGGCGCAACCTTGCCCACCTCCCTACTTCAGGTGCGCGCCAACGGCTCCAACAGCCAGATATCGCATGTAGAGCAGGGAACGTTTGGCGCTTTTGCGTCGGGCAGCCAATGGCTGGGTCTAGGCTTGGCAGGCGTCGGTACCGCATACGGCCTTGCTATCACCAAAAATACCAGTACAGGGGTTTTCAACCTGTTGGATGAAGGCACACAAACCAATTTGATTGCAGGATTCGGCAGTACGGCTTCCACCAACACCAACCGCTTCAAAATCAGGGGCTTTTCGGGTAGTTCCTTTACTGCAAAGGATTTGTTGATTGCAAACCCCAACGGCGCTGTAGGCATCAACGAGGAGCCGCGAAGCACCTTCTGGGTCAACTCAACCCTTTCCAACTCGGATAGTGTGCGCTTTAAAGCCATTGCCATTGTCAGCCGCCAACCGCTCTTCAGTGGCAGTACCATTACATCCGCATCGGCCATCGGGGTACAAGCCAACGTCAGCCTTGCCCAAAGTGAAATCGCCGTGGAGGGATTCCGCACACAAATACCCGATTTCCAATCCGTATTACAGGCTCCTAAAGGTGTAGCCGCCAACCTCCAAACCGTGAACAACCCACAAGGAGGCGTCAACTCCAACACCATCGATGTGCTGGCCTTCGGCAACCGCCAATACGCCGAACTGACCTGGCAAGACCTCGACGCCTCCGACAACCTTAGTGTGGATTGTGATGTATTCCCCATCGACTCCGCCCAACGACGCGATAAGTTCTTCATTAGCTTCCGCAACAATCAAAATACCGACCCGTTCAAAGTCGGCAACAAACTGCCGGTCATGACTTTCCAGGCTAATGGGCGTGTCGGCATCGGCACCATTCAGCCGACTTCGGGCAGCTGTGATCCTGGTAGAAAACAAACGATTCTGTTGGATGTCAATGGGTTGATTAATTCAACCGGTGCCCTTTTAACTTCCGATCGCCGCTTCAAAAAAGACATCGAAAACATCCCGAACAGTTTGGAACTCGTCCGCAAAATACAAGGCACAAAATACCATTTTAACCAAGAAGCTTTCCCGGACCGCAATTTTGGCGGCGGACTGCAATACGGCTTTATCGCACAAGAACTGGAACAAGTCATTCCGGAAGCGACCGTGCTCAATTCCGATGGCTATTATGCTGTTAACTATACCATGCTTATTCCCGTACTCACCGAGGCCATCAAAGAACAAGACAAAACCGTAACCGAACTCCGCAACGAATTAGCCGAACTCCGCAGCCAAATCAACGACCTTAAAGCTGGCCAGCAGTCGGGCGACTTGAAAGGGTATCGCCTGGATCAAAACACGCCGAATCCAACCGGCGGCAATACGGTAATCGCTTACGCAGTTCCAGCAGGCACTACCGGCGCGCGCATCTCCGTGTACGACCTGGCGGGCCGCACCATCCAATCCTGGTCTTTGAGCGATTTGGAAGGTCAAATCACCATCAATGCCAGTACCTTAAGCGGCGGTTTATACATCTACGACCTGCAAGTGGGCGGTCGGCAGGTGCTGGAACGCAAAATGAGTGTTCTTGGGAAATAGGGATTTTAATCTAGGCCTAAACATCAAACCCCCGTGCTTCTCCTGAAGTAAGGGGGTTTTTTTGATCAAAAAATCGGTTTAAGCGTGTTGTGTCTTCAGTGCAAATGCTTTTCTTCCCAGATAGATTGCAGCAAGCACAACGGTGTAGGTAATCGTAGCAGTCATAAAAAAGGTGCGTAAGTTTCGGTTTTGTATTAAAAGCAATAGAATAACGAAGGGCACTTTCCAAACGCTGCCAGCGCTGCTGCTTTTTTTAAAAATATTTTTTTTCTACTTGAACTGCGTATAAAGAAGCCGGGTGGTTAAAAAAAGTTAACGATTTATTAACATAGAATGCTTAGATATACCTACTTTAACAGCCTGAAGCAGTTCATTTCACCAAATAAATATTTGTTTTATGCACACTGCCCGTTTACAACCTTGCCGGGTTGCGCTTGCTAAAAATTAGCAGCCAACTTCGGCGGCCCCTGGCGCCTTCCTGGCCCGCTCCCGCCCGAGTTCCTGCGTTTTCGCTTTCGCCACCCGGCCATTTTTTCACCTAAACCAGTTCATTGCGCTATGGCAGCTTACGACACCAGCAAACTCCGGAATGTCGTCCTGGTAGGACACTCCGGCAGCGGCAAAACCACTTTTGCCGAAACCATGCTTTACGAAGCAAAAGCGATCAACCGACGAGGTTCTGTCGGCGACCGCAATACCCAGAGCGACTACACTGCACTTGAACAGCAGCGCGGCCACTCTTTGTTTGCCTCTCTTCTTCACTGCTCCTGGAAAGACACCAAAATCAATATCCTCGATACCCCCGGGCTCGACGATTTTGCAGGCGAAGTAGTTACGGCTTTAAAAGTTGCCGATACGGCTATTATGCTGCTCAATGCCCGCAGCGGCGTAGAAGTTGGAGCCGAACTGATTTGGGAATACATTGAAACCTTTCAAACACCCTGCGTTTTTGTGGTCAACCACCTCGACCATGAAAAAGCCGATTTTGAAAACACACTGGAACAAGCCGTCAACCGATTTGGTAGCCGCGTGTTGCCTTTCCAGTTTCCAGTCAATCAGGGCGCAGGCTTTAATGCCATTGTAGATGCCCTGCGCATGGTGATGTACGTTTTCCCAGCCGAGGGTGGCAAACCGGAGAAAAAAGACATTCCAGCCGAACACCTCGACCGTGCCAACGCCCTGCACCAAGCACTGGTAGAAGCCGCTGCCGAAAACGATGATGCCTTGATGGAAAAGTTTTTTGAAGCAGGTAATCTCAGTGAAGATGAACTGGCAAAAGGCCTGGCAATCGGCCTCGCACACCGCCAATATTACCCCGTTTTTTGTGCTTCTGGCTTGAAAGACATGGGCTCTGGCCGTATTATGGGCTTTATCCACGATATCTGCCCTGCACCGTCCGAACGACCCGCAGCTGCGCTTGAAGGCGGCGGCTCCAAACCCTGTGATCCGGGCGCACGCCCCTGCGTGTTTATTTTTAAAACGGTAAACGAACCCAAAGTGGGTAACGTGTCGTATTTTAAGGTGTTTTCTGGCACGCTTAAGGCGGGGGACGAACTGACCAACGCCGATACAGGCTCGGTGGAGCGTTTTGCCCAATTGTATGAAAGTGAAGGCAAAAACCGCGATGCCGTGCAGGAATTACGCGCCGGCGATATTGGCTGCACCGTAAAACTCAAAGGCGCGCATACCAACCAGACGCTCAATCCGAAAGGCTCTGATATTCGCATCGAACGCATTCATTTCCCGACCCCGCGCATTCGCATGGCGGTGGTCCCACCAAGCAAGGCCGATGTGGAAAAAATGGCCAATGCCCTCCACAGCATCCAGGAAGAAGACCCCACGCTGATCGTGGAGCAAAGTGTGGAATTGCGCCAAACGATTATTCAGGGTCAGGGCGAACTGCACCTGGATATTGTACGGGTGCGCGCTGAACAAAACTTTGGGGTACACATCGACTTTATTGAGCCGCGCATTCCTTACCGCGAAACCATCACGCGGATGGTAAACGAAGATTATCGCCACAAAAAACAATCGGGTGGCGCGGGTCAATTCGCCGAAGTGCATATGCGCATCGAACCTTATTACGAAGGTATGCCTGCACCACAAGGCTTAAATGCCAAACATATTGAAGTGGAAGACCTCAAATGGGGTGGAAAATTCAGCTTTGTGTGGGCCATTGTGGGCGGCGTGATTGATGCGCGTTTTACCAATGCCATCAAAAAAGGCATTATGTCTAAAATGGAAGAAGGGCCGTCTACGGGTTCCTATTGCCGCGATGTGCGCGTGAGTGTGTACGACGGTAAAATGCACGATGTGGATTCGAACGATATGGCGTTCCAAATTGCCGCTATGATGGCCTTCCGCGCGGGATTTTTAAAAGCAGGACCGCAAATTCTGGAACCCATTTATGACCTGGAAGTGATGGTAGACGCCGAATTTATGGGTGCCGTGATGGGCGATTTACAAACCCGCCGCGCCATCATCATGGGCATGGATGCCGATGGACATTATCAGGTGATCCGGGCGCGGGTGCCGCTGAAAGAACTGCACCGGTATTCGTCGACCTTGCGCGCGCTCACACAAGGAAAGGCCAAATTTACGATCGCTTTTGCCGATTATGCCGCTGTTCCGGGCGATTTACAAGCCAAATTAGCCGCTGAATACGCGAAAACGCAGGATTTGGTAGAAGCATAAAAAACGAACATGCGTCATCCCGAATTTTGGTTAAAACCAGAATTCGGGATTTTTTATCCATTTTACGAAACATCCAGCAAAGCGGAAACATTTGGGTAAGATATTCGACCTCTAGCGAGGTCGTGCGGAAAAAATACCATTTGGCGTTGCTACAAATATTTGACCTCCAAGGAGGTCAGTGCCTTGCCTTTGAGATTACAGGAGATGGTTTTAAATCAATAAATCATTGGGCAACACGACGACCTCGCGAGCGGTCGAACATTTGTAGAAAAGATACAATGTCCGAACCCGCTCACGACTTCGGAGAAGTCGAACATTTGTAGATCTAACAAATATTTGACCTCCAAGGAGGTCAGTGCCTTGCCTTTGAGATTCCAAGAGATGGTTTTAAATCAATAAATCATTGGGCAACGCGACGACCTCGCGAGAGGTCGAACATTTGTAGAAAAGATACAATGTCCGAACCCGCTCACGACTTCGGAGAAGTCGAACATTTGTAGATCTAACAAATATTTGACCTCCAAGGAGGTCAGTGCCTTGCCTTTGAGATTCCAAGAGATGGTTTTAAATCAATAAATCATTGGGCAACGCGACGACCTCGCGAGCGGTCGAACATTTGTAGAAAAGATACAATGTCCGAACCCGCTCACGACTTCGGAGAAGTCGAACATTTGTAGAAAACATACAAAGACCGAACCCGCTCACGACTTCGGAGAAGTCATGCATTTGTAGGCCGCACATTTGTAGGTCAAGCATTTGTAGGTTGATAAGGCACAAAATCGGGATTTGAATAATGCCAGAAGAAACGCAAACTTAAGATCTCAAAAAAAGAAAAGAGCCATCCCAAATTTTGATGGAATCCAAAATTCGGGATGACTCCTCATGTTTATCTTTATTGTATATTGAGCGGTTTACATCCCGCCGCAACATGCCTATTGTGCAGCCAGTACCGGAGAGGCTACATACAATGCGCCGTTCAATACATTGCGCGAAATGACGATGCGCTGTACTTCGGAGGTGCCTTCATAAATCTGGGTAATTTTTGCATCGCGCATCAAGCGTTCCACGTGGTATTCTTTTACAAAACCATAACCACCGTGAATCTGAACGGCTTCCACGGTATGGCGCATGGCCACATCGGAGGCGAATAACTTGGCCATGGCAGCAGCCTGGTCGAAGTCGAGGTGCTGGTCTTTCAACCAGGCAGCCCGGTACACCAACATCCGTGCGGCCTCAATGTCGGTGGCCATATCGGCAATTTTGAACGCAATTGCCTGATGCTGGGAAATCGGTTTACCAAACGCTTCACGCTCCTGCGCGTACGCAACCGCGAGTTCGTAAGCGCCCGCCGCGATGCCAAGGGCTTGCGCAGCAATGCCAATTCGGCCGCCCGACAAGGTTTTCATGGCAAACTTGAAGCCGAACCCGTCCTCGCCAATGCGGTTTTCCTTGGGTACTTTCACATCCGAATACATAATGGTATGGGTGTCGGAAGAACGAATGCCCAATTTATCTTCTTTTGCCCCAATGGTTACCCCTTGCCAATCGCTTTCCACAATCAGGCAATTGATGCCGCGGTGGCCTTTTTCTGCATGGGTTTGTGCGATTACCAGGTGTACTTTGGAGGTACCGCCGTTGGTAATCCAGTTTTTGGTACCGTTCAACAGGTAATGGTCGCCCATATCAACTGCCGTGGTGCGCTGACTGGTTGCATCGCTGCCTGCTTCGGGTTCCGACAAACAGAAAGAACCAATCCATTCACCGGTCGCCAATTTTGGCAAGTATTTGCGTTTTTGTTCTTCTGTTCCAAAGGTTTCAATACCCCAGCAAACCAAAGAATTATTCACCGATACAATAACGGAACAGGAATTGTCAATTTTGCTGATTTCTTCCATGGCCAGCACGTAGGAAAGCGTATCCATGCCGCCGCCGCCGTATTCGGGCGAAACCATCATACCCAAAAAGCCAAGTTCGCCCATTTTGCGCACCTGTTCGGTAGGGTACAACATTTTAGAGTCGCGCTCAATTACGCCTGGTTTTAATTCATTTTGGGCAAAACTGCGCGCCGCCTCTTTTACTGCAAAGTGCTCTTCGGTCAGGTTGAACATAGTCTGAAAATGGTTATATTATGGTGATGGTTAGAGACGGCGAAAATACGCTATTCTATCACATGCGCCTCTGCAACCTGCAAAATTTCTTTATTTTTACCCGATCCACGTTGCAAAAATGCCACTACGTTACAATGTTTTGCGTCCCAGGCTTCTGAAAGTTTTACGGTGTACGTCTTTTTCACCAAAGCATTGGCACCCAGATCTTCGGTAATAATATCGCCATCCGTTTTAGAGACGACATCCCTTAACACATGCTGGTGCATATAGTTCGGAAGAATAATCGTTCCCTCGTATTGGGCGTCAACAATACTGTCTTGGGTAATCACCACCGTCAAACGCACCTCTTCATTAATCGGATTCTCTGGTGCGAGGTTTACGTTGATATCCAAGCTGCGTGTTTCTGCGTTGTAGGTGTTGTTTACAAAAATATCGAGACCATAGTCTTTGGCCAATTCGGCGCTGACTTGTGCGGCCCAACCACCAATCAGAAACGGCGTTTCGTCCGCAAGGTTTTCGATCCGGTTGATGGATGCAGAAGGCAAACCAAACAACGTGCCGATATAATTGGTCATGTCGTAACCTTCCTGAATCTGGAAATCGTATTTGCTCCCGGAAATGGGCGAAGAAAGGTTTCCGCCAGAATGAATACCCACAATGATCAGGTTTTCTTTGCCAAATTGGTTCTGCAAAGCCTTCAATTCACGCGCACCATCCGGACAGTTCGGACAGTTTACACCCGTGATTTCTTCAATCAAAATGCGTTTTTTACCCGCAGAAAGTTCTGGAATGACCAATGTCTTCTCGGCACAGGCAGAAAAAAGCATACTTGCGGCAATCAATACATAAAAAATGTTTTTCATATCGAGCATTGTTGAATGGTGATTGTAGTAAAATTAAAAGGACGAACTGATGTTCAGTCGGACGCCGTGAAAAGTTGGTTCGAAGCGACAAATACCGCCCGCGCAGTTGATACCTTCCACCTGCTTGACGTATGCAATGGAAAAACGGTTGGCTTTCTGGGTGTACACCAGGCCCACCGAAGGATAATGCAGGCCATCGTATTTTGTTTTGGACGCTGGATATTCAGCGGCATTGTGGTGCGGAATTTTGTACATATCCGACACGTAACAAAGCCAGTGCGGTGCCCAGCCAAACTCGGCAACTGCATTTACCCAGGAGCCAAATTCATCGTCCGTGAGCAAATACTGTGCCTCGAGGCGCATGGATTTGCGGGGCGAAAATTTGTATAAAAACTCGGCGTAAGGCGTCAGTCCGTCCACATAATCGGCTTGACCGCCGCCCAAAAATTCGATCGGGTCGGATTCGTCTTTTGCATCGGCTTTGCCCTGATACACCGGCATATTATAGTGCAATAATTGTACCCCACCGATCAGTTGCCATTTTTTACTTTGCTTCAGGGTAAATTCAGGGGTTATTTCGCGGTACAATTCTTTGCCATCGAGGTTTTGAATGTCGGAAATATTGAGGCCCACCGCCAACTTTTTATTGATTTTGTATTTCAGGTCAATTTGGATGGCTTGTTCGCCCAGCTCCTGGGTTTGCGGCGAGAAGCGCGCGGTCAGGCGGTAGGTATTTTGCTTGGCCATGGGCGGCAGGAAGTTAAGCGGTCCCTGAATGGGCGGTGTTTGCGGAAACGGAACCGTTCGGAAGGCAAAATCCTTGGTTCTTTTCATTTCCACCGTAATGCCGAGGCCGTGTGCGGCATACGAAACACTGGTATAAACGGTGTAACCCGGACGGTTTACCAATTTGCCAACGCCCCCACGGGCATTGGGAGCAAAAATATCATTGATGACATCTTTTGATTTAAATGCCGTTTCCAGGTACCAGGTCACGTTTCCAGCCGTCATGGTGTTGAAAAACGTGGCCGCATACGTGTTGTATTGTGCGCCCGTGCTGTCCTGGGGCGCGTAGGTAGCAATCGTATTGACAATATCATTCACGGTTTCGTCGCCAAAAGTGCGGGCTACCACGCCAATACCGGGTGCCAGCGTAAAGGCTTTGGTAGAGTCGGGTTTGATAAAGCCTTCCAATACTGCCCCGCGCACGGTGGAATCGTAGGTTTTGAATTGGCGTTTGGTATGGCCGGTAAAAGCCTTAATGCGCCAGTTTTCATTAAAATTGTAACCCACTTTTAAGCCAACCAAGGCATTGTCGATCAGCAGTGCGCGTTCTTCATAAGCCCGAAAAATGATCCCCGCGCCAATTTGGTCGTACAAGTAACCAGCAGATGCTTCAAACTTGTCGATCTTCTTTTTGATAAACCAGCGGCCAATGCCTTCGCCAGAAAACGAGCCTTGCGGATTGAGCAGGTTGGAGTTATTGAACATGTCGAAACGCAGGCCCAGGTCAAAACCCCAGTTGGAATAATTGAGGTTGACCCAACTCTCAGCGCCAAATTTTTGGTAGTCATATTGTGGTGTTCCGGTCGCGCCGATCTTTTCGTCTGCGATAAAAAAATTGCCATTTGACTGCAAATTGCCGGTAATCCGGTTTTGCGCCTGTAACCCGCCGAGCGTCAGCAAAAAGGAAAAAAGTAAAAATCGTTGCTTCATAAAAGGTGTAGATTCGAAAGACTGTATCGCAAAGGTAGTTTTCGGCGAAATGTTCCCTTCTTTTTATTGCGGGAAAATGGTCGCGGGCGGACAAAAAAAGCGCAAGGCGTCCCGAAATACGGAACGCCTTGCTTCAAAATTCTTTTTTTACAATAAAATCGGGCAATTATTTGCCGCCAAAAATATTACCCAGGATATTTCCAATCATATCACTGCCTGTTTGTGGCTGTTGTTGTGCTGGCTGTTGTTGCTGTTGTTGCTGACCGCCGCCAAAAACACCGCCCAATACCGAACCAATCAAATCGCCCATACCGCCTTGCTGTGCATTTTGGGTAGTACCCATCAAAATGCTGGCAATATCACCCATGCCAATACCGCCCTGGTTGCGTGCGCGGCCAATAACCCCCATTACGATGGGTGCCAAAATCGGCATCAATTTCATAATCTGGCCAATGCTCAAACCAGAAGACTGGCTGATGTGTTGTGCCGCTGCCTCCTGGCGATCGCCCAAAATGGTGTTCAAAATGCTCGCACCGTTCAACGCATTCGGCATCGCCTGTTGCTGATCGCCACCACCTTGTACCACCCCGGTTACCATACCCATCAGATCGTCCAGTACACTACCATCATGGTCTGCATCAAGCATAGATGTAAGGCTTGAAATACCATTTTCATCGGAAGTGTGACCGGCAAGTCCACCTACCAACGTAGTAAAAATACTGTTGGCAGCAGATGCCGTTTGTTCCTTTTCTGCACCAATTTCATTGCTGATGTGACCTAATACATCATCAGAAAGTTGGCCTTGGAGGATTTCTAAAAAGTTCATTGTAACGGAATTGAAAAGTGAAAGTGAAAATGAGGAAAAAGGACAACGACTTCGCATCAACGGTGTTAAAAATCGGCCGTTGCCGCGGTTCAGACGAAATTCTGCTCAAAAGTAGCAGCGAAATTTTATTTTATTTGACTAAAAGCGGCACAAAATTGGTAGTATTCTTAAAATTATATTTTTAGCAGCCGCTATATTTGAGAAAATCCCCATTTTTACGCTGCCCGTTGTCCAACAAACTTGTTACTTGATGCGTTGTCCTGCATACCGACTGCCAAATTGATATGAATTATAGTGCCGCCAAACAATTTTTGCTTGCCAAACTTCGCGGAGAACTCTCGCCGAAGCTGACCTATCACGGGATGCGCCATACCATGGACGTACTGAAAATGGCTACGGCAATTTGTATCAGTGAGGGTATCCGTGGGCGCGAACTCAAATTGGTGAAAACGGCCGCCCTGTTTCACGATGCCGGTTTTGTAAAAGACAAACACGCTGGCCATGAAGCCGAAGGTTGTTTGCTGGCCCAGACGTATTTGCCCGATTTTGGATATTCCCCACGCGATATTGAACAGATCTGCGCCATGATTATGGCCACCAAAATTCCGCAATCGCCCACAAACTTATTGGAACAAATTCTTTGCGACGCCGATTTGGACTACCTCGGCCGCACGGATTTTGTAAAAATCGGCAACGCCTTGTTTGAAGAACTGAAAGCATACAATATCATGCACGACGAAAAAGCCTGGAATCGACTTCAGGTGAGTTTTCTCTCTGCCCACAAATTTCATACACAAACCAACAAATCCCTCCGCGAACCCGTAAAACAACGGTACCTGGAAAATTTGAAAGTACTGGTGTCTACCTACGGCGGTTAATTCCCCCCCTGCAAGCATTATAAAAAAAGCGCGCCTCGAGGTCTTCGAAGCGCGCTTTGCTTTATAGGTTGTGCGGAGTGTAAAAAAGTTGTTTTCTTTCGTTTGTACGGAATTACCCGAGGTTTTGGGTCGTAATTATGCTTCTTTCAACATTTTATTGCCGAAAATAAGTACGACTAAGAGCAGAAAAGTGAGAATAATCATAGGATTAAACTTTAGTGGGTGAATGATTGGGTTCAATGGTTAAAACGGTTTTTAAGCCGGTGTAGTTATGTTGCAAGCCTACCTACAGAAAAAAACGTGCCGAAAAGGGTTTTAGTTTCTGGAAGTATACACGTTAGCATTTCCTTGACAAATTATGATTTTAACTACCACGCGTTTTTTACTTTTCAAATATTTTAGTATTTTGTTTGAAAATATTAAAAATTGAATTACCTTTGTGGCGTGCTTCAGCGCATTGAGGCATTTTGGTAAAAAACGCGCCATGAAAGAAAATACAAAACGCGCCGCCATTTTGAAAGCAGGCAGCGCATGTTTTACCCGCTTTGGGTACGACAAAACCAACCTGGATGATATTGGCAAACAAGCGGGCTTGAATAAGGCCAGTCTTTATTATTACTTCAAAAACAAAGAAGAAATTTTTGTTGCCGTTATTTTTCAAGAAACGGAAGCCTTTGCTCAGGACCTGCAAAGCAAAACCGAGGCTTTGACGGACGTGCGCCAGCAAATTGTGTTTTACCTGACCGAACGCATCCGACGCTACGGTGAAGTGCTGCTCCTGACCCAACTCTCGGTGGAGAACCTGCGCAAACTGGAACCCCAATTTGATGTGCTGTACAAAGAAACGAAAACCCAGGAATTGCATTTTCTGACCGAACTGCTTCAAAAAGCCGCCGCTCAAAAAGTGCTTTTATTGGAAGAAACGCCTGCCCACCTGGCCGAACACCTTTTTTATTTGTCGGACGCCCTCAAACAGGCGGTCGTGCAGCAAAAGGGTACGTTTGCTACAGCCGGTTCTATGGATTTTGCGCCTGCCATCGTGGAAATGGAATTTTGGGTAAACTTAATACTTCGCTAACACCTTGTCTTTTCAAATAAAAACAACAACAACATGCAATACGCATTAATTACCGGCGCATCTTCGGGTATTGGAACCGAAATCGCCCGCGTTTTGGCCACAAAAGGATACAATTTATTGTTGGTGGCCCGCAGTGGCGACAAACTGACCGCGCTTGCCAACGAACTCGCTGCAGCGCACAATATTACCGCCAAAACCCTTTCCAGCGATCTTTCCAAACCGGATGCACCCGCACAAGTGTTCCAATACACCCAACAGGAAGGCATTGAAGTGGAAGTGCTGGTCAACAACGCCGGTTTTGCCGATTTCGGCGAGTTTTGGTTGGCCAACTGGGATAAAAACGCCGAAATGATCGACCTCAACATCAAAACGCTTACCCACCTGACGCATTTGTTTTTACCCGGCATGGTGGCGCGCAAAAGCGGTCGCGTCCTGAATGTTGCCAGCACGGCAGCCTTTATGCCCGGCCCTTTGATGAGTGTTTATTACGCCACCAAAGCGTACGTGCTTTCCTTTTCGGAAGCCATTGCCAACGAACTGAAGGGCACCGGCGTAACCGTAACCGCGCTTTGCCCTGGCCCGACCGCCTCTAATTTTCAGTCGAAAGCCGAAATGGGCGATTCCAAATTGGTGAAAGGCGCCAAATTACCTTCTGCCCTCGTGGTCGCCGAATACGGTGTGAAAGCGATGTTGCAAGGAAAAACCGTTGCCATTCACGGGTTTATGAACCGCATTTTGGCCAATATTCCGCGCCTGTTGCCCCGCAAAATCGTTGCCGGCATGGTTCGTAACGCTCAAGACCGCACCCACTAAAATGAAAAAACTACTGCGTATCATTGGCCGCAGCGTGCTGGTCATCCTGCTCCTGCTTTTGGTGTTTTTTGCTTGGTTCTACAACCGATATGGCGGCACCGGGAAGCCCTTTCCCGATATGAGCACTGCGCCCATGTTGCCCGATTCGGCAATTGAAGTGGTGGCCACTTTGCCCGAACCGCCGGGTAACTTAGCCGTCAGCGCCGACGGACGGATTTTTTGCACCTACCATGCCGAAAGTCGGCCGGAGGTAAAAGTGTGGGAACTGATCAATGGTCAGCCGCAGCCTTATCCTTCCATGGCTTGGCAGCAACCACGCGGCAAAGACCAGCCGTTTTTAGATCAAATTTTTAACATCCGCATTGACGCTCAAAACCGCTTGTGGACCTGCGACCACGGCTTTCACGGTCTGAAACAACCGCGCCTGCTCGCTTTTGATTTGAAAACCAACACATTGGTGCAGCAAATTGACATTCCCAAAGCCTTATGCGGCATCGGTTCGTACATGCAGGACATGCAAATTGACAGTCTGGGCGCAAAAATTTATGTGGCCGATATTGGCGTGATGGCCATGCGCCCGGGTTTGTTGATCGTGGATACCAAAACCGGAAAAGTGCGCCGCGTGCTCGATCAGCATCCGGCCATCAAAGAAGAAGCGTACGAAATTAATGCAAAAGGTAAAAAAATGTACCCCCTGGGTTTTTACTGGATGCACCCTGCCTTCGACCCGATTGCGCTGGATAAACGCAACGAATGGCTGTACCTCGGCCCTATGTCGGGCGATAAATTGTACCGTATTCGCACCAGCGATTTGAACAACGAAGCCCTTTCGGCCGCCGAATTGGCCGCCAAAGTGGAATTTTATGCCAAACGCAGCCAATGCGACGGCCTGTCCATGGATGTGGCGGGCAATATTTACCTGACCGGCATCGAAGACGGCAGCATTAATGTGATCGACAGCACACGCACGATGCGCACCTACGCGAAGCACCCGCTCATGCGCTGGCCCGACGGCCTGAGTTTCGGCCCTGGCGGCTGGCTCTACATCGCCGACTCGGATATCCCGGATGTGATGATGCAATCGAAAAGCCATATTAAAAGCAGCGCCCCGTTTTATATTTTTCGGGTGAAAGGATTGGCGTTGGGGGTTGCGGGGCAGTAGGGTTGGTTGAGATGAAGGTGTAAAAACAACCTCTAAACCTTTCTTTGATCCCACGTAAATGCGTAAATTCCATTGACGGGGCGACTTTTTCAGTCACCCGTCAATGGAATTTACACGCTGCTACAAATCCTTGGTAAAATCTCTAGCAACATAAAAATTGAGCGTAAATGCACGGATCATTATGTCTTATGATGTCATCTCTACTTTCGGGGTGTTTGCAATAAAGTCGTATCACTTTACCGCCGCGTATAATCCTTTCTTCCGAAACGTTTAATATTAGGCAGCGCTCAATCTTTGTTTTTATACTACCAAATCGCGTCGGGGGGATTGAGCTTGGGGAGAACGAAGATCACGCTTTGCGATGAAGCATCGAGTGCGGAGCACGCGAAGACAGAGCGCGGCGGAATAAAAAGGCATCCTTTTTATTCACGAATTTCTATATGTATAGGTTTGCTTAATATTGAGAATTTTAACACACAAAAAATGTTAATTTTTTAAAATTTTGAAATACAGAAAGTTTTATGTACTTTTGAAAGCAAAATTCAACACTGGATTATGGACAAGATTTTTGAGGTGTTTTCTAATCGTGAAATCGCCCTAATTATTTGGATAGTTTTGGTTCTGGCTTTGTGCACCTTCAACAAACAGGTTAGAAATTCGCTCTATGCTTTAATAAAGTTGTTTTTTACTACACCTGTTCTCTTGATCGTTAACCTTTTAGCCCTGGATTATACCTTGTTTGTTATTTATTTATTGCAAAGAACCCAATTTTGGGATGAGTCCCTAATTAAAGATACTGTATTTTGGACATTGGGTACTGGATTTGTTTTAATATTCAATTCAATAAATACGAGGAGCTTAAGTCACTTCAAGAAGGTACTTCTTGACGTGGCAAAGTGGTCCATTATATTGGAATTTATTGCCAATTTTTACACTTTTAGTTTTTTAAGTGAAATTATACTTTTACCAGTTTTAGTTTTCACAGGGCTAATTCAAGCACATTCTGAGTTATCATCCGAAAGTAAAAAGGTTAAGTCATTTTTCAAAACAATAAATGTCTTCATCGGGCTTTCCATATTGTCTTACATAACTTATAAAACATTTAACCAATCAGAAGCTCTGCTTACGATTGCAAACCTGAAAAGTTTTCTCCTTCCTTTGCTATTAACCATCATGTATTTGCCTTTTATTTACTGTCTGGCACTCTACACTCAATATGAATCGCTTTTTATCAGACTACCATGTCTAATAAATGATGTTAAGTATAGAAAATCTGTAAAAAAACAGATCCTTTTGGTTGCGAATTTTGATATAGACAAATTAGTAAAAATATCTGGTGGCATTGCAAAGTTGATTCTTGTAGACGAAAGTCGTTCAATTGAAGATATTAGAAAAATCAGCAAATGATTTTGCAATTAATATTCGTATTTTTTAGTTTTCCGACAAATATAATTCGAACAATATGTGCAGTTTAACTAAAAAATGTTGAGCAATAGAAAGATGAAATCATCAACAGAAGTTGCTGGATACGCCAATTACTCACTCGTGCTCGGTTGTGCCCATTCAATTGTTGGTAAGGCCAAACCCAAAAAGGATAACCCGTTTACTATATGTACAAAAAAAGGTGAATGCTGCGCATGCAAAGTTTTTGACGCTGCTAAAATAGATTCCGACTCGTGCTAAATACCGATTGCGCTAAGTTATACCCATTCAATCCATTTTAACTCCAACTCTACCCAGCATAACCCATTCACCAAACCCACAAAAAAGGTGCGTAGTTTGTACAAAACAGTACTTATACGCGTCTAAAGTTGAACATATCTTGACAAATAGATTTAAAGCCATTACCTTTGAATAAATTTTTGGCTTATGTCGAACGAAGTAATTATAGCGGAATTAAACATTTTGCCCGAGCATCTTAAAGTTCAGGTGATGAACTACATCCGCTTTCTGCAAAGTCCTTTTGTGTTTCCAATCCATCAAACTCCGAAAAAACCAAAATTTGGTTTTGGAAAGTTTAAAGTAGAAATTTCAGAAGATTTTGATGAGCCGTTAGAGGACTTTAAAGACTGTATGTAATTTCATCACAGAGACCCATTTGACAGGATATTATTTTCACAGGCGATTGTTAGCATGAATTTATATTAACGCATCTAAAGCATTCTGAACCCGAGATAACGACTTTTGAAAATCAACATATTGTGGCGCATCGCGCACTAATTCTATCCACAAGATTTCAGCCTGTTTAAAATACGACTTTGCGCTTTCGCTATCTTTCTGATGGTCAATGGTAAAAACACCCAATTTTACATAAGTGACGGCCAATCCGTTTTTGAACGACACATTTTGAGGATAGGCTTCGTACAAGGATTTTGTAAGTGTAAGATCGTCTTTAAAAAATTTCAAAGCCTGCTCCAAATTTCCGAGTGAACTGTGTGTATCGCCGAGTTTGAAGTAAGAGACGGCCAATCCGTTTTTGAACGATACATTTTGAGGATAGGCTTCGTACAATTGTTCAAATAAATGGGTTTGGTCTTCAAAAAATTTCAAAGCCTGCTTCAATTTTCCGAGCGCACTGTATGTGTCGCCGCGTTGGCAGTACGCGATGGCCAATCCGTTTTTGAACGATACATTTTGAGGATAGGCTTCGTATAAGGATTTTGTAAGTTTAAAATAGTCTTCAAAAAATTTCAAAGCCTCGTCCAAATTTCCTAACGCACGGAGCGTCGAGCCGAGCTTTTGGTAAGAGTTAGCCAATCCGTTTTTGAACCACACATTTTGAGGATAGGTTTCGTGCAATTGTTCAAATAAAAGGGTTTCGTCTTTAAAAAATTTCAAAGCCTCGTCCAAATTTCCGAGCGATTTGTGCGTATCCCCGAGTCTTTCGTAAGAGCTGACCAATCCATATTTGAAATTTTCATGCTCTGGTTCTGCTTTAACCAGCGCCTTATAACACTCTTCCATTTTAAGATAAGCCCACATGGCTTTCTCCAAATCACCCGTAACAACATGAAAATTGCCGATATTTTGACAAAGCCTTCCCAAATCATAGTCGGGCTCAGGGAATTGTAACACCACCGTTTCGGAAAAGCGGGTAAATAAAGTAGCGCGCTGGTAATCCAGGTGAATGGCTTCATCTTCCAAAGCCGCGATCAACACCAATATCATCGGCCTGCACGCTTCCAGCAAATTCGGGTTTTCCGATTTTACCAAATCCTGCACCACCGGGCTTATTTTATATTGCACCATGGCCTCGTTTTCACTTTTTTCAATCCAGCCCCTGCGGTACAAACTGGTGAGTAATTGGGAAAAACTCCTGAGGTTTTCCGGGTCTAAAAGTTGTTTTAAGGTTTCGTAGCTAATGTTTTCAGGGGGTAATACAGATAAGTTAGAAAGCAGGGTTATTTCTTCGGGCTGTAAAGGGCGCAAGTCGTACATGGCGCGCAGGATCTTTTGGGGTTCGGTTGTTTCAAATGCTTGCCAATGCACTTTTACAGGCGCCTGTTCGCTCAATTTCAACAATCCACGTTCCTGCAAATCCTTTAGCAGGCCGGAAAGTGGGTAAAACACTTCGTTTTGATTGATTTCAAACAGGTTTTTGGCCAAAACTTCCAATACCAGGGTATTGCCTCCTACTGCTCTGTAAACGCTTCGAAACAAGTCGTCTTCCTCGCTGCGGTGCTTGGGATAATGCCTTTTAAACAGGGACAATGCTGTATTTTCATCGATGGCATCAATGGGGTAACAGTGCGCATCCTCAAACCGGGGCAGGCGCGACGTAATGAGGATGTGAAAATTGTTGCAGCGGCGCAAGAGCGGATAATGCTTCGTTAGATCGTCGGCCCCATTGGCATTGTCTAAAATGAGCAGACAAGGTTTGTCCAAATTGGTAATATGCAACAACAGGCCTTCGAGCCTTTCTTTGGAAGGCATGGTTTCCGGGAAAGAGATTCCTACGGCTGGTGCAATCGAAAGCAAGGCGTTTTCTATGCCATTCCCAACATATAAATAAGCGAGGTGGCTGTATTGCTCCTGAAAGCGGTCCCAGTATTTGGCTGCAAAAGTGGTTTTGCCAATGCCGCCCTGGCCGTTTACCAGCATTAAGAGGTTTGAACCGGCAAACAATTGTTCGCGCACCGCTAATAAGGCTTCATCTCGGCCTTCAAAAATAGGTGGGTTAAATGGAGGTGGGGTTAGGTTACGGGGCTTTTTGTTCAAAAACTTATCAAAAATGGCCGTATCAATATGATCAATATTATAAATCGTATTGGCAACCTGTACTTCCGTCTTCCCCTGTTGCCGCATCCATTCCAAAAACAGGCTTAACCGTTGGTGTATATCGTCCGTTTTTGCGCGCAAATCCTGGATTTTTTGGTCCAGTTCTACTTCCTTCATGGTTTTGCTTTCATGCACCATTTGGCGAAAAATTTCCCAAAAATGTTGCACTTCGGCGCTTACGTCTACGTTTGCAGCTTTCACCGCATCACCCACCTGCAAAGCCTGTATGCTGAGCGTGAGGGCTTCCTGGTGTGCGTTTAAATTGTTGCGCAATTCCTGCGGGCCATAATAAAAATGGTAAAAGGCGCGCTGGATGTCTTTTTCCCGGAAAAAGTTCAAAATAACGGGTGCTTTATCCTGTAAACGCAACGCAACCAAAGCCTCCAAGTAGCGGGTAGCAAAATCATGCTGGTCGCCGGCGAGGTCTAATTTTTTTAGGGTGGCCTGCACCCATTCTTTTTTGGAGGCACGGTTCCATATTTCCCTGCCAAGGTCGTACAGGCTGGCGCCCATCAGCTCGGTTGACAATCCATCAAACATAAAAATCGGAGTTTAGGAAAAATGAGCCGTATCAATATTGCCGATGTTGTAAATTTTATCGGCCTGCTGAACGATGGTTTTGCCTCCCTGCCCGTCCTGGTCTTTTTCTGTTTTAGGCGTTGTTTCGGGTGTTTGGGTAGCCTTGGCCTGCAATACTGTTTTAATTTTTTGCACTACTTGCGTCCACGCCTCATCTTTGTTTTCCCAAGTGGAAACGGGTTTCGCTTTTTCGGGCAGGGCTGTCAAACGCGCAAAAGGCGTATCGCTCCACACGCAAGGGCGGATAATGATCGGAATTACGGTGGCTTCCCCGCGTTCGTGGCGCTCAATGGCCGCCTTTATTTCTACATCCCAGATATAATCGGTGGCCATAAAATCAGCGCTGACCAACAGGATAATAATATCTGAAGCCTGGAAATGTTTGCGAATAGCGGCATCCCATTCTTCGCCGGGAATGAGGTCGGTATCGTCCCAGGTTTCGAGCAAATTTTGGCGTTTGAGCGATGCTAATTGGGTTTTCAACTCCGAAAGATAACTTTTGTCGGACTTGGAATAGGAAATAAATAACTTAGGAATGGCGGAATCTGACATATCTGTTTGTTTAAAATGTATAATTAACGGGATAAAGGTAAGGTGAAATTATTATAAAAAAACGACCAAGGCAACATGCGCCAAGGTCGTTCTATCAAAATTCTAATTAATTACCAATTAGTTGTTGCCCACTTTCACCACGGTTTTGGTTTGGTGTTGCATGCCATTGAGCACCCGGCAGAAATAGGTACCGGCTGGCAAACTACTGCCCGAAAACGATACCACATATTCGCCGCGGCCCATGATTCCGTGTGCGGGGGTGGCAATTACTTTGCCGCTTGCATCCAATATTTGCACGGTAGTAGGGCCGCCATCGGTGCGGTACACGATTTGTAAATTGGAGGTAAACGGGTTCGGTGAACAATCGAGCAACGAACGGCCCGCTGTCTGGTTGGCCTGGTGCGTGGCCGTCGAAATGCAGCTGATATTCGATTGGTATAAATCGAGGTAAGCATGGTCGTGCAGCAAAATATCCGGCACGTCTGTTTCAGGCACACAGAACCAATCGCGCAGGATGGTTCCGTACACCGAACGGAAATCGAATTCCATATCGAGGTTGTCGTATTCGGTCGGATTGCTTGGAATCAATGGGTTTTTGCCCGAAATACCACCCGCAATCGGTTTGCCGAATAAAAACATGGGGGCAGCCTCGCCGTGGTCGGTACCGCCGCTGTAATTGCTCACGATGCGCCGACCAAATTCGGAGAAGGTCATACCGCTCACGCGATCGTCGATGCCCAAAAACTTCAGGTCTTTGGTGAATGCCCGAATGGCATCGCCCAATTCCTGCAACAGGTTGGCGTGTTCGCCGATGGTGTGGTTATCCGGGTCAACCTGGCTGTCGTGGGTATCAAAACCGTCGATATTTACCACATACATCCGGGTTTTGAGTCCACCGGCAATCAGGCGGGCCACAATTTTCAGTTTGGCCGCCAATTCCGTTTCCGGGTATGTTTGTTGTTGGGTTACGGTGCCGGAAGCACTCACAATCGTCTGGGCATAGGTACGCGACTGTTGGGCGATTTGGCGGACATAGGCCAATTGTTCGCCCGCAGGGGTGTTGGGCGCCGGACTTTGCACGCCGGCGAGCAGGTTATAAAACTCATCGGGATTGGAAATCACAAAGCCCATCCCGGTTTGGGTGCCCATGAGGCTCATCGACATGGCACTTCCGATTTCAATCGCCAAAGGGTGCGGCATATCGTTGTTGGGATAGCCATTGGGGAAATTGGGGTATTCGTACGACAGGTAACGTCCTGCCCAACCCGAAGGCAGGTACTCGTCGGAATCGGCACCCGACATCCAGATATCGGTGGCGCGGAAGTGGCTGAGGTTGGGATTGGGATACCCTACATTTTGCACAATGCGCAATTGGCCTTCATCGTACAATTCCCGCAAGCCGCCCAGGGCCGGGTGCAAACCAACGGTATTGGTGCCGGTCAGGGGCAAAATAGATGCTTCGGGCAAAATTACCTCCGGACGACCTATCGCCAGTTTGGCATATTGATCGATGGGCACCACGGTATTAAGGCCGTCATTGCCGCCCGAAAGTTGAATCATCACCAATACATGGTCGGTATCGGTTGTGAGGGAATTAAGGAAGGGCGAATAAGGGCTGTTTGCGTACGCTTTTACGCCAAATCCGCCGAGCAAGGAAGGCACTGCCACCCCGGCTGTTATATTTTTGAGAAAATTTCTGCGTTTCATGATCCTTTCGTTTTGTGGTTAGGCCAATTGGTATTCTTCCGTTTGAATGATGACATGGTACAGGATTTTCAAACGGTTTTCTACTTCACCCCGGATGATCGGGTCGGTCGGATTGGCTAAATAGGCCTCCCAGGCAAGCGTCCAGTAATAGGCCGAGGGCAGGTTTGAAAGTAGCACCGCCTTGTGGTAGTTAATCACACTATCGGCTACCGGCAAGCCCAGCAACAGTTCATGTACTTCGGCTAAAAGCAAATCAGGATCGCCCGGATTGTTGAGGCTTTCGGTAAAGGCCAATACATCGGGCTTTGCTACATTGTTGGCGCCAAACAGGCCTACAAACAATAAATATTCATTGATTTGGCCCCGGCGTGGCAGGGTAGAACTGTTGATCCACAATTTGTCGTACACGGGTTGCTGGTAATAAGCCTGCCAGCCAGCCACGTTTGGTGGGTCGCCGGGAGTTTGCAGCATTTCTGCCAGCACAAAATTGGACACATAACTCAAGTAAAATGTATCGGTCAAATCGGCCGAACCGGGAAACGTAACGCCCATTTGGCGGTAAAATCCAACTACTTCATCAATCGGGCTTTTAATGACTGCGCCGCGGTTGAGTTGATCAAAAAAGTGCTCGCTTTTGAGCAAGGCGCCCAATACAGGTACGATGTCGTAATTGTTATCGCGGAAAATTTGCGCCAGCGGTTCAATGACATTTTGTTCGGTTTGTGCGTCGATGTTGTGGTACACAAAAAAGCGGTACAATTTGCGACAAACAAAACGCGCGGCTTCCGGATGATCGAACAACATATCGAGGAATTCATCCAGTTCCGTCGCGCCACCGGCTACCCCTGCTTTGCCTTTAATGAGGCGATTGCCGTAAAAACTTGAAAACTGCTTGTCTTGTTTATCGTGCTGATTCGGATCAAAATAGGTATTAAAATCGGTACCAATGCGCCAGCCAGTCAGCAACCGTGCGGCTGCTTTTACGTCATCTTCGGTGTAATGCTGGGGCAAATCTTTCCCGATTACAAACAATTCCTGGATTTCGCGGGCATAGTTTTCGTCGGGCGCAAACACCGAATTGGCATTGCCGTTCAAAAAGAAGAGCATCGCGGGATCAATCGTAATGGCGCGTGCGAGTTCTTTAAAATTGCCCAAAGCATTTTCGCGCAAGGTATTCTGGTAGCGGTACAACAGCACCCCGGAAAATACTTCTGCAAACAAAACCGGGATGTGGTTGTGCCAAAAAAGCACCATTTTTTCCCGAATATTCCGCTCACTGGTCATCATACGGCGCAACCACCAACCCCGCAAACTTTCAATGCGGTACCCTTCTACGTCTATATTATAAAACGCATCCACCCAGGTATCGCCAAAAGGGATATCGGGATCATTCACATCGGCGCTGTTGTAATCGTTGACGGGTGGCGCAGGCGCAGTATAGGTTGTGTCGAGCAATTGATCTACCGCCTGGTCCAGGGTAAGGGCCGAAAAGTAATGTACATCCGATGCGGTTGCGCCAAAAAGGCAACGGCGCAGCAAGTGGATGGTTTCGGTGCGCGTCCACGGACCACTGTAAGGTGTGAGGCCTGAGTTGGGGGGCGCAGCAGCGCGGGCAGCTTCCAGAGCGGCTACTCGTTGCAGCATGGCAGGTTGTTCGGCAGCCAATTGGCCGGTCAGCCGAATTTGGTCTTGCTTGGGGCGGCGGTGCGGCATCAAAAATGAGCGGCGATCTTTGTGACTCATAGGCTAAAAGATTTTGGTATGTTGTATGAACGGATGAGCGTAAAAACACCCTACCGGCAAGACATTTTCTTTTTTTTATGGGGTTAAAATACAACTAAACACACTTTACCGCCAATATAATCGTATAAACTTGCCTACATTCGCACAATCATGCAACGGAATACTTGTCAACCCGAAACATTTCAGGATCTTTTCATGCAGCTGGCCGGTGGCTTGCGCCGCTTTGTTTATTTCAAATCGGGCAATTGGGAGGCTGCCGAAGATTATGTGCAGGAAGCCTACTTGCGCCTTTGGAAAAATTGCAGTGAAGTTACGCCCGAAAAAGCGAAAAGTTACCTGTACACGGTGGCCAACAATCTCTTTTTGGATGAAATGCGCCACAATCAAGTGAAGTTCAAATTTCAGGAAGCAAGCGCTGCGGCGCCCAGTCCCAATGCGCCAGCCCCCGATTTTGAATTGGAAACCAAAGAATTTCAGCAAAAACTCGAACAAGCACTGGCTGCCTTGCCCGAAAACCAACGGGTGGTGTTTTTAATGAACCGCATCGAAAAAATGACGTACGCCGAAATTGCCGAACAATTGGAACTCAGTGTAAAAGCCGTAGAAAAACGCATGCACGGCGCCTTGCTCGAATTGCGCAAATTAACAGCCAAAATTTAAATACAAGGGTCGCTCGCGTAGGGTAAAGGCAGCCCAAACCGTTTTATACCTGAATAGGAAATTACAGCACATGAATCAGATTTTTGACGACGACACCTTACTTGCGCGCTGGTTGAGCGGCGAACTGACGGAGCAGGAAAAACGCCAGTTGGAACAGCATCCCGATTTTCCGGATTTCGAACGCCTCGTGCGCGCGGCCGACCGCCTGCGTACGCCCGACCCGGAAGTGCCCGGTATGTGGAACCGGTTGTCGCAAAAAATAGCGTTCCTGCAGGCGGCACCTAAACCACAAAGTCGCCGCAAGTTGCTGTATTGGATCAGTGCGGCTGCGGCTGCCGTCGTGTTGTTGGTGTTTGCCTGGCCGTTTTTACAACCCGGGAAGGAGCAACCCATGCTAGTTTCAACAGGTGTAGGCGAACGCAAAACGGTGCGCTTACCCGATGGATCGAGTGTGCGCCTGAATGCCGTATCGTCTATTTCGATTTATAAAGACCAATGGGACCATCAGCGCCGCATTCAATTGGATGGGGAAGCGCTTTTTGAAGTAGTAAAAAATCCGAATGCTCCGTTTTTAGTGGAGAGTCCGCAAGGAACTGTTACCGTGTTGGGTACCGTATTTTCTGTAAAAACCCGTGCCGACGAATACGCGGTCCATTGTTTTTCAGGCCGGGTAAAAGCCGAAGCCGCTGCCGCCCAATCCATTATATTAAACGCCGGACAACAAAGCACGGCCTTGCAAAACGGACAAGGCTGGTCGCCCGTGGAACCCACAAAAGATACCCTGCCGCCCTGGACCAGTGGCAATAGCCGCTATGAAAATGCCCGACTTGCCACGGTTTTAGCCGATTTAAAAATACAATATGGCGTGACGATTCAAGCAAACGGCCTGAATGATCGGCAATTTACCGGCGCATACCCACACAACAACCTGGATGTAGCCCTGAAGATTATCTGCGGAGCATTAGAACTTCAGTATGAGATAAAAGGAAAAACCGTAACGATTTTACCCAAATAAGTGATCCGGCGCAGCGCCCAAGCATTTCATTGTTACCCTTGCATTGAAAATCTTATGAAACGAACCGGACCAACCCACCCATCTTACGCATACCGGTTTAGCCTCGGTTTTTGGCTCGCTTTGGTGCTGTGCACGGTCAATCAACCGCTGCATGCACAAGCCCTTTTGAACGGAAATTTTCAAAAGATACCTTTGGCCGATGCCTTAAAAAGTATCGAGCAATCGAGTGGGTTTAGCATCTCATTCGATCCTGCTTTGGTGCGCGATGTGCAGGTGCAGGTTGTTTTTCGCAATAAAAGCCCCGAAGAAGCCTTTGAATTACTGTTGCGGGAAACAGCGCTTACGGCCGATTTTATCAGCAATCGATATGTTGTTATCCGCAAACGCGGCGAAAGTCCGCCGCCGCCGCCTTTGGTGTCCTTGTGTGGACAAGTGCTCGATGCCCTTACCCGCGAAGCCCTGCCTTTTGTTACGGTAGGCAGCAATGCGCCCGGCTACAACACCCAAACCGATGGTCAGGGCAATTTTACTTTAAAATTTCCAGGCCCGATCGGGAAAGAAGATCAATTGATTTTTCGATACCTGGGTTATCAGTCCCTGGCCGTTCCGGTTTCCGATTTACAGCGCAAACCATGTAAGGCGATTGTATTGCCCCCCGTCAGCAATACCTTGATGGAAATTGTAGTAACCGATCGCGCGCTTGATCCGGTAGAACTGCCCAAAGATGGTCAGGCGCAAACGGGTTTACGTACCGACCGGGCGGGTTTTGTACCAGCCTTGGGCGAACCCGATCCGTTTCGTATGGTGCAGTTTTTACCTGGTGTGGCCTCCAATGGCGATAAAGCGGGCGATTTAATTGTGCGGGGAGGTGGCAGTGATCAAAATTTAGTTTTGTGGGAGGGCATTCCCATATACCATACCGGACATTTATTTGGCGTAGTATCCGCGCTGAACCCTTATGTGGTGAATAAGGTAAACGTGTGGAAAGGCAATTTTGGGGCCGAGCAAGGCGGCCGCGCCTCATGTATGATTGATATGCGCAGCGAACCTACTGCCCTGACCAAACCTACTTTGTCGGTTGGGCTCAATTTGTTGAGTGCTTATTTTTCCTTTCAAGCACCCATGTTTAAGAAAAAAGGCGGTATTTTGATTGCTGCACGCGGCGCATTTTCCGATTTGATTAAAAATAAAGCCTATCAGCAGTTGTTTGGATACGCCACACAAAATTCCAGTATCCAAAATGATGTAAACAACCAGCAGCGCGATACTTTTTTAAAACATGCCATCCGCATTCAACCGGTATCGGAATTCAACGATGCCAACCTGAAATTGTACTACCAGCCCAACGAAAAAACGCGCCTGGAAATGAGTGTTTATTCGGGCGCTGATGTACTGCGCTACCGGGTGGATTATAATGTGCCGAGTTGGCAATTCACCTACACGGGCGGCGATACCGTGCAATTGGCCAATGTGGGCGCGAGCATTCGCCTTTCCAAACACTGGACGCCCAATTATAGCACCGAATGGCAATTTGCTTCCAGTGCGCTGTTGAGCAAGTACAATTATGCGGGCTCCTTTGACACTTTGCAGTTTCCGCAATTCACCCGTTATCAGGAAAATGCCTTGCAGGAAAATGTATTTCGGTTTGACAACAGCTGGAAATTGACCGAAAAACAAACCTTACGCTTTGGGTTTCAGGCCATCAAAACTGCCAATCGTTTTTTGGAACGCGCGGTTAGTCAGGTAGATACCAACGGAACATACAGCTGGTCGGTCAACTTGCCTGCCAACCTTTCGGCCTTTTATGGAGTGTACCGAGTAGCGGATGGCGAAGACTGGAGTTTTGAGGCCGGTTTGCGGCAGGTTACCTTCAATTATACCTCCAAATCATTTTGGGAGCCGCGTTTTTCTGCCCAGTTATTGGTGTTGCCGGGTTTTCGTTTGAAGGCCAACGCGGGTATTTATCGGCAGTTTATGCGCCAGGCTTTTATTTGGAATAACCTCGGACTCAACAACGAAGTATGGTTCACGGCCGATGAAAATCTAAAACTGCCCGTTTTGGAAAACCGTCAGTATGCCGTCGGTGCTTCTTACACCCAGGGCGGCTGGATGTTCGATGTGGAGTTTTACAACAAATTACTCAGCCCGCTTACGGGGGTTAACTTGCGTTTTAACGGCGATCCGCAAACCATTTCGGACATTCGAGGCACTGAAAATGCGGCGGGTTTGGAGTTTTTATTGCGGCGGCGGCGCGGCATTCACACCCATTGGCTGAGTTACACCTACAGCGGCGGCATCGCCCGGTACGATTCTTTAAACACAGGGGTGGGTTTTCCGACCGATAACGACCAGCGGCATACCTTCAACTGGATGCATAGCTTTGACTGGAAAAAATGGTCGCTGTCTTTTTCCTGGAATTTTCACAGCGGCCGGCCCTTTACGCCCGCAACCGGGGTAAAAATCTCGCTATTGCCCGATGGATCGGTGAAGCAGGAAGTTTCATACGGTCCGCGCAACACAGCGCGCCTGCCCGATTACCACCGCATGGATGTAAGCGCACAGTACCGTTTTAGTATTGGAAAAATGAAAGCCTCCCTGGGCTTGTCCATTTTCAACTTTTACAACCGCCTCAATGTGCAAAGTCGCTCGTTTTTTGTAGAAAAAAGCTACGATGAAAACAACGAGGAGCGGTATGCCGTGGGTTCTTTTGAACGCACCTTGTTGGGCAGCACGGGCAATTTATTCTTATTAATGCGCTGGTAATCAGGCATTTCGCGCAATTTTCCAGCGTTTGTGGCTCCAAAGCCAATTTTCTGGCTGGTCATAAATATAGGCTTCGGCCTTTTGCGCATACGCACGCGTAATGTCTTCGGGTGCTGCGGCGGCAGGTTCCGGCCACAGGGTTTCGTAGCGCAGTTCGTAGTAGCCCCGTTTGATGCGGGCAATGTGAAAGTATAAAACGGGGTAATTAAATTTTCGTGCTAAAAGATCCACACCGGGCAAAGAAGCCGAATCCTGCCCCAAAAATGACACCCAATGGGCGTTTTTTCGACTGGACGGGGATTGATCGGACACTAAAAACCAGGCGGCTGTTTCGTCCCGACGTTTGCGCATGGCGCTAAAAACCGTTTCCATATCCACCATTTCCATACCGCCGCGTGCCCGGTTTCGGTTGAAATAGGCATCCATGATTTTGTTTGAAAGCGGCTTGTACACCGTAATCGCCGGGGCATGAAAACCGCCCGGAATGGTGAGGCAGGCCAGTTCCCAATTGTTGTAATGGCTGCCGCTCACAATGACCGATTGGCCTTGATCGAGAAAATGATTGACGACTTCCGGGTTCAGGCAGGGGCAGCGTTGTGCTATGGCTGTTTTGGACAGCGTAAATGCTTTGATCGACTCCAGGGTAATATCGGTAAGGTTGCGGTAGGATTTGCGGGCAATTTGTTCGATTTCCGAAGGCGATTTTTCCGGAAAAACCCGACGCAGGTTGTCGTTTACCACCTTTTTACGGTAGCCAATGACGCGGTAAAGCACAAAGGCCAATCCGTCAGAAAGCACATACAAGGCCCCAAACGGCACAAAACGAAACAATTGAATCAGCAATAAAAGCGAATAGTAGCCAAATCTCTGCATAAGCGGGCAAAGTTACTGCTTCGGCAGCATAACCCACAAACGGCCATAACTATTGATGCGCCGGGCCTCTTGCAAGCCTTTTTGGCCTATGCCACAATACAAGTCGATGCGCTTGGTCGTTTTGATCGCACCGCCACGGTCCTGGGCAAACAAAATGCGGTAGGTATAGCCGATCAATTTTCCGGTAACATCCAAATCGGGCAATTCGGCAAAAATGGTGCTGCCAATGGGAATAAACCGCGGATCGACGGCCACTGAATATCCGGCTGTGAGTGGGAAAAAGCCCGCACCCAAAACGGTTTCATCTACTTTGGTAAAAAACACATACGTACCGCCGGCCCCTTTTACCGAGCCGCCAAAGCCAAAATAAGCGCGATTGCCATCCGGGAATTCCACCAGGCAGGAGCCTTGCAACTGGGCATTTTCTACTTCTTTTTTGGTTTTTACCCAGGCTAATTCCAGGTTTCGGCCATTTAAGGCGCCGTTTTTAATGGCAGCAGGGGAAGGAACACCCGATTGAGGTTTGCGCAACAAAGGAAATTTAAACTGATCCGTACGACTATGACTGGCATAAATCAACGGGGTGTAATAGCCGGTGATGCGTACTTTATCCCGATTCAGGTCGGTATTGATGCGGTAAAAATCGAAGGTACTCAACAAAACCTTTGGATCCAGCAGTTGCACGCCTTCCAGCAATTCGATACAACGGTGCATTTCCTGGCGGGTAATGCCCGAAGCGCCCCGATCTTTCACATCCGAACGAATCAGGTAATTGGCCTGTTGATACAACGCCTGCAACATAAGCGGATCAAACGCAATATAAGGAAGGGTATCTGGCTGTGCAGGAATCAGCACACTGGAGCTGAGTTTGCGTTTACTTTTACTCCCTACTTTTTCGGGATAGGCCGGAATGCTGGTCAAAGCGGTTGCAGAACTTCCTACTTTTTGCACTGCTTTGGTAGACATAGAATCAATGGATGCACTTGCTTTTGCGGCAAATACTTCCTGATTATTCTGGCAGCCCGCCCAAGGCAAGGGCAGGGCACTAACCAATAGGAAAAATTTTATGTTTTTCAGCATACGGGCATTTGGTTCCGTTGCGGTTGTTTTTCGTTTTTTACAAATGTATAAAACAGTGCCCGAATTTGTTTCGTATGGAAGGAAAAAGTATTTATCTTAATAATCAGGTATTTGATAATCAATCGTTTGTATTGGATTGTTCTTTTTGTGATTTCCGTTTTTTAAAATATTTGGAACGCACAACCAACAATCCGAACGATTCGCCGCTGTCTTTTCCGGTATTGGCATGGTGGGCACCGTGGGCCCGTAAAATGCCCCTGGAGTACCAACCATCCAGCTGCCGAAACCAGGAGAAGCGCTGATGGATGTATACATCGTGTATCAAAAAGTAGGTCAGGCCATACAAGGAGATCCCTACACCAATGAAAAACACCCAAAAATGGGGCGTCATAGAGCCAAACATATAGGAAAAAGCAGAAGGGATGGCAAACACCAGGAAAAAGCGGTCATTTTTTTCAAAAAAACCATGTTTTTGGTGTTTTGGAAGGTGATGATCCTCATGCCATTTCCATAAAAAGCCATGCATGATGTATTTATGAGAAAACCAGGCCATAAATTCCATCCCAACATAAGCAAGGAGGGTAACCAAAGTATAAAGCAACCAACTTGGCATATCTAACACGGAGATTGAGTTTTAAAAACAACTATATGCATGCAAATAACACATTTCATGCCCATTTGTTTAACATTTTGAGCCTTAATCGCCAAAAGGCAAAAATTTGTCTTCGATCACTTCGTTTACCGCAGGAGCAATTTCGTGGATCGCATGACCATTTAGCACCTCGGCGTATAATTTCAAATAGGCTTCGGCCATACGTACACTGGAAAAGTGTGCCACGGCATAATCATGGCAATGCTGCGGATCAAAACCATCGGCATTTTTGATGGCTTCTACCAATTCCGATTTTTTTACGGTCAAACAGCCAAATGCACTGTAAAACGCATCCATCACGCCCCCGCCTGGGTCTTTGCGTTTTTTGGCCGTATCTTTTTTGCCCAACAATTCGGGCAGTGCGCCATAAGGGGTGCCAAAAACAGGACATCCGAAATACAAACTTTCAGGAACCGCTAATCCAAAGGGTTCATGCCAAATCGCCGGAAACAACAAACCTTTCGAGCTGTTGAGCAGCACATTTCTGCCTTCGGGGTTCAGAATACCGTGAAAACGCACATTGGGCGTGAGGGTGATGCGCAGTTCTTTCCTGAAATTGACCCGTGTGCCACCAATCACATGCAGGCGTGCGCCCAAACGTGCCGCGAGGTCGATGGCTCCACGCACATTTTTTCCGCGCCATTCAGCGTTGCCCAAAAAATGGTAATACATACGCCGGGCCTCCAAAATAGGGGTACCATATTCCGAAAAATCGATGCCATTGTGTACATACACCGACCCGCCATGCCGCAGGGCGTGCTGCGCCGAAACAAACACCGTATTGCGGTCGAACACACACTGCGCAAAACAATTCTCGTGGCAAGTAATCAAATAGGGTTTCGAAACCGGTTGTGCCGGCTTGTAATGAAAATGCACCAGCTCAATATGCGCCGGAATTTGATCTTCAACGGGTTTCTTGTCATCCAAGGTAAGCACCGTGGCAAAAGGGCAAACGGTCCCTTTTTTTGCCAAAATATGCACATTGTGGCCCATTTGAGCCAGGGTTTTACCCAACCACCACACCACACGCGCTGCATCATCGTAAGTTTGAACAGGCAAACGGGCATTGTAAACCAGTAATATATTCATCGGTTAGGACGCCTTTGAAGTAAGTCAACAGGCAGGCGTTGCAAATGTGCAACTTCTACCTATTTTGCCCAAGATAAACTCCATGATTTTATCACCTTTGCAGCAGTATTTTGAAGACAACTTGGCATGACATACAAAGAGACCGTGGAATACCTCTTTGCGGGTTTGCCGATGTTTCATCGCATCGGTGCAGCAGCGTATAAGAAGGACCTTGATAATACCATTGCCCTGTGTACCCATTTGGGCAATCCGCACCACCATTTCCAAAGTGTTCACATCGGAGGCACCAATGGCAAAGGCTCGGTGAGCCATATGCTGGCAGCAATTTGCCAAGCCGCCGGACTAAAAACGGGCCTTTATATTAGTCCGCACTACAAAGATTTCAGAGAACGCATCCGCATCAATGGCCGCAATATTCCGCAAAAAGCGGTGGTTGATTTTGTGGAAAAAAACCGAGCGGCCATCGAGCAAATTGAACCCTCCTTTTTTGAAATGTGTGTGGGCATGGCCTTCGATTATTTTGCCCGTGAAAAAGTGGATATCGCAATCGTGGAAGTTGGGCTGGGAGGCCGGCTCGATAGCACCAATATTATTACCCCCTTGGCCAGTGTGATCACCAACATCAGTTATGATCACATGAACCTGCTGGGCGATACTTTGCCCAAAATTGCCTTTGAAAAAGCGGGCATCATCAAACCGGGTATTCCGGTGATTATTGGCGAAACCCACCCGGAATCCGCGCCTGTTTTCCGTGAAAAAGCGCAGACGGTGGGCGCACCTATTTATTTTGCCGACCAGCAATATGATGTGGAAGTGCTGGAGGAAAACCTGCTCAGCGGACAAACGCGGTATCGGATATTAAAAGGCACGCAATTGCTGGTAGATGATTTGCGGGTGGATGCATCCGGCCCCTTTCAAGCAAAAAACCTGGCGACTGTACTAGAAACCGTTGAAGTGCTTAAAATAGGTACACCTGCTTTTTTACCGAAAATACAGCAACTCAATTTGTTGGAAGATACCCCGCGCCCGCTTTCCCTACCCGATGTGGTGAAGGATGGACTTGGGCAATTGCGTGCGCTGGTCAGTTTTCAAGGTCGCTGGCAACCGATTGGCCAAAACCCGTTGATTCTATGCGACAGCGCCCACAATGAAGCCGGGTTAAAGACGGCGTTTGCCAAAGTGCAAAGCATGCATTATCAACATTTGCACATCGTAACGGGATTTGCCAACGACAAGGATTTGAGCAAGGCGCTTCCCTTGTTTCCCAAACAGGCAAGCTATTATTTTGCCAAAGCCAATATTCCGAGGGGACTGGAGGCAGAAATTTTGAGCGAACAAGCACAGGTGTATGGACTGCACGGTAAGCCTTATCGCACGGTCAAAAATGCCTTAAATGCGGCAAAAGCCAAGGCTGCCCCCGAAGATATGATTTTGGTGATCGGCAGTATTTTTGTGGTGGCCGAGGTAATTTGAGGATGGACAACAAAAGAAAACCTTTCGACAATCAAAAAGCGGCTATTTTTGTTTCAATTTTCTGCTTGAACCGATACCGCGCATTTTAAATTTAATTTTTCACCCAGATTAAACATACCATGACTGCTGCTCCCGCACTCGCTGCACAAAATCTTGAACACAACGGATTTCTCGATATCGAAGTAGATCCCGAACTCGATTTAATTGCCGAAATTAAGCGCCTTAAAAAGGAAAAAAACGCGGTCATTTTGGCGCATTACTACCAGGAATCGGAGATACAAGACATTGCAGATTATATCGGCGATTCGCTTGGGCTGTCGCAAAAAGCGGCCAATACCGATGCCGATATGATTGTTTTTGCCGGGGTGCATTTTATGGCCGAAACCGCCAAAATACTTTCGCCCCAAAAAAAAGTGCTGCTTCCTGATTTAAAAGCGGGCTGCTCCTTGGCCGATTCCTGTCCGCCTCATTTGTTCAAAAAATTTAAGGAAAAATACCCCGATCACGTCGTGGTGTCCTATATCAACTGCACGGCTGAACTCAAAACCCTGACGGATATTTGCTGCACTTCCACCAATGCAGTGCAGATCATTGAAAGCATTCCGAAAGACCAGCCGATCATTTTTGCGCCCGATAAAAACCTGGGTGCTTATTTGGTGAAAAAAACCGGCCGCGACATGGTGATTTGGAATGGCGCCTGCATGGTGCACGAAATTTTCAGCCACGAGCGCATTGTGAAACTCAGATTGCGGCATCCAAACGCCAAGTTTATCGCCCACCCGGAGTGCGAGGCGCATATTCTCGACATGGCCGATTACATTGGCAGTACCACAGGTTTGTTGAAATACACCATCAACGACCCGGCGACCGAGTTTATCGTTGCGACCGAATCGGGCATTTTGCACCAAATGCAAAAAAGCAGTCCGGAAAAAACGTTTATTCCCGCCCCACCCGACAACCATTGCGCCTGCAATGATTGTCCGCACATGAAACGCAATACCCTCGAAAAACTGTACCTGTGCATGGAGTACGAGTTGCCCGAAATTATCCTGCCCGAATGGGTCATTGAGCAGGGGCGTGCGTCGATTGATCGCATGCTGGAGGTTTCGGCCAAAGCAGGGTTAATGGGCTAATTTTTTGTTTAAACAAGTTTAAACAGGCTAAAATTAGCTAAACAGCCCAACAATATCGTCTTGCGTAAGTTTCTTGATCAGGCCTTGTTCGGTACTGATCAGGTCTTTCGCGATGTCCTTTTTCTTTTCCTGGAGTTGCAGGATTTTCTCCTCCACGGTGTCTTTGCAAATCATTTTGTAAGCAAACACCTTTTTCGTTTGTCCAATCCGGTGCGTCCGGTCGATGGCTTGTTGCTCCACCGCCGGGTTCCACCACGGGTCTACGAGGTACACATAATCGGCTTCGGTCAGGTTAATGCCCACACCGCCTGCTTTAAGGCTCATCAGGAATACCCTGCAATTGACCGATTCCTGGAAATTGCGCACCCGTGCAGCGCGGTCTTGCGTAGAACCATCGAGGTATTCGTAAGGAATGCCCGATTTTTCGAGGTGCTGGCGAATGAGGTCCAGCATTTTAAGAAATTGCGAGAAGATCAGGATTTTATGGTTGCCCGCATTTTCCTCAATTTCCCGGATAATTTCCTCCAATTTGGCCGAGTCATTGCCAAAATCTTCATTTCCAGAAAGCAATGCGGGTGAATCACAGATTTGCCGCAATTTCAGCAAGCCTTCCAGAATCAGGAACGCAGCTTTATCCTTGCCCTCTTCGGCCATTTTTTCCACAATGCGCGCCCGATAAAGCTCGCGGAAATCGTCGTACACCTTGCGTTGTTGCGCGCCCATTTCACAAAACAGGATCATTTCCATTTTATCCGGCAAATCCTTGGCCACTTCCTCCTTGGTGCGCTTGAGCATAAACGGATAGATCAGTTTGCGCAATTGCCGGGCCTTTTCTTCGTCGCGGTATTTATCAATAGGGGTAGCAAATTCGCTGCGGAAAAACTCCTGACTGCCCAGCAAACCCGGATTTAGAAACTCCATTTGCGAGTATAGGTCAAAGGTGTTGTTTTCCACGGGCGTACCGGTCATTACGAGCCGGTTTTTGGTAGACAATAATTTGACTGCCTTGGCAATTTTCGAGTCGGGGTTTTTGATGGCTTGCGACTCATCGAGCACCACATAATCGAACTGAATGGTTCGAAATATTTCAATATCACTGCGCAGGGTGCCATACGTGGTCAAAACCAGGTCGTAGGCACGCAGCACGCTCAGGTCGCGCTCCCGTGCAACGCCACGGTGGATGTAAATTTTCAACTCCGGCGTAAATTTCTCCACCTCGGCCTGCCAGTTAAAGATCAGGGTTGTTGGTACGACAATCAGATTGACGGCTTTGGGGTTGATGTTTTTTCGGTGTTGTAAAAAGCACAAAATCTGCACTGTTTTACCCAAACCCATATCATCGGCGAGGCAACCGCCCCATTTGAACTCATCCAGGAAATTGAGCCATTTGAAGCCTTCTTTTTGGTAATCGCGCAGGTTGGCTTTTACATTTGCCGGTTGCGGAACATCTTCAATGGTTTTGAAATGCAGCAATTTTTGCTTCTTTTCCCAAATTTCCTGTTGCAAGGCTTCGTCGTCAATTTGGTCAAACAAATCATCGATGATCGAGAAATGCAGTTTCGAAACCTTGATTTCATCGCCTTTTATCTGCCCGAATTTAAACAAGCCCGCGTATTTTTCCAGCCATTCTTCCGGCAACATACCCAGGCTGCCGTCGTTCAACTGAATATAATGTTGCTTGTTGAGCACGGCTTTTTTAATATCGGCCAGCGTAACCGTTTGCTCGCCGAACACCACTTCCATCCGCATATCGAACCAGTCGATGCCCGACGATGCCCTGATTTTAAAAGAGGGTCGGTTGGGGTTATAACGGAATTTTTTGAGCTGGCTAAATCCAAAAATTGGAATATTCTGTGCCTGGGCAGCTTCAAAAAATCGAAACAGCCATTGATCTTTTAGTGCCTGATCGAAGGGTAAATAATAGAATTCCTGCCCGTTTTGGTATTTAAAATCGGGGTGCAGGTTTTCCATAAACTGGTTAAACGCTTGTTCGGCATCCTGATCGCGGTTCCACACCACCATTTTACCTTCATTGTAGGCAATGCGGTCGTGTTTGCCGTCGTGCAAAAACTCAATTTCCTGTTCCGCCACTTCCACTTCCGGCGAACGATAGGCGTACGTTGGAATAAACAGCAAATTACGCTCATCTTCCTTCAGGTAAATGCGGTTATCGAGGTACACCAGGTTGCGCAGTTCCACATCCATTTCGATGTTAAAATCGACGGAATAATATGCGGTAAGGGGCAGCACAAAATCCTTCAGCAGGTCGGGGAGGTAGTTGCTTTTTACCTTGAATTGGCCGGTTGGGCCCATTTGTTGTATCACCGCGCCATCGTTATAACGGGCAATTTTGATCAGTTTGTCTTTATAGCGCAAAAACCAGAAGCCTACAAATTGGCATTTTTGGAGGGCCACAATTTCTTCTCCGACATGGATATAGGCCTGCAGGATGGCGAAATCGTTTTCTTCATACAGTTGGAAGAAAGGTTTTGCTGTTTGGGACTGGAGGAATACCCGACTTAAACTGTTGAGGTGAAAGTTTTGGTCGGGACTAACCACCGTAATACGATCGTGCAAAAGCGGAATTAATTGATCCCAAATTCTTCCAAGGTGCATCAGGGCGCTTTGCCGCATTTCCTCACTCAGTTCGTGGAGGGGCATGTTTTGATAATACCAGCGGGTCATGGGAAAACCCGCTTCACGCAAGGACGCTAGGAGCGCATTAATACCAAATCCGCTGCGGGCAAGCGCCATTGCTTTGCTGTCCAGCTCTGTAATCGGCGGAATTTCTACCTGGGCGCTTGGGTTGGATGCGAGCGGTGCATCCATTTTGCTGATGTGCGACAGTTTTTCTTTGTCGGTCAGGTATTTACCCGAAAGAGGCGTCAAAACCACATCGGGAAGCGACTGACTATCGAGCAGGGTAAAAGCATATAATAGGATGCGGTTCGTTTCCGCTTCTTCGGGCGGCTTGGGCACAGACAACACCTGGTGTTTTACCGCAAAGCGTTTTTCCTGCGATTTCCACCAGTTGCCCAATTGGTCGGGCGATTGGATAGAAGCGTCCAGAACCGTCATTTCCATTTGGCCCTGGTTGTTGATTTTGAACTCGAATTTGCCGGTCAGATTGTCTTCCGTCGTAAATCCAAATTCAGCCAGCAAGCGGTTTTTTTCAATCGACCAATCGCGCATCACTTCAAACGCGAGGATGCCGTATTGATCCCGCAAACTGAGCAAGGCAGCCAGTTTATGGGCGCAAATCGGGTCAAATTGTGTTTCTGCGCACGAACAGGAAGTATGTATTTCGCCTGGACTAATGCGGGTAAAACGCACCGTGAAGTCCGATTTATCGTGCATAAATACCCGACAAGCGGCTACTCCGTTAAAAGCACTCAGAATTTCCACACTGCGCTGCCCACCCCGTCCATTCCAGAACAGGTCGGATGTTTTTTGCCGCAGGCTACTGTCGCTTAAGTCGGGCAAATGCACGGTACAATCCAACATTTGGTATTGCACCGCGGGTTGGGCCAGGGCTTCGTGCTGATCGAGTATCATCATCATAGCCACAATGTGCTCGCAGGCCCCGCTGTACCGTTTACTATACGGGCAGCTACAGGAGCAATCAATTGCACCTGGTCCGAGAAAATTCTGGATAATTACCTCGTAGTGAATATTGCTGTACTGTTCGCTCCTAACCCTGAACTTTGCTTTACCTCCCTCCTCCAGTTGCATCTCGGAAAAATTGAATTTCCCCCAGCGAACAACATTTTTCGCTTTATTTATAACAACTGCGCTGGCATAGGTGGTTAAGTAGCGGTCTAATTTATCGTGTTGCAGATAGCGCATGAATCGTTTTTGGCTTAAACCGCAAAAATACACCAGCTATCTGAATAAGCAGGTTATCTACAGATTAATATTGCAAAGTTTGTACAGCGTTGTCCAAACAGCAATTTAAATACAAGTCTATTGAACTGATTACCTGTTAAATACCCGGCGATACAAGGCTAAGGTGAAGCAAAAAAAATTTCAGGTGGTGGATGGGCCATAAAAAAGCCGCGCAACTTGATTTTTCATTTTAAAACGAAAACCAAGCTGCGCGGCCTATGCTACTTTAATCTGTATAATTTTTAGTCTCTGCTGCCAAAAACGCGCCACAACAGGTACAGCAATTGTACCAGTGCCGCCAAAGCAGCTGCTACATAAGTCATTGCAGCCCAAGTAAGGGCATCTTTTGCACCGTTGTATTGTTCGCCACGGGCATACCCGGAGCCATCCAACCAAGCCAATGCACGGCGGCTGGCGTCAAATTCGACGGGCAAGGTAACCAGGCTAAATAAGGTTGTGATGCCGAATGCAACCAATGCAATGATCAATACAATGGAGTTGTGCATCATGCTCAAGCCCATGATACCAAACATAAACAAGTATTGTTGTAAGCCTGCGGCGATGTTCACCACTGGAACCAAGGCCGAACGCATTTGCAACATGCTGTATGCAGTTGCATGTTGTACTGCGTGGCCACATTCGTGTGCAGCAACTGCCGCAGCCGATACGTGGCGACCATAGTATACATCATGGCTTAGGTTCACCGTTTTGTCGGCCGGATTGTAGTGGTCGGTCAGGTGGCCATCCACTTGTGTGATTTGCACATCGTAAATTTGGTAGTACTTCAGCATGGCAGCAGCAACTTCCGCACCGCTTGCGCCATTGGTCATTGGCACCTCAGCGTATTTTTTGAATTTGCTTTTCAAAACGCTGCTCAGGATAAAACCAATAATCATGAACAAGACGCTGATAATCAACATTCCCATGTTTTAACTGTTTTTTTGATAAAAATGATAGAACCTTGGAGGCTCCGGTTTTAAAAAGAGGTATTTGATCGTTGGATCGACCATTATAACAGCAAAGCAAGAAAAAAGTCACCACATTTTCGATAAAAAATATGGAACGGTAGTTATTCTTTTGTTACCGGCCGACAAAAGTCTGAAATAGCCTGATTATTCGATCGTTTTGAAGCCGGTGTATTTTTGCAGTGCTTTCGGAATTTTGATGCCTTCGGGGGTTTGGTTGTTTTCCAACAGCGCCGCAACGATGCGGGCGAGGGCCAAAGCCGAACCGTTGAGGGTATGTGCGAGTTCAATTTTGCCATTTTCATCCCGGAAGCGCAATTTCATGCGGTTGGTTTGAAACGTTTCAAAATTGGAAACCGAACTCACTTCCAACCAGCGTTTTTGTGCCGCCGACCACACTTCAAAGTCGTAAGTAAGTGCTGACGAAAAACCCATATCACCGCCACAAAGTTTCAGGATGCGGTAGGGCAATTCGAGTTTATTCAACAATCCTGCCACGTGGCGGATCATCGCTTGCAAGGTTTTATACGACTCATCGGGATGTACAATTTGCACAATTTCAATTTTTTCAAACTGATGCACCCGGTTTAGTCCGCGTACGTGCGCACCCCAAGCGCCCGCTTCACGCCGAAAACAGGGCGTAAACGCGGTCATTTTGATCGGCAAATCCTTGATCGATACAATTTCATCGCGGTAAATATTGGTAACGGGCACTTCTGCGGTTGGGATCAGGTACAATTTGTCGAGATCACAAGCGTACATCTGCGCTTCTTTATCGGGCAGTTGGCCGGTTCCGCGGGCGGTGGCTTCATTGACGAGCAACGGCGGATTGATTTCTTCAAAACCGGCTTTTACGGCTTCGTCGAGGAAAAATTGCACCAAAGCGCGTTGCAGGCGGGCGCCCTTGCCACGGTACACCGGAAATCCTGCACCAGTGAGTTTCACACCCAGTTCAAAATCGAACAGGTTGTATTTTTTACCCAAGTCCCAGTGTGCAGCGGCATCCTCGGGAAGCACTGGAAAAGGTTTGGTCCAGTCTTTGGCCACCTTGTTTTCTTCGGGTGTTTTGCCGCGTGGCACCGATTTGTGGGGGATGTTTGGTACCGAGTACAGCAGGTTTTCCAAATCGGTTTCGATGGTACGTTGTTGATCTTCAAGTACTTTCACCTTTTCCTTGTGGTTGGCCACCTGCAATTTGAGGGCTTCAGCTTCCTCTTTTTTGCCCTGACCCATCATTTGTCCGATCAGTTTGCTCAGTTTGTTGTTCTCGGCAAGGGTATTGTCGAGTTCATTCTGATTGTTGCGTCGCTGATCATCCACTTGAAGGATTTGATCAATGACTTTGAGCTGTTGGGCATTCCAGTTGCGCTTGCGCAGACCGTCGAGAATCCGTTTTTTCTCTTCCCGGATAACTTTAAGTTGGAGCATTTTATCAAATTTTATCAAAAAAGTGCTGCAAGATAGGGCGAATTTCAAAATACACTTATCTTTGCAATGTTCAATACTTTAAATACCAACCCTGCTACCCAACTTTACCGCTGCTTTTGTTGTTACACTTCCTATACAAGCAGCATTTTTAGAATTCATTTTTGCTATTCTCCCACCCGGTGCGCATCTGCCCGAACGCCTTGTCCTGCCAAGTAGCGCGCCGATCCAATTTTAACCCACGCATTTTTTGTCATGTACGACATTCTTCAGCTGAACGACAAGCTGGTACCCGAACTTAAAGAGATCGCTCAGAAACTTGGTATCAAAGGGTACAACAAATTAACTAAACAAGAACTTATTTACAAGATCCTCGATGAACAGGCGCTTGCTGAAAAAAATTCTACTGATAAAGTTGTACCCGTAGTCGATGAACCCAATCCGTCAACTGGCCGCCGTCCGCGCAAGCCAAGCACTGTTGATGATGAACCGCGCGTCGTTCGAACGCCTGCACCTGTCGCAGAGCAGCCTTCGATTGTAAACGAGCCGGTTACACCACCTATTACACCCGAAACACCGCCAACACCGGCTTCACCCAATCTGCCGCAACCACCTAATCCGCCGCAACCGCGCCGCGATCAGCCACGAGACCCACGCCGCGAATTTGTACAAGATCGCCGTCGCGATGTGCCGCCTAACCGCGAAAACCCCAATCGGGAAACGCCCAACCTGCCGCCCAACCGCGAACGCACGCCCAATCCTGATCCGCAACAACGCCGTGAGCGCTGGGACGATCGCCGGGATCCGCGCCGCAACCGCTGGGATGATCGGCGCAACCGCCCTAACCAACCCAATCCGCCACGGCCAGGGAATCCGAACCTTGTTGATCCGGAGGCGAATAAATTGATAAACCTGGAAGAGGAAGAGTTCAACAACCCAATTACACCCGGGGAAGAAGAAGAGGAGGATATGGTGGTGCGCCGCCAGCAACAACCACAGCAAGAGCCGCAAGAGCCACGTCCTACCCCCATTCAGCCCGAATCGGAAGTAATGCCCGTGATGCCCCGCGAAAAATTTGACGTGGAAATTGATGGCATCATCGAAGGCCTCGGAACGCTCGAAATGATGCCCGATGGTTACGGCTTCCTGCGCTCCCCCGATTACAATTACCAAACCAGTCCCGACGATATATACGTGTCGCCTTCGCAAATCAAATTATTCGGTTTGCGCACAGGAGATACCGTAAAAGGTGCCATTCGTCCACCAAAAGAAGGGGAAAAATACTTTGCACTGCTCAAAGTGAGCAAAATCAATGGCCTGGATCCAAAAGACGTGCGCGACCGTGTGCCGTTCGATTATCTGACGCCGTTGTTCCCAACGCAAAAATTCAACCTGCTTACCAGTCCTACCGGCCGCGATTTTGGCAACCGGATCATCGAATTGTTTACGCCCATCGGTAAAGGACAACGCGGCCTGATCGTGGCACAACCCAAAACCGGTAAAACCTTCTTGTTGAAGGACATCGCCAATGCAATCACCAAAAACCACCCGGAATGTTATGTGATCGTGTTGCTGATCGACGAACGTCCCGAGGAGGTTACCGATATGCGCCGCAGTGTACGCGCCGAAGTGGTAGCTTCTACGTTTGATGAAGCGGCCGAAAACCACGTGCGTCTGGCCAATATTGTACTCGAAAAAGCCAAACGTATGGTAGAATGCGGTCACCATGTGGTGATTCTGCTCGATTCGATCACGCGGATGGCGCGCGCCTACAACACCGTGGCACCTGCTTCTGGTAAAGTGCTTTCGGGTGGTGTGGAAGCAACAGCCCTGCAAAAACCGAAAAAATTCTTCGGTGCAGCCCGCGCAATTGAAAGCGGCGGCTCCCTGACCATCCTGGCTACCGCGCTCATTGATACCGGTTCGAAAATGGACCAGGTAATCTTCGAGGAATTTAAAGGTACCGGTAACATGGAATTGCAACTCGACCGCAGCCTGGCCAACCGCCGTATGTACCCATCGGTCGATTTGACCAAATCGAGCACACGCCGCGAGGAATTGCTGCTTGATAAGGATACCCTGCAACGTATGTTCATCCTGCGCAACCACCTGGCCGATATGAAGCCGGAGGAAGCCATGGAATTCATCAAAAAGCAGATGATGCATAGCTCCAACAACACCGAGTTTTTGGAGTCGATGAATCGATAAAGCGTACCTATTTACTAAGCTTATACAGCCGTTCGTTGCAGTTTTCCGCAGCGAGCGGCTTTTTTTTTGCCCCTACTGTTCGTAACTGATCGTTGAAAGCATGAAATCCGTCGTTAATTAAGACCGATTACTCGTTTTATTTAAAAGCGCACTTGACAAACATTTTTAAATTATGCTACCTTTGTAATATCAAATCAATATCATTATAAAGTCAACTAAAAATTAAAAAAAATGGAAAAAATCGTAAAACCCACCTCTGGCTGGAACATGCTGTTGCTCGTTGGTATTCTGACCATCGCGGGTATCGCCCTGTTAATTCTGAAACAGTTTGTTCCTGGTGCGATACTCCTTGTGGCAGCGTATGGTTTCATTGCGCCCGGATTTATTGCCATCGAACCAAACAGCGCACGTGTAATGACCTTGTTTGGCGCATATCATGGAACCGTCAACGTGAGTGGTTTCTTTTTTGTCAACCCATTTTACACCAAAAAAAATGTTTCGTTGCGTGCAGTAACGCTTGATGTGCCGCAAATTAAGGTCAATGACAAACAAGGCAACCCGATTATGATCGGCGCGGTGGTGATGTACCGTGTAAAAGACACCTTTAAAGCCGCCTTTGCCGTAGAAAACTATCCAGATTTTGTAAAAATACAGAGTGAAACAGCGGTGCGAAAACTAGCAGGCATGTACAGTTACGATAACCTGGAAGACGAAGCCGCTGCCATCACCTTGCGCTCGTCCTTTGAAGAAGTAAACCACCAGTTGGCGCTTGAAATCGCCGATCGCTTGCAAATTGCGGGCATTGAAATCATCGAAGCGCGGATCAATAACTTGTCGTACGCTACAGAGATTGCGCAGGCCATGTTGCAACGTCAACAAGCAACCGCCATCGTTTCGGCCCGGAGCAAAATTGTGGAAGGCGCCGTGGGTATGGTAGAAATGGCCCTTGAAATGCTGTCGCACAAAAAAATCATTGAATTGGATGAAGATAAAAAGGCGGCCATGGTAAGTAATTTGCTGGTGGTATTGTGTGGCGATCGGAATGTTTCGCCGGTAGTAAATGCGGGCACTTTGCACAATTAAAAGACTAAAACAAGTGAAATCCACCACACCTTACCGCTATCAAGGAGGTATCGGGGTGGTGGATTCACCTTATTTAATAGACTATTTTATGGCTGAGAAAAAATCATTTGTGCTTCGGATGGATGTTGCCACCTATGAGGCGTTGGAAAAATGGGCCGCCGATGAATTTCGGAGTGTCAACGGGCAATTGGAATGGATGATTCAACGGGCGCTCAAGGAAGCGGGGCGTGCACCGAAAGCGCCTCAGCCCAAAGACGATGCAACCGATCCGGCTTAATACCCCGGATTGATCGATAAAATCATGGCGAAACCAACAAGCAATATGGCTTTCGGTTATTTTTGCCCCCCGAACATCGGCGGGTTTTTGCTGTTTGTAGGTAAAGCCGCGTTTTGCGCCAGTGGTTGCTTCAACTTTATTATCCATGAAACGGATTAAAACCGACATACTTGTCCTCGGTTCCGGTATTGCCGGACTCACCTTTGCCATTAAAACTGCCAAAAAATACCCGGAGCGCAGCATTCTGGTATTGACCAAAACAACGGAAGGCGAAAGCAATACCCGCTATGCCCAAGGAGGGGTGGCGGCCGTTTGGGATCCTGAAAAAGACAACGCTGATAAACATGTAGCCGATACCCTCGATGCAGGCGCGGGCCTGTGTAAGGAAGATATTGTACGCATTGTGGTGGAAGAGGGACCTGAGCGCGTGCGAGAACTCATTGAGTGGGGGGCGCGGTTTGATAAGGAAAAAAATTCCAATGAATACGATCTGGCCCGAGAAGGCGGCCATTCCGAACACCGCATTTTACACTATAAAGATTTGACCGGTTGGGAAATGCAACGCACCCTCATGGAAGAAGCGGCGCAATACCCTAATATTCAGGTTTGGGAGCATTATTTTGCCTTGGATTTGATTACGCAACACCATTTGGGCCGCATGGTGATTCGGGTAACCCCCAATATTGAGTGTTATGGTTGCTATGCGCTCAACAAGCAAAATAGCGAAATCGATACCATATTGTCGCGCATTACCGTGTTGTGTACCGGTGGCGCAGGACAGGTGTACAAATCGACCACCAATCCGGTAATTGCAACCGGCGATGGCGTAGCGATGACCTATCGGGCCAAAGGAAGGGTAGAAAACATGGAGTTTATGCAGTTTCATCCCACTTCTTTGTACAATCCGGTGGGCGAAAACCCTTCATTTTTGGTTTCGGAGGCGGTGCGTGGTTTTGGCGCCATCCTGAAAAGTGCAGAAGGAGAAGAATTTATGCATTTGTACGACGAAAGGCTTTCCCTGGCCCCACGCGATATTGTTGCCCGCGCCATCGACTCTGAAATGAAAAAGCGCGGTACCGAATGCATGTACCTCGATTGCCGCCATTTGGAAAAAGAAGCGTTTTTAGCCCATTTTCCTACAATTTATGATAAATGTATGAGCCTGGGCATCGATCCGATGCAACACATGATCCCGGTCGTGCCTGCCTGCCATTATATGTGTGGCGGCATTCTGGTAGATGATTTTGGACGCAGCAGTATCCAGCGTTTGTATGCTGCGGGCGAGTGCAGCAGTACAGGTTTACATGGAGCAAATCGATTGGCATCCAACTCCTTATTGGAAGCGATGGTATTTGCGCACCGCATTTACCTTGACATACAAGACAAGTTAGAACACCTTGATTATCAGGAAGATGTACCTGATTGGAATGCGGAAGGCACCATGGATCCACCTGAAATGGTATTGATTACCCAAGGCATGAAGGAATTAAAGGACATTATGTCGTATTATGTGGGTATTGTGCGCTCCAACATTCGTTCCAAACGCGCACTTGACCGCTTGTTCCTGCTGTATGAGGAAACCGAAGATTTGTATAAAACCACCAAAATATCGCCCCAATTGATGGAGTTACGCAACTTGATTACCATTGCCTACCTCATTGCGCGTTGTGCCGCCCATCGGCGCGAAAGTCGGGGCTTACATTTCACCACAGATTATCCCGATTTGTTGCCTTTTGTGGAAAACTCTGTGTTATAAAAGCAAAATCTCCAAAAAATCTAGGCAAATGAAAGTCCTTTTTATTGCTGCGCTGTTACAAATGTAATTTTAAAACCATCCACTGCTTGTCAACCCTTCTGGTATGAAAATCGGTATTGTTTGTTACCCAACCTATGGCGGTTCTGGCGTCATTGCTACCGAACTGGGGCTTGGCTTGGCCCGTAGAGGCCATGAGGTGCACTTCATCACCTACCGCCGTCCGGTCCGATTGTCGCATTTTCATGAAAATGTTTTTTACCATGAAGTAGATACGGAGGACTATCCGTTGTTTGAATATCCGCCCTACGACACGGCGCTGGCCTCAAAAATTGTCGATGTCGTAAAATATCAAAACCTGGATTTGTTGCATGTGCATTATGCTATTCCACACGCAGCGGTGGCTTACATGGCCAAGAAAATTTTGCTTACCCAAGGGCGCTATCTACCGGTGGTCACCACCTTGCACGGGACCGATATTACCCTGGTGGGCAACAATAGTGCGTTTGCCCCGGTGGTTGAGTTCAGTATCAACAAAAGTGATGGTGTAACGGCGGTTTCTCAAAATTTGAAAGAAGATACGTTGCGGCTGTTCGATATTCAGCGCGAGGTAAAAGTGATCTATAACTTTATTGATTTTGATCGTTTCAAAAAGGTAAATAAAGACCACTTTAAAAAAATTATTGCCCCGGAAGGAGAACGGATCCTGGTACATACCTCCAATTTCCGGCGGGTGAAGCGCGTGGAAGATGTTATCCTGATTTTTAAACAGGTTCAGGAAAAAATTCCATCGAAATTGTTGATGATTGGCGACGGTCCGGAACGTCAAAATGCAGAACGCCTTTGTCGCGAACTGGGCTTGGGCAATGAGGTGCGTTTTCTGGGTAAACAAGATGCGATTGAAGAGTTGTTGGCCATATGTGATTTGTTTATCATGCCTTCCGAGAGTGAGAGTTTTGGCTTGGCAGCATTAGAGGCGATGGCATGCGAAGTACCCGTCGTTTCGTCCAACGGGGGTGGTTTGCCGGAAGTAAACATCCATGGGGTAACCGGTTTTTTGAGCGAAGTAGGCGATGTGGACGAAATGGCACAATATGCCATCCAATTGTTGAGCGATGATGCCATGTTGCAACAGTTCCGAATTAATGCCCTGGCGCAGGCCAAACGGTTTGATTTGGACAATATTTTGCCCGATTATGAAGATTTTTACCAAGAAGTACTTGAAAAGAGCATTATCAAGATAGAGTAATACCTTTGTGCGCTTAAATAAGCAAGCGCAATTCGGCACATGAAAATACGTATTGGTACCCGTGGCAGCAAACTTGCCCTTTGGCAGGCACATTTCACCCAGGCCGAACTTACTCGGATTGGCGTTGAAAGTGAATTGATTATCATCAAAACCCAGGGCGATATGATTCAGCACCTTGGGTTTGATAAAATGGAAGGGAAAGGCTTTTTTACGAAAGAAATTGAAGAGGCCTTGCTGCGGGGCGATATAGACCTGGCGGTACATTCGATGAAAGATTTGCCTACCCAGGCACCAGAAGGTTTGGCGATCACCGCCGTTTCTTACCGCGATAATCCGGCCGATTTGTTATTGATACGGCCGGAAGCCCTGGATAAATCCAAGATTTTTAAAATAAAAGCAGGCGCCATCGTGGGTACTTCTGCAGCGCGTCGGAAAGCGCAACTGCTTGATTTTCGGCCCGATGTACAACTCAAGGATATTCGCGGCAATGTGCCTACCCGTTTGGAAAAACTCCGTACGGGCGATTTTGATGCGATCTTTTTGGCCGCAGCGGGCGTGCAACGCCTTGGATTGGACACGCAAGACCTAGAGGTAATTGAACTCAATCCGCGCGAGTTTGTGCCCGCGCCCGCGCAAGGCGTATTGGCCTGGCAAACGAACCGGGATGACGTGGAAGTGCGCACCGTGTTGAAAAAATTGCACCATCCTGAAATATCGGCGGTGACCAATGTAGAGCGCCGGGTGCTGCAACTCATGGATGGCGGTTGCCAATTGCCACTGGGTGTGCATTGTATGCGCGATGAGCAAGCCAATTACCATGCTTATGCGGCCTGTTTGATCGATGGCGTGATGCGCCGCGCGCGCCAATCTGCCAGCACCAATTTTGGTTTGGCTGAAACCCTGGTCGAATTATTACACAAAGGATAAGGGCTTATGAAAGTTTTGTTGGTCGACGATGAACGTTTGGCTCGGCAAGAAATGCGCCGACTTCTGGCCGAACATCCGGATGTTGAGATACTCGGAGAGGCGGCCAATGCCAGCGAGGCGACGCAACAATTAGAAGCGCAGCGTTTCGATTTGATTTTTCTGGATATTTCCATGCCCGGCAAAACGGGGTTTGAATTTTTAGTAGCATTGCCGGAAACGCCGCGTGTGGTGTTTGTAACCGCCTTTGATCAATATGCACTCAAAGCGTTTGAAGTAAATGCGCTGGATTATCTTGTAAAACCAGTAGACCCTGAGCGTCTTGCGCGCGCGCTCGAGAAAATCCGGGCGGAAATCAAGCGTAATGAACGCCCAACCCCCACCAGCGATAAAATTGTTGAGGCCGACCGGCAGGTTTTTCTGAAAGATGGTGAAAAATGCTATTTTGTACGCATGGGAGATGTTTGGCTCATCGAATCCGTGGGCAACTATGCGCGCTTATATTTCGAAGACCAACGTGCGATGTTGCACCGTTCGCTGAATCAATTGGAAGAAAAACTTGACCCAACGGTGTTTTTCCGCGCCAATCGGCAGGAATTGATCAATATGGAATTTATTCAAAAAATAGATCCGTTTTTTAATGGCGCCTTGCGGATTACCCTCAAAAGCGGGCGGCTGGTGGAGGTGTCGGTTCGGCAGGCGGTGGTATTTCGGGAACGGATGGGGTTGTAACCCACATCCCGGTAGACGTCGGAAGCGTTTCGAATGCTTCCGACGTCTATCGGGACGCTTCCGACGTGGTGTCTTCCAACCGTTTTTCTGCAAAACGGCCAGGCATATTGTTTTCAGTGCCCCAATCATATAGTTTTAGTAAAATCGGGATGAGGGTTTCTCCCAGCGATGTCAGGGTGTACTCTACCCGCAAAGGCACTTCCGCAAATACTTTTCTGGTAATAAATCCATCCGATTCCAGCTCCCGGAGTTGGGTGGTGAGCATTTTCTCAGAAATGCCCTGAATGGTATTTTTCAGCATCCCAAATCGGTTGACACCGTGGTGCAGTTTCCATAAAATATTGATTTTCCAGCGCCCACCAATAAAATATAGGCTGCTGAGTACCGGGCAATGCTCGGTAATTGCCTGTTCGTTGGCCGTGTAGGTTGAGTTGTTTTTACGTGCAGATGCCATACCGTCTATTTTGCGGGTTACCTTACAATTGGGTAAGTACTTTCGAAATGGAGGGTAAGGTCGGAACTTTGCATAAAATTTAAAAACAAAATTTATGACAGAACAACAAATTTCAACCGCACTCAACGAATTGATCGCCCTGGTAGGCGCAGGAAAGCCCATGGAGGCATTTGAAAAATTTTACCACGACGATTTGGAAAAAACCGATCTCGACGGTGTGCCGCATCAAGGGAAAGCAGTGAATTACCAGATTGGTTTAGACCTGCTCTCGAAAGTACAGGCCATCCGCGATTTTACCGCCGTGGGCTATCTGATCAAAGACCAACGCAGTTTTTTGGTTTGGTCGCTCGATTTTGACCATGCCGACAATGGCCCGGTGCAAGTAACCCAGGTAGCCATCCAGGATTGGCAGGATGGAAAAATTATCCGCGAACGGTTTATTGCGTAAAGCCCTTCGTCGGAAGCGTCCCGATAGACGTCGGAAGCGTCCCCCCACGTCGGAAGCGTCTGGGACGCTTCCGACGTGGGGGGACGCTTCCGACGTCTATCGGGACAAAACCCAAACTTTTACACAACAATTAACATGGAAAACAAATTACTTCAGCCCCTTAAACTAGGCAACTACACCCTTAAAAACCGGGTATTCATGGCTCCCATGACCCGCAACCGCGCCACGCGGCCAGGCGATTTGCCCAATGATACCATCGCTACATATTATCAGCAACGCGCCAGTGCAGGACTGATTATCACAGAAGCAACGCATGTTTCACCCTCGGGCGTAGGCTATATAGGGGTGCCCGGCATTTGGAATACCGACCAAGTGGAGGCCTGGAAAAAGGTAACTGCAGGTGTACACGCGCAGGGTGGGCGGATTTTTATGCAAATATTTCATGCAGGCCGGATGTCACACCCCTACTTCCTCCAAGGTGCAGCGCCTTTTGCGCCTTCTGCAGTAGCGGCAAATTGGACGGTGGGTATTCTGGATTATCATGAAAACCTGATTCAAGTGCCCGCCGGAACCCCCAAAGCAATGCTTTCGGAAGACATTGAACAGGTAAAAGCCGAATTTTTACGCGCAGCCGACCACGCTTTTCTGGCGGGTTTTGATGGCGTGGAGGTGCATGGCGCGAACGGTTATTTGCTGGAGCAATTCCTGAATCCGCACCTCAATTTGCGGGAAGATGCCTATGGCGGCAGCATTCAAAACCGTAGTCGGCTCCTGTTGGAAATCACCCAAGCGATTGCAGAAAAACATGGAAAAGGCAAAGTGGGCGTACGTTTTTCACCTTTTGGTAAACTGCATGATCAAGTGGCCTATTCAGAAGCATTGGTGCGCGACACCTATTATTATCTGGCTGAGACGCTCCAGGAATTGGATATTACTTATTTGCACTTATTCAACCAGGGTGCCTTTGGAACGGCGGAGGTTCCGGTTGATTTTTTTCCGGCCATGCGCGCCAAGTTTCGCAACACCTTGATTATTAATGGCGGGTATTCGATTTCCACTGGTGAAGCAGCAATCGAAGCACAAACAGCGGATGCGATCGCCTTTGGCCGGTATTTTATTTCAAATCCGGATTTGCCCGCACGTATTGCGCAAGGGAAGGACTTGGCCGAGCTGGATACCGCTACTTTTTATACAGGTGGTGCGAGGGGATATATTGATTATCCTGCTTTATCCCGATAGGATACGTCGGAAGCGTCCCGGTAGACGTCGGAAGGGTCCCCCACGTCGGAAGCGTCTAGGACGCTTCCGACGTGGGGGACCCTTCCGACGTCTACCGGGGCAACGCAGGTTACAAACTTTCCGGATAAACGCCCGTAGTACCCATCGCAGCTAAAGCGCCCTGCACTGTTTCTTTATCTTCCGGATACGTCACGCCGTACCACTGGCTGTCGCTGGTCATTACCGAACAAGCCACTTTGCCGTTTTCGATCAGCGTGTTCACTACTTTGGGAATGTAAAATTCTGCTTTGGGTTTATCCATGTTTTCCAGTACAAACGCACGAAATTGTTCCTCCAATTCCTGAAAGACGGTCGGATGAAAACCCCAAAAATTCATCGAAACCGGGGTGTTATCAGCCAATGGGTTGCGCGCGCTTGTTTCATCGATGTAAAAAATACCATCTTCAAAACGTTCAATTTTAGTGCGCTCCGTCACATCGGTCAGCAAACCTGCGGCATTTACTTCACATACTCCGCGCGAAACAGCGCCATTTTCGGAAAGCGTATTGCCCAATTGATAAGCCACCATGCCATAGCGATCGGGCGCACAATCGGTACGCAAGAAATCGCCCATCAATTGGAAGGCAGCGTGACCGTAAAAATCATCGGCATTGATGGCTACAAAAGGTTCGGTTACCACGTCTTTTGCCGATAAAATAGCATGGCCGGTACCCCAGGGTTTTTCCCGATGCGGTTTTGTTTCCAGCCATTCGAGGGCGGTATCCGCTTCTTGAAAAGCATAAGCTACTTCAATTTTACCTTCCACTTTGCTGCCCACTTTTTCGCGGAAAGCCTCCTCGATGTCCTTGCGTATTACAAAAACGACTTTGCCAAAACCTGCACGGATGGCATCATATACGGAATATTCCAAAATGGCTGCACCGCCCGGACCCATACCGTCTACCTGTTTGAGGCCGCCGTACCGGGAGCCAATGCCTGCTGCTAAAATTAAAAGAGTGGGTTGCATGTGTGATGATTGTTAGAGAACTGGATTTTTATGTAGAATTTGGATGAAAAAGCCGCTTCATTGGCAGGAGTTTATACATTTGCCAGCGCGCTCGGTGCAAAAATCGGAAAGCCTGCGTGAAACCCAAGCAATTTTGTAAAATATCCAATGCTAAGAAAAGATGAACACATCTACCACGACCAACCCTAAGTACCTTTATCAGATCATTATTATTGGTTTGTTGTTTTTTATTTTCGGGTTTGTCACCTGGTTGAATGGTTCACTCATCCCCTTTTTGAAACTGGCCTGTCAACTCAATACCATGCAGGCGTTGTTTGTTACGTTTGCCTTTTACATCAGTTATTTCTTTTTGGCGTTGCCCAGTTCGGAAATTTTAAAAAGGGTTGGCTTTAAAAATGGCATGGCGCTCGGGTTGGTGGTGATGGCGCTGGGATGCCTGGTTTTCATTCCGGCGGCTCAAATGCGTAGTTTTCCGCTCTTTTTAATGGGTCTATTCGTGCAGGGCATGGGTTTGGCTTTGTTGCAAACCGCCTCCAATCCATATATAAGTATCCTCGGCCCGATCGAAAGCGCCGCACAACGGATCAGTATCATGGGTATTTGCAATAAGGTGGCGGGTATCTTGAGTCCGATCATTTTGAGCAGCATTGTGTTAAAAGGCGCTACTGCCCTTGAACAACAAGTGCTCACGATGGAGGATCCGTTGGAAAAAGCGCGTTTGTTGGATGCCTTGGCCTTGCGTGTCATTGCGCCTTACGTGGTTATGAGCATTGTACTGGCCTTGCTCGCGGTGATGATTCGCAAATCTGCCCTGCCGGAAATTAATCTGGAAGCGGGTATTGATGCCGATGGCGATGAAGCAAGTAGTGCCAAAACAAGTATTTGGCAATTCCCGAATTTGTTATTGGGCGCCCTGGGTATTTTCTTTTATGTAGGTGCTGAGGTGATGGCAGGCGATGGCATTGGGATTTATGGAAAATCGCTCGGGTTTGCCCTCGATCAAACCAAATACTTTACCGCATTTACCTTGGTGGGTATGTTGTCGGGCTATATTATGAGCATCATTCTGATTCCCAAGTATATTTCACAACAGGCTTACTTGAAATTTTCAGCAATCCTGGCCATTGTTATCACCATATCGGTGTATTTCTTTTCTGGCACAGCGGCCGTTGGTTGTATCGCCGCGCTGGGATTTGCCAATGCGGTAATGTGGCCCGCCATTTTTCCATTGGCTATACGGGGATTGGGCCGTTTTACCCAGACCGGCTCGGCCTTTCTGATTATGGGTATTGCAGGTGGAGCCATTATGCCCCAAATTTATGGACTATTGGAAGGATCCATGGGGTATCAGGCTGCGTTTCAAATTGTCATGCTACCCTGTTACGCCTATATCTTGTATTACGCGGAACGGTTTAAATAATAGGCTAGGCCCGTTTGGCTTTTTCCCACAGCACCGATTGTCGACCGCGCATAAACCGCAAAAAACCGGCATACATAGAGTAGTTCATCATGCAGAAATAGTAAGGCACGAAGAATATTTTTACCTTCATTTTACGCTGTTCGAAGAGGTAGCCTGCTAAAGCCGCAAGGTAAAACAACACTTGCGCCACCAAAATTATTTGGTAAAACAGGCTGTTTTGCGCTAATAAAATGTTCAATACCAATAGAATAGGTAAAAACAAAGGCGCCAGCGTCCAACGCAATACCCGGTGCGACACATATTGAAAGCTCAATACACCGTACTTGAAAATATTGAGCAAGGGCGCCAAACGCACCACGGCCTGAATACCGCCCGCGGCGATGCGAATTTTGCGCTTGCGCTCTTCTGCCACAGAGGCTGAGGAAGATTCAACGGCATACGCATCGGGTGCATACGCCACGCGGTAGCCTTTTTGGGCGATGCGCATGGTGAGGTAAAAATCTTCCACAATGGTATCGGTGGGTACATGTTCATACACGCTCGTGCGGAAGGAAAACAACTCGCCTGCCGCGCCTACTACCGACCATAATTCGGCATCCCATTTTTTCAGGGCACTTTCGTATTTCCAGTAAATACCTTCTCCGGCACTGTTGGCAGCATCTTTATTGCCCATTGAAATGCGTTTTTCACCCGCTACGGCCCCTACTGCGGGGTCGCTATAATGCGCCACGATACTTTTTACGGCCTCCGTATTCACGAGGGTATTTGCATCCGTGCTGATGACGATGGGCGTTTGCACGAAAGTCATGGCACGTTGAAAGGCCGCAATTTTACCCCGACGTTCGGGTTGATGCAGCAATTGCCATTGAATACCCGGTGGATAAGGGAAGTTTTGAACGAGTTCCGCTGTTTTGTCATTCGAACCGTCGGTCACAAAAAAGAATTGGATACGGTCGCTCGGATAATCAAGCGCGATGGAGTTGGCAATTTTTTCCTCAATCCAGTCTTCTTCATTATAAGCACACACCACAAATGTTACCGCTTCCCAGTTAGGCGCAGGTGCGGCGGGCGTTTTTTGCAAGCGGCGCTTCCACCAAACCAATGCATACAACACAATGCCGTACCCAACGTAAGCATAAAAAACAATTGATAAGCCAATCCAGAATAGAAGCGCGTTCATGAGCAAGAATAATCATAAATTGATATGCAAAGATATACCAGTATTTGAACACATGGAAAACTATGCCGTAATGCCCATGTACCTGGATTAAAAATGGCGGTTTGCCGACACAATGATAAACTGCATGGTGGAAGTATTGCGCTTTGAAGGAATACCCATATCTTTGTGTCGAGGAGTAGCATTCTCTTAAGCGTTTTTTTCTTTGTTCGGTCTGCACGAACACCCCGGTATGTACAATTTGGTAATCCCTGCTACTCCCCGCGCTATCCTTGCGATACGCGTATGTATTTTTTTAAAGTATTGACTTGTTTTCAAAGGTGGAAACAGGCAATTCTTCCAACGCGTCCTTTCTCTGCCGGGTTTCCATAGAAAGGTTCACCAAGTAACATCTTGCCATTTTTGAAAGTTCTTTTGCGCACAGGGCATGCTATGTCCTTTTGCCCAAAAAAGGTTTAATCCGCATTTTTAATCCGCCTTCAAGCAATATGATAGTCTGAATTGCACAAACAAACACTAAATAATTCGCAACAGGCGAAAACACGCTAACAGAACAGTATCATGAAAAGAAGGGTTTTAGTCGTGGATGACCACGATGGTTTCCGGAACTTGATAGGTAATTTCCTGTCGAAAAAATTTGAGGTGATTAGTGCCAAAAACGGATTGGATGCAATGACCGTGCTCAACAAAGGTTTGATCCCGGATATCATTGTAACCGATACCCGCATGCCTGAAATTAATGGGGAGCAGTTGTTGTACAACCTGCGTTGCAGCGGCATGTACGGCAATATACCTGTTTGGGTAATGAGCGAACACGGGCGCGAGGAAGAAGAAGTGTACTTCAGAAACCTGGGCGCATCGGGCTATTTACGCAAACCATTCAATCCCACTGTTTTACAGGAGCAATTAAGCAAATTTGGTCGCGCTGATCAATTGGCATGAAACCCTATATTCCCAAATCGACAACAAACACTTTAATCGACATGAATCGTCCTTTGTTACAATCTGAGCCTTCGCTTGCGACCAGGGAACTGCTGTTTATTGGTTTTGAAGGCGACTTTGATGCAAACATTCGGAACTTCCCTTATATGGGTACAGCTTATCGGTATGCGGTGAAAAACGACGCTGCCGAGGCTTTTGCGTGGTTGGAACAACGGGTTGACCGTTTGGAAACATTTCAAATGCCTTATGCCATTTTGTGTAAACTGCAATGGCTGCAAGCGCATCAATTTGGCCTTTGCGCCCAGTTGATGGCACATCCTTTTTTACGTTATATTCCACTGATTGCCTTAACGGAGCAGGGTGAAATGATTTCGACCCCTGTTTTGGCCAAAAATGGCATCGACGACTGCTATACCGTGCCCGTTGAGTGGAATATGCTGGAAGAACGCCTGATTTTTCTGAATCAATACAAACCCAAAATCCTGGATGCCGCTTTAATTGCGCGCTTACCCAAAAATTATCAATATAAATTGCCGTTGGGCAAACGCATCTTTGACATTATTGCCGCCAGCTTGGGTATTTTATTGTCGATCCCCGTGTGGTTGCCCATTGCCCTTGCCATCCGCTTAGAGTCGAAAGGTCCCGTTATCTACCGTTCCAAAAGGGTAGGCTCGGGTTACCATATTTTTGATTTTTTCAAATTTCGGTCGATGTACCTGGATGCCGACCAACGATTGCATGAATTACAACATTTGAATCAATACCGGCACAATAACAACGGTTCTGGACCGGTATTTGTAAAGTTAAGTAAAGACCCTCGGGTTACCAGGGTTGGGCGTTTTATCCGAAAATACAGCCTCGACGAGTTGCCGCAGTTTATCAATGTGCTGCGCGGCGATATGTCGCTGGTCGGCAACCGTCCACTACCGCTGTATGAAGCCGAAATGCTGGTGAATGAAGCCTGGTGCGAACGCTTTCTGGCGCCTGCCGGACTTACGGGGTTGTGGCAGGTTTCTAAACGTAGCCAGGCGTCGATGAGCATGGAAGAGCGGATCGCGCTCGATATTAAGTACGCAAAAAATGCGTCTATCTGGACGGATTTTTCGATCATAATCAAAACATTCGGCGCGTTTGTGCAAAAAGACGACGCCTAATCAAAACATGCAATGGTTTCAATTATTACAGTGAATTACAACCAGGCGGCGGTAACGTTTGCCCTGCTGGATAGCATTCGTCGGCAAGACTACAAAGATATTGAAGTATTTGTGGTCGACAATGCCAGTAAAGATAACCCGCAAGCTGCCTTTGAAACGCAGTATCCGGAAGTGCATTTTATCCGCAGTGAAGTGAATTTGGGCTTTGCCGGGGGCAATAACCTGGCAGTTCGGGCAGCGAAAGGCGATTATTTGTTTTTTATCAACAACGACGCCGAGCTGACTGATCATTGTCTGGAGCGCCTGGTGGCCATGTTTGAAAATAACCCAAAACTGGGGCTGGTCAGTCCGCTGATTTGTTACTACCCCCAGGAAAAATGGGCCGAAGATTTTATTCAATATGCGGGCATGACGCCAATTCATCCGCTGACAGCCCGCAATGAAACCATTGGCAAAAAGACCTGGGAGCGCGGTCAATACACCGAGCCCCGCGCGACCGCGTACGCACACGGGGCGGCCATGATGTGTTCGAAGGCCGTGATTGAGCAAGCGGGCATGATGGATGAAGACTTTTTCCTGTATTATGAGGAATTAGACTGGGGCGAGCGGGTGCGCAAAAGTGGTTTTGAAATATGGGTAGAGCCCCGCGCACGGGTGTACCATAAAGAAAGTTTAACCGTAGGCAAATTGGGTTCGTTGAAAACCTATTATTTGAACCGCAACCGCGTTTGGTTTATGCGCCGCAATTATGGTGGCTGGAAGATAGCGGCATTTTATTTATTTTTGTTTTTGGTAACCATTCCCAAAAATACCTTGCAAATGCTGTTAAAAGGCGAAAAAGACAATTTGAAAGCTTTTTGGCGCGGCATTTTTTGGAATTTTAGCCTGAAAGACCCTGAAAAGCGGATGAGCTTTAAACCAGCCTGACGCGGGTTCCTGTGAAGCATTTTTAATAATCAAGCACCATGATCGATTTGCTTTTTATCCTTTTTTATATTGCATCCGGCTGGATATTTTTCCAGTTGGTGTTTCCGTTTTTGACGGTTGCAGCGGCGCGGGTATTTGGCCAGCGTTCGGAGGCGCATTTGGGGGCAAAAATCCAGGACAAATTTGCCGATGCCAGCGCAGCAACCCTGGATACGGATTTTGCCTGTATTATCACGGCCTACAAAAACAGCGAAATTACCAAGCCCTTGGTAGCCAGCTTGTTGCAACAATCGCACCCCAATTTGATGGTCTATTTGGTGGCTGATGAATGTCCTGAAACGGCCTTTAATATTACGGATCCGCGTTTTGTGCTGTTGAAACCGGAAAATCCCTTGCGTTTAAAGATAAAAAGCATTCAATACGCCCATAGTCGCTTTGTGCGTGCGCACGATTTTACCGTCATTTTTGACGCGGATAACCTGGCGCATCCCGATTTTTTGCATCAGATCAACCAATACATTGCGCGCGGATTTCAATGTGTGCAAGGTCAGCGCACGGCTAAAAATTTGGACAGTAAATATGCAGCCGCCGACTCCTTGGGCGAGTTGTACAAAAATTATATCGAGCGGTATGCGCCTTATTTGTTGGGCGGCTCTTCGGTGATCAGTGGTTCGGGCATGGCCACGGCAAGTGGTTTGTACCAGCAATATTTAGAAAGCAAAGCCGTACAGGAAGGGCAGCATTTGGGTAAAAAGATGTTGCAGGAAGATAAAATATTGCAAAATTTTCTGTTGCGCCGCAATGTGCGCATCGCCTTTGCCTGGGATGCCGTTTGTTACGATGAAAAAGTAAGTACCGGCGAAGATGTGCAGACGCAACGGGGGCGCTGGTTGTTTTCCTATTTTCAAAATATTCCCAACGCGCTCGGTATATTGTTGCGCGGATTGGTGCGTTTTAGTCCCAACCAGTTCTTTTTTGGCGTTGTGACGCTTGCCTTACCAATGTTTATCCAGTTGGCAGTAGCCTTTATGCTGGCAGTGGCAGGGTTATTGATTCAGCCGTGGATAACGCTTGCGCTGGTGGGTGCGGTGGGTATTTTCGGTATGAATGTGCTTTGGACCTTAAAATTGTCTGAAGCGCCGCCTTCAGTTTGGAATGCCGTGTATGCCATTCCCAAATTTATACTCCGGCAAGCGCGGGGTTTATTCAAAATGGTAAACCCGGAAAAACATTTCAAACATTCCGAGCACAGGCACCTGGTGCATGTAGACGAGGTAATAAAAAAGCAATAAATGGCGCGTTCGTCCGGGAAAATCGACTTTTTAGATTTTGCAAAAGGGTATGCAATTTTTACCATTGTTTGTTACCATACCTTACAGCGGGTGCCCTTGGCGCCTATTTTACAAAAAGCGATCATTTTTGGCGGTTCGGGGGTGCATTTGTTCTTTTTATTGTCGGGTTTTGGCCTGGGTTTGTCGACCTGGGGCGGCGATACCCTCAAATTTTATCAACGTCGGGCGAGCAAAGTATGGTTACCGTATGTGTTGGCCTTGAGTTTGAGTTGGATTTTGGCACTTACCCTGCATTTGTTTTCGGATGGTTGGGATGCCTGGTTGGCGGGCGTGGCCTTGTACCAAATGTTTTATGAGCCGTATATCCACAGTTTTGGCGGGCATTATTGGTTTATCAGTGCCATTATTCAGTTTTACCTGGCATTTCCCTTGTTGGTTTGGTTAAAAGGGCGGTTTAGCAATCCGTGGAATTACTTTTGGATTTGCCTGATTATTTCGGTGGTTTGGTGGCTGGTGGTGTACTTGATGGGTACGGGCGAGCTGCGGAGCTGGAACAGTTTTTTCCTGCAATTTTTGTGGGAATTTGCGCTCGGACAAGTGCTGGCGGAGGCATATAAGGCCGGGAACGGACAAGTCAAACCGTATGTGTTGCGGGCCGATTTTTGGAATTACAAATGGGGGTATTATTTGCCGACCGGCGTCCTTTTTACGGGCATCATGATCGCCATGATTTTAAAAATGGGCGCTGCGGGCAAAATTTTCAATGATATTCCGGCTTTGATTGGCTACACGGCGATTTGCATTTTCTTATTTCATGTGGGCGAACGCTTTATCCCCGTATTGAAGCGTTTGTTTTTGTGGATCGGCGGATTTTCGTATTCCTTGTATTTGGTGCACATCATGGTGCTGGAGTTATATTTGTTGGGCTTGCGGAGTGTGGGTGTGGGCGTTAGTTTGCCCGTTTTACTGGCGTATTTGCCTTTGGCGGTATTGGGAGCTTGGGCATTCGAGCCTTTAAGTCGACGTTGGGTCGGCCTATTTGAAACAAAACAAAACATATAAATTCCATGCGCCGTTGGGCCACCGGATTTTCCTTGCTGCTGAACCTTTTGCTCCTCAGCGCATTTTTTTTGCTGATACAACGCCTGGGAGGGTTTCGGTACACCATGTACCGTGCGTACCATTCCGAGGCAGGTTTGTATGCCCACCGTAAAAGTTTGTTTGCCCTTTTCCCCGATCGGCCCGGTGCCATGGTGATGCTGGGCGATTCCCAAATAGAACAATGTGAGTGGCGCGAATTGCTGGGCGATAGTCTCCATATCCTCAACCGAGGCATTACCGGCGATCAGACGGCGGGCGTTTTGGACCGCTTGGACGATATATTACGCAACCGGCCAAATCTGGTGGTATTGTGTGTGGGTATCAATGATTTGTTGCTGGGAAAGGCTATTCCCGAGATTGCTGAAACGTATCGGAGCATTGTTCAGCAATTGCGCAAACCCGGTGCTGCCCCGCAAGTCGTGCTCGTGAGTGTATTGCCCATCAACAATCAGATCAAAAACATGGGCCTTGATCCGCGCTTAATTCCTGCCTTGAATATTGAAATTCAGCAAATTGCCCGGTCTTTTGCGTTGCCATACCTGGATTTGTACACCGAACTGAGCGATGCGCAAGGACAATTGTTACCGACCTGCACCAAAGATGGCTTGCATTTGAACGGGCAGGGCTATTTGGTGTGGAAAAAGCAATTGGATAAAATACTGCTCGGAACATGATTTTCAACTCGCTCGTATTCCTCGTATTTGTGCTGTGTTTCTTTTCAGTGTATTTTTTCCTGAAAGGTCGGTTGCGCCTGGGCTGGATCCTGGTAGCGAGTTATGTTTTTTATGGCTGGTGGGACTGGCGTTTTTTGGCGCTCATCATTTTTACCACCTTGATGGATTATCTTTTTGGCATTTACCTGGAAGATACCCATGCGCCGCGGCAGAAAAAGCAAGTCATTATTGCGAGTGTGGTGATGAATTTGGGCTTTTTATCCATTTTTAAATATTTCAATTTTTTTGCGGCCTCTGCCGCGGCGGCGTTGCAGTATGTAGGCATGGAGGCGAGTTGGACGACCTTGCATATTATTTTGCCAGTGGGTATTTCGTTTTACACCTTCCAGAGCATGTCGTACACCATCGAGATATACCGTGGGGAGATGAAAGCCGAGCGGGATTTATTGAAATACGCCACCTTTGTTGGGTTTTGGCCGCAACTGATGGCCGGACCGATTGTGCGGGCCAAAGATTTGTTGCCGCAATTCCATGTGGAGCGGCCGTTTGAATGGGATCGTTTTTACAGTGGAATGGGTCGGGTGTTGTGGGGATTTTTTAAAAAATGCGCCATAGCGGATTCCTTGGGGCCGTTTGCCGACCAATGTTTTCAAGCGCCTGAGACCTTTGGTTCGCTGCATTTGCTGATTGGCGTGGTCTTTTATTCGTTTCAGATTTATTGCGATTTTAGCGGGTATTCCGACATCGCGATTGGTATGGCGCGCATCATGGGGTATCGTTTTCCCGAAAATTTTCGGTCGCCGTATTTTTCCAGCAGTTTCAGCGAATTTTGGACGCGCTGGCATATTTCCTTGTCGTCATGGCTGCGCGATTATTTGTACATTCCATTGGGCGGTAACCGGCACGGTGTGTTCATGACCTACCGCAACAACATGATTACCATGCTTTTAGGCGGATTGTGGCATGGGGCCAATTGGGCCTTTGTGTTTTGGGGTTTTTTGCACGGCTTGTACCTCATTTTGCAGCGTTTTGTGGCTCCGCGTTGGGCCTGGGTGGTGCGGGCACTGCGGCTTCCGCTTTTTGTAGATAAAGGTGTTGCGATTGCGGTGGTGTACAGTTTGACCTTATTGGCCTGGGTGTATTTTCGGGCGGGTAGCATGGGCGCGCACAGTTTTACCACCGCCAATGCTGTGTTGTCGGGTATTTTCAGCGGACGGCATTTTGCCTGGTGGGCGGTGGTCAACAAATTTCAAGTGTTGAAGGGATTTTTGCTGATCGGGCTGTTATATGGCGTAGAACTTTCCAATGCATGGGTAAATTGGAATGTGGTGCAAGTGCATCGTCCGGCCTTGCGTTTGGCGGCATTTGCGGTTTTGCTTTGGTTGATCGCGTTTTTTGGCACATTTGGGGCCAATGCGTTTATTTATTTTCAGTTTTAAGGTATGAAACAACTTGGGTGGTTCCTGCTATTGTTGGGTACGGTGCTCGCGGGCGACCGTGCGGGTGGGTACGTATTGCAACAGCAGGTGGCGCAAAGTCAGTTTCGGTACGCGCGCTTGTACGGCGGTGAGGCTGCTGCGGATATTTTGTTGGTAGGGAATTCGCGGGGATTGATTTTTTACGAGCCGTATATTGAGGAAAAAAGCGGTTTGAAGACCTTTAACCTCAGTTACAACGGTTTGCCCATGGATGCGGCCCGCGCTTTGGCCGAAGATTATTTGGACAGCTACCCCGCGCCGCGTTTGATGTTGATCGAATTGACCACTTGCGACCGGACGAATGATGCTTTATTGGCGGGTTTTCTCACTTTCAGTGGGCAATCGGCGCGTTTGGATGCCTTAATTCGAGAAAAATCTGTAGAAAACTGGCGAACAGGACAATTAAGCGCCTTGTATCGCTATAACAACGAACTCTTCCAGCGCGCACTTTTTCACCGCAAAAAAACCGATAAAGACTGGCTGCTGGACCGGGAAATCGACCCCGATTTGGCGGCAAAAGTGCTGGAAAATAATTATCCCTTAGAAGTACACCCTTATTTATTGGAACAATTGCAGGCTTTGGTGGCGTATGCACAAAAAAAAGGGGTAGCGGTTAAATTGGTGATCAGCCCGTATTTCCCGCAGTTTATGGTGACGCATTTGGACGATTTGAAGGCGGAAGCGACGCGTTTAACGGGTTTGCCGGTGTATGATTACCGGGATAAATTGAGCGACCCGGCTTTGTTCGGGGATTTTATGCATTTGAATAAGGCGGGGGCGGTGGAGTACCTGAATTTGTTGCGCGCGGATGGGGTATTACCTTGATATCTGTAATTTATTGTACACTTGCACTACTTTCTACCACCGTTTATCGCCCAATTATTTATGCCATTTCGACACTTTCTATCTGCCTGTGCAGTGCTCCTGTTGTGGAATGCCTGTACCAACCCTGCAAAACAAAACATGGCCAATGAGCCTGATGCTTTGGTATCCCATATTGATTCCAGTATCCGACCGGGCGACGATTTTTTCAAATTTGCCCATGGCGCCTGGTTCAAGGCCCATCCCATTCCTGAAAGTGAACAAAGCAATGGCATTTTTCAATTAATTCAGGATACCATCAATGCGCAAATCTTGCAAATTTGTCAGTCGGCTGCTGCGCGAACCAACGAACCAATCGGCAGCAACAAACAAAAAATTGGCGATTTTTATTTTAGCGGCATGGACAGTGTGTCGCTCAATCAACGGGGCATTTCGGATATTCAACCTGATTTGGACCGGATCGATGCCATTCAGGACCTTCCGGGGCTGGTGCAGGAAGCCGCCGTTTTACATAAAGGCATCGGCGCCCCGCTGTTCAACTTATATGTAGCGCCCGACGATAAATTTAGTGCTAAAAATGCGGTTTTACTACAACAGGGCGGCTTGAGTATGCCAGATCGGAGTTTTTATTTTGATACCGACGCCCGAACTGCGGAACTGCGGACCAAATTTGTGCAACACCTGCAAAATATGTTTGGCATCCTGGGCTACGATGCGGCAAAGGCGCAAAAAGCGGCCAAACAAGTCATGCAACTCGAAACCGCCCTCGCCAAAAATACCCGGAAACGCGAAGATACCCGCGATCCGATTGCCAATTATCATAAAATGGCCTTTGCGCAACTTCAGCAGGCAGTACCCAATATCGATTGGCAGAATTTTACCAAAACCGTCGGTTTCACAACAGCCATTGATTCGGTAATTGTAGGACAGCCCGAATACTTAAAAGGCTTGAATGCACAATTGAAATCAATCCCGCTTCCGATTTGGAAAGATTATCTTAAATATCAGTTAATCAAAGGATTGGCTACTTATTTAGATGATAAGACTTACCGCGAATATTTCAACTTTTATGCGGCGGCACTGCGGGGCGTAACCGAACCCAAGCCCCGCTGGAAACGCGTGGTGCGCCAAACTGACAACGGATTGGGCGAACTGATCGGGCAAGTGTATGTAGCCGAATACCTGCCCAAAGGCGCAAAAGAAAAACTGCTCGAAATAGGCAATGCGATTAAAACGGTGTACGCCGAACGCATCAAAAACCTCGACTGGATGGGCGCTGAAACCAAAGAAAAGGCCCTCAAAAAACTCAATACCATGATTATGAAGGTCGGTTATCCCGATAAGTGGAAAGACCTGAGCAGCCTTACGATCAGCCGCAATTCCTATGTCCGCAATGTGATTGCTGTTGGAAATTGGAGCACACAGTACAACATCAGCAAATATGGCAAACCGGTAGATCGCACCGAATGGGACATGCAACCGCAAACCTACAATGCCTATTACAACCCATCCAACAATGAAATTGTGGTGCCCGGTTGCAACATCATCGTACCCGGTTATGAACGCACCCTCGCCGATGATGCCTTGCTTTACTCGATCATTGGCGGCTCCACGTTTGGCCACGAAATGACCCACGGTTTCGACGATCAGGGCTGTCAATACAACGAAATGGGCAACCTGGAAAACTGGTGGACATCAGAAGACAGCATCCGATTTCACGAAAAAACAAAAATGATTGTCGCGCAATTCAATGAATATGTTGCGGTAGATACCCTGCACATCAATGGCAACCTGACCCAAGGCGAAAACATTGCCGACCTCGGTGGGGTGATGATGGGCTATGAGGCGTTTAAAAAAACAGCGCAATACCAAAACAAACAACTGGTGGCCGCTTGCACCCCCGATCAACGCTTTTTTCTGGGATACGCCTTGGCATGGATGATCAATGAACGGCCCGAATCGATCACCAATCAGATCAAGAGTGATGTGCATGCCCCTGCTAAATTTAGGGTAATTGGTCCACTCGCCAATATGCCTGCTTTTTACGCCACTTTTGGGATCAAAGAAGGCGATGCGATGTGGCGACCCGAAAACAAACGGGTACAAATCTGGTAAAAAACGGATCTTTGTACTGCTTATGCAGCCAATTTTTAATGAACAGGAAATACTGGAACGTCTGCGCAACGACGATGACCAGGCACTG